>WNGL01000652.1_pt1 | contig 65720 bp, 75 predicted proteins | sample 5400591 | NCBI WGS metagenome assembly WNGL01 (sample SAMN13153377, study PRJNA577476) | soil metagenome | isolation source: 80 cm soil or saprolite under Garry oak tree replicate 1 | place: USA:California | collected 2016-06-15 | reverse complement strand
CACCTCGGGGCGCCGCAGTCGCCGGCCCGGCCGCGGCGGCCGCCGTACCCCGTTCTGGTTGACCGTTGTCGGCGTGCTCGCGGTGGCGGTCCTCGCCGGTGTGTGCGCGGCCGGCGGGTACATCATGTTCACCCATCCCGACGCGACCGGGACCGCCGCCGGGTCGCCGCCAGCGCAGCCGAAGCCGCGCGACATCAGCAGCCGGCAGGCGGACCCCCAACCGCTGAGTGAGGCCGAGCTGTTCCCCGCGCCAACCCTCTCCTCCGGCTATCAGGTGCTGAAAACCCAGGCCGCGGACTGCACGGCGGCAGCGGTGGGCGAGCCGGGCAAGGTGCTCGCGATCGCCGGCTGCGCCCAGATGGTACGGGCGACGCTGGTCTCCGCCGACAAGACGTACGTGGTCACCGCCGGCCTGCTGAACCTCGCCACGCAGGACGGCGCCCAGCAGGCCGACGACGCGCTGCGCACCGCCGTGGGAGTGCAGAAGGGCCGGTTCACCGGGTTCGCCGCGGGCGGGGTCAGCGACATCTTCGCCAAGGCCGCGACCCAGCTCGGCTGGGACGTCCGGGGCCACTTTCTCGGGTACTGCGTGGTCGCGCGGGCGGACGGCAAGCCGCTGGACGGCACCGACCCGGCCGCCAACAAGGTCATCGACGACCTCGTGGAGAAGTACCTCCTCGGCCTCGTGGTCCAGGCCCGGGTGTCCCCACCCAGCCCTACCGCCTCCGCGTCGGCACAGCCGTCACATACGTGAGCGCCGGTTGCGGGTGAATTCGGCCCGCGTCGCGTACTGGCCCGGGTCGTCCGGGTAGGCCACGGCGACCAGGGTCAACCCGTGCGGTGGCGCGACGACCACCTCGCTGGCCCGCTCCGCCCGGGCGAGCAGGCCGCGCGGCCAGGCGACCGGCCGCCGGCCGTCCCCGACCACGAGCAGCGCACCCACCAGGCTGCGTACCATGGCCTGGCAGAACGCGTCGGCCTCGACGGTGGCCACGAGCACCCCGTCCCGCCCGCGCCGCCAGTCCAGCCGGGTCAGCGCCCGGATCGTGGTGCCGTGCTCCTTGCGCTTGCAGTACGCGGCGAAGTCGTGCTCGCCGACCAGCCCAGCGGACGCGGCGGCCAGCGACGGCAGGTCCAGCCGCCGCGGCCACGCCAGGGTGTACCGGGCCTGCAGCGGGTCGGCGCCCCACGGCGCGTCGGTCACCCGGTACTCGTACCGGCGGGACAGCGCGCCGAACCGCGCGTCGAAGGTCGCCGGTACCTCCGTGGCATGGATGACCCGGACGTCCGCGGGCAGCAGCCCAGCCAGCCGGCGGACCAGCGTGCCGCCGAGGGCCGCCCAGGCCGCGGTGCGCACGTCGACGTGACACACCTGCCCGGTCGCATGTACCCCCGTGTCGGTGCGCCCGGCGACGGTCAGCCCCTCGACCGGCCCGAGTACCCGGGTCAGCTCGCCGGCGAGTACCCCGGCCACCGTGCGCCGCTCCGGTTGCGGCGCCCAGCCGGAGAAGTCCGTACCGTCGTAGGCCACGTCCAGCCGGATGCGAACGAGCCCGCCCTCCCGTTCGGGGATGGCGGGCTCGGTCACCGGGATCTTCAGGATTCGCCTGCTTATGACGGGGCTCCTTCGGCCGGCTCCTCCGGCCCCTCGGCGGCGGCAGCGCCCGAGTCGGTGTCGGCGGCTTCCGGCTCCTCGGCGGGCTGCGCGGCCTTGCCGGCCCGCGCCGGCTTGACGACGACCTCGTCGTCACCGGCGAGCGCGGCGACCGCCTCGGTCTTGGCGGCCTTGCGGGCGCTGGCCTTGGTGGCCTTGGCCGGCGCGGCCTCGACCAGCTCCTCGACCAGCTCGATGATCGCCATCGGCGCGGCGTCGCCCTTGCGGGGACCCTTCTTCACGATCCGGGTGTACCCGCCGTTGCGGTTGGCGAAGCGCGGCGCGATCTCATCGAACAGCGTGTACACCACGTCCTTGTCCCGGACCACGGTGAGTACCCGCCGGCGCGAGTGCAGGTCACCGCGCTTGGCCTTGGTGATGAGCTGCTCGGCGAGCGGGCGCAGCCGCTTGGCCTTCACCTCGGTGGTGGTGATCCGCCCGTGCCGGAACAGCGATGTGGCGAGGTTCGCCAGCATCAGCCGTTCGTGCGCGGGGCTGCCGCCGAGGCGGGGACCCTTGGTGGGCGTGGGCATCGATGCTCCTCGTTATCCGTGCGGCCGCAGCCGGTCAGAGCTGTTCGGTCTCGCGGTAGTCGTCGGTGTCGTAGTCGACCTCGGAGAAGGTGTCCACGACGTGCGCCGGGTCGAAGGTGGGGGCCGAGTCCTTCAGCCCCAGGCCCATGCCGGCCAGCTTCATCTTGACCTCGTCGATGGACTTCTGCCCGAAGTTCCTTATGTCGAGCAGGTCGGCCTCGGTACGCCCGATCAGCTCGCCGACCGCGTTGATGCCCTCGCGCTTGAGGCAGTTGTACGAGCGGACGGTCAGGTCCAGCTCCTCGATCGGCAGTGCCAGGTCGGCGGCGAGCTGAGCGTCCTGCGGCGACGGGCCGATGTCGATGCCCTCCGCCGTCTCGTCCAGCTCCCGGGCCAGCCCGAACAGCTCCACGAGGGTCGAGCCAGCCGAGGCCAGCGCAGTCCGCGGGGTGATCGAGGGCTTGGTCTCCACGTCGATGATCAGCCGGTCGAAGTCGGTCCGCTGCTCGACCCGGGTCGCCTCGACGCGGTACGTGACCTTGAGTACCGGCGAGTAGATCGAGTCGACCGGGATCCGGCCGATCTCCGCGCCGGCCTGCTTGTTCTGCGCCGCGGTGACGTACCCGCGACCGCGCTCGACGGTGAGTTCCATGTCCAGCCGGCCCTTGCCGTTGAGCGTGGCCAGCTTGAGGTCGGGGTTGTGCACCGTGACGCCGGCCGGGGGCTGGATGTCCCCGGCCGTCACGTCGCCGGGGCCCTGCTTGCGCAGGTACATCGAGACCGGCTCGTCGTGCTCGGAGCTGACGCACAGCTCCTTGACGTTCATGACCAGCTCCACCACGTCTTCCTTGACCCCGGGGATCGTGGTGAACTCGTGCAGCACGCCGTCGATCTTGATGCTGGTGACCGCCGCGCCCGGGATGGACGACAGCAGGGTACGCCGCAGGGAGTTCCCGAGCGTGTACCCGAACCCGGGCTCCAGGGGTTCGATGGTGAACTTGGACCGGGTGTCGCTGATCGGCTCCTCGGAGAGGGTCGGCCGCTGGGTGATGAGCACTTGCTGTTCCTCCGTAACGTCGCGCGCCCGCTATATGACGCGCACCGTGATGGTGACGGTTACTTGCTGTAGAGCTCGACGATGAGCTGCTCCTGGACCTGGGTGTCGATGACCTGCCGGGCCGGGAGGATGTGTACCAGGATCTTGAGCTGGCTGGGGATCGCCTCCAGCCACGCCGGTATCGTCTTCGAGCCCGCGTCGGCGGCGGCCACGATGAACGGGGTCAGATCCCGGGACTTCTCCCGTACCTCGACGACGTCGTGCTCGCTGACCCGGTACGACGGGATGTCCACCTTCTTGCCGTTGACCATCAGGTGGCCATGCTTGACCAGCTGCCGGGCCATGTCCCGGGACTTGGCGAAGCCGGCCCGGTAGACCACGTTGTCCAGCCGTGACTCGAGGATCTGCAGCAGGACCTCACCGGTCTTGCCCGGCTTGCGTACGGCCTCGTCGTAGTACCGCTGGAACTGCTTCTCCAGCACGCCGTACACCCGGCGGGCCTTCTGCTTCTCGCGCAGCTGGAGCAGGTACTCGGTCTCCTTCGGCCGGCCGCGGCCGTGCTGGCCGGGCGGGAAGGGACGCGACTCGAACGGGCACTTCGGCCCGTCACACTTGCTGCCCTTGAGGAACAGCTTCATCTTCTCGCGCCGGCAGCGCCGGCAGTCCGGACCGGTGTAACGCGCCATCGTCAGACCCTCCTGCGCTTGGGCGGACGGCACCCGTTGTGCGGCTGCGGGGTGACGTCGGCGATCTGGCCGACCTCCAGCCCGACGGCCTGCAGGGAACGGATGGCGGTCTCCCGGCCGGAGCCCGGGCCCTTCACGAACACGTCGACCTTGCGCATGCCGTGCTCCATCGCCCGGCGCGCGGCAGCCTCTGCGGCCAGCTGCGCGGCGAACGGGGTCGACTTACGCGAACCCTTGAAGCCGACCTGCCCCGCGGACGCCCAGGAGATGACGGCGCCGGTCGGGTCGGTGATCGACACGATCGTGTTGTTGAAGGTGCTCTTGATGTGCGCTTGTCCGTGCGCGACGTTCTTGCGTTCCTTGCGCCGGACCTTCTTGACGGCGGCGCCGGTACGTGCCTTCGGCGGCATATGCTTCTGCGCTCCTAATGCTTACTTCTTGCCCGGCTTCTTCTTGTTGGCCACGACCTTCTTCGGACCCTTGCGCGTGCGCGCGTTGGTCCGGGTCCGCTGGCCGCGTACCGGAAGCCCGCGACGGTGCCGGATGCCCTCGTAGCAGCCGATCTCAACCTTGCGACGGATATCCGCGGCGACCTCGCGGCGCAGGTCGCCCTCTACCTTGAAGTTGGCTTCGATGTAGTCACGGAGCTGAACGATTTCCTCATCGGTCAGGTCCTTGGCCCGCTTTCCGGGATCGACCCCGGTGACGCCGAGCGCCTCGGTGGCGCGGGTGCGACCCACGCCGAAGATGTAGGTGAGCGCGACCTCCATCCGCTTCTCGCGGGGGAGGTCGACGCCGACGAGACGTGCCATTGCTGGGCGCACTCCTCAACTTCACGGAGGTCTGTGCCCGTCCGCCCCGCACTGCCCAGCGCGGGCCCCGGCCTCCGACCGGGGGACGGCCGCGATTCACGTACTGTTCGTCGCGGCTGGACGAGCCTGTCTTGGTGGTACTGCTAGCAGCAGCGCCCGGATCAGCCCTGGCGCTGCTTGTGGCGCGGGTCAACGCAGATGACCATGACCCGGCCGTGCCGGCGGATCACCCGGCATTTGTTGCAGATCCGCTTGACGCTCGGCTTGACCTTCACGAGTTACCTTTTCGGATCGCGTCGACGTCACTTGTACCGGTAGACGATGCGGCCACGGGTGAGGTCGTACGGGGAAAGCTCCACGACGACCCGGTCCTCCGGCAGGATACGGATGTAGTGCTGCCGCATCTTGCCGCTGATGTGCGCCAGGACCTTGTGGCCGTTGGCGAGTTCCACCCGGAACATCGCGTTCGGGAGTGGCTCGATGACCCGGCCCTCAATTTCGATGGCACCGTCTTTTTTGGGCATGTCCTCCGCTACCTGACGTCTGCTTCGATGACAGGCTCACAGATCCATCACGGGCGGTTCATCATAGGCAATGTGCCGCCCGCGCCAGCCGCGGATTCTGTCTCGCCCGCCGAAGCGCGGAACAGGCATGACAGGGTGGACGCTGTGCGCCGAACGGCAAGTCTACGCGTACCGATCGGTAACGGCAAACTGTGCTCTTGGCGCTCGCTCCGCTCGCGCGGCCCCGACGCTCCCCAGGCGACGTCTTCCCTCCTCGCTGCACTCGTCAGTCCAGACGCCACCCGCGTCGGGGCGCTCTTGGCGCTCCTTGGCGTCACCGGTGCCGCCGGCGCTCCCAGCGCTCGTGTCGCCGCTCCCAGCGCTCCCTGCGGCGCTGCCGCTGCCGCTCCTGCTCGGCCTGGGTGGCCCCGTCTGGGTCGCCGGTCGCCACCGCCCCGATGGTCCGGGCCAGCAGGACCGCGCCCCAGGGCCCGGCGACCCAGAACGGCCAGGGGAACCCGTGCGCACCGGTGAGTACCCAGATCGCGAAACAGACGAGACTCGTGGTTACCCAACCGCCCCAGATCACCCACAGCCACGGGTGCCCGTGCCGCACGGGCGGCGCGGCGGGGGTCGTCTGCGGTGGGATCTGCGCCACCTGGGACCGCTCCGGGGGTGCCACCGCCGGCAGGTCGTTCAGCAGCTTGTCCAGCTCGCCGGAGGTACGCGCGGCGTAGGTCTGCTGCAGCCGCTTGTCGTACTCGCCGAGGTCGAGCCGGCCCTCGTTCAACGCGTCGCGGAGCCGGTCGGCCACGTACTGCCGGTCCGAATCGGCCGCCCGCATCTCCTCCCGTCGCTGCGCCACGCTACCCTGCCCCGTCCGCTCGCTTCGCGGCGCTGTTAAGCCTCGTCTTCCCTCCTCGCTTCGCTCGTCAGTCCAGACGACGCCGCGCCGCTCCCACTCGCTGCCTCAACACCGCCCCGTCCGCTCGCTTCGCGGCGCTGTTAAGCGTCGTCTTCCCTCCTCGCTTCGCTCGTCAGTCCAGACGACGCCGCGCCGCTCCCACCCGCTCCCTCAACACCGCCCCGTCCGCTCGCTTCGCGGCGCTGTTAAGCGCCACTCCCGCTCGCTCCCTCTACGAGGATGGCACGCCGGCCGCGGTCGTTACCAGGTCGCCCAAGCGCTCCCGGCCGCCGTCCTCGGCGGTGGTGACCCAGACCCCGTCGGCGAAGAACGCCACGGTGTGTTCGACGTGTACGGCGATCGACCGGTCCCGCGTGATCACCGTCCAGCCATCGGCGAGCTCGGCGGTGTCCGGCGAGCCGAGCGTGAGCATCGGCTCGATCGCCAGCGCCAGCCCGGGTACCAGCCGGGGGCCCTTGCCCGGCCGGCCGTAGTTGAGCACGTGCGGGTCCTGGTGCATCTCGGTACCGATGCCGTGGCCGCCGTACCCCCGCACGATGCCGTACCGGCCGGCCTTGCGGATCGCCGACTCGATCGCGTACGAGATGTCGGTCAGCCGACCCCGGCCGGAGCGCAGCGCGCGGGCGCCGGCGGTGATCCCGGCCCACATCGCGTCCCGCGCGACCCCGATCATCCGATCGATCTTCGGGTCGATCGGCCCGACGCCGACGGTCACCGCCGCGTCGCCGTGCCAGCCGTCGACGATCGCCCCGCAGTCGAGCGAGATCACGTCGCTCTCCCGCAGCATCTGCCTGGGCGACGGGATCGCGTGCACGATCTGCTCGTTGACGCTCGCGCAGATCGAGGCCGGATAGCCGTGGTACCCCTTGAACGAGGGCACCGCCCCGGCGGCCCGGATGGTCTCCTCCGCGAGCGCGTCGAGGTCGCCGGTACTGACCCCGGGCGCGACCGCGTCGGCGAGCCGGGCCAGCGTGGCGGCGACCACGAGGCCGGCGTCACGCATCCTGGTCAGCTGCTCGGGCGTCTTGTACTCGATGTCGAGACTGGTCGTGCGCACGCTATCCACCGTACGAGCGCAGCGCGTCGATTGCCCGTACCGTCACATCCTCGACTGGACCGGTCGCATCGATGCCCACCAGCTTGCCCTGCGCGCCGTAGTAGTCGACCAGCGGCGCGGTCTTCTCCGAGTACTCGCGCAGCCGCTTCGAGATGACATCGGGCTTGTCGTCGTCGCGCTGGTACAGCTCGCCGCCGCAGCGGTCGCAGACGTCCGGCCGGCTGGGCGCCTCGAACTCGACGTGCCAGATCTTGCCGCAGCCCCGGCACTGGCGCCGCCCGGACAGCCGCCGGATCACCTCGTCGTCGTCGACGACCAGCTCCATCACGAGGTCGAGCTGGGTACCCAGGTCGGCGAGCAGCTTGTCCAGCGCGACCGCCTGCGGAACCGTGCGCGGGAAGCCGTCGAGCAGGAACCCGTCGGCGGCGTCGGGCTCGGCGAGCCGGTCGCGGACCATGTTGATGGTCACCTCGTCCGGTACCAGCTTGCCGTCGTCCATGTACCGCTTGGCCTCGAGCCCGAGCGGGGTGCCCTGCGACACGTTGGCGCGGAAGATGTCGCCGGTGGAAATCTTGGGCGCGGACAGTTGCGCGGCGATGAACTCGGCCTGGGTCCCCTTGCCCGCACCCGGGGGACCCACCAGCACCAGTCGCACTACCTCAGGAACCCTTCATAGTTCCGCTGCATGAGCTGGCTCTCGATCTGCTTCACCGTCTCCAGGCCGACACCGACGATGATCAGTACCGCGGTACCGCCGAAGGGGAAGTTCTGCTTCGTACCGACCATGTTGATGAACAGGTTCGGCAGGATCGCGACGATGCCCAGGTACATGGAGCCGGGCAGGGTGATCCGGCTGAGGATGAAGTCCAGGTACTCCGCGGTCGGCTTGCCGGGCCGGATACCGGGGACGAACCCGCCGTACTTCTTCATGTTGTCCGCGACCTCGGTGGGGTTGAACGTGATCGAGACGTAGAAGTACGTGAAGAAGATGATCAGCACGAAGTAGAGCGCGATGTTGACCGAGCTGCTCTGGTTGACGACGTAGTTGTTGATGAACTTGTAGGCGGCGTTCGGGTGGTTCTGGTCCATCAGCTGCAGCGCGAGCTGGGGGAGGTACAGCAGCGAGGACGCGAAGATCACCGGGATGACACCGGCCTGGTTCACCTTCAGCGGGATGTAGGTCGAGGTGCCGCCGTACATCCGGCGGCCGACCATTCGTTTGGCGTACTGGACGGGTACCCGTCGCTGGGCCTGTTCGATGAAGACCACCGCCGTGATCACGATGATGCCGATGGCGATGATGAACAGGAAGGTCGGCCAGCCCTTGCTGGTCTTGACGCTCCAGCCCTCGGAGGGCAGCCGGGCGGCGATCGAGGTGAAGATCAGGACGGACATGCCGTTGCCGACGCCGCGGTCGGTGATCATCTCACCCAACCACATGATCACACCGGTACCGGCGGTCATCGTGATGACCAGCGTGGCGACGGTGACCCAGTCCGGGATCCTGGTGTGCGGGACGATCGGGTACTGGGTCTGGTCGCACTTGCCGTTGAACAGCTGCCCGGAGCGGGCCAGCGCGACGAACGCCGAAGCCTGGAGGATGGCCAGGCCCAGCGTCAGGTACCGGGTGTACTGGGTGATCTTCGCCTGGCCGGCCTGGCCCTCCTTGCGCAGCGTCTCCAGCCGGGGAATCACCACGGTGAGCAGCTGGAGGATGATGCTGGATGTGATGTAGGGCATGATGCCCAGGGCGAACACCGACAGCTGGAGCAGCGCCCCGCCGGAGAAGAGGTTGAGGAGGGTGAAGACCCCGTTGGTGTCGGACTGGGTGGCCAGGTTGATGCACTGCTTGACGTTCTTGTACGACACCCCCGGGCTCGGCAGCGTCGCGCCGAGCCGGTAGATGGCGATCATCGCGAGCGTGAACAGCAGCTTTTTGCGCAGGTCAGGCGTCTTGAACGCACTGATGAAGGCGGAGAGCACTTTCTTCCTCCTGCGCTAGCGCGGCCGCCAGGTTCAGCGGCACGGTTGACCAGACCAGTGTTACCTAGCTGCGAACGGACTCTAACAGCCCGCTCACCCGTTCGGTGCGACGCAGCCGACACATAGCCGGCCGCTGATGCCGATCGTGGCGCCCTACAGCCGCTACCTGCAACTGAACGGGCGCCACGATCGGGTCGCTTTTCAGATTTCCGTAGCGCTGCCACCGGCTGCGGTGATCTTCTCCTTGGCCGACGCGCTGAACGCGTGCGCCGACACCTGGAGCCGGACCCCGCCCAGCTCGCCGGTACCGAGTACCTTCACCGGCTGGTTCTTGCGGACCGCGCCCGCCTCGGCCAGCTCGTCCGGGCCGATCGCCCCGCCCTCCGGGAACAGCTCGGCCAGCCGCTCCAGGTTGACCACCTGGTACGTGACCTTGAACCGGTTCTTGAAGCCCTTGAGCTTCGGCAGCCGCATGTGGATGGGCATCTGCCCACCCTCGAACGAGGCCGGGATGTTCTTGCGGGCCTTCGACCCCTTGGTACCGCGCCCCGCCGTCTTGCCCTTCGAACCCCCGCCGCGCCCGACCCGGGTCTTGGCGGTCTTGGAACCGGGCGCCGGGCGCAGGTGGTGGACCTTGATCGTCATTACTCGACCTCCTCGACCTTCACGAGGTGGTTCACCGTGAAGATCATGCCCCGGATCTCGGGGCGGTCCTCCTTCACCACCACGTCATTGATCCGCTTGAGCCCCAGCGTGCGCAGCGTCTCCCGCTGGTTGCGCTTGGACCCGATCCCGGACCGGACCTGGGTCACCTTCAACCGTGCCATGCCGTTCACGCCCCCACACCCGCGCGCGCGGCCAGCATGGCGCCGGGCGCGACGTCCTCGACCGGGAGGCCGCGGCGGGCGGCGACCGCCTCCGGGGACTCCAGCATCTTCAGCGCGGCCACCGCGGCGTGCACGATGTTGATCGGGTTGGAGGAGCCGAGGCTCTTGGAAAGCACGTCGTGGATGCCCGCACACTCCAGGACGGCCCGCACCGGGCCGCCGGCGATGACGCCGGTACCGGCGGAGGCCGGCTTGAGCAGGACCACGCCACCGGCGTCCTCGCCCTGCACCGGGTGCGGGATCGAGGCCGCGATCCGGGGCACCTTGAAGAAGTGCTTCTTGGCCTCCTCGACACCCTTGGCGATGGCGGCCGGCACCTCCTTAGCCTTCCCGTACCCGACGCCGACGGTACCGTCGCCGTCGCCCACCACGACCAGCGCGGTGAAGCTGAACCGGCGACCGCCCTTGACGACCTTGGCGACCCGGTTGATCGTGACGACCCGCTCGAGGTGCGGAGTCTTCTCGGCCGGCGCGTTGCCCCGGCCGCCCTCGCGGCGGTTGTCGCGGCGGCCGCCGCCGCCTTCGGCGCTTCCGGACCCGCCGCCCCTACGCTGCTGTCCTGGCATGAGGTGCGTTTCCCTTCTAGAACTCGAGTCCGGCTTCGCGGGCGGCCTCGGCCAGGGCGGCGATCCGCCCGGCGTACCGGTTGCCGCCACGGTCGAAGACCACTTTGCTGATGCCGGCGGCCTTGGCCCGCTCGGCCAGCAGCGCGCCCACCTTGCGGGAGAGCTCGCTCTTGGCCCCTTCGGTACCCCGGATCGAGCTGTCCAGCGTGGACGCTGAAACAAGGGTACGACCCTGGGCGTCGTCGACGATCTGCGCGACGATGTGCCGCAACGACCGGCTGACCACCAGCCGCGGGCGGGTCGCGGTACCGATGACGTTCTTGCGGACCCGGAAGTGCCGGCGGGCCTTGCCGATCCGCCGCGCGGCTGCGGTACTGCCGCCGCCGTGCCGCTTCAACAGTGTCGCGGTCACTTCTTGCCTGCCTTCCCAGCCTTGCGGCGAATCACTTCGCCCTGGTACTTGACGCCCTTGCCCTTGTAGGGCTCCGGCGGCCGGATCTTGCGGATGTTCGCGGCGACCTCGCCCACCTGCTGCTTGTCGATACCCTCGACGCTGAACACGGTCGGGCGCTCCACCCGGAACGTGATGCCCGTGGGTGGGGTGACCAGCACCGGGTGCGAAAACCCGAGCGCGAACTCCAGGTCGTTGCCCTTGGCCACCACCCGGTACCCGGTACCGGCGATCTCCAGGGTCTTCTTGTACCCCTCGGTGACCCCGACGATCATGTTGGCGACAAGGGTACGGGACAGGCCGTGCAGTTCCCGGGCCCGCCGTTCGTCGTTCGGGCGGACCACGGCCAGCGTGCCGTCGTCGGCCCGCTCGGCCCGGATCGGCTCGGCCAGCGTGTGCTGTAGCTCGCCCTTGGGGCCCTTCACCCGTACCGTCTGGCCGTCGATGTTGACATCGACCCCCGCGGGTACCGGGATCGACCTACGTCCGATGCGCGACATGGTTTCCGCCTCCCGTTACCAGACGAAGGCGAGGACTTCCCCGCCCACCCCTCGCTTGCGGGCCTGCCGGTCGGTCAGCAGCCCCTGTGACGTCGAGATGATCGCGACGCCGAGGCCGCCGAGTACCCGCGGCAGGTCCGGTGCCTTCGCGTACACCCGCAGCCCCGGCTTGGACACCCGCTTGATGCCGGCGAGGCTGCGCTCCCGGCTGGTGCCGTACTTGAGGTCGACGATGAGCGTCTTGCCCACCGTGCCCTCGTCCGGCTCGTGCACCGCCCAAGCGGCGATGTACCCCTCGGACTTGAGAACCTCGGCGATGTTCGCCTTGATCTTCGAGTAGGGCATCGTCACCCGGTCGTGGTACGCCTGGTTGGCGTTGCGCAGACGGGTCAGCATGTCTGCGATCGGATCGGTCATGGTCATTGGTCTGTCAAACCCTTCTCACCGCGGTTCCCGCGCGGGCCTACGGCGAAGATCTATCCGAACATAGTTCCGCCGGCACGTCGTCACGCTGCGGCGGGTGGCTTCGGTGGACAGAACTATGTTCACCACGAAGCCTTGGTCACGCCGGGAAGTTCGCCGCGGTGGGCCATGTCCCGGATGCAGATGCGGCACAGGCCGAACTTGCGGTACACCGCCTTCGGCCGCCCGCAGCGCTGGCAACGGGTGTACGCGCGAACCGAGAACTTCGGCTTCGCGGCCGCCTTGAGGATCAGCGCCTTCTTCGCCATCTCTCAGTTCTCCTTGAAGGGGAAGCCCAGGAGCTTGAGCAGCGCCCGGCCCTCGTCGTCGGTCTGGGCGCTGGTCACCACGGTGATGTCCATGCCCCGGGTACGGTCGATGCGGTCCTGGTCGATCTCGTGGAACACCGACTGCTCGGTGAGGCCGAACGTGTAGTTGCCGTTGCCGTCCAGCTTCCGGCTGTCCAGGCCGCGGAAGTCCCGGATACGCGGCAGCGCGATCGACAGCAGCCGGTCGAGGAACTCCCACATCCGGTCGCCGCGCAGCGTCACCTTCGCGCCGATCGGCATGCCCTCGCGCAGCTTGAACTGCGCGATGGACCGCTTGGCCCGGCGTACCTGCGGCTTCTGCCCGGTGATCGCGGTCAGGTCGCGGACCGCGCCGTCGATGAGCTTCGCGTCCCGGGCCGCTTCGCCGACGCCCATGTTGACGACGATCTTCACCAGCCCGGGTACCTGCATCGGGTTCCCGTACTTGAACTGCTCGCGCAGCGCCGGCACGATCTCGGCGCGGTACCGCTCCTTGAGCCGCGGGATGGTCTTGACTGGTGCGCTCATCACAGGTCCTTACCGGATCGGCGCGCGACGCGGACCTTCTGGCCGTTGTCGTCGTAGCGGTAGCCGACGCGGGTCGCCTTGCCGTCGCTGTCGACGACCATCACGTTGGAGACGTGGATCGGCGCCTCCTGCGTGACGATGCCACCGGTCTTCGCGCCACGCTGGGTGGTGCGGATGCGGGTGTGCTTCTTGACCCGGTTCACGCCTTCGACAAGTACCTTGTCCAGCCTCGGGTAGGCCGAGATGACCTTTCCCTTGGCACCCTTGTCCTTGCCGGCGATGACGACGACCGTGTCGCCCTTCTTGACCTTCATTCGGCCACCTCCCTTCGGTCGGTGGCCGCATGAAGGCCATGACCGCTGAGCCTGCTGCGCTCGCTTCGCTCGCTCATGGCGTCACATCACCTCCGGCGCCAGCGCGATGATTTTCATGTAGCCCTTCCACCGCAGCTCCCGCCCGACCGGGCCGAAGATACGCGTACCGCGCGGGTCGCCGCCCTCTTTGATGATCACGGCGGCGTTCTCGTCGAACTTGATGTACGAGCCGTCGGTCCGCCGCTTCTCCTTGGCGGTACGGACGACGACCGCCCTGACGACGTCGCCCTTCTTCACGCCGGCGCCCGGAATGGCGTCCTTGACGGTCGCCACGATGACGTCGCCGATGCTCGCGTAGCGTCGGCCGGAGCCACCGAGTACCCGGATGCACAGGATCTCCCGGGCTCCGGTGTTGTCGGCGACGCGCAGTCGCGTCTCCTGCTGGATCACGTCAGTCTCCTATGTCTGCCAGTTCTCCGGCTCGGCCGGAGCTTGGCGGAACAATCACTTGGCCCGTTCGAGGATCTCCACGACGCGCCACCGCTTGGTGGCCGACAGCGGACGAGTCTCCATCAGCAGGACCCGGTCGCCGATGCCGCACTGCTTCTCGTCGTGCGCCTTCAGCTTGCTGGTACGGCGCATCACCTTGCCGTACAGCGGATGCTTCACCTGGTCCTCGACCGCCACCACGACGGTCTTCTCCATCTTGTCGCTGACCACGTAGCCCTCACGGACCTTGCGGCGGTTGCGCTCCTCGCTCATGCTTCAACTACCTCGTCGCTCGGCGCTTCGCTCAGACCCAGCTCGCGCTCCCGCATGATGGTGTAGATCCGGGCGATCTCCCGCCGGATGACCTGCAGCCGCCGGTTGTTGTCCAGCTGGCCGGTGGCGCCCTGTACGCGCAGGTTGAACAGCTCCGCCTTGGACTCGCGCAGCTTCACGACCAGATCCTCGTCGGCCAGCTCGCGCAGTTCGGCGGCCCGGGTACCCGATGCCATCAGACCTCGACCCCCTCGCGCTTGACGATCCGGCACTTCATCGGCAGCTTGTGGATCGCGCGGTGCATCGCCTCGCGGGCGATCTGCTCGTTCGGGAAGGACATCTCAAAGAGAATCCGCCCCGGCTTCACGTTGGCCACCCACCACTCCGGCGAACCCTTACCGGAACCCATCCGGGTTTCCGCCGGCTTCTTCGTGATGGCCTGGTCCGGGAAGATGGTGATCCAGACCTTGCCGCCCCGCCGGATGTGCCGGGTCATGGCGATACGGGCCGCCTCGATCTGCCGGTTGGTCACGTACGCCGGTTCCAGCGCCTGGATGCCGAACTCGCCGAACGCCACCCGGGTACCGCCCTTCGCCGGACCGTGCCGGTCCGGGTGGTGCGGCTTGCGGAAGCCCTTCGGGGGCTTACGCGGCATCAGCATTGGTCAGCCCTCCTGCTGCTCGACCGGTGCCGCCGCAGCGGTTCCGGCTTCGGTGCTCACGCCGGCCGGCTCCGCAGCCACGGCCCGGCCGGCCTCGGCCCGGCCGGCCTCGGTACCGCCGGCGGTCGTGCCCGACGAACCGGAGCGCAGCCGCCGCGCACGGTCGGGCCGCTCGGCCCGCTCGCGGCGCGGCCGCTGCGGACCCGTCTCGGCCGGAGCCTCGCGGCCCGGTACGGCGTCGCCCTTGTAGATCCAGACCTTCACGCCGATGCGGCCGAAGGTGGTACGCGCCTCGAAGAACCCGTACTCGATGTTGGCCCGCAGCGTGTGCAGCGGTACCCGGCCCTCGCGGTAGAACTCCGAGCGGGACATCTCGGCCCCGCCCAGACGCCCGGCGCACTGGACCCGGATGCCCTTGACGATCGGGTTCTTCATCGCCGACTGCATCGACTTGCGCATCGCCCGGCGGAAGCTGACCCGGGACGAGAGCTGCTCGGCGATCGCCTGCGACACCAGCTGCGCGTCGGACTCGGGACTCTTCACCTCGAGGATGTTCAGCTGTATCTGCTTGCCGGTCAGCTTCTCCAGCTCGCCGCGGATCCGGTCGGCCTCGGCGCCCTTACGGCCGATGACGATGCCCGGCCGGGCGGTGTGGATGTCGATGCGCACCCGGTCCCGGGTACGCTCGATGTCCACTTTGGAGATACCGGCGCGCTCCAGGCCCTTGGACATCATCTTGCGGATCTTGACATCCTCCGCGATGTAGTCCTTGTACAGCTTGTCGGCGTACCACCGGCTCTTCCAGTCGGTCGAGATGCCGAGCCGGAACCCGTGCGGGTGAACCTTCTGACCCATTACTCGGTCTCCTCCTCGGCGGCTTCGTCCGCCTCCGCGGCCTTGGGTGCCGCTGTCTTCGGTGCATTCTTGGCCAGCGCCGCGGTCTCCTCGGCGACCGTCACCGCCCGGCTCGGCGTCTCCTCGGCGGCCTCGGTCTCCGCCGCCGGAGCGGCTTTCGCCGGCGCGGCCTTCTTGGCGGCCTTCCTACCCGGTACCACCGGGCGGGCCGGCGCCGCCGTCGAGCCGACCGACTCGACCACGATCGTGATGTGGCAGGTGCGCTTGCGGATCCGGTACGCCCGGCCCTGTGCGCGCGGCCGGAACCGCTTCAGCGTCGGGCCCTCGTCCACGTACGCCTCGGCGACCAGCAGCGCATCCGGGTCGAGCCGCTCGTTGTTCTCCGCGTTCGCGATCGCGCTCGCCAGCACCTTGTACACCGGCTCGCTGGCCGCCTGTGGCGCGAACCGGAGCACCGTCAGCGCCTGCTGCGCCGGCAGACCGCGGACGAGGTTGACCACGCGGCGCGCCTTCGTCGCGGAGATGCGAACGTGCCGCGCGACCGCGCGCGCGCCCGGTAGCGCGACGTCGCTCTTGGTTGGCATCGGTGTCCCTGTCCTCTATCCGTTCGTATGACCATTGTTCGGCCTGGCCGTCTCGCCCTTGCCGTCCGCCGTTCGGTGAACCGAACAACGGTCCCGCCTTAGCGGCGGCGGCTCTTCCGGTCGTCCTTCTCGTGACCCCTGAACGTCCGGGTCAGCGCGAACTCACCCAGCTTGTGCCCGACCATCGCCTCGGTGATGAACACCGGTACGTGCTTGCGCCCGTCGTGGACGGCGATGGTGTGCCCGAGCATCTCCGGGATGATCGTCGAACGGCGCGACCAGGTCTTGATGACGTTCTTGGAGTTCCGGTCGTTCTGCACTTCCACCTTCTTGAGCAGGTGGTCGTCGACGAACGGACCCTTCTTCAGGCTGCGGGGCATCTCTCGTCTACCTTCCTCAGCCGCGCTTGCGGTTCGCGTAGCGGCGCCGGACGATCAGTTTGTCGCTGGGCTGCTTGGCCTTGCGGGTACGGCCTTCGGGCTTGCCCTTCGGGTTCACCGGGTGGCGACCACCGGAGGTCTTGCCCTCGCCACCGCCGTGCGGGTGGTCGATCGGGTTCATCGCCACACCGCGGACGCTGGGCCGCTTGCCCTTCCAGCGCATCCGGCCGGCCTTGCCCCAGCTGATGTTCGACTGGTCGGCGTTGCCGATCTCGCCGACGGTGGCCCGGCACTGGACCAGTACCCGCCGGATCTCGCCGGACGGCATCCGCAGCGTCGCGTAGTCGCCTTCCCGGCCGAGCAACTGGATGCCCACGCCGGCCGAGCGGGCCAGCTTCGCGCCACCGCCCGGGCGCAGCTCCACCGCGTGCACGGTGGTACCGACCGGGATGTTGCGCAGCGGCAGGTTGTTGCCGGGCTTGATGTCGGCGCCAACGCCGGACTCCACGCGGTCGCCCTGCTTGAGGTCCTTCGGCGCGATGATGTACCGCTTCTCGCCGTCGGCGTAGTGCAGCAGCGCGATCCGGGCGGTCCGGTTCGGGTCGTACTCGATGTGCGCGACCTTCGCCGGTACGCCGTCCTTGTCGACCCGCTTGAAGTCGACGACCCGGTACTGCCGCTTGTGGCCGCCACCCTGGTGCCGGGTGGTGATCTTGCCATGAGTGTTGCGGCCGCCCTTGCCGTGCAGCGGAGCCAGCAGCGACTTCTCCGGGGTCGACCGGGTCACCTCGGCGAAGTCGGCGACGCTGGCGCCGCGACGACCCGGGGTGGTCGGCTTGTACTTACGAATAGGCATCTGTCAAACCCCTCAGGCTACCGGGCCGCCGAAGGCCTCGATCCGGTCACCGTCGGCGAGCTTGACGATCGCGCGCTTGGTGTCCTTGCGCTTGCCCCAGCCGGTCCGGGTGCGCTTGCGCTTGCCCTGCCGGTTGAGCGTGTTGACCGTCTCGACACGCACATCGAAGATCTGCTGGATGGCAATCTTGATCGCGGTCTTGTTCGCGTCCGGGTGGACCAGGAACGTGTACCAGTTCTTGTTGAGCTCGCTGTAGCTCTTCTCGGAGATGACCGGCGCGATGATGATGTCGCGCGGATCGGCGACGGTGCTCATTCGCTGTCCTCCTCGGCTTCATCCGCAACATCGTCTTCCGCAACATCGTCTTCCGCAACGTCGATCGGCGTCGATGCCACCGGCACGCCGAGGAACTCCTCCAGCGCGTCGCTGGTGAAGACCACCTCGTCGGCGACGAGCACGTCGTAGGTGTTGAGCTGGCTCGCCTCGATCAGGTGCACGGTCGGCAGGTTGCGCAGCGACAGCCAGTTCAGCTCGTCCTCGACGCTCAGCACCACCAGTACCTTGCGGGACTCGGTGATCGCGCTCAGCGCGGCGAGCGCTGCCTTCGTCGAGGGCGTCTCACCGTCCACAAAGGACTCCACCACGTGTACCCGACCCTCGCGCGCCCGGTCGGACAGCGCGCCGCGCAGCGCGGCCGCCTTCATCTTCTTGGGCGTCCGCTGGGTGTAGTCGCGCGGGACCGGCCCGTGCACCACGCCACCGCCGGTGAACTGCGGCGCGCGGATCGAACCCTGGCGGGCCCGGCCGGTGCCCTTCTGCTTGTACGGCTTCCTGCCGCCGCCACGCACCTCGCCGCGGGTCTTCGTCTTGTGCGTACCCTGCCGGGCCGCGGCGAGCTGGCCCACCACGACCTGGTGCATCAGCGGGATGTTGGCCTGCACGTTGAACACGTCGTCGGGCAGCTCGACGGTACGCACCGCGGTGCCGTCCGCCGACAACACGTCGACGCTCAGCTCGGAAGGCATGTCACTTTCCGCCCTTCTTCGCCGCCGAGCGGACCAGCACCAGCGAGCCCTTCGGGCCCGGGATGGCGCCCTTGACCAGGATCAGGTTCTGCTCCGGGTCGACCGCCTGGATGGTGAGGTTCTGCACGGTGTACCGGACGTTGCCCATCCGGCCGGGCATCCGTACCCCCTTGAAGACCCGGCCCGGCGTGGCGCACGCGCCGATCGAGCCGGGCGAGCGGTGCTTGCGCTCGACACCGTGGCTCGACTTCAGGCCGTGGAAGCCGTGCCGCTTCATCACGCCCGCGAAGCCCTTGCCCTTGGTCCGCCCGGTGACGTCGACGACCTGGCCGGGCACGAACGTCTCGGCGGTGACCTCCTGGCCCAGCGTGTACTCGCTGGCGTCGGTGGTGCGTAGCTCGACCAGGTGCCTGCGCGGCGCGACGTCCGCCCGCGCGTAGTGGCCGGTGACCGGCTTGTTCACCTTGCGCGGGTCGATCGCGCCGTACGCGAGCTGGACAGCGCTGTAGCCGTCCTTGTCCGGGGTACGGACCTGGGTGACCACGCACGGGCCGGCCTGCACCACGGTGACCGGGACAACCCTGTTGTTGTCCCACACCTGGGTCATGCCGAGCTTGGCGCCCAGGATGCCCTTGACTTGCCTGTCCATTCGTCCGGTCCCTACAGCTTGATCTCGATGTCGACGCCAGCCGGCAGGTCGAGCCGCATGAGCGAGTCGACGGTCTTGGGGGTCGGGTCGATGATGTCGATGAGACGCTTGTGCGTACGCATCTCGAAGTGCTCGCGCGAGTCCTTGTACTTGTGCGGCGAGCGGATCACGCAGTAGCGGTTGATCTCGGTTGGCAGCGGCACCGGGCCGGCGACCTGCGCCCCGGTACGCGTCACCGTCTCCACGATCTTGCGAGCCGAGGAGTCGACGACCTCGTGGTCATAGGCCTTGAGCCGGATGCGGATCTTCTGTCCCGCCATGGTGGCTTCTGTTTCCTTCTCTCGATGCCGCTGTGGTTCGAGCCGGTTTCGGCTCCGCCGACCCCCGCGGTCGGGCGTGTCGCCCGGCCGGACCGGCTCCGACCCACAGGGATCGGACCTCGTCGGGGGTCGTAGCACCCAGGTTTCCCGGGCGCTATGCGGGGGTGGCCAACCGAGGTCAGCCACCCCGCGCTCGACTGTTATTCGGTCCGAACCGCAGCTCGCCGCCACCGGCCGAATAATGGTCGCTGCACAACCGGTCCAGTATGCCGTATTGACATACGGCGAACCAAATCAGGTCCGTCGGCTCACTTCAGGATCTTGGTGACCCGGCCGGCGCCGACGGTACGGCCACCCTCGCGGATCGCGAAGCGGAGACCCTCCTCCATGGCGATCGGCTGGATCAGCTGGACCGTCATCGAGGTGTTGTCCCCGGGCATGACCATCTCGGTGCCCTCGGGCAGCGTCACGACGCCGGTCACGTCCGTGGTCCGGAAGTAGAACTGCGGCCGGTAGTTCTGGAAGAACGGCGTGTGCCGGCCACCCTCCTCCTTCGATAGCACGTAGACGGTCGCCTCGAACTCGGTGTGCGGCGTGGTCGTGCCGGGCTTCACCACGACCATGCCCCGCTCGACGTCCTCCCGCTTGATACCGCGCAGGAGCAGGCCGACGTTCTCACCGGCGCGCGCCTCGTCGAGGATCTTGCGGAACATCTCGATACCGGTGCAGACGGTCTTCATCGACTTCGCCTTGATGCCGACGATCTCGACTTCCTCGTTCGGCTTCAGGATGCCGCGCTCGCAGCGGCCGGTGACGACGGTACCGCGACCGGTGATCGTGAAGACGTCCTCGATCGGCATGAGGAACGGCTTTTCGGTCTCGCGCACCGGCTGCGGGATCGCGGTGTCGACGGCGTCCATCAGCTCCATGAGCTTGTCCGACCACTCGGCGTCGCCCTCCAGCGCCCGGAGCGCGGAGACCCGTACCACCGGCAGGTCGTCGCCCGGGAACTCCTGCTTGGACAGCAGCTCGCGGACCTCCAGCTCGACCAGCTCGAGCAGTTCCTCGTCGTCGACCATGTCGGCCTTGTTGAGCGCGACGACGATGTACGGGACGCCGACCTGGCGGGCGAGCAGCACGTGCTCGCGGGTCTGCGGCATCGGACCGTCGGTCGCGGCGACCACGAGGATCGCGCCGTCCATCTGGGCCGCGCCGGTGATCATGTTCTTGATGTAGTCGGCGTGACCGGGACAGTCGACGTGCGCGTAGTGCCGCTTGTCGGTCTGGTACTCGACGTGCGCGATCGAGATCGTGATGCCGCGGGCCTTCTCCTCGGGCGCCTTGTCGATCTCGTCGAAGGGCGTGTAGGGGTTCAGGTTGGGCATCTTGTCGTGCAGGACCTTGGTGATGGCCGCGGTCAGCGTCGTCTTACCGTGGTCGATGTGACCGATGGTGCCGATGTTGACGTGCGGCTTAGTCCGCTCGAACTTCGCCTTCGCCACTGCTGTCCTCCTCAAGGACTTCTTGGTTCGTAGCCGCCGCCGGGGCGGTGCGACTTCCTGTCGACTTGGGTCTAGCGGCCTCGGCCACAGGCCCGGTGCGTGCAGCCCGGTCCGCTGGAGGCACCGGCGATCACTCGCCGGTGGCCTTAGCGATGATCTCCCTGGCGACGTTCGCGGGAACCTCGTTGTAGGAGTCGAACTGCATCGAGTAGCTCGCCCGGCCCTGGGTCTTCGACCGCAGGTCGCCGACGTAGCCGAACATCTCCGACAGCGGCACCAGGGCGCGGACGACGCGGCTGCCGCCACGCTCCTCCATCGCCTGGATGATGCCCCGACGGGAGTTGAGGTCGCCGATGACGTCACCCATGTTGTCCTCGGGGGTGACGACCTCGACGGCCATCATCGGTTCGAGCAGCGCGGGGTCGGCCTTGCGGGCCGCCTCCTTCAGCACCATCGAACCGGCGATCTTGAAGGCCATCTCCGACGAGTCGACCTCGTGGTACTGGCCGTCCAGAAGGGTCAGCTTCAACCCCACCAGCGGGTACCCGGCCAGCACGCCGTACTGCATGGCGTCCTGGGCGCCGGCGTCCACCGAGGGGATGAACTCCTTCGGGATGCGCCCACCGGTGACCGCGTTGACGAACTCGTACGTGGGTCCGTCCGCGGTGATCGGCAGCGGCTCCAGGGTCACGATGACCTTGGCGTACTGCCCCGACCCACCGGTCTGCTTCTTGTGCGTGTAGTCGATCTTCTCCACCGTGCGCCGGACGGTCTCCCGGTAGGCGACCTGCGGCTTGCCGATGTTCGCCTCGACGTTGAACTCGCGGCGCATCCGGTCCACCAGGATGTCCAGGTGCAGCTCGCCCATGCCGGAGATGACCGTCTGACCGGTCTCCTCGTCGTTGCGGACGCGGAAGGTCGGGTCCTCTTCGGCGAGGCGCTGGATCGCGGTACTCAGCTTCTCCTGGTCGGCCTTGCTCTTCGGCTCGATCGCCACCGAGATGACCGGCTCCGGGAAGGTCATCGACTCCAGGATCACCGGATGTGCCGGATCGCAGAGGGTGTCGCCGGTGGTGGTCTGCTTGAGACCCTGTACGGCGATGATGTCCCCGGCCTGCGCGCGGGGGCGCTCCTCCCGCTTGTTGGCGTGCATCTGGTAGATCTTGCCGATCCGCTCCTTGCGGTCCTTGGTCGAGTTGACCACTGGAGAGCCGCTTTCGAGCGTGCCGGAGTACACCCGGACGTAGGTCAGCTTGCCGAGGTGCTTGTCCGTCTGGATCTTGAAGGCCAGCGCGGCGAAGGGCTCGCTCGGCGACGGCTTGCGCAGCACGGGCGTCTCGCCGTCGGTCGCCGTACCCTCGTACGCCGGCAGGTCGACCGGCGACGGCAGGAAGTCGATCACGGCGTCGAGCATCGGCTGGATGCCCTTGTTCTTGAACGCCGAGCCGCACAGTACCGGGTTGGCCTTGCTGACGATCGTGGCGCGGCGGATGCCGGCCTTGATGTCCTGGGCCGTGAGCTCCTCGCCCTCGAGGTAGCGCTCCATGACGGTGTCGTCGACGTCCGCGAGCGTCTCGATGAGCTTCTCGCGGTACTCGGCGGCCTGCTCGGCGAGGTCGGCCGGGATCTCCTCGACCGCGTAGTCCTCGCCTTTCTGGGTCTCGCCGCGCCAGGTCAGCGCGCGCATCCCGATCAGGTCGACGACGCCGATGAAGTCGTGCTCGTTGCCGATCGGCAGCTGGAGTACCAGCGGCGTGGCGTTGAGCCGGTCGATCATCATCTGGACGCAGCGGAAAAAGTCGGCGCCGGTGCGGTCCAGCTTGTTGACGAAGCACATCCGCGGGACGTGGTACTTGTCGGCCTGCCGCCAGACGTTCTCGGTCTGCGGCTCCACGCCGGCCACGCCGTCGTAGACCGCGACGGCACCGTCCAGTACCCGCAGCGACCGCTCGACCTCGACGGTGAAGTCGACGTGGCCGGGCGTGTCGATGATCTGGATCGTGTGGCCCTTCCACTCGCACTTGGTCGCGGCGGAGGTGATGGTGATGCCCCGCTCCTGCTCCTGCTCCATCCAGTCCATGACGGCAGCGCCCTCGTGGACCTCACCGATCTTGTACGTGATGCCGGTGTAGAACAGGATCCGCTCGGTCGTGGTCGTCTTACCAGCGTCGATATGCGCCATGATGCCGATGTTGCGTACCTTGGCGAGCGCGTTGTCGGCGGCAGCCACTTCAGATCCCTACTTCTTCGTCAATTAAGTGCTTTCGCACTCATCATTAGATCAACCACCGGCTGAGTTAGCCGGCCGTTGGTGACTTCGTCACCAACGGTAGTGAGCAAATGCCTTGTTGCTTTCGGCCATCTTGTGGGTGTCCTCGCGCCGCTTCACCGCGGCGCCGAGGCCGTTGCTCGCGTCGAGCAGCTCGTTCATGAGGCGCTCGACCATGGTCTTCTCGCGGCGCGCCTTGGAGTAGCTGACCAGCCAGCGCAGGCCCAGCGTGACCGCACGCGGGGCGCGCACCTCGACCGGTACCTGGTAGGTCGCGCCACCAACCCGGCGGCTGCGGACCTCCAGGGTCGGCTTCACGTTGTCCATCGCCCGCTTGAGTGTGACGACCGGGTCGGTGCCGGTCTTCTCCCGGCAGCCCTCCAGCGCGCCGTACACGATGCGCTCGGCCAGCTGCCGCTTGCCGCGCAGCAGAATCTTGTTGATCAGCTGGGTGACCAGCGGCGAGTTGTACACCGGGTCGGCGATCAGCGGCCGGTGCGGCGCGGGGCCCTTACGCGGCATGTCAGCTCTTCTCCTTCTTCGCGCCGTAACGGCTGCGCGCCTGCTTCCGGTTGCGCACTCCCTGGGTGTCCAGCGAACCGCGGACGATCTTGTACCGCACACCCGGGAGATCCTTCACCCGGCCGCCGCGGACCAGCACGATCGAGTGCTCCTGCAGGTTGTGCCCGACGCCGGGGATGTAGGCGGTGACCTCGATCTGGCTGGTCAGCCGGACACGCGCCACCTTCCGCAGCGCCGAGTTCGGCTTCTTGGGCGTGGTGGTGTACACCCGCGTGCACACGCCGCGCCGCTGCGGGCTCCCCTTGAGCGCCGGCGTCTTGGTCTTGCTCGTCTTCGCCTGGCGGCCCTTGCGGACCAACTGCTGGATGGTGGGCATCCGAGCCTTCGTCTCCCTTCGGCCACCGCGGTGACCGCACTGTCTGTCTTCGTCCCGCGCCCGACCCCGGCCCCCGCGGTCGGGCGTGTCGCCCCGGCCTCGGTAGGCCCGGCCGCGCTCGCGTTTGGCCAGGTCAAGTCAGTTTCCCCGCAGCGCCACCCGGGCGCACGCGCGATGAGCCCGGGCGCGCCCGGGCACGAGGGGAAAGCGTACCCACCGTCAGCGCACAGGTCAAAACGGAACCCGCCCGGCGCCAGGTGTGCAACTCTGCATCAATGGTACCCGCTGTGTCCGGGTCCGACCCCCGGTGTCGGCACCGCCGCGAGTGGCTCAGGGCGCCAGCGCCAGCGCTATCAGCATCCCGAGTACGGCCAGCGCGGCACCGACCGCACCGCAGGTCAGCCCGGCGATCGCCAGCCCACGCCCGGTGATCTGGCCGCCCGAGCCGCGCACCTGCCGCATCGCGCCGAAGGCCGCCCCGATCGCGCCCAACCCGAGGACGATCGTGAGCACCGCGAACGCCCCGCCGACCAGCGCGCCGGCCGAGGCGCGGCTGACGCCGGCGCACAGCACAGCCAGGCTCACCACGATCGAACCGATCCCGGTCACCATGCTCCGCGCGGCAGTACCGGCGGCAGCGGTGGCGGCGGCAGGTACGGGTACCCCGCCGGCGGCGCGGGGCGGGCAACGGGATACGGCACCGCGGCCTGCTGCGGTACGGAACCCGGCGGTGCCCACGCTTGGTCATCGTGGGCCGGCACTTGGGCCGGACCAGCAAGGCGGCGGTCATCCGGCAGCGGCTCGTGCATGGCGCCGGTCCCCCCTAGTTCACGTTCGGCGCGAAGTCCGGACCCGACCGGCTGTCGGCGAAGTGCAGCAGCCCGATGATCGATGCGAGGACCAGTGCCGTAGCCGCCAGCACGATACCCACCCAGGCCAGCGCCACGCCGACCCGCAGCGGCCGCGCGCCGGTCAGGTACCCGGCCGACGCCACCCGGTCCTGGCGCGCCTCCCGGGCGAGCAACAGCGCGAGCGTGGCCGGGATCAGCCCGCCGAGGAAGAACCCGGTCACGGCCGCGATGATGCCAAGCGCGAGCACGCTGCGGGCCTTGCTGGACGCCACCGGGTCCGGATCGAGCGGGTGCCGCAGCACAGACATGAAATCAGACTACAAAGCGGGAGCGCCCGCCACTGACCGCGGCGGGCGCTCCCGGAACTTTCCGTCAGCGGAACGATCCCAGATCAAAATCATCCAGGGGTACCGCATGCCCGCTGGCCGGGCCGAACCCGTAGTCGGTCTCCGCGTACCCGGTCATCGAGTACACCTTCTGCTTGGCCTCCTCGGTCGGCTCCACCCGGATGTTGCGGTACTTGCTGATGCCGGTACCAGCCGGGATGAGCTTGCCGATGATCACGTTCTCCTTGAGGCCGATCAGCGAGTCGCTGCGGGCGTGGATCGCCGCGTCCGTCAGTACCCGGGTGGTCTCCTGGAACGACGCCGCCGACAGCCACGACTCGGTGGCCAGCGACGCCTTGGTGATCCCCATGAGCACCGGACGGCCGGCGGCCGGCTCGCCTCCCTCGGCGACCACGCGGCGGTTCTCCGCCTCGAAGTGCGCCCGGTCAACCAGCAGACCCGGCAGGAACTCGGTCGAGCCGGAGTCGATGACCGTGACCCGCTTGAGCATCTGCCGAATGATGATCTCGATGTGCTTGTCGTGGATCTGTACGCCCTGCGACCGGTACACCTCCTGGACCTCCTGGGTCAGGTGGACCTGCACCGCCCGCGGACCCAGTACCCGCAGCAGCTCGTGCGGGTCGATGGTGCCCTCGGTGATCTTCTCGCCGACCTCGATGTGGTCGCCGTCGGCCACCCGCAGCCGGACCCGCTTGGAGATCTTGTCGTACACGATCTCGTCGCTGCCGTCGTCGGGCACGATGATGATCTTCCGAGCCCGGTCGCCATCCTCGATCCGCACCCGGCCGGCCATCTCCGCGATGGGCGCCTTGCCCTTGGGTACCCGCGCCTCGAAGATCTCCTGGACACGCGGCAGACCCTGGGTGATGTCCTCACCCGCGACGCCACCGGTGTGGAAGGTACGCATCGTCAGCTGGGTACCCGGCTCACCGATCGACTGGGCGGCGATGATGCCGACCGCCTCGCCGACGTCCACGGTCTTGCCGGTCGGCAGCGAACGGCCGTAGCAGGCCGCGCAGACGCCCAGCTTCGACTCGCAGGTGAGCACGCTGCGCACCCGGATGGTCTCCACGCCGGCCGCGACCAGCTTGGACACCGAGATCGAGTTGAGGTCCTCGCCGCGCTGCGCGACGAGCTGACCGTCCGGACCCTTGATGTCGTCGGCCAGCGTCCGGGCGTGCGCCCCGGTCTCGGCGTGCTCGTGCACGACGAGCTGGTCGGCGAGCTTCTGGCCGACCGCCATCGGGATGGCCCGGTCGGTACCGCAGTCCTCCTCGCGGATGATCACGTCCTGCGACACGTCCACCAGCCGCCGGGTGAGGTACCCGGAGTCGGCGGTACGCAGCGCGGTGTCGGCCAGACCCTTGCGGGCGCCGTGCGTGGAGATGAAGTACTCCAGCACGGACAGCCCCTCGCGGAAGCTGGCCTTGATCGGCCGCGGGATGATCTCGCCCTTCGGGTTGGCCACGAGCCCTCGGATCGCCGAGATCTGCCGGAGCTGGAGCAGGTTACCGCGAGCACCCGAGTTGATCATCTTCCACAGCGGGTTCTCCTTGGGCAGCGCCGTCTCCATCTCCTTGCCGACCTCGTTGGTCGCCTTGGTCCAGATCTCGATCAGCTCGCCGCGGCGCTCCTCGGCCGTCATCAGACCGCGCTGGTACTGCTTGTCGATCCGCTCGGCCTCCTTCTCGTAGCGCTCCAGGATCTCCCGCTTGCGCGGCGGAGCCACCACGTCCTCGATGCCGATGGTCACGCCCGACCAGGTGGCCCAGTGGAACCCGGCCTCCTTGAGCGCGTCCAGCGTGGCGGCGAGGGCGACCTTCGGGAAGCGCTCGGCGAGGTCGTTGACGATCGCCGAGAGCTGGCCCTTGCGGATCTCGTAGTTGACGAAGCGGTACCCCTTGGGCAGGGTCTCGTTGAACAGCACCCGGCCCAGCGTGGTGTCGATCACCAGCGCCTCACCTGACTCCCAGCCCTCCGGCGGCGTCCACGGCGCCGCACCGGCCCCGTTGTCCACCTCGGACACCGACGCGAGCCGGACCTTCACCGGCGCCTGCAGGTGCAGCTCGCCGTTGTCGTAGGCCATCCGGGCCTCGGCGTCGGAGCTGAACGCCCGGCCGGCGCCGACTAGGTCCTCGCGCTGGTGGGTGAGGTGGTACAGGCCGATGACCATGTCCTGGGTGGGCATGGTGACCGGCTTGCCGTCGGCCGGCTTGAGGATGTTGTTGCTGGACAGCATGAGGATCCGCGCCTCAGCCTGCGCCTCGGATGACAGCGGTACGTGCACCGCCATCTGGTCGCCGTCGAAGTCGGCGTTGAACGCGGTGCAGACCAGCGGGTGGATCTGGATCGCCTTGCCCTCGACCAGTTGCGGTTCGAAGGCCTGGATACCCAGCCGGTGCAGGGTCGGCGCCCGGTTAAGCAGGACCGGGTGCTCGCCGATGACCTCCTCCAGCACGTCCCACACGACCGGCCGCTGCCGCTCGACCATCCGCTTGGCGGACTTGATGTTCTGCGCGTGGTTGAGGTCGACCAGCCGCTTCATCACGAACGGCTTGAACAGCTCCAGCGCCATCTGCTTGGGCAGGCCGCACTGGTGCAGCTTGAGCTGCGGGCCGACCACGATGACCGAGCGGCCGGAGTAGTCGACGCGCTTGCCCAGCAGGTTCTGCCGGAACCGGCCCTGCTTGCCCTTGAGCATGTCGGACAGCGACTTCAGCGGCCGGTTGCCCGGGCCGGTGACCGGACGACCGCGGCGGCCGTTGTCGAACAGCGCGTCGACGGCCTCCTGGAGCATCCGCTTCTCGTTGTTGACGATGATCTCGGGCGCGCCCAGGTCGATCAGGCGCTTGAGCCGGTTGTTCCGGTTGATCACCCGGCGGTACAGGTCGTTCAGGTCGGAGGTCGCGAAGCGCCCTCCGTCCAACTGCACCATCGGGCGCAGGTCCGGCGGGATCACCGGTACGCAGTCGAGCACCATGCCCAGCGGCGAGTTGTTGGTGTTCAGGAACGCCGCGACGACCTTGAGCCGCTTGAGCGCCCGGATCTTCCGCTGCCCCTTGCCGGACCGGATGACCTCGCGCAGCTCGTCGGCCTCGTTGTCCAGGTCGAGGTTCTCGATCAGCGCCTTGATCGCCTCGGCGCCCATCGCACCGGTGAAGTACTCGCCGAACCGGTCGCGCAGCTCCCGGTACAGCAGCTCGTCGGTGACCAGCTGCTTGGGCTCCAGCTTGCGGAACGTGTCGAGTACCTCGTCGAGCCGGTCGATCTCGCGCTGCGCCCGGTCGCGGATCTGGCGCATCTCGCGCTCGCCGGACTCCTTGACCTTGCGCCGCACGTCGGCTTTGGCGCCCTCCGCCTCCAGCTCGGCCAGGTCGGCCTCCAGCTTGGCGGCGCGCTTCTCGATCTCCGCGTCGCGGGCGTTCTCGGCGTGCCGCTTCTCGGCACCGATCTCGCTCTCGACCGTGGACATGTCGCGGTGTCGCGTCTCGGAGTTCACGCTGGTGATCACGTACGACGCGAAATAAATGATCTTCTCGAGGTCCTTGGGTGCCAGGTCCAGCAGGTACCCCAGGCGGCTGGGTACGCCCTTGAAGTACCAGATGTGCGTCACCGGAGCGGCGAGCTCGATGTGGCCCATCCGCTCCCGCCGGACCTTGGCCCGGGTCACCTCGACGCCGCAGCGCTCACAGATGATCCCCTTGAACCGGACCCGCTTGTACTTGCCGCAGTAGCACTCCCAGTCCCGGGTCGGACCGAAGATCTTCTCACAGAAGAGCCCGTCCTTCTCCGGCTTGAGGGTGCGGTAGTTGATCGTCTCGGGCTTCTTCACCTCGCCGTGCGACCACTGGCGGATGTCGTCAGCGGTTGCCAGGCCGATCCGCAACTCGTCAAAGAAGTTGACGTCGAGCACGTGTTATGTCCTTCTTCTGGGTGGGCCGCTTCGCGGTTGCGTCACACTTCCTCGACCGAGGACGGCTCGCGCCGGCTCAGGTCGATGCCGAGCTCTTCGGCGGCGCGGAAGACCTCGTCGTCGGTCTCCCGCATCTCCAGGGCGACCCCGTCGCTGGAGAGCACCTCGACGTTGAGGCACAGCGACTGGAGCTCCTTGAGCAACACCTTGAAGGACTCGGGAATGCCCGGTTCCGGAATGTTTTCGCCCTTGACGATCGCCTCGTACACCTTTACCCGGCCGAGGACGTCGTCGGACTTGATGGTGAGCAGCTCCTGTAGGGCGTAGGCGGCGCCGTAGGCCTGCATGGCCCAGCACTCCATCTCACCGAAGCGCTGGCCACCGAACTGCGCCTTACCACCGAGCGGCTGCTGGGTGATCATCGAGTACGGCCCGGTCGACCGCGCGTGGATCTTGTCGTCGACGAGGTGGTTCAGCTTGAGGATGTAGATGTAACCGATCGCGATCGGCTCGGGCAGCGGCTCGCCGGAGCGCCCGTCGAACAGCTGCGCCTTACCGCTCGAGCCGATGATCTGGGTACCGTCGCGGTTGGGCAGGGTCGAGTGGAGCAGGCCGGCGATCTCCTCCTCCTTGGCACCGTCGAAGACCGGGGTGGCCACCTTGGTGTCCGGCGTGGAGTCACCCGCGCCGATCGACCGCAGTGCCTTCTTCCAGTCCGCGTCGTCGCCGTCGACCTTCCAGCCGGTCTTGGCCACCCACCCGAGGTGGGTCTCCAGGACCTGGCCGATGTTCATCCGGCTCGGTACGCCCAGCGGGTTGAGCACGATGTCGACCGGGGTGCCGTCCTCCAGGAACGGCATGTCCTCGACCGGCAGGATCTTGGAGATGACGCCCTTGTTGCCGTGCCGGCCGGCGAGCTTGTCGCCGTCCTGGATCTTCCGCTTCTGCGCCACGTAGACCCGGACCAGCTCGTTCACGCCGGGGGACAGCTCGTCGCCGTCCTCGCGGGAGAACGTCCGGACCCCGATGACCGTACCCATCTCGCCGTGCGGAACCTTGAGGCTGGTGTCGCGTACCTCGCGGGCCTTCTCGCCGAAGATCGCCCGCAGCAGCCGCTCCTCCGGGGTCAGCTCGGTCTCGCCCTTCGGCGTGACCTTGCCGACCAGGATGTCGCCCGGTACCACCTCGGCGCCGATCCGGATGATCCCCCGCTCGTCCAGATCCGCCAGCATCTCCTCGCTGACGTTCGGGATGTCCCGGGTGATCTCCTCCGGCCCCAGCTTGGTGTCGCGCGCGTCGACCTCGTGCTCCTCGATGTGGATCGAGGTGAGCACGTCGTTCTGCACGAGCCGCTGGGACAGGATGATCGCATCCTCGTAGTTGTGCCCCTCCCACGGCATGAACGCCACGAGCAGGTTGCGCCCGAGCGCCATCTCGCCGTCGTCGGTGCATGGCCCGTCCGAGATGACCTGGCCGGCTTCGACCCGGTCGCCCTCGAACACGATCGGCTTCTGGTTGACGCAGGAGCCGGCGTTGGAGCGGCGGAACTTGTGCAGCAGGTACGTGCGGCGGTGGCCGTCGTCCTGGTGCACGGTGATGTAGTCCGCGCACAGGTCCTCGACCACGCCACCGACCTCGGCGACGACCACGTCACCGGCGTCGACGGCGGCCCGGTACTCCATGCCGGTACCGACCAGCGGCGCCTCGGCCTTGACCAGCGGTACCGCCTGGCGCTGCATGTTCGCGCCCATCAACGCCCGGTTGGCGTCGTCGTGCTCGAGGAACGGGATCATGGCGGTCGCGACCGACACCATCTGGCGCGGCGAGACGTCCATGTAGTCGACCTCGTCGGGCGTGACGTTGTCGACCTCGCCGCCCTTGCGCCGGACCAGTACCCGGTCCTCGGCGAACCGCCCGTCACTGAGCAGTACCGTGTTGGCCTGCGCGATGACGTGCCGGTCCTCCTCGTCGGCGGTCAGATAGTCGATCTGGTCGGTGGCCCGGCCCTCGACGATCTTCCGGTACGGGGTCTCGATGAACCCGAAGGGGTTGACCCGGGCGAACGTGGACAGCGCGCCGATCAGACCGATGTTCGGGCCTTCCGGCGTCTCGATTGGGCACATCCGGCCGTAGTGCGACGGGTGCACGTCACGCACCTCGAAGCCGGCCCGCTCCCGGGACAGACCGCCCGGACCCAGGGCCGACAGGCGCCGGCGGTGGGTCAGACCCGCGAGCGGGTTGGTCTGGTCCATGAACTGGGACAGCTGGGAGGTACCGAAGAACTCCTTGATCGCGGCGACCACCGGGCGGATGTTGATCAGGGTCTGCGGCGTGATCGCCTCGACGTCCTGAGTGGTCATCCGCTCCCGGACCACCCGCTCCATGCGGGACAGGCCGACCCGGACCTGGTTCTGGATCAGCTCGCCCACGGTGCGCAGGCGCCGGTTGCCGAAGTGGTCGATGTCGTCCGGCTCGTACCCCTCCTCACCGGTGTGCAGCCGGCACAGGTACTCCACCGTCGCGGCGATGTCGTCCTGGCTCAGCGTGCCGGTGGTGATCGGCAGGTCGAGCTCCAGCTTCTTGTTGAACTTGTACCGCCCGACCTTCGCGACGTCGTACCGCTTCGGGTTGAAGAAGAGGTTGTCGAGCAGGGTCTGGGCGTTCTCGCGCGTAGGCGGCTCGCCGGGGCGCAGCTTGCGGTAGATGTCGAGCAGTGCCTCGTCCTGGCCGGCGATGTGGTCCTTCTCCAGGGTGGTCATCATCAGCTCGGACCAGCCGAACTTCTCGCGGATCTGCTCCGCGGTCCAGCCGATGGCCTTGAGCAGGACGGTCACCGCCTGGCGGCGCTTGCGGTCGATTCGGACCCCGACCGTGTCGCGCTTGTCGATGTCGAACTCCAGCCAGGCACCCCGGCTCGGGATGACCTTGACGCTGGAAAGGTCGCGGTCGGAGGTCTTGTCCGGCTGCTTGTCGAAATACACCCCCGGTGAGCGGACGAGCTGGCTGACGACGACCCGCTCGGTGCCGTTGATGATGAAGGTGCCCTTGGGCGTCATCATCGGGAAGTCCCCCATGAACACCGTCTGGCTCTTGATCTCGCCAGTGGTGTGGTTGGTGAACTCCGCGGTCACGAACAGCGGGGCGCAGTAGGTGAGGTCCTTCTCCTTGCACTCTTCGATCGACGCCTTGACCTCGTCGAAGCGCGGCGAGGAGAAGGACAGCGACATAGTGCCGGAAAAGTCCTCAATAGGGCTGATTTCTTCGAGGATTTCCGCGAGCCCCGACCGGGCGTGGGGGTCGTCAACCGAACGCGTCTGCCAGGCCTCGTTGCCTACCAACCAGTCGAAGGACTCGGTTTGGATAGCTAGGAGGTTGGGGACTTCAAGGTGTTCGGTGATCCTGCCGAAAGAAATCCGGCGGGGAGCGAAAGCGCTCGACGTACGACTGGTCTTCGCAGGGCGGGAAGCTGCCAAGATGCGTCCTTCCGAGGACCTGTGGTGCTGCAACGGCCGTTATGCGTGCACTGCGATAGGCCCCTGTTGAACTACCCGAAACGGGCAATCTACTCCGGGGCTAGGGCGAAAGACAGCGCAAACTAGCAGTGTAGCCGAAAGGCTAACCGCTGCCAAGTCCCCACCACACCGTCAACCAAACGGGTCTCCCGGCGGCCAGAATCCGGGGCCACGTGCGGTGGTTCTCGTGCATCCGCGGAAGCGTTGCAGACTTAGCGTGCCTGCCCGATGCCGGCCACGTCAAGTGCTCTGTCGGTATCGGTACGGGTGCGTCTGACCACGCCGCGGGCCGCGTTGACACCCGATGGGGCCCCCCGGATAGTTGCTGGGTGATCGTCATGGCCGCGCCGTCCGCCGGTACCGTCCCCGATCGCGGGTTACGCGGCGGCTGGCGGCGCGCCCTGGTCCCGGCCCTGACCGTCTGGGCGGTGGCCCAGGTCGCGCACGGGGTGATCGCCGTGTTGTCCGCGCTGCACCCGGACGCGGGACTGCCCGGGGGTGCGGTGCACGCCTGGTACCAGTGGGACAGCGTCTGGTTCACCCGGATCGCCGAGCAGGGGTACGCCGCGACCGCGAGCGGAAACACGGCCGCGTTCTTCCCGCTGTACCCGCTGCTTATGGCTCTGCTCAACCCGGTACTGCCGGGAGACGCCTTCGTGGCCGGCCTGGTCGTGGCCAACCTGGCGTTCCTCGCCGCCCTGGTGCTGACCTACCGGCTCGTCGAGACCGAAACCGACCCGGCCACCGCGAGCCGGACGCTGTGGTACCTGGTGGCCTTCCCGACCGGGTTCTTCCTCGCGGCGGCGTACAACACCTCGCTGTTCCTCGCGCTGACCGTCGCGTCGGTCTACGCGCTACGCCGGCAGCGTTGGTGGCTGGCCGGGGTGCTCGGTGCGTTCGCGACCGCCACCCGCTCGGCCGGCCTGCTGCTCCTGGTGCCGTTCTGTTACGAGTACCTGCGGGTGCACGGCCGGCGGCTCCGGCCCGGCGCGCTCGCGGCCCTCATCATCCCGGCCGGGCTCGTCGCGTTCATGATCTACACCTGGCGGGTACTGCGCGACCCGCTCGCGTTCATGCACGCCCAGGCGCACTGGTCGCGGCACCTGGAGTGGCCGTGGTCGGCGCTCGGCCGGGAGATCTCGACGATCGCGCGGCAGCCCCGCCTGTTCAACGACACCGGCGCACACAACCTCATCGATCTCGGCACCGTCGTGCTCGCCACCGCGCTGCTCGTGCTCTCCTTCGTCGGGCCCTGGCGGCTGCGCCGTGACCAGTGGGCGCTGCCGGTCTACGGTGCCGCGCTGGTCGTGTTCATGGTGATCTTCCCGAACACCGGTACCTTCACGCCGTACCCCCTGCAGTCCGCGGCCCGGCTCGTACTGGAGGTGTTCCCGGCGTTCCTGCTGCTGGCCCGGATCGGTGCCGGTACCGCCGTCGACCGCGGGTACCTGGTCCTCGCCGTCGCCGCGCAGGCGGTCATGCTGGACCACTTCCTGCATGGCGGCTGGGTGGCCTGAGACCCTCCATCGCCCCGGCGCAGCGCGCCGGGGCGACCGGGATGCGCTGCGACTACTTGAGGGTGACCTTGGCGCCCTCGGCCTCCAGCTTGGCCTTGGCCTTCTCCGCGTTCTCCTTGTTGACCTTCTCCAGGATCGCCTTGGGAGCCGCCTCGACAGCGTCCTTGGCCTCCTTCAGGCCCAGGCCGGTCAGCTCGCGGACGACCTTGATGACCTGGATCTTCTTGCCGCCGTCGGCCTCGAGGACGACGTCGAACTCGTCCTTCTCCTCCTCGGCCGGCGCCTCGGCCGCGCCACCCGCGGGGCCGGCGGCCGCGACGGCGACCGGAGCGGCCGCCTTGACGTCGAACGTGTCCTCGAACTGCTTCACAAACTCGGAGAGCTCGATCAGCGTCATCTCCTTGAACGCGTCGAGGAGTTCGTCAGTGCTGAGCTTCGCCATGATGGGTCGGCTTTCCTTTCGGTACCAGATGATTGTCTATTCGTCGGCCGGAGCCGACCCACTGTCCTTCTCGCGCTTGTCCTGCAGGGCGGCCACCGTGCGAACGGCCTGCGCGAGCGGCGCCTGGAACAGGGCTGCCGCCCTGCTCAGGTTGGCCTTCATCGCGCCGGCCAGCTTCGCCAGCAGCACCTCGCGGGACTCCAGGTCGGCGAGCCTGCCGACCTCGGCCGCGCTGATCGCCTTGCCCTCGAACACGCCGCCCTTGATGACCAGCAGCGGGTTGGCCTTCGCGAAATCGCGCAGGCTCTTGGCCGCCTCGACCGGATCGCCGGAGACGAAAGCGAATGCGGTAGGACCGGTGAACAGTTCGTCGAGGCCGGCGATGCCGGCGTCCGCCGCGGCCCGCTTCGCGAGCGTGTTCTTCGCGACCGAATACGTCGTCTCGCGGCCGAGCGAGCGCCGCAGGTCGGTGATCTGCCGGACCGTCAGGCCGCGGTACTCGGTCAGCACGGTCGCCGACGACGACCGGAAGTGCTCGGCCAGGTCGGCGACGGCGGTGGCCTTGTCGGCTCGAAGCTTGTCCGCCATGTCCCTCCTCTCGGTGCCTAGGGCTGGTTGTCCAACGCCCCGGCAACGAGAGATGCCCCGGCGCAGGGGGTGCGCACGGGGCACGGCAACGCCGATCCGGTCACGCCCTGCGCGGGTCGTCCGCTCGCGAGCGGAGCCTTCGACCAGGGCGAACCCTGGTGACCAGCGGTCTTCGGGTGGATTTGCTCGACCAGTGTAGCAAGTCGTCAGGCGCGGCTGCGGCGCAGCCAGCCGTAGCCGGCGACGGCCAGCGCGGCCCAGACCAGCGCCCACGCGGTGAGGCCCGTCACCGCCGCGGCACTCGCCCCAGCGTCCATCGTGCGGGACGCGGACACGAGCGGAGGAGCAAGCCACGGTACCGGCGATCCGTGCAGCCCGATCACGAACGCCAGGACCACCCCGCTGGTGAGTACCGCCGTCGCCCGGCCCGCGCTGCCCGAGATGACCCGGCTGCTCCAGGCACCGATCGCGAGCGCCGGAAGCGCGGCGACCACGAGCGCCCAGATCCCGAGCAGCATCCCCGAGCCCACGTCCACCGAGGTGACCGCATCGAAGATCCACGGCAGCGCGAGGGCGACCACGATCAGCGGTACCGCGGCCAGCGCGGCGGCGACCAGACCGGCGGTGACCTCGCGCCGGCGAGAACCGAGCGCGACCAGGGCCACCCGCCGCTGGACGTCCGGCTCGGTGTCCAGCAGCAGCTTGGTCTGCCAGGCCAGTACCGGGAACAGCAGCAGCGCGGAGGTGCCGTACGCCTCGGCCGCGCTGCTCCGCCCGCCGCCGTACAGGATGCCGAGGACCACCAGCGTGCTGAGCAACGGCAGGATGAACCGCCCGGTGCGCAGGTACCCGATCAGCCGCATCCTGATCAGTGCGGTCATGTTTCCGCCTCGGTGCGCTTGTCCTCGCTCCGCTTGCCTGGCCGGACCACGGTGACGGCGCCGTCCACCACCGCCCACTCGGTCACCCCGGGCAGGTGGCCGGTGTCGCCGCTGTGGTCGCTGACCAGCACGGCTCCCCCGTCATTCAGGACCTGGTCGATGATGTCCGGGACCAGTTCGCGGGTGTCGATGTCCAGCCCCTCCCAGGGCTCGTCGAGCAGAAGCAGATCCGGGGGTACCAGCAGCGCCTGCGCCAGCCCGACCTTCTGCGCGGTGCCTTTGGACAGGGCGGAGAGCTTCTCCTGCCGCAAGGAGCCGAGCCCGAGCCGGGAGATCCAGCGCTCGACGGTCGCCGGGCTGCCGCCGCGCAACGCGGCCATGGTGGACAGGTACCCGCCGACCGTGAACGGCTGCTCGGTCGGGAACCGCTCGGGGACCCAGCCGATGCGGGCGGGCCGGCCGTGCACCTCCCCCTGCACCGGCCGGAGTACCCCGGCGAACAAGCCGAGCAGCGTCGATTTGCCGGCCCCGTTGCCCCCGCGGACCACGACGATCTCGCCTTGCTCGATGCCGACGGTCACGCCACGGAGTACCCAGGCGCCGCGCCGGCCGTACCGGTAGCCAACCTCGTCCAGGCGCATGGCGCCTACCCTGCCATACGACACCGGCGCCGGGAACCCGTTGATTTTTGCTTTCCGGCGCCGGTGGAGGACAGCTACGCCTCGGCGGCGGCCTCGGCGAAGTTGCGGGTCACGTTGGGGTCGACCGGGATACCCGGACCCATCGTCGTGGTCAGGAAGATCTTCTTGAGGTACCGGCCCTTGGCCGCGGACGGCTTGGAGCGCATGACCTCGTCGAGTACCGCCGCGTAGTTCTCGATCAGGCGCTCCTCGGGGAACGACGCCTTGCCGATGATCAGGTGCAGGTTGGCGTGCTTGTCCACCCGGAAGTTGATCTTACCGCCCTTGATGTCCTGGACGGCCTTGGTCACGTCCATGGTGACCGTGCCCGTCTTCGGGTTCGGCATCAGGCCGCGGGGGCCCAGGATCCGCGCGATCCGGCCGATCTTGGCCATCTGGTCGGGCGTGGCGACCGCCGCGTCGAAGTCCAGCCAGCCCCCCTGGATCCGGGCGACCAGCTCGTCGGTACCCACCTCGTCGGCGCCGGCGGCCACCGCCTCGTCGGCCTTGGCGCCGGCGGCGAAGACGATCACGCGAGCGGTCTTGCCGGTACCGTGGGGCAGGTTGACCGTGCCGCGGACCATCTGGTCGGCCTTGCGGGGGTCGACGCCGAGGCGCATGGCGACCTCGACGGTCGGATCGAACTTGACGGTGCTGGTCTGCTTGGCGAGCTTGATCGCCTCCAGCGGGGCGTACAGCTTGGACCGGTCGACCAGGTCGGCGACCTTCCGGTAGTTCTTGCCGTGCTGCATTGTCATCTCTCCTTGTGGTCCACGAGCGCGTTGCGCTCTCCCACCGACCGGTCCGGCTCGTGCGCGGCGTCAGACGCCGCCGAGCCGGACTGGTCGTAGTCCGGGGGTTATTCCTTGATCGTGATGCCCATCGACCGGGCGGTACCGGCGATGATCTTCTCGGCCTGCTCGACTTCGTTGGCGTTGAGGTCGGACATCTTCTTCTCGGCGATCTCGCGCAGCTGCGCCTTGGTGATCGAGCCGACCTTGTCCCGCTGCGGGACGCCGGAGCCCTTCTGCACGCCGGCGGCCTTGATCAGCAGGCGAGCGGCCGGCGGCGTCTTGAGGACGAACGTGAACGAGCGGTCCTCGTACACGCTGATCTGGGCGGGCACGATGTCGCCGCGCTGGGACTCCGTCTCGGCGTTGTACCGCTTGACGAAATCCATGATGTTCACGCCGTGCTGGCCGAGCGCGGGGCCGACCGGCGGTGCCGGAGTGGCCTGGCCCGCCGGCAACTGAAGCGTGAAGGTCTTGACGAGCTTCTTCTTCGGAGGCATGGCTGTCTTCCTGGGCTGTTGATTGGGTTCTCTGAGCCGGGCGCGCCGGCAAGCTCAGATCTTGGCGACCTGGTTGAAGTTCAGCTCGACCGGGGTCTCCCGGCCGAAGATCGAGACCAGGACCTTGAGCTTCTGCTGGTCGGCATTGATCTCGCTGATCGTGGCCGGGAGCGAGGCGAAGGCGCCGTCGGTGACCGTCACCGAGTCGCCGATCTCGAAGTCGAGCACCTTGACTTCTGGCTTGGCCTTCGACTTCTCGGTCGTCACGGCCGGGGCGAGCCACTTGATGACCTCGTCGAGGGACAGCGGGGCCGGCCGGTCGGCCCGGTCGGTGGCGCCGACGAAGCCGGTCACGCCCGGGGTGTTGCGCACACACGAGTACGACTCCGGAATCAGTTCCATCCGGACCAGGATGTACCCGGGGAACACCTTGTTCTGGACGTTGACCCGCTTGCCGCTCTTGTTGACCTCGACCTCTTCGCGGGTCGGCACCTCGACCTGGTAGATGTACTCCTCCATGTCCAGGCTGCTGATCCGGGTCTCCAGGTTGGCCTTGACCTTGTTCTCGTACCCGGCGTACGAGTGGACGACATACCACTCGCCCGGCGCGAAGCGCAGCGACTGGCGCAGCGCGGCGACCGGGTCCTCGTCCTCGTCGGCGTCGACAGTCGCGACCGCGGCGCTCGACCGGGCCGCGACCTCGGCCGACCCCGCCGCCGCGGTCTCGTCGAGTTCGGTCCCGTCGTCGGTTGTCCGGGTGGTCTCGTCGTACTCAGGCACGCTCTAGCTCTCTTCCTTACTTACTCTTGCCGCCGCCGGCGAACACATGCAGCACCAACCAGGCGAAGCCGGTGTCCAGCAGGGCGACGATCGTTACGATGACCGTCACGAAGATGACCACGACGGTCGCGTACGTCACCAGTTCCTTGCGGGTCGGCCAGATCACCTTGCGGAGCTCGGCGACCACCTCTCTGAGAAACCGCAGAAGCCGACCGAAGATTCCGACCCGCTCCTCGCCGCGGACCTTGGTGAGCTTGTCCGCGGTATCGCTGTCCGCCCTCTTGACCTTGATGGCGGCGCCGCCGCGGCGCCGGCTGACGACCGGCTCGTCCTCGGCCTCGTCGTCCGCAATGTCCTCGATCTCGTCTTCGTCGACAGGATCGTCGACGACCTCGTCGAGGTCTTCGCGGGCGGCGTCTCTGCCCCGCCGCCGCTTGCTCTGCGCCACTTCGCCCTCTTCCGTGTCGCGGGGTGGTTGGTCACGCGTTGCGCGCTGCCCGGCGGCCGTGCGGCCACGCCGGTGCGGCGGGCACAATCCCAGTCTGGTCGGCCGCAGGGGCGACAGGACTCGAACCTGCAACCTGCGGTTTTGGAGACCGCTGCGCTGCCAATTGCGCCACACCCCTGTGCGAGGCGAATCCCGGCACGCTTACGCCAGGAGTCACTCACCCCACGGGCGACCAGTGTACGGGTAAGCCCGCAGATTTCCCAAGCCGGACCCTACGCCCGTACCGTGGCCCGGGCCTGGGCCAGCACCTTTTCGCCCTGGCAGGTGGCGGTCAGGTCGAAGATCCGGTATCCCTCGTCCGGCGCCGACCGGACGGCGGCGGTGACGACGAGCTCGGTGCCCTCTTCGGTGTCCGGTACCATGACCGGCCGGGCGAACCGCACCTTGTACTCGACCAGCGCGGCCGGGTCGCCGACCCACTCGGTCACCGCCCGCGCGACGAGGGCCATCGTGAACATCCCGTGCGCGATCACGCCGGGCAGGCCGACCCCGGTGGCCACCCGGTCGCTCCAGTGGATCGGGTTGAAGTCCCCGGACGCCCCCGCGTAGCGGATCAGATCGGCGCGGGTGATCCGGAACGTACGGGCGGGGAGATCCATCGGCTCACTCCCCCCGTACCACGAACATCAACCAGGCCGTCACGACCAGCTCGCCGTCCCCGGCGACCATGTCCGTCCGGGTGGTCAGGAAGTCGTTGCCGACCCGGGAGGTGATCGTCTCGATCTCCGTCGTCGCGGTCAACCGGTCCCCCGCGTGTACCGGCCGGGCGTACCGGAACCGCTGCTCGCCGTGTACCACGCGATCGAAGTCCAGGCCCAGGCCCGGATCGCCGATCAGGGCGGTGGTGCCCGACTGGCAGAGCACGATCGGGAACGTCGGCGGCGCGATCGCATCCGGGTACCCGAGCGCGCGGGCGGCTTCGGGATCGAGGTACGCGGGATCGGTCGCCCCGATCGCCTCGGCGAACTCGCGGATCTTCTCGCGGCTCACCAGGTAGGGCGCGGCCGGGGGGTACGTCTTGCCGGCGTAGGCCGGGTCCAGCGGCATCCCGCGGCGGGCTAGCGGGTCTCGCGGTGCAGCGTGTGCTTGCGCTGCCGCGGGCAGAACTTCTTCAGCTCCAGCCGGTCGGGGTCGTTACGCCGGTTCTTCCGGGTGATGTAGTTGCGCTCCTTGCACTCGGTGCACGCCAGCGTGATCTTGGGACGGATGTCGGTCGCCTTGGCCACGGCGGAGTGCCTTCCTCGCTACAAGTGAGATTCCCGGCGGTTCAGGATAGTCGCTCGCCCGGCCCGTCGGCAAAACGGTCGTACTGTTGTTCGTAGCGGTGGCCGGACTTGAACCGGCGACACAGCGATTATGAGCCGCTTGCTCTGCCAACTGAGCTACACCGCCGTGGAGCCCCCTTACGGAATCGAACCGTAGACCTTCTCCTTACCATGGAGACGCTCTGCCGACTGAGCTAAGGGGGCGCTGCGTATTCCCGCCCGGAAACGCACCCGGGTAAGAGTACACAACCAATCTACCGATCGCGAACCGGGTTAGCGGCACGTCAGGGTACGGCGCGCAGCCGGCGGACCTCCCCGCCGACCGAGGTCGGTTCCGGCTCGGTCTGCGCCGCGAACCAGGCCTCGAGCCGGTCGTAGGACAGCGGTCGGCTGAAGAAGAAGCCCTGCCCGATGTCGCACTCGATCTCCTCGAGCAGCGTCAGGGTCAGCTCGCTCTCCACGCCCTCGGCGACCACGGCCAGCCCGAAGTGCCGGGACAGGTCCACGACGGCGCGGACGATCGCCAGGTCGCCTGGGTCGGTCGCCATGCCCTGGACGAACGTCTTGTCGATCTTTACCTCGTCGACCGGTAGCCGGCGCAGGTGCGACAGCGACGAGTACCCGGTACCGAAGTCGTCGACCGCCAGCCGTACCCCCAGTTCGTGCAGCTTCCGCAGGCTCGGCATGGGCCGCTCGTTCTCGCTGGTCACCCCGGCCTCGCTGATCTCCAGCGTGAGCTGGTGCGCCGGCACGCCGTACTCGTCCAGCAGCTCGGCCACCCGGCCCGGGAACTCCGGGTCCACCAGCGTGCGCGACGACAGGTTCACCGCGACGTTCAGCGGCCGGCTGGCGTCGGCCCACTGCCGGCCGCGCCGCAACCCCTCCTTGAGCACCGTCTCGGTGAGCCGGTTGAGCTGCCCGGTGTGCTCGGCGACCGCGACGAAGTCCTCCGGAGCCACCGAACCGTGGGCGCTGTGCTCCCACCGGGCCAGGCACTCCACCCCGACGAGCTGCCGGCTGCTCAGCGTCACCTTCGGCTGGAAGACGACCTCCACCTCGCCGTTCTCCAGCGCCCGGCGCAGGTCACCGGCCAGCCCGAGCCGCCGCGCCGAGCGCGACTCCAGCCCCAGGTTGAAGGTCTGCACGGCGGAGGACATCGACTTGGCCGCCTGGTTGGCCACGTCGGCCCGCTGCAGCAGGGCGGCGGGTTCCGAGCCGTGATCCGGGTGTACCGCGATCCCCACCGCGGTATCCACGTCCAGCGTCAGCGAACCGATCTCCATCGGGTCCTGCAGCGACCGGCGCAGCTCGGTGGCCAGCTCGACGGCCTCCTCGGTACCGGCCATCCGCAGCGTCATCGCGAACTCGTCGCCGCCGACCCGGGCCACCAGCGCGGCGGGCGGTGCCAGGCTGCGCAGCCGGCGGGCCACCTCCGCCAAGAGCTTGTCGCCGGCAGCGTGCCCGAGCGACTCGTTGACGTCCCGAAGCCCCGACACGTCGAACTGGATCACCGCCACGACCTCGCCCGGCGCCCGTACCTTGACCGCCTCCTCCAGCGCGGCCAGCATCCGCCGCCGGTTCGGCAGCCCGGTGAGCGCATCGTGCAGGGCATCGAACCGCAGCCGGTCCACCAGTCGCGAGTTCTCCACCGCGACCGCCGCATGCGCCGCGACGGTCTCCAGAAGCCGCATGTCGTCCGGGCCGAACCTGGCGCGGTCGCCGAGCCGGCCGGCAACCTCCAGCGTCCCGATCACCGCGGTACCCGAGCGCATCGGCACCACGATCGCGTCCTTGATGCCGGTCTCCTCCAGGGCGGCCCGGAAGTCGTCGTCGCCGAGCCGGGGCCCGACCGCCACCGTGCTCGCCGTCTCCACGGCGTGCCGCCGCAGCGCTTCCGGGGTGGCCGAAAGATCGATCAACCCGGTGTCGTCCACCCTCGCGGACAGCAGCGTTTCCGGATACCGCGTCTGCGCCGGCAGCCACAGCGTGGCGAACTCGGCCTGCAGCAACTCCCGTACCCGGCCGAGCAGGACGTCGGCCAACGTACCGTCGTTGCGGGTCTCGGTGATCGCCTTGGTGAGGTCGTAGATCTCGGTGAGCGACTTGTGCTGGCGAAGGAACTGGGCGTAGGTCCGGTACACCAGGACGACCGCGGCCGCTATCCCGGCGATGAGCAACGCTGCCCAGGGACTGCGCCGGACCGCCAGCAACAGGACCAGCCCGACCGTGGTGTTGGTACCGCCGACCACCAGGCTCGGGGTCGCCGTCCGCAGCACCCGCCGGATCGACATGCCGCCCTGGATCAACGCGATCACGCCGATCACGGCAGCGACCGTCGACAGTACGGCGGCACCCACCGCTGAATAGATCACCAGCCAGCTGGCCGGCCGGGTGTCGACGGGTGGGCCGAAGGCGAAGACGATCAACACGGCGGCCGCGTTGGCCGCCACGATGTTCGCGAGGTTGAAGGCGAGCCGAACCGTGGTCGTGCGGCGCTGCAACTGGATCAGCGTCAGGGCGACGATGCGGACGAACAGGACCGACAGCGGCGCAAGATAGAAAAGCGCCAAGACCAGCGGGATCTCGGTCAGCGTGATGCTGATTCCATGTCGCCGGATCTCCACGCTGAGGTCGGTCGCCTCGGCGGCCAGAAAGAGGCCGAGGAACAGAATGGTGACCGGCAAGGGCGAGAGCAGGCGCTGCGTACCGTTGAAGGTGGGTGCGATGAGCACCACGGCCATCGCTGCCAGCGGCGCCGTGATCAACCAGGCAACGTTCTCGCGCCGCCGGACAGTTTGAGGACGCGGCACTTCGGTTACCGCGTCAACGCCGCGTCATTGCCAGATGCTCTCGGCAGGAGCGGATACTCCCGCAGGGCCATGGACGACCTTGCCGACCGAGGACGAGTCGGGGCCGGTCAGCGTGTCGGCGTGCGCGATCCCGCCGGCGGTGATGATGAGGGCAACTCCCAGCGACGCGGCCGCGAGGACTCGCAGCGCGTAGCGGCGCAGTCTGCCTCGGTTCATCGGAGACTCCTGTGTTGCGTAGGCGGCCCTAACGAAGTGACTGGGGTTATGACGATCGTGCCACACCCGGGGGTCACCGCAAAACAGGAGCGGTCACGGAGGTCCACATGGCCGCCATTTGCCAACCGGAAAGGACCGGATCCTTCCTGCCACCTCGTACGAATGCGGACCGTTAGTCCAGGTTGATGTCCTCCAAACGGAGGATACCGCACAGCCGACCGGATGAGGGCCCGAGCGGCAACCGGGACTGCCGTTCCGATTTTCTCAGCGGTCCGATGGGGTATGATCACCGGGCCCGTGCCATTGTTTTCCTGTGGACGACAAGGCGGGCGGCGGCGCGGGCGAGCGCTCCGGGCTCGACTGGGCGGCCCGGGTACAGCGGCTGGAGGCCGAGGTCGACGGGCTGCGCCGGGCGATGCGCAGCCGCGCGGTCATCGAGCAGGCGAAGGGCTTTCTCTCCGCGGCGCTGAACTGCGGCCTGGACGAGGCGTTCGGGCACCTGGCGAGGTTGTCCCAACACGAAAACCTGCGGGTGGCCGAAGTGGCGGCCCGGATCATCGGGTCCGGCCTGCCCGGCGGCGCCGAGGAGCCCGGACCGGCCGAGGCGCCGCAGGTCGACGCCCGCCTGTTCGACCCGCTGACCTACCTGCACGGCGGGCCGACCGGCGCCGCCGACGACGAGGACCCGCCCGGTTCGGTCGATCTGCCCGTACTGCCGGCGCAGACCCGGGTACGGCTACAGACCGCAGCCGCCGCGATCCAGTCGGCCGAGACGCTCACCGAACTCGCCGACCGGCTGCTCGACGAAGGTACCGGCTGGCTCGGCGCCGAGGCGACGATGATCTGGGCCTCCGAGCCCGACGGTGCGCTCCGGCTGGCTGCCTGCGCCGGGATCGCCCCGCAGGTCGCCAGCGACTGGCAGCGCATCCCGTCCCGGGTCAAGGCGCCGGTTCGCGATGCGATCTCCGCGGACCAGCCGGTGTGGCTCGACGGCCGGAAGCAGCACGACTACGTGATCATGCGGGACGGTTCGGCCGCGGCCAGCCTTCCGCTGCGCCACGGCGGCCGGCCCTTCGCCGGCCTGGTCGTCCTCTGGGACGGGCCGCATACGTACCGGGACACCGAGCGCCGGTACCTGACCGGCCTCGCCGCGCTGGCTGGACGCCGGTTCCCCAAACTGGCCCGGTCCGCCGGCGTCGACGTCCCGCCGGGGCACTGGTTGCAGGGGGTACTGGACACGCTGCCGGTGGCGACGTTCCTGCTCGCGCCGGTACGCGACAACGGCACGATCGTCGACTTCGTCATCGACTACGCCAGCCCGCAGGCGAGCGAACCGGAGCAGCAGGTACCGGGGGATCTGGTCGGGCGGCGACTCCTGGACGTCCGGCCGCAACTGGCCAATACCGGCGTCTTCGAGGCGTACCGGCAGGTCGCGCTCGGCGGCGGTACCTGGCAGCGGTCGGCGGAGCCGGAGACGATCCTCGTCGACGGCACCCCCGAGCAGCGGATCACCAGTAGGTCGGCGGTCCGGCTCGGCGAAGGCCTGCTCGTCTCGTGGCGGGTGCACGACGCCGAGGCGCAGCTGACCCGGGTCGGGCGGATGGAGGAGTTCGGCGGCCTCGGGTACCTGGAGTGGGACCTGCTGTCGGACAGCGTGTACTGGTCGCCCGGTACCTACCGGATCTTCGACCGGAGCCCCCAGCGCGGGCCGATCACCCTCGATCACCTCCCCGAGCACGTGGTGGCCGAGGACCTGCCGATCCTCGAGAGCCACCTGCGCAGCCTGCTGGAACAGCACCATCCGGTCGACATGTCGGTCCGGCTGCGGGTCGGTGGCGGCGAGCGGCTGGTCCGGGCGGTCATCCGGCCGGTACCCGACGAGAACGGCGACCTCGTCGGCCTGTACGGGCTGGTCCAGGACCTCAGCGAGTTCCAGCGCCGCAGCGAGGCCCAGCGCCGCAGCGAGCACGCGGCCAAGGTCCGGCGCATCCACGGCGCCGTGTCTCCCCGGCGGGACTGGTGACCGGCATAACGATCCCCGACCCCGGTCCAGACCGTATCGTGCAGGGTATGGATCGACATCCGTTGGCATTCCGGGCGAACCGTGAGGCCGATGAGGCGTCCCTCGCCGTTGCCGGCGAGATCGACATGTTCACGGCGGAGAGCCTGTACCAGCAGGCCAGGCGGCTGGTGGATGCCTCGGTGTCGCGGTTGGTCCTGGACCTTGGCGACGTGACGTTCTGCGACTCGCTCGGGGTGGCGGCGCTGGTGCGGATCTACAAGTACGGGGCGGCGGTGGACTGCCGGCTGCGCCTGACCAACCTCCGCCAGCACGTCGCGCACATCCTCCAGATCAGCGGGCTGGACCAGGTGTTCGAGGTCGAGCTTGCCTGAGGCCACACGGCTTCCTGCTCACCTGCTGTTCGGGGTGCGGGGCACGGCGTATCGGTTCTTCCAGACGGTGGCGAGGTCGCGCACGCCGCGCCCGCGTCCACCGCCACCCGCGCCGCGGCCACGATGCTCACGTGGACCGAGACCTGGACGTGCCGGGCGCGTGCGGCCGAGGTCCGCCAGGTTGTTCACGACGTACGAGGCAGCGCCGAGCGTTCCGGGCGCGTGCAGGCCGGCGAGGTAGAGGAACGTCCCCTTGCCGTCCGGCCGAGGTAGCCGGCCCACGTAGCTATAGTCAGCGCTCTCCCCGTCTTCGTGGACGTTGCGGGCATTCCGGAAGATGGGTCCGGGTCAGACCGCGTGATGGAGGGGCTGTCACGAACTTCTCGCCATGCTCAAACACATATCGGACCGTCTCGATCGGCTCGTCTTCTTCGAAGAAGTCGTCGGGGTCCACGTCAGCCATCATCGGTCCCTTCTGCTCGGAGCGCTAGCGTTCGACGAAGTACACGCTGCCGAGGTTGTAAGCGTCGCCCATCGGTTCCTCGGGTAGAGCACTACCCAAGCCGAGGCGGCGGTCGGGTGCCAGACCACGCCCAACAAGGCCGGCGTTCTCCCTAGCGATGATCGCCAGCGAGAACGCCGACACGTATCCGACACGACTAGCAAGAGCGACCGGGTCGGGGTGAGACTCAGTGGGACTGACATGAACGGCCCCCGGCCGGCGTTTCCGCTGGTCGGGGGCCGTTTGCCCGGGACGTGGCGGGTCGAGGATTCGAACCTCGGTAGCTTTCGCGACGGATTTACAGAACGACAACCACACGGCCGCGACCAGGCAAAATCGCCCGGCGGCGCGCTGCCACGTAGCCGACGCCCCCGATCCTTACCCCTCCGAGGGTGGAGGGACGCCTTCCGAGACGGGCGCCGGCGTTGACTGGGCACGGACCAGCTTCCCAACGGTTGGGTCGGTGGCCGAGACCTCGATCCTGCATCCCGCTGGCCATGAGTACTTATGGTCGCGATCGAGATTGGTCACCTTTGCCCCCGCCCCGCCGAACCCCGCGCCGCCGGAGAACGTCGCCCCGCGGAACCCGGCAGCGCCGGAGAACGACGCCGCGCCGAACCCCGCGCCGCCGGAGAACGTCGCCCCGCCGAACCCCGCGCCGCCGGAGAACCTTGCCCCGCCGAATATGGCAACACGTAGGTGGCCTCGGCTTAGCTGAAAGTCGAACAAGATTGCACCAGTCAGATCGAGGCCCAGATCGGGCCAGAATGTCTGAGTCGCATCAGCGATGAGCTGGTCCGCCTCCTCCTTGCTGATCCCAGCCGGGAGAGTGAGGTGGTCAGTAATGATTCGTTGAGCCGTGAGGCGTACCTGCATCTCCTCCTGCGGATCTCGGCCGGCTGCGGTCGGAACGGGCCTGCTAGGTCGGCCGTCTAGCTAGAGACCGGTAATGCGGAATTCTGGATGCCTTGTCGTCCCGTTGTCGGGGTGGCGTATAGGGCATCCGCAGGTACGCGCAGATGACGTTGACGATCGTCTGCCGCTGGTTAGAGTTGTCCTGCGCAAGCCGTTCAAGGGCATACAGACCCGCCAGGCGAACAGGCGCCTTGTCTGTGCCGAGCTGATCGGCCGCCTTGACGTACAGCTCGGTGACGCGCCGCTCCCCCGCGTGATACTCACTGGACTGCTGCGCACGCTCAGCGAGCCACTGCCGACGCACCGCCAGAACCAGGGCCAGAGCCTGGCCAGAGCCCCGGCAACCCCGGCACCCACAGACAGACCCGTACGGATGAGGTCGACCCGAAGCTTCGCCCGATCCAGATCGGTACCCACGGGCAGCCCGGTGTTGTTGAGTAACCACGCCGTGGCTACACCGACCCGGACAAGGTGCTCCCCGGCTGGTCGAGCCACTTGACCGGGGTACTCGGCTGAGGGTGCTCGACTAATCCTCTTCGGGGTCCAGGGCGGCCTCCTCGCCCATCACGTATGCCTGCATGGCCAGCTCGTCGTCCAGCGGCGAGACGAACGCCGGCAGCTCGCTCGGGCCGAGATCGCGCAGGTACGACCAGTACCGGCGGACCGCCTCGGCCGGGGTGTCCGCCTCGATCGGCAGGTCCACCCCGACGATCCAGGTCTGTACCGGCGCCACCGGGCCGGCCTTCTCGACCAGCGCGCCGAAGGCGTCCGCGGGCAGCGGGCCGGGAGCCAGCTCGCCCGCCGGCACCGGCGCGTCGAACAGCCGCCGCGTGTAGTGCACCCGACCGTCCCGGCCCACCGCGCCGAGCCCGAAGACCACCGGCGGCTCGATCCCCGCGATCAGCGCGACCTGATCCCCGGGCACCAGGCCGGGTGCCGTCGCCACCGATGCGTTGCCGACCAGGCGCTCCTGCGCGTACCGCTCCGCCGGGACGACCACCGCCCAGTACCCCATGCCGTCATCCCATCACGGCGCGGCGGCCCAGCAGCCGGCCAGGTGGTCGTCGACCATCCCGGTCGCCTGCATCGTCGCGTACGCCGTCGTCGGGCCGACGAACCGGAAGCCGCGCCGCTTGAGTTCCTTGGCCATCGCCTTCGACTCGGGCGTCACGGCCGGCACCTCCGCGAACGAGGCCGGCCGGCGCGCCCGCGGCGCCGGGGCGAACGACCAGAGCAGGGCGGCCAGCCCGTCCGGCAGGTCAGCCGAGGCCCGCGCGTTCGCGATGGCGGCCTCGACCTTCGCCCGGTTCCGGACGATGCCCGCGTCGGCCATCAGCCGCGCCAGGTCGTCCGCGCCGAACGCGGCCACCTTGTCGATCGCGAAGCCGGCGAACGCGGCCCGGAACGCCGGCCGTTTGCGCAGGATGGTCAGCCAGGACAGGCCGGACTGGAAGGCTTCCAGGGTCAGCCGCTCGTACAGCCCGTCGTCGCTGCGTACCGGCCGGCCCCACTCCTCGTCGTGGTATGCGAGGTACTCCGGAGCGCTGCCGGCCCAGCGGCACCGGAGCTTGCCGTCCGGCCCGACGACGAGATCACTCACGGGAGGACACCGGTCTCGACCAGCCGGGCGAACCGGCGCAGCGCCTGGGTCAGGCTGACCTTCGAGCCCGGCCACAGCACCGGCCACGCGATCCGGCCGACCACGCCGGCCGGGAGCTGGAACCACTCGTGCCAGACGACCTGGGTACGCCCGCCGTCCATCGGGGTGGCCCGCATGACCCCGGGGCCCTGCAGGATCCGTCCGGTGTGCAGGACCCGCACCTCGTACGGCGGGTCCAGCCGGACCACCCGCATCACGTCCCGCAGCACCGCCGGCCCGACCGTGGTGACCGCCTCGATCGTGCTGCCCTCGCTGCCGTCGCCCTCGACGAGGCGGACCTGGGTGAACGGGATCCACTCGCCCTGCCGCTCCCACGCGGTGAAGGCCCGGAAGACCTTGTCCGCCGAAGCACGCACGATGACCGTCGCGGTGACCTCACCGGCGCCCGGTGGGGCCGGGATCGGCTGCGGATCCGTCACTTCTCCGCGTCCGCCGGCTCGGTCCCCGCCGTCCCGGTACCGCGCGCGCCGCTGGCCACCCAGTCCGCGACGGTCGGATCCTCCGCCTCGGCCGCGGGGGCGTCGTCGTCGAGCGCGTCGTCCGGCTCAGCCGCCGCGGTCGGGGCGTCCGGAGCCTCCGGGGCCTCCGCTGCCTCGTCGGGTGCCGGCTCGGCGGGCCGGCCCGCCCCGCGCGGCCGCTGCGCGGCCTCCCGCGCCTGGCGCAGGGCATCCGCATCCTCCTGGCGGCCCTCCCGCAGCGCGGTCAGCTCCACCTCGAGGACCCCGATCAGCTCCTCCTTGTACCCGATGTCGTAGGCGATGCGGCGCAGCGCCTGGTCGACCTGACCCATCCGGTATCCGCGGGCCACGGTGTCGAAGCGCAACTGGCCGACGTCGGACTCGATCAACGGTCGCGCGGTGGGCAGCGGGATCGCCCGTCCGTCCGGCTCCGCCGGCTCCAGACCCTGGTCGCGGCCCATCAACAGGACGGCGACGCCCCAGGCGAGAGCGGCGGCGACGAGCGCCACAGCGAGCAGGATCAACAGCTGGCCCATGCCGGAATCGTGGCACGCTTACCGGGTACCGGCGACCCCGGGGCTCCCAGGTAACCGCTGAGGGAGCGAGCGGGCGGGGCAGGCTGAGGGAGCGAGCGGACAGGGCGACTCTGGGAGGACGACTGTGCTGCGGTTGGGTGGGCGTACCTTCGCACCGGGTGGGTACGCGGTCATGGCGATCGTGAACCGTACTCCGGACTCGTTCTTCGACCGGGGCGCGGCCTTCGCGCCGGACGCCGCGCTGCGGGCGGCCGCGGCCGCCGCGGACGAGGGTGCCGACATCGTCGACGTCGGCGGGGTGAAGGCCGGGCCGGGCGCCGTCGTGGACGTCGCCGAGGAGGTCCGCCGTACTGTCTCCACGATCGCGGCCGTCCGCGCCGAGTTCCCGGAGATCGTGATCTCGATCGATACCTGGCGGGCCGAGGTGGCCCGGGAGGCGGTCGCGGCCGGCGCCGACCTGATCAACGACACCTGGGCCGGTGCCGACGAGCAGCTCGCCGAGGTGGCCGCGGCGACCGGGGCCGGCCTGGTCTGCTCGCACGCCGGTGGGCTGCGCCCGCGGACCCGCCCGCATCGAGCGGCCTTTCCGGACGTGGTGGCCGACGTGGTCGGTACCGTCACCCGCCTGGCCGACTGGGCGCTGGCAGCGGGGGTACGCCGCGACGGCATCCTGATCGATCCCGCCCACGACTTCGGCAAGAACACCCGGCACTCGCTGGAGCTCACCCGCCGGCTCGGCGAGCTGGTCGGCACCGGCTGGCCGGTACTGGTCGCGCTGTCCAACAAGGACTTCATCGGCGAGACGCTGGCCGAGCGGACGAAGACCCTGCCGGTCGAGGACCGGCTGGACGGTACCCTCGCGGCGACCGCGGTGTCCGCCTGGCTCGGTGCCCGGGTGTTCCGGGCGCACCACGTCCGGCAGACCCGCCGGGTGCTGGACATGGTGGCCGCCATCCGCGGCGAACGGCAGCCGGCCGTGTCCCGGCGCGGCCTGACTTAAACCGTCCAGCGCAGGACGCGCTTGCGCCAGGCGTACAAAAGCCCCAGCGCGAGTACCCCGACGAAGATCCCCATCTCCACCACGGCGGTACGGCCGAAGCCGGGCCGGGCGAACACGACCGCCCACGGGAAGAGGAACACGCTCTCGACCGCGAACAGCACATACAGGTACGCGTACAGGTAATAGCGGATCTGCGCCTGCGCCCAGTCGCCACCGACCGGGTCGAGACCGCACTCGTAGTTGGCCAGCTTGCCGGGGGCGTCGTTGGGGCGGGCCGGCCGGAGCAGCCGGTTGACCCCGAAGGCGCCGCCCAGCGCGGCCACGCCGACCAGCAACAGCAGGCCGAGGGTCGCGTACGAGCCGAGGTAGCCGCCCATGCGCAGAGCGTACCCACCTTCATCCGATCGCCTGTACTGCACTCGACTCATCGACAGGGCAGAATGGGTACGGCATTAGGGCGATGCACTGGAGGACTGCGAGGTGGCCGCTACTCCGTTGGCCCGGCGTACCGTCCTGGCGGCGGCCGCCATTGTTCTCGCTGTCCTGACCGGCCTGGCGCTGCCCGCCATGGCGACCGGCGCGCCGGCCACGACCGCCGCCGCGCTCGAACCACCTGGCGGCGACAAGCCGAGCCACGACCCGAAATGCCGCGCCAACCCGCCGTGTCCGACCGACCGGCCGACCCCGACACCGACGGTCGGCGGCACCGATCCGGCGCCCACGCCGACCTCGTCCGAGGGTGTCCCGCTGCCTGGCGGATCAGCGCCCGGCCCCGGCGCAACCGGCCCGGGCGGACAACCAGGGCAATCAGGCCGACCCGGACAGCCGGGCCAGCCCGGCGGACCGGGCGGACCGCGACCGGGCAACGCCCCTGGTCAGCAACCCATCGGAGCGGTGGTCCCCAACGGCGCGACCACGGGACCGGGCGACGGTTCCGGTACCGGCTCGGGCAGCCGCGCCCAGCCGGCCGGCCCCACCTCGCTGGTCTCCGCGGCCCGCCCGTTCTGGCCGTTCCTCTGGGGTGGCACGCTGCTGATCACCGTCGTCACCACGGTGCTACTGCTGAGCCTGCGGGACAAACCCAACCGGAGGACCGCCGCAGGTGAGCCGGTCGGCCCTGGTGAAGGGCGGGACCAGGCGGTACCGTCACCGCGCGGTCCGATCAAGATCGACTGGGTCGAGCGCCCTGGGTGAACCGAGTCGACCTCGAACTATCGGCCTCGATCTCACGTACCACTAGTCGGACGTAAGACACGGCGGTACGGGGCCACCGAAGTACGCTCGAAGTGATATGACGCATCAAGCGGGCCGGCAACAACGACGTTAGACACCCGCCATCGCGCAGCCGCCCGCGAGGAGGTCCCACGTGGCCAAGAACATGGCCAAAAAGGTCCAACAACTCGATCGGGTGGTCATCCGGTTCGCCGGCGACTCCGGCGACGGCATGCAACTCACTGGTGACCGGTTCACCTCGGAGACCGCCCAGCTCGGCAACGACATCTCGACTCTCCCGAACTTCCCCGCCGAGATCCGCGCGCCCGCCGGTACTCTCCCCGGCGTCTCCAGCTTCCAGATCCACTTCGCCGATACCGACATCCTCACGCCGGGCGACGCGCCCGACGTCCTGGTCGCGATGAACCCGGCGGCGCTGAAGGCCAACCTGTCCGACCTGCCGGGCGGCGCGCAGATCATCGTCAACACCGACGAGTTCACCAAGCGCAACCTGACCAAGGTCGGCTACGACGGCAACCCGCTCGAGGACCGCACGCTGGACGGGTACTCGGTCCACCCGGTCGCGCTGACCAGCATGACCGTCGGTGCGCTGGCCGATCTGGAGATCTCCAAGAAGGACGCCGAGCGGGCCAAGAACATGTTCGCGCTCGGCATGCTGTCCTGGCTGTACTCGCGGCCGTACGGGTCGACGATCTCGTTCCTTTCGCGGAAATTCGCCAAGCGGCCGGAGCTGGTCGCGGCGAACATAGCCGCGTTCAAGGCCGGCTGGAACTTCGGCGAGACGACCGAGGACTTCGCCGTCCGGTACGAGGTCAAGCCGGCCCGGATGCCGGCCGGCAAGTACCGCAACATCACCGGCAACACCGCGCTCGCGCTCGGCGTCATCGCCGCCCGGGTACGTTCCGGGCTGCCCGTGGTGCTCGGCGCGTACCCGATCACCCCGGCCTCGGACGTCCTGCACGAACTGTCCAAGCACAAGCGCTTCGGCGTCACCACCGTGCAGGCGGAGGACGAGATCGCGGCCGTCGGTGTGGCGCTCGGCGCCGCGTACGGCGGCGCGCTCGGGATCACCTCGACCTCGGGGCCGGGCGTCGCGCTCAAGGGCGAGACGATCTCGCTGGCCGTCGCGCTGGAGCTGCCGCTGATCGTCATCGACGTCCAGCGGGCCGGCCCGTCGACCGGCATGCCCACCAAGACCGAGCAGGCCGACCTCAACATGGCCCTGTTCGGGCGGCACGGCGAGGCACCGGTCGCGGTCATCGCGCCCAAGTCGCCGGTGGACTGCTTCTACGCCGCGATCGAGGCGGCCCGCATCGCGCTGACCTACCGGACGCCGGTACTGCTGCTGTCCGACGGGTACATCGCCAACGGGTCGGAGCCTTGGCTGCTGCCCGACGTCGAGGCGCTGCCCGACCTGCGGGTGGAGTTCGCCTCGACGCCCAACGGCGAGGACGGGACCACGTTCCTGCCGTACCTGCGCGACCCGGTCACGCTGGCCCGGCCGTGGGCGATCCCCGGTACCCCCGGATTGGAGCACCGCATCGGCGGCCTGGAGAAGGCCGACCGGACCGGGGACATCTCCTACGACCCGACCAACCACGACTTCATGGTGCGCACCCGGGCCGCGCGGATCGAGGCCATCGAGGTGCCGGACGTCGAGGTGGAGGACCCCGACGGTGACGCGCCCGTCCTCGTGCTCGGCTGGGGCTCCACGTACGGGCCGATCGGCGCGGCCGTCCGGGCGCTGCGCCAGCGGGGCCTGCCGATCGCGCAGGCGCACCTGCGCCACCTGAACCCGTTCCCGCGCAACCTCGGCGCCGTGCTGCGCCGGTACGAGAAGGTGGTCATCCCGGAGATGAACCTGGGCCAGCTCGCCCACGTGATCCGGGGCCGGTACCTGGTCGACGCGATCCCGTACAACCAGGTCCGCGGGCTGCCGTTCACGGCGGCCGAGCTGGAGAGCATGTTGGAAGAGGTCGTTAAGAATGCCTGAGACGCCGCTCAAGCTCACCCTGAAGGACTTCAAGTCCGACCAGGAGGTGCGTTGGTGCCCGGGCTGCGGGGACTACGCGATCCTGGCGGCCGTACAGGCGTTCATGCCGGAGCTGAACATCCCGCGCGAGCGGATCGTGTTCATCTCCGGCATCGGCTGCTCGTCGCGGTTCCCGTACTACATGAACACGTACGGGATGCACTCGATCCACGGGCGGGCCCCGGCGATCGCGACCGGCCTGTCGATCTCCCGGCCGGACCTGTCGGTCTGGGTGGTCACCGGCGACGGCGATGCGCTGTCGATCGGCGGCAACCACCTGATCCACGCGCTGCGCCGCAACGTCAACCTGAAGATCCTGCTGTTCAACAACCGGATCTACGGGCTGACCAAGGGCCAGTACTCGCCGACGTCGGAGCTGGGGAAGATCACCAAGTCGACGCCGGTCGGTTCGGCGGACTCGCCGTTCAACCCGCTGTCGCTCGCGCTCGGGGCCGAGGCCACGTTCGTCGCCCGTACCCTCGACACCGACCGCAAGCACCTCCAGTCGGTACTGCGCGCCGCGGTGCACCACACCGGATCCGCCTTCATCGAGATCTACCAGAACTGCAACATCTTCAACGACGGCGCGTTCGACACGCTCAAGGAACCGGCAACCCGCGACGACTTCCTGATCCGGCTGGAGCACGGGGAGCCGATCACGTTCGGCGCCGACCGGCAGTGGTGCGTGGTACACCCGCCCGGGGCGTTCGGGCTGGAGGTCCGGCGTACCGCGGAGACGCCCGCCGACCACATCCTGGTACACGACGCGACGGTCAAGGAGCCGGCGTACGCCTTCGCGCTGTCCCGGCTGCCCGACCTGGACCTGCGGCACACGCCCATCGGGGTGTTCCGCAAGGTCGACCGGCCGTCGTACGACGGGCTGGTGCGCGAGCAGATCGAGGTGGCGCAGAGCAAGCTGACCGGATCGCCCGAGGAGGAGCTGGCGGCGCTGTTGAACTCCGGCGACACCTGGTCGATCACATAGAGCGCGAGGAGTGGCTGGCGTCCCTGCCACGCCTTCGGTCCGGGTGCGAGCAGGGTTTCGGGGACGATGGCGAGCTCAATCCCGCACCACCTGGAGGTGGCCCGGTGGGTCTGACTGGCCCCGTCGCAGCTATGAGGCGTCGGAGAAGCGTAGGGAGTCGGCCGCGAGGTCCGGGTGCTCGACGGCGAGTGCCGTGGCCACGGCCTGGTCGAGGGTGAGCCCGCTGCCCTCGGCGTAGGCCGCGTCGAAGTCCGCGTCACCCAGCTCGGCCCGGACCCGGGTCTGCCAGTGCGTCCAGTACCCGGCGGTGAGCGCGCTCGCCGGGCGCGGCCAGGTGGTCGCGGATTGCGCGGCGCCGAAGAGCCGGGCCGCCGTGGCGTGGTCACCGGCCAGGGCGCACCGCACCCCGAGGGCGTTGATGACCTCGCACGCCCGGGAGTGGAACCCGTACCCGACGCGCCAGCGCAGCGCCACCGCCAGATGCTCGTGCGCGGCGACGAGGTCGCCCCGGCTCAGCGCGACCAGGCCAAGCAACAGGTCGACGGTACGGCGACCCCGCTCGGCCGGCCGCGCCGCCTCCATCGGACGTGCCGCCGCGAGCAGCTCGGCGGCCTCGTCCAGGGCACCGCGCCGCCACAGCAGTTCGGCGAGCCCGTACACGGCGGACAGCGCCTCGGCGGTCACCCCGTGCTGGTGGCCGTACTCCATGACCTCCCGGCAGACCCGCTCAGCATCCGCAAGCTCGCCGGTGTTGCGCAGGTATGCGGCGTACCCGGCCCGTACCTGCGCCAGCAGCGCCGGGTCGCCGGCCCGCCGCGCGGCGGCGTCCGCCCGGTTGACGAAGGCCAGTGCCTCGGGATACTCGCGATCGACGCAGGCGTGCAGGGCATGCATGTGGTACGCGGCCGCCAGCTCCGCGTCGGGGATCCGCTCGCCGGTCGCGCGGATCCGCTCGTACAGCCGGAACAGCCAGGTCCGCCCCTCACGGGCCAGCCCGCGCTCGCGCCACCACTGGTCGAGCCGGGCCGCGATCCGCAAGCCCTCCCGCCCGCTGCCGGCCGTGGCCGACCAGTTCAGCGCCGCGCGTACCTCGTCGGCAAGCGGGTCCAGCGAGTGCATCGACAGGGTGACCGGGCGCCGGTCGGAATCCTGGTGGGCGGCCTCGACAGCGTGCAGCGCCCAGGCGACGTGGCGGTTGCGCGCGGAGTGCTCCTCGCCGGCCTCCACGAGCCGCCGGGCGGCGTAGGCGCGGATCGGGTCGAGCATCCGGTACGTGGTGCCCGAGGGCGTCACCTCGGCCTGTACCAGCGACTTGTCCACCAGTACCGACAGCACGCCCAGCGGGTCCTCGTCGACCAGCCACTCGACGGTGCCGAGCTGGACGCGCCCGGTGAACACCGACAGCCAGCGCATCAGCCGGGCGGCGCGCGGCGGCAGCGTCCGGTACGACCAGGTGACCGCCGCGTGCAGCGTCGCGTGGCGATCGTCCACTGTGGATGGTGCGGCCAGCACGTCGTCGAGCCGCGCGGTCAGCTCGGCCGCTGACAGTACCCGCAGCCGCGCCGCCGCCAGCTCCAGCGCGAGCGGCAGCCCGTCCAGGCGCTCGGCGAGCCGGCGCAGCTGGTCCAGCTCGGAGCGCTCCGGTTGGCGCCCGCCGCGGGCCGCCGTGGCCCGGTCGAGCAGCAGCCGCACCGCCTCGCTCGGAGCGCCGTCGGGCGCCGGGCGCACCGACAGCGGCGGGATCCGCCACACCACCTCGCCCGGCCGGCCGAGCGGTTCCCGGCTGGTGACCAGTACCTTCGCCGCCCGGCTACCGGACAGCAGGCGACCGACGAGCGCGGCAGCCACGGCCGGATGCGCGTCGCAGGTGTCCAGGACCAGCAGGAACCGCCGGTTCGCCGCGTACTCGACGATGGTGTCCAGCACCGGCCGGCCCGGTTCCGGCCGCAGGCCCAGCGCTGCGGCCACGGCGACGGGCACCAGTTCGGGATCGGTAACTGACGATCGCTGGCTGGTCGCCGCTCCGACAAGCTGCGCGGCTGCCGCTAGGTCGGCGAACCAGGCGCCGTCCGGGTACTCGTCGGCGACCGCCGCGGCGGTCTGCACCGCGAGGCGGGTCTTGCCGGCGCCGCCCGGCCCGACGACGCTCACCAGCCGGCATCCGGCGACCAGCTCGGTCAGCTCGGCCTGTTCGACCTCCCGGCCGACGAAGGTGGTCACCGCGCGCGGCAGGTTGTGCGCCGTCTCGGCCACGGTGCGCGGGCGCGGGAACTGCCGGGGCAGGCCGGCGGACACCAGCTGGAACAGCCGCTCCCGGTCGTCGAAGCCGCGCAGCCGGTGCAGTCCGAGGTCGAGCAGCCAGGCGCCGTCGACCAGGCCGCCGGCGTGGCGGGCGGTGGCCGCCGAGCAGAGCACCTGGCCACCGTGCGCGGCCGCCGCGATCCGCGCCGCCCGGTGCACTTCCGGGGTGGCGTACTCGCCGCCGCGCGGGTATGCGAAGCCGGTGTGCAGGCCCATCCGGACCAGCGGTCGGGCGTCCGGTACCGACCAGGCATGGCCGGCCAGCGCCCGCTGCGCCTCGGCGCACGCGGCCAGTGCGTTGCGCGCGTCCGGGAACGCGACGAACAGGGAGTCGCCTTCGCTGAACAACGGGGTACCGCCGCAGGCGGACAAGGTACGCCGCAACAGCCTGCGATGCTCGGTCAGCATGGCGCGGTAACCGGCACCGAGCATGCGGGCCAGCCGGGTGGAGCCCTCGATGTCGGTGAACAGGAACGTCACCAAGCCGCGTGGCAGGTTGATGCGTACAGACACCGGTGAACCTCCCACCCCCACTGGAAGTCGTGCTTTATGCTTTCGCAGGCCCACTAGCTGCCACATCACCAGAACGGGCCGGCACCGACCACCCCAAGGTCGAACCTTGGAGCGATGGACGATGGACATCGAACGACCGGAAGGCCGCGACGAGTTACGGCTGGCGTAACGAGAACCGATCGGATGGGTTGTCGTCCTTCAGGGCAGAACCCCACACCGTCCGGATGGTCGACGGCATAACGGATACCCGGCGCAGGACCGCCCTAACAGCCGCAGTTGCCGCCGCAGCAACCGCCGGCAGCGGGGCGCGCCGCCGCCCCCGGCGCCGTGCCGCCGAGCGCGACCGTCGACAGCAACTTCACGGTGTCGTCGTGGCCGTCCGGGCACCGCGCCGGCGCGCTGGACTCACTCATCGGACGGTTCAGCTCGAACGTGTCGCCACAGGCGCGGCAGCGGTACTCGTAGCGCGGCATGTGAACAGGTTACGACGGTTGCCGGACACCGAGGAATCGGTGCCATACTCGACCGCGTGACCCGGCGTCCTCCCCTCCGCTCGGCCACGCCCGCGGTACCCGTTGCGGTACCCGGGCCGCGACCGTCGCCCGATCCGGTCCCGGCCGAACCGCCAGTGCAACCGGCGGTTCGGTCGATTCTGGCCGGCCGGTCGATCCTGTCCGGCCCGTCCATCTTTACCGCGCGGGCATCGCCAGCCGCGGCTCCGGTACCGGTACCGGTGCCCGGCCCGGGTTCGGGCCGGCACCGCCGGCCGGCCGACACCCTCCTGTTCGTCCCGGTCCGCTCCGTCGGCCGGGTCGCCCGCTCCGGTAGCCGATCCGTCGTGCGGTGGGCCGGGCGGCCCAGCGGGCGGTTCGTCCTACCGCTGGTGGCGATCGTCGCGCTCCTCGCGGTCACCGGTACGGTCGGCAACTACGCGACGCGGGCCACTGTGCCGCGGGTACACCCGTCGGACACCGCGAGTGCCGCGGCCTCGGGGGAGCCGACCGACGACCAGGCCCCGACTGCCGGCGGCGACCCGGCCCTGGACCCCAACGCGGTGGATCCGGCCGGGGGTACGGCGCCCGGCGGTGCATCGGCGCACCCGCAGGACGTCGTGGCGCAGTGGGCCAGGCGGATGTCCCCGGCGGTCGGCATCTCCGAGACCGCGCTCAAGGCGTACGGGTACGCGGCCCTGCGCGTCGGCGCCGACCTGCCCGCCTGCCACCTGGCCTGGACCACGCTCGCCGCGATCGGCAAGGTGGAGTCCGACCACGGCACCGCGAAGCGCGCCACGCTGCAGGCGGACGGCAACGCGCTGCCGCCCATCATCGGCGCGCCGCTGGACGGCCAGGGCGGCCGCCAGCTGGTACCGGACACCGACAGCGGCCGGTTCGACGGCGACCGGGCGTATGACCACGCCGTCGGGCCGATGCAGTTCCTTCCGCGCACCTGGCTCCAGTACCAGACCGACGCGGACGAGGACGGCCGGACCGACCCGAACGACCTCAACGACGCCGCGCTCGCGGCCGGCAGGTACCTGTGTGCCGGCGGCAAGGACCTGGCGACCAGCGGCGGCTGGTGGGCCGCGGTCCTGTCGTACAACGAGCTGCAGGCGTACGCGAAGAGCGTGTTCGACGCGGCCAACGACTACGGGCTGCGGAGCAGGTCCGTCACCTAGCGACGGTCTATCGCGTAGCGTCGCGAGGATCTCCCACAGCGTAAAGTTCCCGTGCGTTACCACTTTCGCGGAACCCGCTTTGTCTGCAAGCTAGACGGGTGATGGTACGCGAGTGGGAGCCTCGAACCGCGCCGTCCGTCGAGATCGAAGCAGTGCTCACCATGCTGAACGCGGCCATCACGGCCGATCTCCCGGACGATCCGCAGTGGCGGATCGACGCGTTCCGGGAGTACCTCGCCGTGACGATGCCCGGCGAGCGGCGGGTCTGCTGGCTGGCCGAGGAAACCCCGGGCACGGCACAGCACGGCGAGCCGCCGCTGGGCATGGCCGACATGGTGATGGTGGGAGACCTCGGGGTACTCGAGGTCACGGTCGAGCCGGCCGGCCGGCGCAGGGGCGTCGGCCACGAGCTGCTGGGGGCGGTTGCGCAGCGCGCCTACGCCGAGGGCCTGCCGTCGGTCGCGGTAGAGGTCATCGGGGATACCCCGTCGGTCAAGTTCTACGAACACTACGGCTTCCAATGCGCGTTCGTGGAGATCCGCAACGTGCTGAAACTGTCCACAGTGGACTGGTCCTGGCTGGGCGAGATGGCGCGGGGCATCAGCCCGGGGTACCGCATCGAGTACTACCCGGGCGGCCCGCCCGAGGAGCTCTACGAGGCGTACGCCGAGGCCAAGGCGATCGTCCGGGAGTCCTACGACTCCACCGACCTGGAACTGCGACCCGCCTCGTACGATCCCGAGCGGCTACGGGCCAGCCTCGCGACGCTGCACGCCCGCGGGCTGCGGCCGTACATCGTCATGGGCATCCACGATCCGACCGGCAAGATCGCCGGGCTCACCGAGGTCGTGGTGGCCGCCCAGCACCCGTCGCGCGCCGACCAGTACGACACGGTCGTCGTACCCGCCCATCGCGGGTACGGGCTGGGCCGGGCGCTCAAGGCACGGATGCTCTTCGAACTGCGCTCCGCCGAGCCCCGGCTGACCGAGGTGCAGACCTGGAACGCCTTCGAGAACGAGCCCATGCTGAAGGTCAACGCCGAGCTGGGCTTCCAGCCCGACCGGCAATGGTCCGAGTACGAGGCCGACGTCGCCGATCTCATCCGCCGCTTCGACAAGGACAACTGAAATCCTGGCGCTCGCTCCGCTCGCGCGGCCCCGACGCTCCTTAGGCGACGTCTTCCTTCGTCGCTGCGCTCCTCGGTCCAGACGCCGCCCGCGTCGGGACTAGACGTTCACCTTGATCACCCGCTTGGTGAGCTGACTGCCGGCCCGCCAGGACCAGACCTCTTCTTTCTCGCCATCTGAACCGCCGAACCTCAGGAAGCCGGCCGACTCGACGTCCACCGCGAAGCAGTGGTAAGGCTCGTGCGGCCGCCATCCGATCCGCGTGAAGATCGCTTCTTCGTAGGCCCGCTTGACGCCGGGATCGGTAACCTCCACGGCCCGCCCGTACAGCTTGACGTCGCCGTCCGGGTTGTCCTTGCCCGGCGGCCAGCTGTGCACCGTCGCCCGCGGGTCACGGTGCAGGTCCGTGGCCTTCACGGACCGATGGATCATGCCGATCAGCAACTCCCCCTTCGCAAAGTCGCACTCCACCGCGCTGATCCGCGGCGAGCCGTCCGGGCGCAGGGTGCCCAGAAGCAGCAACTGGTCGCGGGCGAACCGGGCCGCCGCGAGCTGGGCCAGCTCCGGACACTGTCCGGCGAACTCCTGCCAACGCATGAGACCCCACCTCCTGTCCGCGAACCTAGACCGGAGGTATGACACAACCGCGCAGTTGACTTCCGTACCGTCCGTGAGTTAGCAGGTACGGGGAGGTCAGGTGGCACGTGGTAGCCGGCCCGGTCGCGGCAGGGGCCGTCTTCCCGCCGAGACGACGGTCTTCATCGACCGCGACCTCGATGTCGCCGAGGTCAAGCGGCTGCTGGTCGCCGCGCGCCTGGTCACCCTGACCGGGGTGGGCGGTGCCGGCAAGACCCGCCTGGCCGTCCGGGTCGCCGCCGACCTGCGGGCCACCTACGCCGACGGCGCCTGGCTGGTCGACCTGACCGCGGTCACCGATCCGTCCTGGCTGGAACTGGCCGTGGCGGAGACGCTGGACCTCACCGACTGCACGGGCCGGCCGCCGGCCGAGGTGGTCATCGAGTACCTGCGCGACCGCGACCTGCTGCTGGTACTCGACAACTGCGAGCACCTGCTGGACGCCGGCGCGTGCTTCGCCGACCGGGTACTGCGCCAGGCCCCCGGGGTACGCATCCTGTGCACCAGCCGGCAGCCGCTGGGCCTGGTGGCCGAGCACCTCTGGGCGGTACTCCCGCTGGCCCTGCCCGAAAGCCCCCGATCGGTACCGGCCGGGTCGGGTACCCGGTACGCGGCGCTGGCGCTGTTCGCGGCGCGGGCGGCGGCGGTGGTCAGCGGGTTCGCGCTCACGGCCGACAACCTGGACACCGTGATCGACGTGTGCCGGAAGCTGGACGGGCTGCCGCTGGCGATCGAGCTGGCCGCCGCCCAGCTGCGCCACCGCACGCTCGGCCAGCTCGCCGCCGGGCTCGGCGACCGGTTTCGCCTGCTCACCACCCGCCACGCCTCGCCCGCGCACCACCGGACACTCGGCTCCACGTTCGACTGGAGCTTCGCGTTGTGCTCGCCCGAGGAGCAGGCCACGTGGGCCCGGCTCGCGGTGTTCCACGACAGCTTCCCCGCCGACGCGGCCGGGTACGTGTGCGCGCCGGAGCTGCCCTCGACAGCCGTGGTCGAGCTGCTGTCCGGCCTGCTCGACAAGTCGGTACTGGTCCGCGCGCACGGGCCGGGCCCCATCCGGTACCGGCTGCTGGAGACCGTCCGCCAGTACGGCGGGTACCGGCTGCGCGCCGACCGCGACCCCGCACCGGCCGAGCTGGCGCGCCGCCACCGCGACTGGTACCTGCGCCTCGCCCGCCGGTTCGACGCCGACTGGTTCGGCCCGCGCCAGGCACAGTGGCTGCGCCAGCTGCGCCAAGAGCACGCCAACCTGCGGGCGGCGCTGGACTTCTCGCTGAGCACGCCGAGCGAGGCCGCCGCCGGGCTCGAGCTGGCCACCTGCCTGGTGCACTTCTGGTACCCGGCCGGGCGGATCCACGAGGGCCGGTACTGGCTGCAGCAGGCCCTCGACGCCAACCCGGCACCGACCCGCGCCCGGGGGTACGCGCTGGTCGCCTCCTCCCATCTCGCGCAGGTACGCGGCGAGCTGGCGACCGCTACCGCGCAGGGCCGCGAGGCGGCGCAGATCGCCCGGCAGTTGCCCGACGGGCGGCTGTCCGCGCTGGCCGAACGGGCCGTCGGCATGGTCGCGGCAATGGGCGGCAACGATCCGGCGGCCGCACAGGCGCAGCTCCGGAAAGCGCTTGCCGAGCTGGTCCGCCTCGGCGAGAACGGCCTCGTGGTGGCCGAGACGCAGCTGGCGCTCGCGCTGGCCCTGCTGTTCACCGACGACGTGGAGCAGGCTGCCGCGGTGTGCCGGCAGTCGCAGCGGGTGTGCGAGGCGCACGGCGACCGGTGGTGGCTCTGCCACGTCTACAGCGCCGCCTCGCACATTGCGCTGGCGGCCGGTGATCCCGATACCGCCAACCGGCACACCCGCACCGTGCTGGAGCTGGGCAGCGAACTGGGCGACGTGGTGGTGCTGGCGATGCAGGTCGAACGGACCGCCTGGCTCGCCGGCCTTGCGGGCGACCACCGGCGGGCCGCCCGGCTCCTCGGCGCGGCCGACGAGATGTGGCAGCGGCTCGGCCGGCGCCTGTTCGGGGCCGGCGTCTGGCTGCGCGCCCACGACGACTGCGCGGCGCAGGCCGAGAGCGTGCTGGGCCGGACCGGGTACGCCGCCGAGTTCCACCGGGGCGCGGCGCTCACCCCGGACGAGGTGGCCGCGTGCGCGCTGGGTCAGGAGCCGGCAGCCGAACCGGCGGGCAAGGCGCAGCTCCTCACCCGCCGGGAGCGCCAGGTGGCCGAGCTGATCGGCGAGGGCCTGTCCAACCGGCAGATCGCGGCGCGGCTGGGTACCTCACAACGCACCGCGGAGAGCCACGTCGAGAACATCCTGCGCAAGCTGGGCTTCACCGCCCGTGCTCAGGTGGCCACCTGGGTCGTCCAGCAGGAGGCGGACGAGGTCAGCGCTGGTCGCGCAGGAGCCGGGCCGCTTCGGCTGCCCAGTACGTGAGGATGATCTGCGCACCGGCGCGGCGGATCGCGGTCAGCGTCTCCAGCATCACCCGCTCGCGGTCCAGCCAGCCATTGGCGGCGGCCGCCTCGACCATCGCGTACTCGCCGGAGACCTGGTACGCCGCGACCGGTACCTCGACCGCGGCGGCGACGGCGGAGACCACGTCGAGGTACGGTAGCGCCGGCTTGACCATGACGATGTCGGCGCCCTCGGCGACGTCGAGGGCGACCTCGCGCAGCGCCTCCCGGACGTTGGCCGGATCCTGCTGGTACGCCCGGCGGTCGCCGGTCAGCGCCGACTCCACCGCATCGCGGAACGGGCCGTAGAACCCCGAGGCGTACTTCGCCGCATAGGCCAGCACCACGACATCCGGGTACCCCGCCGCGTCCAGCGCGTGCCGGACCACCGCGACCTGGCCGTCCATCATCCCGGACAGCCCGACCACGTGCACCCCGGCGACCGCCTGCGCGACGGCCGTCACCGCGTACCGGGTCAGCGTCGCGTCGTTGTCGACGCTGCCGTCCGCGGCGAGCACGCCGCAGTGCCCGTGCGAGGTGAACTCGTCCAGGCACAGGTCGCCCATCACCACGGTGGCGTCGCCGACCTCGGCGACGACGTCACGGATGGCGACGTTGAGGATGCCGTCGGGGTCGGTGGCTCCGGAGCCGGCTGCGTCGCGGGTCACCGGTACCCCGAAGAGCATCAGCCCGCCCACGCCCGCCTCGACGGCGGCGGCGGCCGCCTTGCGCAGCGACTCCCGGGAGTGCTGCACGACACCGGGCAGGGAAGCCACCGGACGCGGCTCGGTCAGCTCTTCCTTGACGAACAGCGGCAGGACCAGCTCCCGGGGCGAGACCGTGGTCTCCGCCACCAGCCGGCGCAGCGCGGCCGTGCGCCGGAGGCGGCGCGGCCGGACGTCTGGATAGTTCACCAGCACAGGTTACGCTCACGCCAGGTAAGCACATTCCCGGCAATCCCTAGAACGGAGCGTCCTCGGCAGCGCGGCCCAGCGACATCAGCGCCCGACCGAGGCCATATGCCTCCCGCGCCCGCAACACCGCCGTGCCGCACCGCAATTCGACGAACGCCACCCCTGGTGCGGCCGCCGGGGAGTAGAGATTGGCGCGCACGAGGAGCAGCCGGTCGATGACGACCGGCCGGCTCCGGTGAGCACCCGCAGAGCCGCGGGCCACACAGCAGGCGCGGTCACACCACGACGGGTGGCTCATCGGACCGGCTGACAGTGGCGGCACATCAAGGGGTACCCGCATCCCGGGCACCACCTGGCCGGACCGCGCACCGCCCAACCAGCGGCGAGGCCGACCAGCAGGGCACCGACCGCCACCAGGAACAGGATCACGGGGTACCTCTCCTCGTTCGACGGATCGGGCGGGCGCGGCGGCCGGGCGGCTGCTGAGGTCGACTCGCGACCACCGCGCCCTACCGCCATGCTTCCGATGCTCGCGCGTGAGGGCAATATTCCATCCCGGATTTCCGAGTCCGTTGTTGACATTCGCAACAAACCGTTGGAGTGTCTTCCACACCGGAGCGCCAAGGTCTCCGGAAACCGCTTCTCGCGGAGGCCGCATTGACGACCGACTTCGGCTCGACTGTCCCGCGCCGCCAACTCGGCCGGTACCTGCGCAGGCTCCGCGAGGACGGCCAGGTCACCATCAAGGCGGCAGCGGAAGCGCTGGAGTGGTCCCCGCAGAAGATCTGGCGCATCGA
>WNGL01000279.1_pt1 | contig 65789 bp, 56 predicted proteins | sample 5400591 | NCBI WGS metagenome assembly WNGL01 (sample SAMN13153377, study PRJNA577476) | soil metagenome | isolation source: 80 cm soil or saprolite under Garry oak tree replicate 1 | place: USA:California | collected 2016-06-15 | reverse complement strand
CTGGCCAGCGCGCCCATGCCCGTGACCGCCATGGTGCGCATTCGGGCAACGACTTGGTCTCAGCGCTGGGACATCGGTTCGGCGGGCTGCGCCGGGTCATCTCAGGTCTCCCCAGCAGCGTGCGGTCGCTGGGACCTGGCCATCGGTGCCTTACGTCCAACGACGCACGAATGACGGCTCACGCTGCCGTCGAAAACTCGATCGCGTGTGTCCTATGTGGGCAAGTCCCCCCTCGGACACCCCAGGTACACGCGTGCTAGCAACCCGCGTTGCGGGATTGATGGCTGCGCACGCGCGGGGCGTTTCTTCCGGTCTCGCTGCCAGTTCGATCGTCGGCTCGGTCTCGGCGAATCGAGAGGGGAACGGGATCAGACCGAGATCGGGAACGAGACCGCCGGAGCGGGATCCGGAGCGCTCTGAACCGACGACGAGAAGCATGGATGGCCACCCGCTCAGTCCCGGCCTTGCGCCGAGTCTTATCCAGATCGGAGCGAAACAGCGGAAGACCCGTACCGAAGAATCGGGACTTGCATCGGGAGCCGTCTAGCTCGTCTGATAGATCAGGGTCGCGCTCCCGCTCGACATATGAGCTGCCAGGTCCGCTGTCGACACTCTGTCGAAGCTGCGGTTGGTAGCAGCGACCATCCAGATCACTGGTTGTCCGTCACGCGACGCACTGAGGTCCGGTCGCGTACGACACCCGCGCGAGACGACGGCAACAACGGCACCATGGTGTGCATGCCGAAGGTCCCCTGGTCAGGTTCGTGCAGCCAAGCACACCGCGACTTGTGATCTCGACGAGCGTACGGTCTGGACGGGCCGCGGCCGAACATGCGGGATGCGGTTGTTGACGCGTTCGCGCGCAATCCCGGGCTGGTCGGCCATCCGGTGACTGCGGAGGCGGCGCACGGGACCTTGAAAGGCCAACGGCGCACCCGCTCCACGGTCTGGGTCATGCCTCGACGGTGCATCTTCCAGTCGAAGGAGGCACACGCCGGTCCATCAGTCCGCCGTCCCGGCACCGGCCCGAGATCGTTAAGGGATCCGTAATCGGCGTGCGGTCAAGCGCGGGTTTAGCGTTGTGCCGCGGCCCGGGTCATCACTGGGAGGCGCACACCGGACAATCCCGGGACTGCGGCTCCATTCGGCGCGCCTCCCTTATGGGGGAAGGGGGAAGCCATGACGGGGACGTGGGTAGGTCGCAGCGTGCGGCGCCTCGGTGTGGTGCTCGTGGTGGCCGTGGTGTGCGCGGGCCTGGGCAGTGCGCCAGCGTTGGCTGGCTCGAAGACGGCGACGATCTCATTCGGGACGGAGGAGAGCGTGGCGCGCGCGTCGAACGGGGACACGGTCGAGATCAACGGTGAGGGGACGTTCACCCTGCAGCCGAAGTCGATCAGCGCCGACGGAGGCGCGGCGGCGGCCGCGTTCGGCGAATTCCCGCGGACGTTCACGCATCGCGACGCGCAAGGGACTGTGCTCGCCGAGGGCACCTGGGAACCGACAAGCGTGTTGAGCTATCGCTCGTTCGGTCCCGCAACGGTCGAGCAGAACGCCTTCTTCGGCGGACTGCCGGCCGGGTCCGAAGGCGGGAAGCTGATGTTCAAGGTGGCGCTGTTCGTGGGTGGCGTGCACGTCCACGACGGCATCATCACGATCGTGTGCGAACTGGGCGTGCCTCCGAAGAACTCGGTTGAGTCGACCCTGCTGCTCGTTCAGGGCACGAGCTACAACTTCAACGAGCCGGTGTCCGGCGACAACATTTTCATCCGCAGCTAGGTCCGTGTAGGTGCTGGGTCCGAAGCGTTGCGCCGCCCCGGGCCCAGCCATCGCGCCGTCAGCTGATGATGCGGGTGTGGGGTTGGTAGGCGGCCCACGCGAACCAGAATGTGTCCAGGTACTCGGCTCGCTGCAGCTGGGCTCCGTTGGCCGGTCCGGAGATGGCGTGGCCGAGGACGTTCCAGTGCGATCCGGTTTCGGTGTCGACGAAGTCGCTGCCGCGGGCGGTGAAGTGCAACAGCCGCTCGTGCCAGCGGGCGTTGAAGGCGCCGGTGGCGGCGATGGTGCGGCCGGCTTCGAGGTCGGGCAGGTCGAGCGCCGAGCGTAGGCCCGGTAATGCCCAGACCACTACGTCCTGCCGTGCGAGGTGTACCGGGACGACGCGGCGGCTGATCAGGATGTCGAGGGTGACGGCGGTCGGCTCGGTGGTGCCGCCGAGGGCGACGATGCGGGTCTTCGGGGGTAGCCGCGGGTCGGCCGGGCCGTTGAGGTCGAAGGGCTGGCTCTTCGGTTGGTCGTAGCCGCTGTAGGGGTTGAAGCCGTAGGAGCGGTCATAGCTGGTCTGCTGGCTCAGCACCCAGGCGTGGGGATTGGCCTTGAGCCAGTCCTGCCAGGCGACAGTTTGGACCGGGTAGGCGGTCAGCGGTGTGCCGGTCAGGACGCCGGCGACGGACTGGCCCGCGAGTTGTGGCCATAGTGATCGGGTTTGCCGGTCGTACATGACCAGGTTGGAATACAGCAGCTTGCCCGAGGTGCCGAAGGTGACGACGCGTCCGGCGACGTGGCGGTCGAAGGCGATCGCGCTGTTGCACAGCGGGCAGTAGGTGACCGCGACCGGCACGCCGCCGACCGTGTCGTTGACGATCTCGTGGAAGATCAGGATCTGGACCGGGTAGGCCCGGGTCTCACCGTTGAGGGTGAGGCTGAGCACCGGTTCCTCGCCGACGAGCCAGTCGACGGTGTCGGCGCGTTCGAAGTTGGCGTCGGCCAGCGCGGGGATGCCGTCCGGCGGCGGACCGCCCTCGATGATCCGGGCCGGGTCGACGAGGGGTTCGGGCAGTCCCTTGGCGCGTGGATTGTCCAGTGCGGACGGTACGTTCTCCTCGGGCGATACGGCCGCCTGCGGAAGGCGGTGCGGCCCGGGGCCGGCCGCCGTGCTGGCCCCGCCGGGCGACTCGTTGAAGGACGGGCCGGTCGAGGGCGCGCTGCTGCCCCGGGCCGGGTGGCCGGTGCAGGCGCTGACCAGCACGGAAGCGGTGAGCAGGATCGCTGCGAGGTGCTTCATGGTCAGACTCCGAACAGTTGCTGGAGGAGCTTGCTCAGGGCGGTTTCGGGCAGGGCGCCGCGGTCGACGTCGACGAGGTGTCCCGTCGCGTCGTAGAAGGCGGTGAGGGGCATCGTGTTGCCGCCGCCGAGCGCGTCGTGCAGGCCGCTGTTGTGCGCACCGCCGACGTCGCGGGCCAGCGGCCACCAGGTGATGTGGTGGCGCCTGGGCATGTAGTTCGGGTCGCCGGTCTCCAGGGTGCTGACCCCGACGAAGCTCACCCGCCCGTCCAGTTCCCGGCTGACCCTGGCGAAGCCCGGCAGTTCGAAGTCGCAGGCGGTGCACCACGAGGCGAAGAAGTTCACCACGGCCGGGTGGCCGCGGAACTGGGCCAGGGCGACGGTGCCCTTGCTGTTCAGGGCCGGAAGTGACCAGGCGGCCGGATCGATCGACACACCGGGCGCGTGCGCCGACTTGGTCCGATTGGACTGGCTGCCGGCCGCGAGGAAGCCGACCAGCGCGACCGCCACGATCACCGCCACCACCAGACCGATGGTCTTCGGTTTACGCATCGGGGTGTTTCCCTTCAACCAAGGAAGATCAGGCGTTCCAGGCCGACGTGGCGCAGCAGCGCCTGCAGCTGGCTGGTGACCCAGGTGAGCCGGTCGAGGGTGAGCAGCACCCCGAACCCGGCCAGCACGACGGCCGCAGTCAGCGTCAGGCTCGCCGCGTGCCGCTTGGCCCAACCGAACACGCCGGCCAGCCGGGCGTAGGCGAGCCCGGCCGCGAGGAACGGCACGCCGAGGCCGGCCGAGTACGCGGCGAGCAGCGTGGCGCCCTGCAGCTCGGTGTCGCGGGTGGCGGCGACGGCGAGCACCGAGCCGAGCACCGGCCCGAGGCACGGGGTCCAGCCGAACCCGAACGCGATGCCCGCGACCGGGGCGGCGAACGGGCCGTAGCGGGACAGGTCCGGGTGCGGGCGGCGTTCCCGGTACAGCCAGGGCAGCTTCAACACCAGCGACCCGGCCAGGAAGAGCGCCAGCGCGAGCACGACCAGCCCCGCGACGCGGGTGATCGCCGCCTGGTTGCGGACCAGCAGCTGACCGGCTGCGGTGGCTGTCAACCCCAAGCATATGAACACGGCCGTGAACCCGGCGATGAACCCGCCCGTGTTGCGGCTCACCCGCAGCACCTGCCAGCGCGTCCTGCCGGTCACCTCGGCGACGTCGAGGCCGGTGACCAGGGACAGGTACACCGGCACCAGCGGCAGCACGCACGGAGACAGGAACGACACCACGCCGGCGCCGAACGCCGCTGGGTACCCGACTGCAGAGGCCACACGGCTCAGACGCCGGTCGGTCGCGGTTGATTGCAATCAGCGCGACAATCGAGGCGTCTGGAGTGGGCATGAACGGTGGTGCCGAGAAGGCCGGCCGCTGGCAGCGCGCAGAATTCCTGGAGGCAGCGCTGCCGTGCCTGGACGCGATCACCCAGCTGGCCCGACACCTGACCCGGCAGCGTTGCGACGCCGAAGACCTGGTGCAAGAGACCTACCTGCGCGCCTTCGCCCACTTCGGTGAGTACCGTGGCGGCAGCATGCGGGCCTGGCTGGCCGCGATCTGCCTCAACATCGCCCGCTCCGAGGGACGCCGGCTCGCTCGCCGCCCCCACGAACTGCTCGATGCCGACCCCGAACCACCGGCCCGGTCCAGCGACCCAGTCGCCGACGCCGCCCTGGGCAACCTCGACTGGCACGCGGTCCACGCCGGGCTGGCCCAGCTGCCCGAACCGCAACGGCTGTGCATCGTGCTCATGGACATCGCCGGCTACACCGCGTCGGAAACCGCTGACCTGCTCGGCTGCCCCCGCGGCACCGTGCTCGCCCGGGTCCACCGCGGCCGGGTCCGCCTGGCCCGCATCCTCACCGCAAGCGAGGCCAAGAATGCACGCGAGTGACGAGCGGCTGGCCGCCTACCTCGCCGGCGAACTGGACCCGGACGCGGCCCGCGCCGTCGACGAGCACCTGCTCGCCTGCGACCGCTGCTGGCACACCGTCAGCGCCGCCCACCTCGGCCGCCGCGCCGCCGAACGACTCCGCCAGCCGACGCCCGCCGGGCTGGCCGACCGCATCCGGCTCGCCATCCAGCTCGCGCCCGACACGGCACCACCCAAGCGCCGCCGCGGCCGGTGGGCCGTCGTCGCGGCGGCCGCGGCGGCGCTCGTCATCGCCGCCATCGTGCTGGCCCTGCTTGTCGTGCCGCAGCACAGCACCCGCACCGACCCACCGGTGATCACCGCCCTCGTCCACGTCGCCGAGCAGCCCGGCGACCCCGGCCCGGTCGCGATGCAACTCGGCGGGCAGCCGGTCGAGCTGCGCCGCTACCCCATCGACGGCACGACCGCACTCGTCGCCACATCCACCCAGGCGTTCCCGCCCCCCGCCGGCGCCGAGATTCGAACCGGCGAAGCGATGGCCTGGACGATCACCCGCGCCACGATCACCGTCTACTGCCCGCACAGCCAGGTGCTCCTCGCCGGACCCGTCCCGGCCGCAACCCTCGCCGCCCTGGCCACTCGGCTGCACCTGTCCTGACACCTGCAATCAGCCGGCCCGGCGCGGCGTCTGTAGCAGACGTAAGGCCCGGTCCGCGCCGGGCGAGGCGTCACACCATCCGAGGCGACACCATGACCGACACAGTGCACCGCGCACCCGCCCGTCTCGACACGATCACCCCCGCGCTGCTGCGCGCCGCCGGCATCGGCGGACTGCTCGGCGGCACGGGTCTGTTCCTGGTCATGGCCGGCTACAACGCCGCGAACAACATGGGTTTCTGGGCCATCCTCAACGCCTGCTTCGCTGCGTTCGTCTACAAGAGCGCCGGCATGACCTCGATGACCCCGATGCCCGGCGAGGCCGGCATGGCGCACCACGCGATGGGCGGGCAGCACATCGTCGCCAGCCACGTCGCCGTAGGCACCGTGCTGCACCTGGCCATGTCCATCGGCGCCGGCGTCGCCTTCGCGATCGTGCTCGCCGTGCTCATCCGCACCGGGCTGCGCATCCTCAGCACGGCTGTGGGCTACCTGCTCGGCGGCGCGGCCGGTGGGGCGCTGCTCTACCTGATCATGATGGAGGCCGTCGCACCGCACCTGAACCGCACCATCGTGGAGTTCACCCCGCGGACACCGTTCTTCCTCGCGCACCTACTGTTTGGCGCCGTCGTTACCGCCTACGTGTACTGGCGCGCCGCACCAGTCAGCGGCGCCCCCACCAAGCTCGCCATACGACTGCACACGCGGACCGCGTAGCGACACGGGTTCAGTGACGCGCGCGGCGTTCGGACTCGTCCTTGACGGCGGCGAGGGAGGCGGCGACGGCGGCTTCCCAGCGGCGGGCGACGACGGCGGACCACCAGCTGCCCAGCCGCCACAGATCGGCAGCCATCTCACCGTCGTACGTGAGCCGGCTGCCGCCGTCGTGCTCGGTGAGCTGGAACTGTTCGCTGACGTGCGGCACGGGACCGCGCACGAGCCGGAACGCGACCCGGTTCGGGCGGTCGAACTTGACTGTCTCGACGGTGGTCGCGACGACTCGGCCACGGATCGGGGTGCGGTGCGCGGCCAGGACAAAGTCGGCGCCGCGCTCGACGACCTGGACCTTCTGGGTCATCGCGTGAGTGGGCCGGCCGAGGTAGGGCTGGGCGATCACGTCGAAGACAACCTCGCGAGGTGCGGCGATCTCGACCAGCTGCGGGCCGAGCGGGCGGGTCCGCCGACCCAGGTGGAGGTCGAGGGTGAGCGCGCCGGTGACCACCCCGAGGTAGCTACCAGCGGCACAGCCTGCGACGGCAGCACCGCGGGCGAGCCACCTGCGCCACGAGCTCATGCCCACCAGGATCCTCCCCGCCCGCCAGGGGGTTTTGGCCCGGCCGGGCAGGTTTCTGGTGAGCTGGTTCCCAACTGGAGGTGGCGATGACGGTCGAGCAGCAGATCCGGACGGGCAAGCGGGACCGGGACGAGGTGTTCGTCGAGTACACCAAGAGCGTCTGCCCGGTGTGCAAGGTCGTGGTGGACGCGCAGGTGAACATCCGCTCCGGCAAGGTGTACCTGCGCAAGCGGTGCCGCGACCACGGCTGGTTCGAGGCCCTGGTGTATGGCGACGCGCAGGCGTATCTCACCGCGACGCGGTTCAACAAGCCGGGCACGATCCCGCTGGCGTTCCAGACCGAGGTCGTCGAGGGCTGCCCGTCGGACTGCGGGCTGTGCCCGGAGCACAAGCAGCACGCCTGCCTGGGAATCATCGAGGTGAACACCGCCTGCAACCTGGACTGCCCGATCTGCTTCGCCGACTCCGGCCACCAGCCCGACGGCTACTCGATCACCGCCGAGCAGTGCGCGCGGATGCTGGACACGTTCGTCGCGTCCGAGGGCGAGGCCGAGGTGGTGATGTTCTCCGGCGGGGAACCCACGATCCACAAGCACATCCTCGACTTCGTCGACCTCGCACTGGCGCGGCCGATCCGCAACGTGGTGGTGAACACCAACGGCGTGCGCCTGGCCCGCGACCGGCGCTTCGCCGCCGCGCTGGGCGAGCGCAACGGCCGCGACGGCAAGTCGATCAGCGTGTACCTGCAGTTCGACGGACTCGAGGAAGCCACGCACCGCGCGATCCGCGGCGCCGACCTACGCGCGATCAAGCAGCAGGCATTGGACAATTGCTCCGAAGCCGGCCTCACCGTGGCGCTGGCCACCGCGGTCGAGCGCGACGTGAACGAACACGAGGTCGGCGCGATCCTGCGCTTTGGCGTGGAGCACCCCGCGGTGCGGTCGGTGGTGTTTCAACCGGTCACGCACTCGGGCCGGCACGTCGAGTTCAACCCGCTGCGGCGACTCACCAACTCCGACGTCATTGAGGCGATCGCCGAGCAGTGCCCAGACTGGCTCCGCGCTGACGACTTCGTGCCGGTGCCGTGCTGCTTCCCGACCTGCCGCTCGATCACCTACCTGATCGCCCAGGGCGGCGCCGTGGTGCCCATCCCCCGGCTGCTCGACGTCGAGGACTACCTCGACTACCTCAGCAACCGGGTGCTGCCGGACGCCGGGTTACGGGCGGCGCTGGAGAAGTTGTGGAGCGCCTCGGCGTTTCCAGGCACGGCGACGTCGGCAGCCAGCCTGGCCGCCACAGGCCCGCAACTGGAATGCGCCGCGTGCGGCATCGACCTACCGCAGGCGGTGAAGGACCTGGGCCAGCGGGCCTTCATGGTCGTGGTGCAAGACTTCCAGGATCCGTACACCCTCAACGTCAAGCAGCTGATGAAGTGCTGCGTGGAAGAGATCACTCCGGACGGCCGGCTCATCCCGTTCTGCGCCTACAACTCCGTCGGCTACCGCGAGCAGGTGCGCACCCAGATGTCCGGCGTGCCGGTCGCCGACGTCGTCCCGAATGCCACCGAACTAGCCCCGATCCTGGCCGACTCGCCCTACGGCTCCAAGATCGCCCGTAACGGCCGGGCAGTTGATCGCGCCCGGGATCAGACGAACGTCGGGCGACGGGCGGTGCCGCGATGAGTACGCCCGCACCCGACCCGGCGACGATCAAGGCCTGCTGCTCAGCCGCGTACGGCAGCGACGCGGTGGCCCTGCTGCTCGGCGAGTCCTACCACCCCGGCGGGCTGGCCTTGACCCGACGGCTCGCCCAGCGGCTCGGGCTACGCCCCGGCGATCGCGTCGCCGACATCGCGTCCGGACCGGGCACGACCGCCCGACTGCTCGCGGCCGAGTACCGGGTGCGCGTCGACGCCGTCGACCTGCGACCGTCCACAGTGGACGCTCCCCGCGTGACCGTCCATGTCGGCGATGCCGAGCAGATTCCCTTACCGGACAGAGCATTCGACGCCGTGGTGTGCGAGTGTGCGTTCTGCACCTTCCCCGACAAACCCGCTGCCGTCGCGGAGTTTGCGCGGCTGCTCCGCCCGGGCGGCCAGGTCGGCATCACCGATGTCACGGTGACCGGCCGTGGCCTGCCCGATGAGCTAACCGGTCTGCAGGCGTGGGTCGCCTGCATGGCCGGCGCGCGCCCGCTGCATTCCTATGAGCTGGTGCTGCACAGCGCGGGCCTGCGCGTCACGCACACCGAAGTCCACGACAAGGCCCTTGACCGGATGCTCGACCAGATCGACGCCCGGCTCGCGCTGCTCGTCACAACGGCTACGGACCGGCTCGCCGCCGCAGGCGTGGACGTCGACGCGGTGCTGCGCTACACCCGCCTAGCCCGCAAGGCCGTCGGCGATGGGCTGATCGGCTACGCGCTGCTCACCGCGCAGACATCGACTCGATCCGCACCCCGTTCCAGAACGGGCTGCTCGACCGGGCGGGTCTGACCCGCCGTGCGGCCTGACCGGCGCATGCCTCCACCGCACGCCGCCGAGAGCCGCGCCGCGACCAACGATCTGCTCGCGCAGCTACGCGCCGGCCGGTGGCGTCCCCGCGCCTGGCTCCAGTTCCTGGCCCGGGCGAGCCGGCGCTCTGCAGATCAGGCCCTGCGGCGCCCGCGTGCGCTCGCCGAGGTGAGCCTGCTCCATATCGGGATTCGCGCGATCACTCCGTCTGGGCGCCGGCACTGGACGCTCTGCAGCTGGCTCCTCGCAGCCACTCACCTCGGACTGCTCGGACGACGCGGAACGCTTGGCGCCGCGAATGTCATCACGCTGCTTCGCGCCAACCTGCCCGGCATCCCCGACCGTTCTGGCCGATGGCTCCCCGCAGTCGCTGCCAGCAGCGACCTGCTCGACGGCTGGCTGGCTCGGCGCACCCGAACCGAGACCACCTTCGGCGCGCACGCGGACTCGCTGGCCGACGCCGCGTTCTGGACCTGGTACGCGCTGCACCACGAACGAAGCCCTGCCATGTGCGCGGCCGCGCTCGCCACCTGGGCCGGCCCCGTCGCAGCAGTGAGCATCGTCAGCGTCCGGCGTGGCCACATGATCGACCCGCCGTCCCGGACGCTGGTTCGCCCCGCCGCCGTGTTGCAGGCCGTGCTCGCCGTACGGGCACTACGGACCACAAGGCAACACGGCTGCCCGGTTGCGGACAGTCGCGGCCGTGAATTTCGCCTTCGAGACGATCAACGGACAGCCTCCGTTGGGAATGGGTTAGTAGCGGGCGAGGGTCCCGCGGCGTTTGGCGGTGTGTTCGCCGAGGCCGAAGGCGAGGATGCCGGCGGCCAGGTAGGCGGCGGCGGTGACCAGTAGCCAGACCAGCCCACCCATGCCCCAGGCAGCGGTCACGGACTCGTGCCGGAACAGCACCTCGTACAGGCTTGCGACGCCGGCGGTGAGCGGAAAGACGCGGCCGGTGCCGGCCCACCAGTCGGGCACGCTGATCAGCGGGACGGCGGCGGCGCTGAAGAGCATGACGAGCATGAGGACGGTGTCGTTGACCAGTTGGATGCGTTTCCACACCAGGGTGGCGCCGGCGACGATCAGGGAGACGCCGACCGCGCTCACCATGATCAACACGGCAGGCACGAGCGCTGCTGGAGTCCAGGCGATGCGTATCGGCACGAACATGCGGACGATGCCATAGGTCGCGGCGGCGACGAGCAGAGTCTCGAGCATCGCGGCCACGACCCGTCCGGCGGCAACGACGAGCCAGGACGGCAGCGGGGAGAGATAGACCTGCTCGATGGTGCCGGTCTGGATCTCGCCGAGTAGCCGCCAGAACATCTTGACGACCTGCATGTAGAAGAAGATGAACGGCACGAACCACACCACCAGCACCGACGTTGTGCCGCTGTCGAGTGACCACTGCACGTGGCCGGTGGCGATGTGCTGACCTTGGCCGAGTAGCGGCCCGAGCAGGAGGATGAACGCTGCGAACATTGGCAGTTCGATGAGGATCTGTAGGCGCTCGGACCAGGCGTGCAGTAGTCCTTTGTGGATCTCGTTGCCGAGGGTGGTCAGGGTTCTCATGTCACAGACCTCCTTCGCGGCGGGCGCGAAGGATGTTGCGGGTGTAGATCGCCCAGCCGAGGGCGAGCGAGGCGGCGGCGTGGAGCAGCAGCCAGCCGAGTGCGCCGTCTGCCCAGAGCGGCCGGCCAGCGAGCGTCGCGTTCAGTGCCTGCACGCCGAGCGTGGTGGGCAGGAACTGGGTGAACGTCTCGACGGCATGCGGGAACACCGCGACGGGCACGAGCAGGCCACCGAAGAACTGGATCACCATGCCGAACACGTGCGTGATCGCGCCGATGCTGACCACTCGCACGGTGAGCGCGGTGATCAGCAGGCCGTAGCCGAGCCCGTCGGCCACGGTCAGCACGGCCGGGACCAGCGCGGCCGGCCTCAGCGTGTAGTGCACGCCGTAGCCGAGGATGAAGACGACGCCCGAGCAGCACTGCGGCGGCCAGGCCCTCGACGGCCAGTGCGGCGAGCCGGCCGACTACCTGCCGTTGCGGGGAGGCGGGGCCGAGCTGGGTCTGTCCCAGGGTGCCGCCGTTGATCTCCTCGGCGATGCCGCCGCTGCCTTGCAAGGCGGCGGTCTGGGCGACGGCGAACGCGAGCAGCGCCGGAAGGGTGGTGGCCAGCAGCGGTCTGACGATGTGGCCGCCGCCGATGAGCAGCCGGATGCCCAGGAAGGTAATGGCGTGCATGAGGACGAAGGTGATCGTCAGCGCACGGCGCCGCCACAGCAGCTGCAGCCCTTTCAGGGTTTCGTTGGCGACCAGCCGGGCGGCGAGCGTGACCGATCCGGTGCTGGGCAGCGCCCTGGTGCTCATTCGACGTGCTCCTGGTGGATCAGCTGGACGAAGATCTCTTCCAGGTCGGGCTGGACCTGGCTGACCGAGACCAGCGGTACGCCGCGCGCCGCCAGCTGGGCGAGGAACCCGTAGAGGTCGGCCGGATCCGTGCTGGGCAAGGTGACGCGAGTGGTTTCCCCGTCGTGCTCGGCTGTAGCTCCGGCCGGTAGCACGGTGCCGTTCAGTGACCCGGCGATGCGGACCTGGACGCGGTCTTCGGCGTAGCGGGCGAGCAGCTCGCCGGTGGGCAGGTCGGCGATGATGCGGCCCTGCCGGATCACCGCGACCCGGTCGGAGAGCCGCTGCGCCACCTCGAGCTGGTGGGTCGTGAGCACGACGGTCTTGCCCCGCTCGCGGGCCAGCGTGGTGATCCAGTGCTTGACGGTCCGGCCGGCTTCCACGTCCAGGCCGAGCGTGGGTTCGTCGAGCAGGACGATCGGTGGGTCGGTGATCAGCGCGGCGGCGATCGCCACTTTCTGCTGCATGCCTCGGGAGAACGAGCCCACGGGCTCGTGGCGGCGTTCCCACAAGCCCAGGTCGGTGAGCAGCCGGCGGGCGCGGGGCTTGATCTCGCCGCCGCGCAGTCCCTTGAGCCGGCCGAAGTAGAGCAGGTTCTGCCAGGCCGACAGCGGCCAGTACACGTTGCGCGAACCTTCCAGCACCGCGCCGATCTGGCGTACAGCCTGGCTGCGTTGCCGGGCCACGTCGAACCCGTTCAACCGGATACGCCCAGCGGTGGGCACGATCAGCCCGGCGATCATCTTGATCGTGGTGGTCTTGCCCGCGCCGTTCGGGCCGAGCAGCCCAAGCACCGTACCGCCAGGTACGGTCACCGTCACGTCGCCCACTGCGACGAGGTCTTGCCGGCCGTGTCGATAGGTCTTGCTCAGCCCGGACAGCTCGATCGCCGGCGCTGCTACGGCGCCGTGCAGCACTTCCTCGGCCAGCAGTTCTGGTGGCGTGCTGGTCACGATCACTCCTCCACATCGCGTCTTCTGGCATGCGACCGCGACCGTATGGCCTGACCCCGGGGTGACGGTCAAGCCGCGGGCTGCGCCGCCAGGTGCCGTGCGAACCAGTCGGTCAACAGGTGGTCGACCTGCGCGACAAGGGGGTCTGCGGCGCGGGCTCGACGCCGGGGGGTGCCGCGAGGGCGTGGTCCAGGCCTGGCACGCAGACCGCCGCAACGCACCACCCAGGGCAGTCCGGCCATCGGCAGTGCCGCGGCCAGGGCCGCGTCCGAGCTGGGCGGGTCGATCAGATGCCAGCCCACCACCAGCGGCGCCGACTCCCCGCCGGCCGGTAGCCACGCGACATAGGGCACGCCGAACGCCGCCCCATGCACCGGACTGACGTCTCCGACGCGGCCACCGTCACCGCGAACCGTCATCAAGAATCGCGGCGAACCGGGCGTGGTTGTAATGGCGGCCGTACTCGTAGCCCTCGGCGATGGACGCGACGAAAGTTCCGGGCCTGGCCGCGGTCCAACCATGCGCCGCGTCCTCATTGGCGAAGAAGTGCACGAAGCAGCAGAACGTGCCGATCACGTCGTCGAGATCCGTCCCGCCGGCACTGTGCAGCGACATCACTGCGCTCGCTGGCGTGAGGTCGTGCACGCCAGAGGCGTCAACGGTGAGCGCGACCGTCTCCCCGGTCGCCGGGCACGTGGACCGCACCCGAGCCGTGGCACCGAGCAGTTCGGGCAGGAATAGGGTGTCCAGCGCGCACCAGGTGTGCAGCGTGCGCCCGTCCACCTCGAGGGCGTGGCTGGTTGGCTGCAGGGTCAGCCCGCCGAAGGCGACGACCCGGCCGTGCTCGTCGCGGTGGAGCATCGCCGACTTACGGACGAACTCGGCGACCTCAGCGGGCGGTAGCGCCACGTGGGCGGCGAGCGCCTCGATCGTGACCGGCTCGCCCTGCCCGAGCAGGCCGAACAGCGCGAGCGCGACACGTTGCTGGCGCAGGTTCCAGGCGGGGTGGACGGCGGTGAACTCGGCGGCGAGGGCTGGGATGTCCAGCGTGTTGCTTGTCATGCTCGTGACCGTAGGACCTGCCCCCAGGGTGAGGGTCAAGCGCAGATCGCATACCGCCGCGGGGGACGACCACTGACGGCTGATGGTCTTAGTGGCGCAGGCTGAGCGGCTCGGCCGCCGTTGGGACCGCGTCCACGCCTGCGAGGTGCACGATAGTCGCGATGGTGCCGCCGCTGCAGCTGATACGGCGGACCGGGCAGTGGTGGCCCGGTCCACCGTCGTGGCGCCTCGGTGTCAGTGCTGGATGAAGAGGGTGAAGCCACTGTCGACGGTCTGGTTGAAGTTGATGAGGTCCCTGGCCAGCAGCCGGACGCCCTCGCTTTCACTGGCCGGGACCTTGTCCCCGATCAAACAGTTGATCCACAGCACGCTGCGGATGTGCAGGGACGGGTCGAAGTCCGGAGTTCCCACAATGTTGATCTTGGTCAGGCCGCCGCAGAAGCTTGCCGGGAGGTCGTCGCTACCGCAGCCGTAGGACTGGTAGCTGACCAAGCCGGTCGCGGTCCAGGTGCCGGTGATGTCGGTGTCGGTGGCCACCTCGTGATGCACGAATGTGCCCGACCCGCTGGCGGTCTTGGCCGCCGCATCGAACTGTCCGGCCCCGCTGACGGTGATCGTGTCGCCGTTGTCGGCCATCGCCACGGCGCCGAGCGGCGAGCCGGCGGCGTCGTGGAGGAACTGGTCGGCGACGTGGAAGTCGAACGTCGCCTTGCTGGTGTCCGCTCCGGTGCTGCCTGGCGCTATCAGCCAGATCGACAGCAGCAGCGCGATGAGCGCGGCGAGCCTGGTTCGCATGGTGACCCCTTGCTAGGTCCTGACGGTGGTGCGGCACCGGCGCGACCCCGGCTGTCCCCGTGTGAGTAGCGTGGACCGGTGCCGCGCGAAGCCCGGCGGGAGGCGCATCGCGTCGGGCATGCTCAGGCACCACACGGCCGCTAGCCGCGGCACGATGACCGGGTGGGTGTCCGCGAACTACGAGCGCAGGGCGGCTTACCTGGATCACCAGGACCGCACGCCGCCACGTTGCGAACATCGACCCTCCCCCGCCCGCTCCGCACACCCGGAGCGGCTCTTTCGCGGCACGAGTCGGGATCACTCCCGGCGCCCCGGTTGCGCTGCCGGTGATCGCGACCGTGCGGTCTACCCTCGCAGGGTCAAGCGCAGCTGGCGCAGCGCAGCGGGTCGCCGCCCCAGAGTTCGGCGCCGGGCTGGCCGGCGAGTTCGGCGCGGTGGCCGGCTTCGAACGCGTCGATGCGGCGGCGGGTCTGTTCCAGCTGGGCGATCTGGGCGTCGACGCGGGCGCGGGCGGCGCGCAGCCGCTGGGCGAGGCTGGGGCCGATCAGCTGTCCGTTGCGGTCGGGGTAGGCGTGGGCTAGGGCGCGGATCTCGGCGAGGGTGAGCCCGAGACCGCGTAGCTCGGTGATGATCTGCACGCAGCGCAGGGCGTCGGCGTCGTAGAGGCGGTAGTTCGCGCCGTTGCGCCCCAGGGTGTTGATCAGGCCCCAGTCGGTGTACGCGCGCAACGCCTTGATCGGCACCCGGGTCCGGCGAGACAAGTCGCCCACCGTCATCAGCGTCGTGAGTTCAGCGGACATGGGATGGCCTCCGATCTGTCGTCTCAGGCGGCGCAGCAGGAGAGTTGGCTGACGTCGCGGGTGAACGTCTGCGCGGCGAGTTTGAGGGCTTCGGCCATGGTCAGGTACGGGGTCCAGGTCTGGGCGAGCTGCGTGATCGTCATTCGGTTGTCCAGCGCGTGGACGGCGGTGGTGATCAGTTCCCCGGCGGCGTCGGCGAGGATGTGCGCGCCGAGCAGCCGGTCGGTGTCGCGGTCGGCAACCAGCTTCACGAGCCCGCGGGTGTCGCGGTTGACGATCGCCCGCGGCACGTACTCCAGCGGCAGCACCCGGCAGCTGCACCGGTAGCCGGCGGCCACGGCCTGCTGGTCGGTGAGCCCTACCGAGGCGATCTGCGGGCTGGTGAACGTCACCCTGGGCAGGGTCGCGTAGTCCAGGCTACGGGCGGTGCCGGTGAGGGCGTTGTCCGCGACCAGTGTGCCCTGAGCGGCGGCGACGTACACGAACTGCGGCGCGCCGGTGACGTCTCCGGCGGCCCAGACGCGCGGATTGCTCGTGCGCTGCTCGTCATCGACAACGACTTCGCCGCGACCTCCGGACTTCACCCCGACCGCATCCAGGTTCAGCCCACCGGTGACCGGCCGCCGGCCGGTGGCCACGAGCAGGTCGCGGCCGCGCAGCTCGCCGACCCCGGCGAGGGTGAGCGTGTACCCGGACTGGTCCCGGATCACGGTGGTCGTGACGGCGGCGGTGCGCACGGCGATGCCCTCCTCGGCGAACACGGCAGCGATACCGCAGCCGACCTCGGGCTCCTCGAACGGGGCGATCCGCTCCAACGCCTCGACGACGGTGACCTGGCTGTCGAGACGGGCGAACAGCTGCGCCAGTTCCAGGCCGATCGCGTTGCCGCCGAGCACCAGGAGCGACTCAGGCACCCGGTCCAGCTCAAGGGCGGTGGTCGAGGTGAGATACCCAGACTGCTCCAGGCCACCGATGGGCGGCGCCCACGGCGTGGAGCCGGTGGCAATCAGGTAATGCTCCGCCGCGATCCTCCGCGTCCCGCCGTCGACCGGCGCCACGTCGAGCACCGGAACCTGCGCGGTGCCGGCGAACGCCGCGCTCCCCCGCACCATCTCCCAGCCGTACGACGCGGCCAGGTCGACGTACTTCTCCGCGCGCATCCCGGTGACCAGGCCGTCCTTACCGGCGAACAAGGCGCCGGCATCAACCGGCCCCGCGCTGCTGCCGACGCCCGGGAACGGCTGCAAGGCCGCGACGTGGCGTGCCTGCGCGGCGGCCAGCAGCGCCTTGGACGGCACGCAGCCGGTGTTCACGCACGTGCCGCCGACCGCGCCGCGCTCGACCATCACCACCCGCGCGCCGTGCCCGGACGCCGTGATCGCGGCCGCGAACGCCGCCCCACCCGAACCGATGATCGCCAAGTCGTACCGCATCAGCGTGCCTCTCCATCAACCAGCCCAGGGACGACTCCCCGTGCCCCGGGAACCGGTCGAGTTGACCCAGTCCACCGACGTATTCGTTCTAACGGATGTGAGGATAGTAGGATCGCATCCGCTCAAGCGGATACGCGCCGACTGGAGGTGGGCTCGTGACGTGCCGCGTCGATCCCAGCGTGGCGTTCCTGCCCGACAGCGACAGCGGCGTGGAGATGGTCGCCAAGTTCTTCCGGGCGTTGAGTGACCCGACTCGGCTGCGGCTGCTGGAGTTCCTGCTCGGCGCCGAACACACGGTCAGCGAATGCGTGGCGTTCGCCGGTCTGTCCCAAGGCCGCGTGTCCACCCACCTGGCCTGCCTGGCCGACTGCGGCTACGTGCAGGCGCGGCGCGCGGGACGGTTCGCCCACTACACAGTCACCGACCCACGGGTGGCCGAACTGGTAATGCTGGCCCGCTCGCTGGCCGCCGACAACGCCGCCGCGCTGGCCGCCTGCGTGCGCATCCCACCCGCCTCCGCCGCGGCGGAGGAGGCGCGGGTGTGACTCGACCGCCGCAGGACTCGTCGCCCACCGGGGTCCTCGCCATCCTGGGTGCCGGTGCACTGATGGTGCTGTGCTGCGCAGGACCGGTCCTGCTCGCCAGCGGCGCACTGGCCGGCGTCGGTGCCGCGCTGCACAACCCCTGGCTGATCGGCATCGGCGCCGCCGTGCTCGCGGCTGCCATCATCTATACCGCGACCCGGATCGCACGCCACCGCCGATCGGCCAAGACGGACACCTGCTGCCCACCCGCGGACCGGACCGACCCGACGTCCCCACCAGCCACGAAACGGCAGCCGCGATGACCTGCACCCTCACCCCGCGCAACGATCACCGAACGTGGGCGGCGCCAGCCGTCGCACTCGTGCCCATTCACCAGACCTGGGTAGGACGAAGCGGATGACCGAGCAGTTCGACGCCATCGTGATCGGCATGGGCCCGGGCGGGGAGGTCGCCGCATCCCGGCTGCTCGCCGCCGGCAAGTCGGTGGCCGTGGTGGAGCGTGACCTGATCGGCGGGGAATGCGCGTATTGGGCGTGCATCCCGTCCAAGACCCTGCTGCGCGGCCCGGAAGCGGTGGCAGAAGCCGGCCGAGCCGCCGGCGCCGCCGGCGCGGTCACCGACTGGCCCGCGCTGCGCGACTACCGCGACTGGATGATCCGCCACCTCGATGACACCGCCCAGATCCGCGGCTACGAGAAGGCCGGCGCCACCGTCGTCAAAGCCACCGCCTGCATCGCCGCGCCGGGCACCGTGCAGGCCGGTGACCGCACCCTGACCGCCGAGCACGTCATCATCGCGACCGGCTCTCAGCCGGTGCGCCCGCCGGTCGACGGGCTCGACCAGGTGACGGTGTGGACCAACCGGGAAGCCACCACCGTCCGCGAGATTCCGGCCCGGGTGCTGCAGCTCGGCGGCAGCGCGGTCGGCGTCGAACTCGGCCAGTTCTACGCCCGCATGGGCGCCCAGGTCACAATCGTGCAACGCGGCGCCACCCTCATCGACCGCGAAGACCCCCGCGTCGGGGAACTGGCCCGCGCCGCCCTCGAAACCGAGGGGATCACCGTGCACACCGGCCGCAGCGCCACCGGCGCCCGCCGCGACGGCAACACGACATTGGTCACGCTCGACGACGACACCACGATCGCCGCGGACGCGATCGTCCTCGGCACCGGCCGCCGACCCCACACCACCGACCTCGGCCTCGAGAATGCCGGCGGCCGCCTCGACGGCCGCGGTGCGGTCGTGATCGACGCCCGCTGCCAAGCCGCCGACCGGCTCTGGGCACTCGGCGACGCCACCGGCGTCGCGCTGTTCACCCACGTCGCGAAATACCAGGCCCGCGTCATCGCCGACACCATCCTCGGCCGGCCCCGCACCGCCAGCTACGACGGAATCCCCCGCGTCATCTTCGCCGACCCCGAGATCGCCGCCGTCGGGCTCACCACCGACCAGGCCCGCGCCCGCGGCCTCGACGTCGCCACGGCCGAGATCGACCTCACCGAGGCCATTGCCCGGCCCTGGACCTACGAACGCGACCCCCGCGGCACCCTCGGCATCATCACCGACCACGCCGCCGGGGTTCTGGTCGGCGCCTGGGCCGTCGCTCCCCTCGCCGGGGAATGGATCCACCAGGCCGCGCTCGCCATCCGCGCCCGCATCCCCATTCCCACGCTGCTTGACCAGGTCGCCCAGTTCCCTACCTACACCGAGGGCTACCTCGCCGCCCTGGAAGCCCTCCCTGACCTCAGATGAGCGCTTCGAATTCGCCCGCGAGTGGTCCGCAGACCGCTATGACGATCGGGACGCTGTCCCGGCGCACTGGCGTGCCGGTCAAGCTGCTTCGCGAGTACGAGGACGCCGGACTGATCTACACGGTCGGCCGCAGCGCGGGCAACTACCGGCTCTTCGGCGACGAGGCGCTGTGGTGCGTCGCGGTGGTCACCGAGCTGCGCGCCGTCGGACTCACAATGGCCGAGATCTGCGAGCTGACCCGCGACTACCTGCACAACCTCGACGAGCCGATCGGGCCGCGGCTGACGCAGTTGCTGGGCAGCGTGCGCAAGCGGACCACCACCCGCATCGACGAACTACAGCAACTGCTCAAGCGTCTCGACGAGTTCGAGTCCGACTATGCCGACGAGCTCACTGGCCGGACCGACTTCCGCCAGTGGGATCCACGCGCGCCCGGGCTTGACTCTCCCCCTGGGGGAAACCCTAGCGTCGGGTTCATGCGAGATCAGCGGACAACTGACGGGCCAGCGAGCACGGTCGATTGTTGCGGACCGGCGTTGTGGGGGTGGTCGCCGCCGCGGCTGCCTGCCGACACTCCCGCGAAACAGGTCGTCGACCGGGTCCTGCCCAGCACCGGATTCCCGGCCCTGGCCTATTTCGCCGCGGTCGTCGTCCTGCTCAACCTCGCGCCGCACCTGCCCACGCGCGGCGAGCTCGCACTCGACGGGCTCGCCGCGCTGGCCGGCGGAGGCTGGTGTGCTGCCAACTTCTGGCGCTGCCGGCACGCGCACTGCCTGATCACCGGCACGGGCTGGCTCGCGTTGAGCGGATTCGCGTTCGTCGAGGCAATCATGGGCCGCAGCGTGATCGGCGGCAACGAGCAGATCGTCTTCCTGGCCGTGCTAGCCGCTGGCATCGCGTTCGAAGTCGCTTGGCGCATAGCCCGCGGCACGAACGCCGTCACCGCCCGCGATCCGACGCGTCGCTAGCCGACACCTCGCGTGGCCACGTGCAGGGCGTCTCGTCGGAGCCGGACCGGCGAGAAGGGCGTGGCTCTGGACGTGCGGCTGACCCGCAGGACGTCGATCCAGCAACCGTGGCCGACCTGATCACCTGGATGGCGACCGCACCCGGCAGCCGGTGCTCAATGAGGTCACCATGACTCCTCTTCGCGAGGGCGGCTGGCCCTAACCCAGTCATCGCGACTCTGGTTGGGAGGAGCGCCCCCGGCCGAGTTCCTTGCCCCACTTGCCCTCAGGCCGCATCCGCTGGAACTCCGAGGACGAGCCGGGTGGTTAGCGCGTGTGTCCCCCTCGGACACAAACTTAACGACAATCCTATACAGGTGCAAAGAGCGGCGCTAGAGCCGTGGATCGACAGGCTCGGATTCGAGTGCAAGGACGGCGAGGACACACTCGTGGATCCGCCAGAGTGGTTCGTCACGCGCGACGCGGTCGAGGGGCCGGTCATATCGAGCTAGTTCGGGTTGCAGGGGTACGTCTTGTCCAGCGCGAGATTCAACTCGAGGACGTTGGCGCGTGGTTCGCCGATGAAGCCGAGGTGGCGTCCTTTGTCAAACTTCTGCACCAGTGCATCGACCTGCGCGACGGTGATGCCGCGGGTCTTCGCGATGCGGGCTTCCTGCAGGTGGGCGTATGCCAGGCTGATCTCGGGGTCGAGGCCGGACGCTGATGCGGTGACGGCGTCGGCCGGGACGGCGGGGTGCGCCGGGGCATTGCCGCGGATGGGCACGATCTGGCCGTGCGAGTTGTCCTCGCCGAACTTCGCGTCCTGCACGGTCACGCCGTCGTAGGTGGCGATGAACGGCGTTGCCGGGGCGGCCTGGTTGACGCTGACGACGCGGGTGATCGTGCCGTGGTAGCCAGGACCGGACCAGAAGACGGCGAGGACGGCGCCGACGCCGTCCGGCGTGCAGAACGGTCGCGAGCCGTCGACGCCTTCGAGCTTGCCGACGGCGAGGCTGCGCGCGCAGACCTGCGTGAGCAGGCTCTGCTTGCCGGTGTCGTCCTTGACCGACGGATCGGGCAGCGTGTCGACGATCGACTCGGGGCCGAGGTTGCTGGCGCTGGTGGCCGTCGGGTCGTAGCCGTCGCCGGCCGCGGACGGGCGGGGCTGGAAGTACTGCGGCAGCGCGTTGCCCTCGCTGTCGGTGAAGCTCTGCCCGATCAGCTTGGAGCCGACGATCTTGCCGCCGACCTTGAGCGCCGAGCCGTCCGCGCGGCTCTGCAGGCCGGGGATCTGGGCGATCGCCAGGACGACGAGCGGGTACGCGACGCCGAGCAGCACGGTGAAGATGAGCAGCACGCGCAGCGCGGCCACGTACTGGCTGAGCGAATTGGATAGCGAACGCATTACCGCACTCCGGGGAGGAACTGGATGGCGAGGTCGATGAGTTTGATGCCGAGGAACGGCAGGATGATTCCGCCGAGGCCGTAGATGTAGAGGTTGCGCCGCAGCATCTGGCTGGCGCTGGACGGCTTGTACTGCACGCCGCGCAGCGCGAGCGGGATCAGCGCGACGATGACGATCGCGTTGAAGATGACCGCGGCGAGGATTGCCGACTGCGGCGAGTGCAGCCGCATGACGTTCAGCTTGTCCAGGCCGGGATACACGGCCGCGAACATCGCCGGGATGATCGCGAAGTACTTCGCGACGTCGTTGGCGATCGAGAACGTGGTGAGCGCGCCGCGGGTGATGAGCAGCTGCTTGCCGATCTCGACGATCTCGATCAGCTTCGTCGGGTCGGAGTCGAGGTCGACCATGTTGCCGGCCTCCTTCGCGGCTGACGTGCCGGTGTTCATCGCCACGCCGACGTCGGCCTGGGCCAGCGCCGGGGCGTCGTTCGTCCCGTCGCCGGTCATCGCGACGAGCTTGCCGCCCTCCTGCTCGCGCTTGATGAGGGCCATCTTGTCCTCGGGTTTGGCCTCGGCGAGGAAGTCGTCGACGCCGGCCTCGTCCGCGATCGCCCGCGCGGTAAGGGGATTGTCGCCGGTGATCATCACGGTGCGGATGCCCATCCGGCGCAGTTCGTCGAACCGTTCGGACATGCCGAGCTTGACGACGTCCTTGAGCTGGATGACGCCGAGCACGCTGGGTGCGGCGGCGCCGACGCGTTCGGCGACGATCAGCGGAGTCCCGCCAGCGGCACTGATGCCGTCGGCGACCTCGCCGGTACGGGCCGGTACGGTGCCGCCGTTGTCGAGCACCCACGCGGTGACAGCAGCCGCGGCACCCTTGCGGATTTCGCGAGAAAGGTGCTCGTCGATCGCGGTGAGGTCGACGCCGCTCATCCGTGTCTGGGCGGTGAACCCGACCCACGTCGCGTGCGAGAGTTCACCGGGCGCGCGCTCGCGCAGCCCGTACCGGGACTTGGCGAGCACCACGACGGAGCGTCCCTCGGGGGTCTCGTCGGCCAGTGACGACAGCTGGGCGGCGTCGGCGAGGATGTCGATCGCAACGTCACCGACCGGGATGAAGTCGCTAGCTTGCCGGTTGCCCAAGGTGATCGTGCCGGTCTTGTCGAGCAGCAGCGTGTTGACGTCGCCGGCTGCCTCGACGGCGCGTCCGCTCATGGCGAGCACGTTGCGCTGAACCAGGCGGTCCATGCCGGCGATGCCGATGGCCGAGAGCAGCGCGCCGATCGTGGTCGGGATGAGGCAGACGAGCAGCGACACCATGACGATGCCGGTGATGCCGTTCGTGTTGAGGGCGGTCGAGCTGGGGATGCCCGGCTGGTTGGCCTTGGCGAAGATGGCCAGCGGCTGCAGCGTCACCGTTGCGAGCAGGAAGATGATCGTCAGTGAAGCGAGCAGGATGTTCAGCGCGATCTCGTTGGGTGTCTTTTGCCGGCTCGCGCCCTCGACCAGGGCGATCATCCGGTCGATGAAGCTCTCGCCCGGCTTCTGGGTGATCTCGACGACGATCCGGTCGGACAGCACGCGCGTGCCGCCGGTGACCGAGCTGCGGTCACCGCCGCTCTCCCGGATGACGGGCGCGCTCTCTCCGGTGATGGCGCTCTCGTCGACGCTGGCGATGCCGTCGACGACATCGCCGTCGCCCGGGATGACGTCGCCGGCCTCGCAGACGACCAGATCGCCTTGCTGCAGTTGCGGTGCGGGTACTGGTTCGGTCGGCCCCGTGAAGTCGCGGCCGATGAGTCGCCGCGCGACGGTGTCGGTCTTCGCCCGGCGCAATGCGTCGGCCTGCGCCTTGCCCCGGCCCTCGGCGACGGCCTCGGCGAGGTTCGCGAACAGCACGGTGAGCCACAGCCAGATCACGATCAGCCAGGCGAAGACGCTCGGGTCGGCGATCGCGATCACGGTGGTGAACACGGCGCCGATCTCGACGATGAACGTGACCGGGTTCTTGTAGAGCGTCGATGGACTGAGCTTGCGCAGCGCGTCCGGCAACGAGGTCCAGAGCATCTTCGGGTCGAGCAGACCCGCCGCGACGGTGGTCATCAGTGCAGTCCCTCCGCGAGCGGGCCGAGTGCGAGTGCGGGGAAGTAGGTGAGGGCGACCACGATCAACGTGACGCCGGTGAGCATTCCGACGAACAGCGGGCGATGCGTCGGCAACGTGCCATCAGCAGCGGGGGTCGGCTTTTGCCGGGCCAGCGATCCGGCCAGGCCGAGCGCGAAGATCATCGGAAGGAACCGGCCGAACAGCATGGCAAGGCCGAGCGCGGTGTTGTACCAGACCGTGTTGACCGAGATGCCGGCGAACGCGCTGCCGTTGTTGTTCGCGGCAGAGGTGAATGCGTAGAGCACCTCGGACAACCCGTGCGGGCCGCTGTTGAGCATGCCCGCGCGCTCGCCGGGCAGCGCCATGGCGATCGCCGTGCCGACCAGCACGATCGCCGGCGTGGTCAGCAGGTACAGCGAGGCGAACTTCAGCTCCCTTCCCCCGAGTTTCTTGCCGAGGTACTCCGGTGTTCGCCCGACCATCAACCCGGCGACGAACACCGCGATGACGGCGAGGACCAAGATCCCGTAGAGGCCCGAGCCTGTGCCGCCGGGCGCTACCTCGCCGAGCATCATGTTCAGCAGCAGCGTCGCGCCGCCCAGGCTGGTGTACGAGTCGTGGAAGCTGTCGACCGATCCGGTCGAGGTCAGCGTCGTCGCTGTGGCGAACGTCGCGGAGTCGGGCACGCCGAAGCGTGTCTCGGTGCCCTCCGTCGACGCGCCGACCGCCGTCGGCACTGTGCCGTGGTGCGCGGCCTGCGCCGCCACGTTCAGCCCGACGGACAGGATCGCGATCAGTGCCATGACCGCGACGATGGCCCGGCCCTGCCTCCTGTCGCCGATCATCGTGCCGAACGTCCGCGGCAGCGAGAAGGAGATGCACAGCAGCAGGAAGATCTCCAGCCAGTTCGTCCAGGCCGTCGGGTTCTCGAACGGGTGCGCCGAGTTGACGTTGGCGAAGCCGCCGCCGTTCGTGCCCAGCTCTTTGATGACCTCCTGGCTGGCCACCGGGCCGCCGGTGAGCGTCTGCGAACCACCGCTGATCGTGGAGATTGTGTGGTAGTGCTGGAAGTTCTCGATCATTCCGGCGCCCACGAAGACGATCGCGAACACGACCGAGATCGGCAGCAGGACGCGCAGGCAGATCCGGGTCAGGTCGACCCAGAAGTTGCCCAGCCGGTCGGAACGGTTGCGCGCGAACCCGCGAACCAGCGCGATCGCCACCGCGATGCCGACCGCGGCAGACACGAAGTTCTGCACCGCCAGGCCGGCCATCTGCACGACGTAGCCCAGCGCACTCTCGCCGGAGTACGACTGCCAGTTCGTGTTCGTGACGAAACTCGCCGCCGTGTTGAACGACTCGCTCTTGCTCATCTGCGGCACGTCGTACGGCGCCCAGAAGTGATGCTGCAACCGCAGGAACGCGTACAGGAACACGACCGAGACCGCGCTGAACGCCAGCATCGAGCGCAGGTAACGCCCCCAGGTCTGGTCGGCCTCGGGGTCGACGTCACCGACGCGGTAGACGCCCTTCTCGACCGCCAGATGGCGCTTGCCCATCAGCACCCGTGCCATGTAGTCGCCGAGCGGCCTGTGCACGAGAACGAGCGCGAGGACAAGCGTGCCGACGAAGATCACGCCGGCCCACGTGGTGGTCATCAGAACTTCTCCGGGAACACCAGCGCGACCACCAGGAAGACGGTCACCAGGATCGCCAGGACGAGGCCGACGACGTTCGCCGCGCTCACAGCTTCTCGGCCCCCTTGGCAATGAGGGCAAGCAGTCCGAAAACGACGATCGTCAGCAGCACGAACAACGCGTCATGCACGAGGAACTCCCAGGTGGGCGGGCGAAACGGCCCGGCAACATCCGCTGGGCCGACGAGCAGTCAACGCCGCCAGGACACCCGCCGGGGCCGTCCTCACGAGATCGTCACGATGCCCTCGCGCGCTCCTGACGAATACCGTCAGGGCAGGCGGGGACGATGGTCGCGATACGCCGGGGAGGAGGTGGCTCGATGGCCCGCGGGACGCTGCGGATCTATCTCGGCGCTGCGCCGGGCGTCGGCAAGACCTACGCCATGCTCGACGAGGGGTGCCGCCGGCGCGCGCGTGGCGTGGACGTCGTCGTGGCATTCGTCGAAACCCACGGCCGCGCGCACACCGCCGAGCGAATCGGCGAGCTGCCCGTCATCGCCCGCAAGAAGGTCGTCTACCGCGACGCCGAGTTCGAGGAGATGGACCTCGCGGCGGTGCTCGCCCGCAAACCGCAGCAGGCGCTCGTCGACGAATTGGCGCACACGAACGTGCCCGGCTCGGGGCCGCACGAGAAGCGCTGGCAGGACATCCAGGTGCTGCTCGACGCCGGGATCGACGTCATCAGCAACGTCAACATCCAGCACCTCGAGTCGCTCAACGACGTCGTGCAGCAGATCACCGGCGTGCGACAGCGCGAGACCGTGCCGGACGCGGTCGTGCGCGCGGCCGACCAGATCGAGCTGATCGACCAGACTCCCGAGGCGCTGCGCCGCCGGATGGCGCACGGCAACATCTACCCGGCCGAGAAGGTCGACGCCGCGCTCGGCAACTACTTCCGGCCGGGCAACCTCACCGCGCTGCGCGAGCTGGCCCTGCTCTGGCTGGCCGACCGGGTCGAGGAGGGCATGCAGCGCTACCGCGAGCAGCACGGCATCACCGGGACGTGGGAGACCCGCGAGCGGATCGTCGTGGCGCTGACCGGCGGGCCCGAAGGCGACACGCTGATCCGCCGCGCTGCCCGGATCGCCGCGCGCTCGGTCGGTGGCGAGTTGCTGGCCGTGCACGTCAGCCGCAGCGACGGTCTGGCCGAGGCAGGAGTCGCCGCGCTCACCGCGCAGCGGCTGCTGGTCGAGTCACTCGGCGGCAGCTATCACTCGGTCGTCGGCGATAACGTCGCCCGCGCGGTGATCGAGTTCGCGCGCAGCGTCGACGCGACGCAGATCGTGCTCGGCGCCAGCCGCCGCCCGCTGTGGCTGCAGGCGCTGGCCGGCGCCGGCACGGGGTCGACCGTGACGCACCTGTCCGGGCAGATCGACGTGCACATGGTCACCCATGACTACGCCCGGCGCGGACGGGTGCTGCCGTCCCTGGCCGGCGGGCTGACCCCGCGACGCCGGCTTGCCGGGCTGGCCACCGCCGTCGTGTCACTGGCCGCGCTGACCCCGATCTGCGCTGCGCTGCGCGACCAGCTCTCGCTCGCGGCGAACGTGTCGCTGTACATGCTCGTGGTGATCGTCACGAGCCTGATCGGCGGCTTCTACCCGGCACTTGCCGCCGCGATCGCGGGAAGCCTGCTGCTGAACTTCTACTTCGTCGAGCCGTTGTACACGTTCACCATCGCCGCGCCGGAGAACATCGTCGCGCTGGTGATCTTCCTGCTGACCGCGGTCCTCGTCTCGCAAGTCGTCGACATCGCCGCCCGGCGCTCGTCGCAGGCGGCCCGGGCCAGCGCCGAGGCCGAGACGCTGTCGACGCTCGCGGGCAGCCTGCTGCGCGGCGAGCAGAGCCTCACCGCGCTGCTCGAACGCGTCCGCGAAACCTTCGCGATGCGCAGCGTCAGCCTGCTCAAGCACGCGAGCGGCGGCCCGACCAGCCCGAGCGTGCCGGCCCAATGGACGACCCTGGCAACGGTCGGCGACGACCCGCCCGCCTGCCCCGCCGACGGCGACGCGTTCGCCGCGATCGACGACGAGCAGACGCTGGCGCTGCGCGGACGGACCCTGCCGGGCGAGGACCAGCGGGTGCTCACCGCGTTCGCCGCGCAGGTCGGCGTCGCCTACCGGCAGGGCCAGCTCGCCGAGGCGGCGGCCGCGGTCGAGCCGCTCGCCGAGTCCGAGCGGCAGCGCACCGCGCTGCTCAACGCCCTGAGCCACGACCTGCGTACCCCGATCGCCGCGGCCAAGGCGGCCGTCACCAGCCTGCGCGCGCCCGACATCGCATGGGCCGACGCCGAGCGCCGCGAGCTCATCAGCACGGCCGACATCGCGCTCGACCGGCTCACCGACCTGGTCACCAACCTGCTCGACCTGTCCCGCGTGCAGGCCGGCGTGCTGCCCGTGCTGACCGCGCCGGTCGGCCTCGACGACGTCGTACCGCGTGCCCTCGACAGCATCGCGGCCGCGCGCGACGTAGACCTCGATCTGCCCGACGATCTGCCCGAGGTGATCGCCGACGCCGGCCTGCTGGAGCGCGTCGTCGCCAACCTCGCTCAGAACGCCCTGCGTTACTCGCCGGACGGCCAGCCGGTGCGCATCGCCGGCAGCGCCCACGGCGACCGCGTCGAGCTGCGGGTGATCGACCGGGGCCCGGGCATTCCGGCCGGCCATGCCGACGCCGTGTTCGCCCCATTCCAGCGCCAGGACGACGCGCCGACCGGCGGCGCCGGGGTCGGGCTGGGCCTGGCGATCGCGCGCGGCTTCAGCGAGGCGATGGGCGGCACCGTCACGGCCGAGGAGACCCCCGGCGGTGGCGCGACCCTCGTTGTCAACCTGGCCGCCGCGACGTGAGCAGCGTGCTGATCGTCGACGACGAGCACTCGCTGCTGCGCGCCCTCGCGATGAACCTCGTCGCCCGCGGCTACACCGTCACCGAGGCAGACACCGGCACCAAGGCGCTCACCGCCGTCGCCGGCGAGACCTACGACGCGATCGTCCTGGACCTCGGCCTGCCCGACATCAGCGGGCTGGACGTGATTCGGGCGGTCCGCGAATTCGCCACGACGCCGATAATCGTGCTGTCCGCGCGCACCAGCAGCAGCGACAAGGTGCAGGCCCTCGACCTCGGCGCCGACGACTACGTCAGCAAGCCTTTCAGCATGGAGGAACTGCTAGCCCGGCTACGGGCGACCACCCGCCGCGCGTCCACTGTGGACGCCGCGCAGACCGTCACCGTCGGCCAGACGCAGATCGACCTCGCCGCCAAGACTGCGACCCGGGCCGACGGCGAGCGCGTACACCTGACACCCACCGAGTGGCATCTGCTCGAGACGCTGCTGCGCCAGCCGGGCAAGCTCGTCACCGGCCGCACGCTGCTCACTGAACTGCGAGGCGCGCCCGAGCACACCGACCCCAGCTACCTGCGCATCTACATGGCCCAACTGCGCCGCAAACTCGAACCCGAACCCAGCCGCCCCCGCCACCTGATCACCGAACCCGGCATGGGATACCGCTTCCAACCCTAGCGAGTCCCGACGGCAGTAACGGCTGGATTCGCGAGCCGTCAGGGCGACATCAATATCGCGGGGTGACCCGCCAAGAAAGCGTCAAGACAGCCATCTCGGCCGGTGAACGAGGGTCGACTGGAACGTGATGCCTCGCCGACGCTTTGACCCAGTGGACGCGGCCTTCATGCTGCCCGTCGCCTTCGCCGGCATGCTGCTCATCGGCGTTCTCGCGGTCGCTGAGCAGCTTCACGGTCGAGCTGTGCTGGTACTGACGAGCGTCCTGGTCGCAGCGACCGCACTCGTCGCCGAGCCACTGGCGGCAGCACCGCTCGCAGCGGTCGGCTGGTTCACGGTGGCCGGTTTCTCGCACGCTCCGTACGGCGACCTGCACGCGACCGGCGGCATCCACACCGGCGCAGTGCTGGCCGGGGTCGCGACCGGTGCGGCCTCCGTGGGGACGCTGACTCGGCACGTACAGATGCAGCTGACCATCCGTGACCCGCCTGCGGCCGCCCTCAAACCGGAGACCATGGCCGCCGACGACACGCGAGGACGCGTCTCCATAGCCCCACGCCGATTCACCAGCCGCTGGGACATCCGGCCCTCCGCAATCAATCCACGACGACTGCTCGCCGGGCTGGCTCTCGCGGCTGCCGCGCTACCGACACTCACGGCCGCGCTGACCGCAGCGCGCTCACATCTCGCGCTCGTCGACGATCTGCTGATCTACCTTCTCGCGGTGATCGCGGTGACGATCATCGGCGGGTTCTGGCCGGCGGTCGCCGCCGCGGTAGCCGCCGGCATGCTGCTGAACTGGTACTTCACCCCGCCTGAGCACACCTGGACCATCGAAGCGCCGGCCAACATGCTCGCGCTACTGCTATTCGTCACCGTCGCGGTCACCGTCAGCAGCATCGTCCACCTCGCCGCGCGACGTAGCGCCCTCGCAGACCAACGGGCCACCGAGGCGGCCACCCTGCTGGCCCTTGCGCGCACGGTCCTCGGTGGTGACGACAGTCCCCAGGCCGTCATCGGACATCTCACCGCCTCGCTGGGGTTGGGCGCCGAACTCCGCGAACGCAGCGGCAGCCACTGGGTATCCATCGCAGCAACCGGCTTCGAGGGAGCCCATCGCGTCCACGTGATCCCAGCTGGGCCCGAGCTACAGCTACGAGTGGAAGGAGATCTCTCCGCCTCCAGGAGCCGGCTGCTCGACGGATATGCCGCGCAGGCCGCTGCCGCAGTCGAGCGGCAACGGCTGCGCATCCAAGCCGGCCAGGCAGAAGCACTCGCCGAAGGCAACCGGATGCGCACCGCCCTGCTCACCGCCGTCAGCCACCACCTGCGCACGCCGCTCGCAGCGGTCAAGGCCGCGGTCACCACACTGCGTCAAACCGACGTCGTGTGGAGCCCCGAGGATCAATCGTCGCTGCTGGCCACCATCGAGGAAGGCGCGGACCGCCTCGACTCGCTGATCGCCAACCTGCTCGACATGAGCCGCATCCACACCGGAGCGCTGCAGCTGCTAGTCCGCCCGACCGCCCTCGACGAGGTGGCACCCCTGGTCACACGCGGGCTCGACAGCGGCGACCAACTCCAGTTGGCGATGCCCGACGCGCTACCGCTGCTCGCCACCGATCCGGGCTTGCTCGAACGGGCTCTAGCCAACCTCGTCGCCAACGCGCTACGCCACTCCCCACCAGGCCGGCCACCAACCCTCGCAGCCCACGCAAACGGTGACACCGTGACCGTGTCGGTCATCGACCACGGCCCCGGCATCCCCCCAACCAGCGCGACCGCGTCTTCGAACCGTTCCAGCAACTAGGCGACCAACACGCCGCTGGCGAAGTCGGGCTCGGCCTGGCCGTCGCGAAAGGCTTCGTCGAAGCCCTTGGCGGGCGGATAACGGCCACGACAACCCCCGGCGGCGGGCTGACTATGCGACTGGACCTACCCGCCGCCGCCACATCGACCCGCGACACAGCTGGAGCGTAGTGACCGACGAATCGCCGCTCTTGTGGGATCCGGGTTCAAGTCCCCTCGTCGGCTGAGTCATTGTCGGCTCAGTTACTCACGTTCATGCCACCAGGCCGCACGTCTCACCCGTCAGGCTGACCGGCCCGCCGTGTTTCAGTAGTGGCTCAGCGTCGGGCCGGCGGTTGGTGGGGGAACCGTCGGTATCCCCCCTCGGACACGCACATCCGCAAGCCGCGCCTCGATCAACGCTGCGCGGCGCTATCGTTCTCCTCCGCTGTGTTGCCCGTCTTGACAATCTCCGTGTTCTCGTTCGCCCGATTGCGATGGGCGGGATTCTCCCGAGGGGTCGTGCAGGTCGGAGCTACACGGCAGCCGTACCACGAGCCGCGCTCCCTGTATCGAGTCGGCCAGCTCGATCGAGCCGCCATGGTCCTCGACGAGACGGCGGGCGATGGCAAGCCCGAGCCCCGCCCCACCCCCGTGTCGGTCTCGCGCCTCGTCGAGCCGAGCGAAGCGGTCGAACACCCGCTGCCGTTGCGCGGCGGGTACGCCCGGACCGTCGTCTGCCACGACCAGCTCGGCGGTGCCGCCGGCTGATCGGAGCTCGACCGCGATCGTGGTGGCTGCGTGTCGTTCGGCGTTGTCGAGAAGATTTGCCACAACCCGCTCGAGCTGGTTGCGGTCCCCCCAGACCCGGGCAGCGTCAACGTTGTGCGCGTCCACCGTGTGTCGGCCCGTGGCCCGCAGCGACTCCACCTGTCGCAGCACGATCTCGTCGAGGTCGACTTCGGTCTGGAGCGGCGTGACCTGTTCTTCCGTAGTCGCAAGCACGAACAGATCGTTGACGAGCCGTTCCATCCGAATGGAGCTCGCCGTCAACCGGTTAAGCAGTGCTGGCCAGTCAGCGACGTCACGGTGCGCCGCGGCGATGTCGAGCTCGGCGCGAATCGCGGCCACCGGGCTTCGCAGTTCGTGTGCCGCATCGGAGATGAATGTCCGTTGACGTCCGGCGGCGTCGTCCAGGCGCGCGAGCATGGTGTTCATGGTCTGGGCAAGCCGGTGGATCTCGTCGCCGGTCTCGGGCTCGGGCACACGCAGCGCCAGTCCGGTGACGGAGATCTCAGCTACTTGGCGCCGGATTGCCTCGACCGGGTCGAGGGTTCGCCCGACCAGCCACCAGGTCATGCCACCGATGAGGAGAACGAGAGCGGGTCCGACGACAGCGAGCAGCGCTTCGAGCGCGTGGATGCTGTCGCCGACCGGCTCGACCGAAGCGGCGGCGTAGGCGACCATGGCCCCGCCCGGCGTGTTCACGCGTTGCGCCGCCACCCGGTACGTGTTGCCTCCGACGATCGGCGCGTCTCGCACGGACCGCACGAGGATCCCGGAATCCACGGGCGTGAAGTCGGTGATCGGCACGGCCCGGCTGATGGCGGGGCTTTGCGCAACGACGCGGCCGTTCATGACCAGCTGAGCCACGGTGCTGTCCTCGTCGTCACCGGCCAGCACTGCCGGGACCTGGTCGCGCTCGGCCACCGCGACGAGGTCGTGAAGGCGAAGCGTGGCCCGGGTGTCGACGTCGCGAAGCAGCGAGCGCTGCAGCAGCACAACCAGGGCGAGCGCTGCGATCGCGACCGCAGCGGACATCACGCCGACCGCAGTCATCGTCGTGCGCGCCCGCACCGTGCGGAGCATTGCTCAGCCCCCCTCGGAGTCGAGGCGGTAGCCGAGGCCGCGCACGGTCTGGATGGCGCATCGACCGAACGGCGCGTCGATCTTGCGTCGCAGATAGCCGATGTAGACCTCGACGAGGTTGGAGGTGTCGCTGATTGCCCAGTCCCAGACACCGTCGAGGAGCTCGCGCCGGCTCACCGGCTGGCCGGCCCTGGCGAAGAGGAACTCCAGCAGGGCGAACTCCCGAGGCGTCAGCGCAATCTCGATTTCACCTCGCCAGGCTCGATGCGCTCCGACGTCCAGCCTGAGGTCCCCGGCGCGATACGCCACGGCTCGACGAGTCCGATGACGGCGCAGCAACGCCCGCAGGTGAGCCACGAGAACGACGAAGGAGACGGGCTTCGTCAGATAGTCGTCGGCGCCGGTGTCCAACGCCTCAGCTTCGTCGTGCTCGTCCTGCCTCGCCGTCAGCACCAAGACGGGCGTTGGATCTCCGCCGTCGCGTAGCCGCTCGCAAAAATGGAAGCCATTCAGGCGCGGCAACATCAGGTCGAGGACGATCGCATCGAAGCGCTGCTCGTGGGTGAGCGACAACGCCTCCGCCCCGTCGCGGGCAACGCGCACCTGGAAGCCTTCGGCGGTCAGCCCGCGGACAAGGGCGCTCGCAAGCTCGTCGTCGTCTTCGACGACCAGCACCTGAGTTCCCAGCTCGACCATGGTGTGAGCGACGGTAGCTCAACCAACACTGTTCTTAGGTCGCGTTTAGGCAGCGAGGTCGACCATGACGGGCACGGAGCTGGAGGTGCCCACTGCACGAGACAAAGCGGACGCGGTCAGTGGTGGAGGCTCGCGGTCTCTATTACATATACCGCGAGCGTGACGTGGAAACCGTGGCGCTACGAGGAGCGGAGATCATCCTCGAGGCGGGATCCTGGACAAGCGTGATGGGCCCGTCAGGCAGCGGCAAGAGCACGCTCGTCCACGTTCTCGCCGGACTGCTCGAAGCGAGTGGCGGTTCCGTGCTGATCGAGGGTGACGACATCACGCGGCTGCCGCCTGATGAGCGGGCGCAGCGGCGGCGCCGCCACATCGGTGTCGTCCTGCAGCGCGACAACCTCCATCCACTTCTCAACGTCAGAAGCAACATCGCGCTCGCCTTGCATCTCGACTCGCGCCCTGCGGCCGAGGTTCGCGCCCGGGTGACTGAGCTGCTCGGCGAGATCGGCCTCGCCGACCGTGGCCGGCAGTCGGCGCGGCAGCTGTCCGGGGGCGAGGCACAGCGCGTCGCCATCGCCGCCGCCGTCGCGGCACGTCCCGCCGTGCTGCTCGCCGATGAGCTCACCGGCGAGCTGGACGAAGCGACGACCGGAGACATGCTCGACCTGCTGAACACCGTGCAGCATCAGGAGGGCACCGCGATCTTGACGGTGACCCACAATCCGCTCGTCGCCGCGAGAGCGGACCGGCGGCTGGTCATGCGGGACGGGCTGGTCGTCAATGCGACCTGATCGCGTGGAGCGCCTGGATCTACGGCCGGCGGGCCCCGTACCGCGGCCTGATCCGCCGACGGTGCTTGCCAACGGGCTCACCCGCGTGCATCGCGACGGCCGCCGGGAGCTGCATGCCGTCGACGACGTGTCGCTCGTCGTGCATCCGGGCGAGGTTGTCGCCGTAACCGGCCCGAGCGGTTCGGGCAAGACGACGCTGCTGCAACTCGTCGGTGGGCTCGACCTCCCCGATCGCGGTCATGTCGAGGTGGCCGGCGTCGACTGGCGAACCCTGCACGGCGCCGCCCGGGCGCGGTTCCGTCGCCGCATGTGCGGGTTCGTCCTGCAGGGCTCGGCCCTGCTGCCGCCGGCCACGGCGGCTGAGAACGTCGAGGTCGCGCTGCTGCTCGACGGCGTGGCGGCGTCGGCTCGGCCAGAACGGGTCGCGCACGCGCTGCGGCGCGTCGGGCTGGACGGCCACGGCGACAAGTTGCCGGACCAGCTCTCCGGCGGCGAGCGACAACGCGTGGCCGTCGCCCGGGCGCTGGTCAACGAGCCCGCGCTCCTCCTGGCCGACGAGCCGACCGGGAGCTTGGACTCGCAGACCGCAGCCGAAATCGTCCGACTGGTACTGGGGGTTGCCCGCGAAGGCAACGCCGCCGTGATCGTGGTTACCCACGACCCGGCCGTCGCCGCTCAGGCAGATCGCGTCCTGGTCATGCACTCCGGGCGGCTGCGCGATTCCGCATCGGATGCGCGGGACGGTGGGTAGCGTGTTCTGGCTGGTCGGTCCAACGGTGCGTGGCGCGCCGCAGCGGCTGCTGCTCGCCGCCGTGGCTGTCGCGTTGCCGGTGGCGACGCTCGCCGCGACGTTGCTTTTCGTCGACACCAGCCTTCGCTCGATGACGCGCGTCGCACTCGAGCCGGTGCAGGTGGAGATGCGCGCGCTCGCTGCCTCCCTCGACACGGACATGCGGCAGGTTGCCCGCCAGTTGGCCGCCGTGCATGACGTCAGCCGCGTCGATCTGTTCGGCTCGGCCGATGTCGTCGTCTCCGTGCCGGGCCGTGCGGCGCGCATCCCAGCCAGGCTGTTCGCAGTCGACCAGAACTACCTCACGCACCACAATTGGGTGCGCACGACAGGCGACCTCGGTCGCGGCGCGCTGCTGACCGGCGCGCTGTCCTCGGGCCTCACCGACGCGTCGACAGTCTCGATCGATCTGGCCAAGGGCACCACTCCGCTCGGCCTCACCCTGCGGGTGGCCGGGCAGGTCGAGCTGCGCGATGCGTCCACGTGGTTCGCCATCCCGAGCGGCGACGTGCAGGGGGATCTCGCCGTCACACCCCGCGCAGTCGTCGTGGATTACCGGACGTTCGAGCGCACCGTCCTGCCCGCGCTGCGCCGGTCGCTCGGTCCTGGCACGAGCGTCACGAATCCTGGACTGTCCGACCTGCCGCCCGCGAGCAACGAGGTGCACGTCGCGGTGGACCACGGCGCGTACCCCGCCGATCCGTCCGCGGCGGCGGCCTGGTCGGCAAGCCTGCGCCGGGTGCTCGAACGCGCGGCCCCCGGTGACGTGATCGTGGCCGACAACGCCGGCGAGCCACTCGGCGAGGCGGCGGTCGATGCCACAAATGCCAAGATCCTGTTCATCCTGCTCGGCGTACCGGGTGCCCTCGTAGCCGCTGCCCTCGGTCTCACCGCCGCCGCGGCTCTCGCCGAGGCGCACCGCCGCGAGGACGCGCTGCTCCGCATGCGCGGCGCGACCGATCGCCAGCTCGTCCGGCTCGCGGCCGGCCACGGCGCACTGGCCGGCACAGCCGGCGCCGTTCTGGGACTGCTCGCCGCGGCCGCCGGTGTCTCGGCCGTCGTCGGGCATCCGGCATGGCGCGACGTTCCGCCCGGACGGCTGACACAGACCGCGCTGCTGGCGATCGCGATGGGCACGGTCACCATCGCCGCCCGGCTCGTGCCGATGGTGCGGTCGGGCCGGCGATCGGAGATCGTGATGGCGCGTCGTCACCTCGAAGCCGCGCGGACACCGTCGTGGCTGCGCTCGCGGCTGGACGTCGTGGCGCTGGTCGTGGGCGGTGCAATCCTCGGCGGCAACATCTTGGTCGGCGGCCTGAAGCCGACACCCGTCGAGGGCCAGGCGGTCGCCCTGTCGTTCTACGTGCTGCTGGCGCCGCTAGCGCTCTGGGTGGGCACGACCCTGCTCATGGTTCGCGGCCTGCATGCGCTGCTGGTCCGGCACAGCCGTCCCGAACGGGCTGCGCCGCTGACCACCTGGCGGGCGACGGTGCTGCGCTGGCTCGGGCGGCGTCCCGCGCGAACGTCCGGCGCCGTCGTGCTCGGCGCGCTCGCTATCGCGTTCGGCACCGAGGTCGCCACATTCGTCGCGACGTACGGTCATGCCGAGCGGGCGGACGCGCGTGCCGCGTTCGGAGCCGACCTCCGGCTCACGCCGACGGGCCCGCGACAACAGCTTCCTGCGCTCGGCACGGGCATCGCTGCCGTGACCCCGATCCGCACCATCCCCGGACGCGCCGGGTCGGACCGCAAGAACATCATGGCTATCGACGCTGCGTCCTACCGCGCGGCCGCGGTGTCGCCGCAGATCACCCGCGGCGCAGGCGTTTCTGCGCTGGCCGCTGACCGCTCGGGCGTGCTTGTCGCGGAGGAGATCGCCAAAGGCTTCCAGCTGTCCCCCGGTGACACCCTGCCGGTCACCGTCTTCCCAGACGACCCGGACGCCTTGCAGAAACTCGACCTGCACGTGGTCGGCGTGTACCGCGCGTTCCCGCCGACGGACCCGCTCGCCGAGATGGTGGTGACGACCGCGGCATTGACCCGGCCGCCGGCGGCGGACTTCTACCTGGCCCGCGTCACGCACGGCCGCAGTCCCGACGAGGTCGCGGCCGAGCTTCGCAGATCGGGTAGCGCTCTCTCGGTGACGACGATCAGCGAGAACATCCGCCAGCAGCAGCGCGGTCTCACCGCCGTGAATCTCGACGGGCTCAGCCGGATCGAACTGGCCGGGGCCGGTCTCATCGCCGCGGTCGGCGTCGGCGTCCTCGGCGCGTTCCTGGTGATCGAACGCCGTCGCGAACTGGCGATCCTGCGCACGCTCGGTGCCGACACCCGGCACGTTCTCGGCGGCCCGCTGCTCGAAGGTTCGGTGGCCGCGATCGGCAGCCTCGTCGTCGGTGTGCCGGTGGGTATCGGGCTGGGAATCATCACGATTCGCGTCCTCAACCTCTTCTTCGCGCTACCACCGCCGCTCGTCGTGGTTCCGTCCGCCCAGATCGTCGCACTCGCGGCACTGGTCGTGACCGCGTCGGCCGTCGCGCTCGGGATCGCACTACTCGGCATCCGGCGCCGCGGCGTCGCGGCGGTACTGCGCGAGCCGTGACGGAAGTCCGCCCCAGGTAGGAGCCCATACGCCACGGGGATGAGCGCAGACCGCGACCTGAGGGGGACGACAGCGGCGGGGCACGCGCTTAACCTCTTCGTTACGCGTCGGACCTCCGGCATAGAGCGTCGTGGCGCGGTCGCACCACGGGGGGTGTGCCAGTGATTCGTGGGCTCGTCATCCTCAGCATGAAGTTCCGCGTGCTGGTCGTCGGCGCAGCCGTGCTCATCGTCGGGCTCGGCGTCCCGCAGCTGCAGAAGGCACCGGTGGACTCGCTGCCGGAGTTCGCGCCGCCGCAGGTGCAGGTGCAGGCTGAGGCGCTCGGACTGTCCGCGGCCGAGGTCGAGCAGTTGATCACCGTTCCCCTGGAACAGGATCTCCTCAACGGGATCCCGTGGCTGGATCAGATCACCTCCGAGACGGTGCCCGGACTGTCGTCGATCGAGATGACCTTCCGCCGTGGCACCAACATCATCACGGCCCGGCAGTTCGTTCAGGAGCACCTCTCGCAGGCGCATGCCTTGCCGCAGGTAGGTACGCCGCCGGTAATGGTCCAGCCGGTCTCGTCGCTGAGCCGGGTGATGATGGTCGGACTCGGCGCCAAGGACCTGTCGCTCATCGACTTGTCCATCCTCACGCGGTGGAAGATCAAACCGCGGCTGCTCGGTCTGCCCGGCGTCGCCAACGTGGCCATCTGGGGGCAACGGGATCGTCAGCTGCAGGTACAGGTCGACCCGGCCAAGCTGCGCCGGCACGGCGTCTCGCTGAACCAGGTCATCGACACCACCGGCAACGCGCTGTGGGTCTCCCAGCTGACGTTCGTCGAGGCGTCGACGCCCGGCACCGGCGGTTTCATCGACACCTCGACGCAACGCTTCGCCATCCAGCACGTGCTGCCGATCACGACCGCCAACGACCTGGCGTCGGTCAGCGTCGAGGACACCGAGGGAAAGAACGTGCGCCTGGGTCAAGTCGCGGACGTGGTGGAAGATCACCAGCCGCTCATCGGAGACGCCGTTCTCGACAACGGACCAGGCCTGATGCTCGTCATCGAGAAGTTCCCCGAGGCGAACACACGCGAGGTCACCCGTGCCGTCGAGGACGCCCTCGAGCAGATGAAGCCCGGCCTGTCCGGCATCCAGATCGACACCACCGTCTACCGGCCGGCCACTTTCCTGCAGACAGCGCTGCACAACCTCGGCTGGTGGGCGCTCATCGGCGTGCTTCTCGTCCTGGCATTGCTCGGCGCGTACTCGCTCTCATGGCGGATGGCGCTGATCAGCCTGGGATCGATCATCTGCTCGCTCGTTGCGGCTGCCTACGTGCTCTACCTGCGTGGCGTCACGTTCAACCTGATGGTGCTCGCCGGGCTCGCGATCGCTCTCGCGGTGGTCATCGACGACGCCGTCGTCGGCCTCGACACGATCAGGCAGCGGCTGCGGGAGAACCGTGAGTCCGCCGAACCAGCACCGACGACCACGATCGTGGCCGAGGCGTCGCTGGCGGTGCGCGGTCCGGTCGTCTACGCGACGCTGATCCTGTTGCTGGCCGCGCTGCCCGCACTTGCACTGGGCGGCGTTTCCGGCGCGCTGTCCAAGCCGCTGGTCACGTCGTACGTGCTGGCCGTCGTGATCTCTGCGGCGGTGGCGGTCACCGTGACACCGGCGCTGGCGCTGCTGCTCCTCGCGAACGAGCCGATCACGCGTCCCAGGCGCGGGCTGGCCCCTCTCGTTGCTCGTGGTTACGACCGGCTGGTCGCCCGCCACATCAGCCACCCGCGTCGCGCTTACGCGGCATTCGGCATCCTGCTCCTGGCTGGGCTGGCGGTGCTGCCGCAGCTCACGTCTCGGGCGACCTTGCCGAGCCTGCAGGATCGAGACCTGCTCGTGCGCTGGCAGGCCGCTCCTGGCACGTCGCTGACCGAGATGTCGCGGATCACGCAGGTGGCCAGCCATGAGCTGCGGGCGCTGCCGGGCGTTCGCAATGTCGGCTCACACGTCGGACGCGCGATCATGTCCGACCAGACGGCGAACGTGAACTCGGCCGAGATCTGGGTGACGGTTGCCCAGTCCGCGAACTACGGCTCGACGGTGTCCGCGATCAACCGGGTGATACATAGCTACCCGGGATTGCGTGGCGACGCGCAGACCTACTCGCAGGCGCGCGTCAAGGCTGCCGATACCGGCACCCACTCCGACCTCGCCGTCCGCGTGTACGGAAACGATCTCGCCGGCCTGCAACGCACCGCCGACCAGGTCCGCCAGACGCTGTCGACGGTCAAGGGCATCGTCGCGCCGACTGTCGAGGCACGGGCCGAAGAGCCGACCGTGCAGATCCAGGTCGACCTCGCCAAAGCCGAGAAGTACGGGATAAAACCCGGTGACGTGCGCCGCGCGTCGGCAACGTTCTTCGCCGGTCTACCCGTGGGCAGCATCTACGAGGAACAGAAGATCTTCGACGTCGTGGTGTGGGGGGCGCCATCGGTTCGCCAAACGCCCTCCAATGTCGCGGACCTGCAGATCGACGTGCCCACCGGCGGTCACGTCCGGCTCGGCGACGTCGCCAACGTACAGATCGGCCCCTATCCCACGGTGATCAAGCACGACAACGTGTCGCGCAGCCTGGACGTCTACGCAAGCGTCCGCGGCCGAGGTCTCGACTCGGTGGTCGCCGACGTGCAGAGCCGGGTCCGGGCGATGGCCATGCCGCTGGAGTTCCACGCAGAAGTGTTGAGTGACGCGCAGCAGCAGGAAACCCAGTTCTGGCGCGTGGCAGGCGTGGCGTTCGCGGTCGCAATGGGCATCTTCCTCGTGCTGCAGGCGGCGTTCGGCAGCTGGCGGCTCGCGACGCTGCTGTTCATGACGCTGCCGCTGTCGGTCGTCGGCAGCGTGCTCGCGGCGAGCCTGGTCGGCGGCATCCGGTCGCTCGGCGCGCTGATGGGCCTGCTCGCGGTCTTCGGCATCGCGGCGCGCAACAACGTCCTGCTCGTCCGCACGCTGCGCCGCGGCGCCCCGGCCGACGCCGATCTCGTCGTGCGCGTGACACGCGAGCAGGTCGGCCCGATCGTGCTCACCGCATTGACGACGAGCGCGGCGGTCCTGCCGTTGCTGTTCCTCGGCCGTGTCGCCGGCCTAGAGGCCCTGTTCCCGTTCGCGGCCGTCGTCATCGGCGGTCTGGTCACGTCCACATTGCTCAGCGTGCTGATCGTTCCGGCCCTGTACCTGCAGTTCGCGCCCGGCCCGCGTCCGCACGGGCCCAGCCCGGCCGAGGTCGGGCCCGGCGCACCCATCCCCGGGAGGAGGGGTCTCATGGGACGACGTCCAGGTTGGCTCGCGATGATCCTCGTTCTCGTCGGCGTCTCCCTCACCGGCTGCAGCTCGGGCGGCAAGGGCGAGGCGCCAGCGGACGAGCCGGCGAGTGTCGTTGCCGTCGACGGCAGCGAGGCAGGTCGGGTCGTGCTCACCAAGAAGGCCGCCGAACGGATCGGCCTGAGCGTCGAGTCGATGCAGGCGCTGCCCGCGACCGCTGCGGCGGCGGGACGCGCTGTTGTCCCGCTGGCGGCGGTGCTCTACGACAAGGACGGGGTCAGCTGGGTGTACACCAACCCGGAGCCGCTCACTTACGTTCGACAGCGCGTTGCCATCGAGCGGGTGGACGGTGACACTGCCGTCCTCAGCTCGGGACCGTCGCCCGGAACGGCAGTGGTGACTGTCGGCGGGGCAGAGCTGCTCGGCACAGAGTATGTAGTCAGTGGCGAATGACTGGGAAACCGGCCGAGCATCCGACGTTGATGCGTTGGATCGTCGGCTCGAGCCTGAACTTCCGCTTCCTCGTGGTCGCGCTCGCCGCCACGATGATGGCATTCGGTGCGCTGTCGATCCCGAAGATGCGCGTCGACGTCTTTCCGGAGTTCGCCCCCCCGCAGGTCGAGATCCAGACGGCCTGTCTCGGCCTGTCGACCACAGACGTCGAGTCACTGGTCACCGTGCCGCTCGAGCAGGTGCTGAACGGGATGGAGGGGCTCACCGACCTCCGGTCGAAGTCCGTCCCGCAACTGTCATCCATTCAGATGATCTTCAAGCAGGGCACCAACCTGCAGGACGCCCGCCAGCTCGTCCAGGAGCGGCTCGCGATCGTGACGCCCAGCCTGCCGACCTGGGCCGCGCCGCCGGTGATGATGCCGCCGGTCTCGGCGACCGCCCGCGTCATGCAGATCGGGATGTCGTCAAAGGATCAGTCCGTCATCGCGATGTCCATGATGGCGTACTGGACGATCCGCGCCCGCCTGATGCGCGTCGAGGGAGTCGCGAACGTCGCCATGTGGGGCGAGCGCCTCCAGATGATGACGGTGCAGATCGATCCGAAAAGGATGCAGGCGCACAAGGTCACACTTGACGGTGTCATGGAGGCCACCGGCAACTCGGTGGATTCGGGCCTGTTGCGCTTCACCAACGGCTCGATCATCGGCACCGGCGGCTCCATCGAGACGACGGCCCAACGGATCGGGATCCGGCATGTGCTGCCGATCGTCACGCCCGCCGACCTCGCGCGGGTAACCGTCGACAGCAAGACGGGCGCCCGGGTGCGCCTCGGGCAGGTTGCCGACGTCAAGGTCGACCACCAGCCGCTCATCGGCGACGCGATCATCAAGGACGGCCCCGGCCTTCTGCTCGTCGTCGAGAAGCTGCCATGGGGCAACACTCTCAACGTCACCCGTGACGTGAACAAGGTGATCGAGTCGCTGCAGCCCGGCCTGCCCGGAATCACGTTCGACACTACGATCTTCCGACAGTCGAACTTCATCAAGACGTCGATCCACAACCTCAGCGTGGCGCTGCTTCTCGGATTCCTGCTCGTCGTCGTAATCCTGGCGGCATTCCTTTACGAGTGGCGGGTCGCGGCGATCAGCCTGCTCACGATTCCGCTCTCGCTGATGGCGACGATGGTCGTCCTCTACTGGCGTGGCGCAACCGTCAACACGATGACGCTGGCCGGCCTGGTGATCGCCTTGGGGGCGGTGGTCGACGACGCGATCATCGACGTGGAGAACATCCTGCGCAGGCTGCGACAACATCGGCGCAGCGGCGACCCGGGCTCGATCGCGTCGGTGATCCTGCGGGCATCACTCGAGGTCCGGGGCCCGATCGTCTACGCGACCATGATCATCGTCGCGGCCGCGGTGCCGATCTTCCTGCTCCCGGGATTGACCGGGTCGTTCTTCCGCCCGCTCGCCGTGTCGTACACCTTGGCCATCGTGGCGTCGATGCTGGTGGCGCTGACGGTGACGCCTGCCCTGGCGCTGATCCTGCTGCGCAAGGCCCCGGTCGAACGCCGCGAGTCGCCGCTCGTCAAGTGGCTGCAACGGGTCTACACCACCGGCTTGTCGCGCGTCGTGGAGCGGCCGCGCCGCGCCTACGCCGCGAGCGTCGCTTTGGTGGTGGCCGCGATTCTGGTCGTGCCGCAGCTCGGGCAGAGCCTGTTCCCGAATTTCAAGGAGCGCGACTTCCTCATCCACTTCATCGCCACCCCCGGCACGTCCGCAGAGGAAATGGACCGGGTGACGACCAACCTCAGCGAGGATCTGCGGGCCATCCCCGGCGTCCGCACCTTCGGAAACCACATCGGTCAGGCGTTCCTCGGTGAGGAGATCGCCGGCGTCAACTTCGGGGAGAACTGGATCAGCATCGATCCGAAGGCGGACTACAACAAGACCATCGACGCGATCCGCAGAGTCGTCGAGAGCTACCCCGGCGTGTATCGCGACGTGCTCACCTACCTGAACGAGCGGATCGAAGAGGTTCTCACCGGGTCGAAGGAGCCGATCGTCATCCGCCTCTACGGCGAGGACCTGAATGTTCTGCGCACCAAGGGCCTCGAGTTACAGCACAAGCTCGCCAAGATCAAGGGAATCATCGACGACCACGTCGACCTCTCGCTCGATCAGCCGCAGATCCAGGTCGAGGTCGATCTCGCCAAGGCCGCGAGGTACGGCCTGAAGCCGGGTGATGTCCGCCGGGCCGCGTCGACCCTTGTCGCCGGCGAGGAGGTGGGCGACATCTTCCGAGACGGCAAGGCATACGACACGGTCGTGTGGAGCACTCCGCAGACGCGTTCCAGCATCCAGGCGGTCAGCGCCGTCCCGATCGACACGCCGTCCGGCGCGGTGGTGCGTCTCGGTGATGTGGCCAAGGTGAGCGTCGGGCCGGTACCCAACGTCATCGAGCGCGAGAACGACTCCCGCCGTCTCGACGTCGCCGCCAACGTCAGCCACCGCGACCTCGGATCCGTCGTCGCGGATGTCAAGAAGGAACTCGGGAGCATCGCGTTTCCACGCGGCTATCACGCCGAGCTGCTCGGCGAGTATCAGGAACGCCAAGCCGCACAGGCCCATCTGTATCGCATCGCGATCATCGCCGGTCTCGCGATCCTGTTGCTGCTGCAGGTCTCGTTCGGCAGCTGGCGGCTCGCATTGCTGATCTTCCTGACCCTGCCGATGGCGCTCGTCGGCGGCGTCCTTGCCAACCGGCTCGGCGGAGGTGTGATATCGCTCGGATCGCTCGTCGGGTTCTTCACCGTGTTCGGCATCTCCGCGCGCAACGGCATCCTGCTGATCAACCACTGCCAACACCTCGAGAGACACGAGGGCGAAACATTCGGGCCCGCCCTGGTGTTGCGCGGCGCCCGCGAGCGGCTCTCGCCGATCCTGATGACCTCGCTCGCGACCGGGCTCGCGGTAGTTCCGCTGGTCGTGCTCGGCAATCGGCCAGGTCATGAGATCGAGTACCCGCTCGCGGTCGTGATCATCGGCGGCCTGGTGACCTCGACCCTGCTCAACCTCTTCGTCGTCCCGTCGCTTTACCTGCGCTTCGGCAGGCGCCGTCGCGCCCGTCGCACCGCTTCCCCGCTCCCTGCCACGACGCTCCCAGACACGCCACCCGCCTGAGATCCAACGCCGAAAAGGACGTCTCCGATGATGAGCCCTTCTCGTACCCGTTCGGTCCTGTTCAGTGCCGTTCTGGTGTTACCGCTGCTGAGCGTGCTGTCCGGATCGGCGTTGACCGTTTCCGCCGGCGCCGCGACGGCGAGCAACACCTGCGGCCCGGCGGCGCACTTCTCCGCCCACCATTTCCCCCGGCGTCCCAAGATCGACAACAAGTGGCTGCCGCTGAAGCCGGGGGCCAACACCGTCCTGCGCGGCACCGTTCGCGGAGACGACGGAGAACTGCACCAGCACAGCATCGTCGCCACCGTCACCGACCTGACAAAGAAGATCAACGGCGTCCGCACACTCGTCGTGTTCGAGCGGGACTTCGACGACGGGCAGCTTCAGGAATCCGAGTTGGCCTTCGAGGCGCAAGACCGCGCCGGGCGCGTCTGGAATGTGGGCGAGTACCCGGAGGAGTACGAGGACGGCGCGTTGGCCGGAGCGCCGAGCACCTGGATGGCCGGCATCGCACACGCCACAGCGGGACTCGGCATGCTGGCGCATCCCCGGCTGCACGCCCGGGCCTACTTGCAGGGCCTGGCTCCCGAGGTCGACTTCTTCGACTGCGCCAAGGTCGCGAAGACCCATCAGCACGTGTGCGTTCGAGTCGGCTGCTTCAACAACGTGCTCGTCGTCGACGAGTGGGCACCACTCGAACCCGAAGGCGGTCACCAGTTGAAGTACTACGCGCCGCGCGTCGGTGCCATCAAGGTCGGCGCTGTGGGCGGTGCCAACGCCGAGGTCCTCACGCTGGTGCGGACGGGCAAGCTCGGTGTCAATGCCCTCGCGCAGGTCCGCGCTCAGGTGATCGCGCAGGATCGCCGCGGGTACCGCGTCAGCAAGGATGTGTACGCGCACACCCCACCGGTGCAGCGACTCCAACTGGCGGGCCGGTGACCGTGGTCAGATCATTCCCGGCTGTATCACGCCGTGCTCGTACGCGAAGATCACCAGGTGCACCCGGTCGGTCAAGCCAAGCTTGGCCAACAGATGACCAACGTGCGTCTTGACGCTGCTTCCGGCAATGTGCAGCGTCTGTCCGATCTCCATGTTGGACAGGCCCAGTGCAACCAACTCGAGTACGTTCAGTTCACGGCCCGTGAGGCGACCCAGCAGCTCCGAACTCGGCGGGCCCGGCAGCGGCAAGCGGCTGGCATAGCGGTCTAGCAGCCGCCGGGTAACGGCGGGTGCCAGCAGCGCCTCGCCGCCGGCGATCACCCGCACTGCGTGGACGAGCTCCTGGGGGGTGACGTCCTTGAGCAGAAACCCGCTCGCACCGGCACGCAGCGCCTCGACCACATACTCGTCGATGTCGAAGGTGGTCACGATCAGCACCTTGACGGACAACTTCGTCAGGGAACGCGTTGCTGCAACGCCGTTCAGGTTGGGCATGCGAATGTCCATCACGGCCACGTCAGGCCGCAAGCGCTGCGCCAGCTCGGTCGCTTCGATTCCGTCCGGCGCCTCGCCGACCACCTGGAAGTCGGGCTCTGCTGACAGGCACATGACCAAGGCGGCTCGCATCAGCGGCTGATCGTCGGCCACCAGCACCCGGACCGTCACAGCGATCCGTCCCCCACTGGGAGGCGCGCCGTCACTACGAACCCGCGATCCGGCGCAGGGCCTGCGGCAAGGTACCCGCCAAGGAGCGCAACGCGCTGCTGCATGCCAAGCAGGCCGCGACCCTCGTTCTGGCGTGCGACGTTCTCCGGGGGCGGGTCGCCGTCGTGGCCGATGTCGGAGATGCACAGCTCGAGGAAGTCCTCGTAGTAGCACAGTACGACACGGGCCTGCGTCGGCCAGGCGTGCTTGAGACTGTTGGTCAGTGCCTCTTGGACGATCCGATATGCGCTCAACTCGACACCGGCGGGCAGGCGCCGGCGGTTGCCGCCGACCGCGATCTGCACCGGTAGCCCGGCACGCTCGATCTGGGCAATCAAGGACGGCAGCCCGTCGAGGCCGGGCATCGGGGATTGCTCGACAGACTTGCCGTACGGGTGAAGCACGCCGAGCAGTCGGCGCATCTCCACCAACGCTTCGCGCCCGACCGTCGCGATCGATGCAAGAGCCTGCCGAGCCAGGTGCGGTTGACGGTCGAACACGACCTCTGCCGCGCCAGCCTGGGCGACGATGACACTGACGTGGTGCGCGACGATATCGTGCAGCTCGCGCGCGATTCGGGCCCGCTCGTGCTCGACCGCCCGCTCGGTGCGCCCGGCCTGCTCCCGAGCCAGCTCAACAGACTGCGCCTCAAGAAGCTCCGCTCGCTTCCGACCCACGCGCACGCCATAGCCGATCGTCAGCGCCGCCACAAGCGAAAGCGGATAGTCGAGGAGCAGGTCATCGTTGATCCCGGTCTCCCCGAGCGCCGAGCCCGCGATCACGCCGACGGCTGCCGACCCGCCTGTGCTCACCGAGATCGACGGCCGCCTACGTACCGCCAACGTATAGATCGCGACGAGCGGCGCGAAGGGAAGCGAAGGATTCGTGTACCCCATTGCCTGGCATACGATGAACGCGATCGACGTCAACGTCAGTACGGCCTCAGGCGCGCGGCGGCGCCATGTGACACACAGGGTGCCGGCCAGCGTAAGCGCGACCGCCGCAACTGGAGCAGCAGGCGACAGGCTGGCCAGCGCCTCGCCGGCCAGGAGCAGCGCCAGAAGCCCGTCGAGAACCAACGGGCTTGCCAGAAGTCCTCGCACGGGCCCCACAGGTCAGGGACCTCGTTTCGGCGGACGCCTGAAGCCGACGGCCGCGAGCGCGTTTCTCGCGGGGTGTCGGGCGGGTGCACGGGAGCATGCGGGCACGTAACACGTCCGCTCCGCAAAGGGATAACCGAAGCTGGTCTCGATGACAGCCATTACGCGCCCTGCCCCCACGGCCGTTCAACCACGCGAAGTCGAACGGGCACTGTAAGGATCCCCTATGAATCGCCGTCCGCCAATACCCTCTGCGATGACCGCATAACGAAGGCGAAACTCGGCTCCTGCCGCGATCCCCAGTGGGCATGCTCTCGACCGAAGTCGAGCGTGGCCCCCCGGTAAGCGCGGCGGTCGCCTCTGCGGTTGCCACGATCCGAGCAACTGGAAGGGCGCCAGGCGGACGCCGGCGTGACCGTTGGTGGGACCAGCAGCGCTGGTAGGCGCTGCAGGGCTCAATCGGACGGCTGCGGCCAGCGATTATCGGGTGCGCATCCGGCGAACTGGCGACGCCGGACCGCCGCGGTCCCGATGAGGACCGCGGCGGCCAGAGTCGGCGTCATAAGGTGACGTGCAGCTCGACCTCGATGTCCTCGTTGGGGAGGTTGGTGAGAACTGCGTCGCCGCGCGCGTTGCGGTATGCGCCGGTGCCACCGGTGATCGCGAACGTGGCGGTCTTGTCGGGGCCGGTGGCGGTGAAGGTCATCAGCCCCTGGATGCTGATCTGGCCGGCGGGCAGGGGCAGGTTGGCGACGCACAGGACGGAGCCGGACCCGTCGTGGGCGACGTTCGTCGTCGTGCAGATCGCGCCGTCGATACCAACCTGTCGGCCGTCCTGCAGGACCAGTTCGGAGAACGCCGTGACGTCGCCGACGCTATCGCCGCGTGGAGCGACGTCGGTATCGTGGTACTGCGCAAGGCGCAGGACGACGGTCAGCGGGTCGGCGGACGAGGCGCCGGAGCCACCCGATTCCGTCGGTCTCTGCGCGAGTGACTGCGCCGGGATCATGAGCGTGGTTGTCAGCGCCGCGGCGGCGACGAGACCGGCGGCGAGCGGGCGGCGGCTTGTGATCATGGGATGCCTCCTGTGGGGTGATGCGGCAACTGACCCGTCACAGCCTCCGGACCAGCCCGCGGCGCCACATTGGGTAACCGCGCAGACATCGCGAGTGGTTTGCCTTAGTTGGCAGGCAAGTCGCTCAGATCGGACGCGGTTCGGCGTCGTCGGCCTCGAGCAGGCCCGCACGTGCCGCCACGGCGGCTGCTTCTACGCGGGTCGCTACGCCGAGTTTGCGGATGATGTTGCTTACATGGACGCTGGCGGTCTTCGTGCTGATGAACAGCGTCTCGCCGATCTGAGCGTTGGTTCTCCCCTGGCCGAGTAGCCGCAGGACCGCATGCTCCCGGTCGGTCAGCCCGAACGCACCAGCCGGTGCGGCCTCCTCGGGCCGCTCGGCGGCATCGGGCTCGGCGACGTCGATACGCGCGCGGTGGGCGAGCTCGCTGATCGCGGCGGAGAGCGGCAGATGCTGGGCGGCCTGGCGTGCGGCCGCACGCAGGATCTCGGTAGCCGGTGCTCTGCCGTACGGCCGGGCCAGCAGCGCCTCGGCGTGCCGCCATCGTGCGTACGCCGCTCGATGCGGACGCGACAGCGCCTCCCAGGCCGCGGCAGCAGCGTGCCAGGCCTGCGGATCGTGTTCGCCGCGCAGGCGCGTCCACTCGGCACGCCAGGACAAGCCGTGCGCCGCGCCGGTGACCGGCAGCGGGCGTGACGCGAACGGGTCGGTCTTGGCGGCGGCATGCAGGTCGGCCAGTCGCCCGCTGTCCACCTGGATGTCGAGCAACCGGGCTGTGTCGCCACGGGCGCGGGCAAGCTCAGTGCGGTCTGCGCACGCGCGCGCTGTCATGACGAATAGCTCGCCCGCAAAAGCGACCAGGCCCGTGTCGACGAGGTCGGCGAGCATCGTGAGGGCATCGGCAACCGGCGCGTCCGGGTCACCCGCCCACAGGCTCAGTTCCAGCCGCAGCGCGTGCACCGTGTGGCGTTCGCCCTTGTCGAACTCTTCCGCGAGGAGGCCGCCGATCTGGTCCCATATCCGCTTCGCGGCGGCCAACTCGCCCCGCCGTAGGTCCAGCACCGCGCGCATCTCGTAGCTGTCGACCAGGTCCCAGCTCATGTCGCCGGAAGTGACCGGATCGATGATGGTCGCGGCACGGTTGATGTCGCCGAGTTCGACGAGCGTTAAGCAGATGTTCGACCGAAGCATCTGGATTCCGAACCACTCCGAGTGCGCAGCGATGTCCGGGCTGGTGAGGGCCCGCATTCCGACCTCGACGGCGCCGTCCAGATCACCAGACTTGAGCAGCAGATCGCTGAGCATGACAGCGACCATGGCCTCCGTGACGGGGTCGTCCGTGACGATCTGCTCGGCGCGATCAAGGGCGGCGCGTGCGTCCGCCCGGTCGCCGGCGTGCGTGGCCAACCACGCCCGCCACATCAGCATGATCTTCTCGTCGCCGGAATCGCCGATCTGCCGGGCAGCCTGCAACCCCTTGTCCACCACGCGGCGGTGCTCGTCGAGGCGGCCTTGGGCATAGAGCAGATGGCCGTAGTTTGAGAGCGCTCTGACATAGTCCACTGTGGACGGACGCTCCTCGCCGATTCGGATTGCGGTACGTAGCGCCGCCAGACCGGCTTCGACGGACTCGATACCGCGATACCGGCCCACGACGCAGTACAGGCTCACGGCCGTGTCCGGATCAGCCGTCGAGGCCAGGCGGGCCAGCGCCTCCTCGGCCAGCGCGGCGGCGCCTTGCTTGTCGCCTGCATTCTCTGTCGCGCTCGCCGCGCGCAGGTACATCTGCGCGATATCAATGCCCGCGGCGCGGTCCGCGTCGGCCGCCTCGTCCCAGAGCGCGACGGCCCGCCGCCAATGTGCGGCGGCCTCCCTGGCCGCGAAGACGGTCTCCGCCTCTTGCGCGGCGATCACCCGCCAGTGCAGCTCGTCGTCGGGTCGGGCCGCCCCGGTCAGATGCTCGGCAATCTGCGCGGCCGAGGCCCGACCGGCACGGCCGGCCATCATGTTCGCGAACTCGAGATGCAGGTCCCGTCGGGCACCGGGCAGCATGTCGCGGCTCACGGCCTCGGCCAGCAGCGCGTGCCGCAACTCGTGCCGCCCGGCGGCATCGGGAGCGCGCAGCAAGCGTCGTGACAGGAGGTCGCGTATCGCGTTGCGCAGTTCGGGCTCGTGTTGCGCGCAGACCTGTGCCAGTTCCGGCTCGTCCAGCGGCCGGCCCGCGACAGCGAGTGCTTCGAGCACGTCTCGTGCCGGGCCTGTGACCGCGGCCGTCCGGGACAGGAGCAACGAGGTGAGCCCGGCGGGCAGCGCTGTGTCACCCTGCTCGGCCGACCACACCAGTTGCTCGGTGAAGAACGCATTCCCCTCCGAACGGTGGAATGTCGCCTCGACGAAGCTTTGCGCAGGGCGTTCGCCGAGCAGCAGCTCGATCTGCTCGGCGGTCTCCGCGAGGGTCAGCGGTAACAGGTCGAGGCGGTCGACCCGGCTGTTGCGCTGCACCCGGTCCACCCAGTCCGTCGGTGGTGTCTCGTCGATCCGGCACGTGACGACAATCGGGACGCCGGTCGCGTGCCCCGGCACCAGCAGGTAGTCGAGCAACTCGACGGTGGCCGCGTCGGCCCAGTGCACGTCCTCGATAACGATCGCAATGCGGCGAAGCTGCGCCGCAGCGCGAATGAGGTGGCGCAGCGCGTCCAACAGCTGCCGGCGCCGCCACCCGTCGTCGGACACGCCAGAGTGCGGCGAGGCTGTCGCCTCGAGCCCTGGCAACAGCCGGCTGACTTCGTCGAGGACGAAGCCGGGACATTCGGCCAGCGTGTCCTTCAGGAACTGGCCACCGTCGACGTCGGCCAGTCCGCGCAGCACATCGACCACCGGCAGATACGGCAGCCCGCCCGACAGCGGCAGGCACCAGCCGCTCAGCACCGTCACGCCGGCGCCTGCGGCGTCCGCCACAGCCGCGGCCACCAGTCGTGACTTGCCGATGCCGGCCTCGCCTACCACTAGCAGCGCAGCGCCATGCGCCTCCCCCATGATCGCGCGCGTCACGACCCGCAACTCACGGTGCCGACCCGCGAGGCCGCCGGCGACCCCCATGCGTCAAGGGCACCAGCCAATTCGGTGGCCGTCAACAGATGCGAGCGGACGGGCTCACGATGCGGACGTCGTCGATGAGGCCGCAGTCGCCCCAGCTGAAGGTTCAGTGCTCGATATCGACGTCGGCCTCCAGACAGTGGCCGATAGCCGGGTCCTGCCGAGCTACGCCGCCCCAGGTCGGAGACGACTGGAACCGCTGAGCCTGTCTATCGGTCGCTCATCGCCGGGTACCGAGGGGAAGCGGGAAGGTGCCGTCGCCGACGCCGGTGAGCGCCTGGGTGAATTGCCCCAGGTAGGTGGCGAGGAACGGCGACCGGTCGCCCTGGGTCGGCAGGTCGGACCGCGGGTCCTGCAGCGCCAGACTCAGCCGCGCTCCGGTGACCCGGATCGTGTTGCCGCTCGGGGTGTCGCGCCAACTGCCGCTGCCGATCGTCCCGACCTGGACCCCGAGCTGGTGACCCTCCTCGAAGGTCCAGTCGGTGGACTTCAGGTCGAACGCGACCCGGCCCGCCTGCTCGATCAGCGCGACGTTCTCATCGAACATCACCGCGGTGCCGTCGGGAGCGACGTCCCACAGCCGCACCATGACGTTGCCGGCCGCGCGGGCGTCCATCGTGAACCGGGGCGTGGCGGTGATCCGCAGCCGGGAAGTGGTCGGCGTGGACCAGCTGAAGTAGCTGTGCGTGTCCCCGGCCGCCAGCGCCGCGCCGAGGGTGCTCGTGGCGCTCGGGGCGGGATCCGTGGCGTGCTCCATGTCCCACTTCTCGCCGGCGGTCGCGGCCGGTGCGGCCAGCGTCGAGGCAACGCCGTCGTCGACGTACTGCCCGTCCGGCAGACCCGCCATGGTGTGCGACGACGGGGTCGGCCAGGTCGGCTGCGCGCGCCACACGCCGGTGCTGTCCTCGATGTCGTAGGCGGCGTCCTGGACCTGCGGCTTGATGCCCTTCAGGTAGTAGTCGTAGAAGCGCATGACCTCGTCGAAGAAGCCGGCGCGGCCCTGTAGCAGCTGCCCCAGGGAGTTCGTCTCGTTGCCGCGGACGTGCTCCCACTGCCCCATCCAGCCCCGCTCCACGCCCTGGTGGTTGTCGAGGTACTCCTGGACATCCTCGGGCTTGGTGTTGTTTTCGATGAAGCCCTGCGTGATGAACAGCGGCGTGCTCGTGCCCGCTGCCTTCGCGGCGAGGTTCCGGGTGCTCCAGTAGGGCGAGTCGAGGTCGGGGTTGTTGTTGTTCGTGAGGTTGTCGGAGAGACACTCGGGGTGGCTCTCCTCGTAAGTCGCATTGGCCTTGTAGTGGTCAGTATCGTCGGGCAGGGGCGCCATCGTGGCGATGCCGTTGTAGGCGCGCGGCGTGCCGGTCACGTTGGGCCGGGGGACGCCGTTGCTGAAGAGGTAGTTGTACATGCTCCACACCGGCTCCTGGGCGACGACGGCCTTCAGCGCCCCGAGGCGCAGGTCGTTGCCGACGAGGCCGGTCACGGCGTCGTACGACTTGCCGTACATGCCCACCTTGCCCGTCGACCACGGCCGGCTCGCCGCCCACTGGATCGCGGCCTCCACGTCGGCCTGCTCGCCGGGCCCCACCCAGTCGAGGCAGCCGGTGCTCGCGCCAAAGCCGCGCAGGTCGACCATGACATAGGTGTAGCCGCGGGCGAAGAGGTCGGTGCCGCTGGTGAAGTCTTCGAACCGGTTGGACGGGCCGGTCTGGGTCCACCCCTCCGGCCCCGTCTGGCCGGCGTGGCTGAAGTACGGGCCGACGGCGAGGATTACTGGCGTCTTGGCGCCGGGCGGCAGGTTCGCCGGCCGGAGCACGTCGGCGTGGAGCTCGACGCCGCTGTGGTCGGCCGACGAGAAGTAGGCCTCCGTCCACACCGCGCCCTCCGGGACGCGGGAGTTTTGCTCGTGGGTGATGCCCTGCTGGGCCGGTGTCGGCGACCCTGTGGCGGCGGTTGCCGTGCCACTCACCGCGAGAGTCGCGATCGTGATCAGCGCGCCGGTGGCGGCGGCCGTCGCCCGCTTGCGTAGGTTCATCTGTTCTCCCGCGCGATAGCTGTGTTCCTGTGAGCTGACGCTAGTGTGTCGGCGTCCCGTTTGGCCGTGATGACCGCAATCGGCCACGGCGTGAAGTTCGCCGTCTCTGATCGGGGAGATCGGTCAGCCGACTATCAGCGTCACGGCCGAACGCTCAGAAGCCCGGAGCAGGCCACGGCTTGCCGGCGTAACGCTGAATGACGGGCCCTGGCACCGAGGCGGCACGTCCGAACAAGCCGGGGCCAACCCTGAGCACGCGGGCGCGACCTAGCCGCGCGAAGGGATCAGAGTGCAGATCGGCGGGTCCGCCGCGGCGTACCGTCACCGCGCCGGCGAAGCGCGAGGAGTCACGGACGAACGTACTGACAGCGTCAGGCGGCGGATACGACAACACCGCTCTCAGGGCGCCGGACACTGCAGGGTCGTCGAACAGCGGCGACCGGTCGTGGGACAGCAGCACGAGGGAGATCCATGCTGGTGCACCGCTCGGGTTCACGATTCGAGCGTCCATCCGTACGGCGTCGGCCACTGGTTTGCGCCCCGCTGCCCACGCAGCCAGCACGCCGACGCCACGACCGTCCAGGTCGAGAACCTCGGCGCTGGCGAGCGTCCCGGCGGTCGGCGTCGCAAGCTCGGCGAACCAGCACCAGTTCACACTGGCACTTCCCAGTCCTCGCGGATCGCGCGCGTGATCGCCCGCATGTCTTGGCGGAGCTCCTCGTTGCTCGGCCGTCCCCAGAACCAGTAGCCGTTGTATGCGGAGTGGATTGTCAGATCGGGGTACAGCGTGAAGGTCGCCGGCAGATACGGGTGGTGCAGACCATCGGTCGTTTCCCTCAGCCGGAGCTCGTCGAGGTAGATCCGATCCGAGTCCGATAAGAACGTCCAACGGGCACCGAGCCCTGCGCGGAAGGCTGACAGCTCGAGTGATTGATCGACGCTCACCGAGACGAGACGGCTGTAGGCGACCTCGGCTTCGTCCTGCAAGCGGACGAGGCGCCGGAAGAAAGCCTGCTCCTTCGGGCACCACCAGCCGCGGAAGAAGTTCAGGACCAGCGGGTCGCCCTCGGCTAGCTCACTCAGCCGGCGGCGAACACCTGAATGATCTGCAAGCTCTAGGTCGGGAAAGCGGCTTGCCGTAGTCAGATCGGCGCCCATCGTGCCTTCTTCCTTCTCAGGTCGACCCGTCGGCCAGTCGCTGGTGGCCGGTACGGAAGAACGCGACCGCCTCGTCCAGCGATGAGATCTCTTCGACGGTTCGTGTTGCGCCGAACGACACGTTCCAGTACTCGTCACGAACGGGCGGCCCGGCATGCGGGCCGACGTACAGGTACGGCAGGGCGTGGTCATCGTCGCCTGGTGATGCGCCGTAGTTCACCGCTTCGATCGTGATCCCGACGTCGAAATGCTCCGGCCACAGGATCGGCTCCTGCGGTGCAGCGCCGAGCTCGGCGGTCAGCCGTACCAGCGCCGCGGTGGCGAGTTCGTACCAGTCGGCCAGCGCCTGCGCACAACGCGCGTCGACGCGCAACGCCGCATCAGGCTCCAGCGGTGTCGCCGGCGGGTACACCGTCGGGGGCATGCCCGGTTCGACACCCACGAACTGCGCAGCCTCCGCAACAGTGGTCAGAGGCACCGTACGTAGCCCGGCATCGTCGACGACGACGAGTTCGGTGTTCACGACGCTCAACCGCGTGTTTCCGCGCAGCGGATGCGTTGTTTCGAATCCGCCGGCGACGGGACGAAGCGATATCTCGCCCGTTTCCGCGTATTCGGCGGCCGCCAGCACGTGCTCGGCCAGGCGATGCCAGCTGTCACGCGTGGCCGCGAACAGCTCGGTGGACTGCAGAGTGGTCATGTCCTTACGTCCCGTCGTGATCGGTATCGACTTGCAGGATGCGGTCCGCGACCAGTCCGGCGGCGCAACTCGTCATGTCTGAGCAGTCCTCGCGGGTCGCACCGCGTTACGGCTGCGCCACGCGATGAAACGTCTCGGCCATCGGGAGGACAGCACCTTCAAACAGTCACTGTGAGGAGCACGCCGTGAAGGGACTACAGGGCAAGGTCGGCATCGTGACCGGAGGCAGCTCCGGCATCGGCCAGGCGATCGCCATCCGTCTGGGTCAGGAGGGCGTCGACGTCGCCATCAACTACGTCGGCCGTCCAGAAGGCGCCGAGGAGACCAAGGAGTCGATCGAGCACGGCGTCGACATCTGCATGAAGCAGATGGCCGAGGCCGGTACGAAACCGATCCTCGTGGCGGCGGACGTCTCGAACGCCGGCGAGGTTGCCGCGATGTTCGAGCAGGTCCTGGCCGAGTACGGCCACATCGACTACCTGATCAACAACGCCGGCATCCAGATCGCCGAGGACACCGACAAGCTCGCCGTCGAGGACTTCGATCGCGTCCTCGCGGTCAACCTGCGCGGAGCGTTCCTGTGTGCGCAGCAGGCAGTTCGCCATTTCCTCGACTCCGGCCGGGGCGGCTCGATCGTCAACGTGTCGAGCGTGCATCAGGTAATCCCGAAGCCGCGCTTCGTCGGCTACTCGGTGTCCAAGGGCGGCATGCAGAACCTGACGCACACGCTGGCGCTCGAGTACGCCGCCCGCGGCATCCGCGTCAACGGCATCGGCCCCGGTGCGACGGTGACCCCGATCAACCGGTCGTGGATCGACGACCCGGTCAAGCGCAAGGCCGTCGAGAGCCACATCCCGATGCGCCGCGCGGGCGACGCCGAGGAGATGGCCGCCGTGACGGCCTTCCTCTGCTCGGACGAGTCGGCGTACATCACCGGCCAGACGATCTTCGTCGACGGTGGGCTGACCCTCTATCCCTCGTTCGAGACCACCTGGTCCTCCGAATGAGTGAGGTGCTCACCCGCTGGTGGCCGTCCAAGTACGGGGACGGCGACGAAGCCGGCGCGCTGAACGAGATCACACCGGCCAAGGTGCTCTCGGCCGTCGGGCTCGTGCGGCGCGGTGTCGTCTTCGACCTCGCACATGTGTTGCACGCCGACATCCCGGCGTTTCCGGGGCGCACGTTTCGCCAGTACCTGACGACCAACTACCACCACATCAACCGCCGCCGGCCCGACGCCGGCCCGGAGGGATGGGGTCGCAACAACGTCAACTGGATCGTCGAGCAGGTCACGGCCACGCAGCAGATGGGCACCCATATGGATGCCTTGAACCACCTGCAGGACGGCGACCGAACCTACAACGGGTACCGGCTGGCCGACATCGCCGAGGACCACGGCACGAACAGGCTCGGCGTCGACACGCTGCCGCAGATCGTCACTCGCGGTGTGCTCATCGACGTGGCGGCCCGGCGGGGCGTCGAGCGGCTGGAGCCGGGCGACGTGATCGGGCTCGCCGATGTCGCCGGGGTCGACGTCCGGCCCGGCGACGCGGTGTTCTTCCACACCGGATGGGGCTCGCTGTGGGGTTCGGACAACGTCCGCTACGGCGAGGGCGAGCCAGGACCGGGCATGGCCGTGGCCGGTTGGCTGGTCGAGCACGGCGCGGCGCTGACCGGCTGCGACACGTGGAGCTACGGACCGGTGCCCGCCGAGGATCCGGCTGAGCCGTTCGTCGTTCCGCAGACGCTCAACACGCGACACGGCGTGGTCGTCGTCGAGAATCTTCGCCTCGCCGAGATCGCCGCGGCGGGCCTCACGGAGTTCCTGCTCGTCATCTCCCACGCCAAACTGCGCGGCGCCACCGGCGCGTGGGTCGCGCCGCTGGCCATCGTCTGAAGGAGACGGCCATGAGTGATCACTACGACGTCATTGTCATCGGATCCGGCGCGGGCGGCGGCACGCTCACTCATGCGCTGGCACCGACGGGGGCCAAGATCTTGCTGCTCGAACGCGGCGGTTGGCTGCCTCGCGAAGCGGAGAACTGGAGTCCCGCGGCGGTCTGGGCGGAAGGGCGCTACCACAACTCGGGCAGCTGGACCGACTGCACCAACAGCGACAGCCCGAACGAGTTCGAGCCGAAGCAGAACTACTACGTCGGCGGAAACACCAAGTTCTACGGCGCGATCCTGTTCCGGTTCCGGGAGCGCGACTTCGAGGCGATCCAGCATGTCGACGGGGTCTCACCTGCGTGGCCGATCTCCTATGCCGACCTGGAACCCTGGTACACCAAGGCCGAGCGGCTCTACCGCGTGCACGGCCAGCGGGGCGTCGACCCGGACGAGCCGCCCGCGACCGAGGACTATCCCTATCCGGCGATCAGCCACGAGCCGCGGATCGCACAACTGAACGACGATCTGGCCGCCGCGGGGCTACACCCGTTCCCGCTACCCAACGGCATCTTGATCGACGAGGACGCGCCGCAGTTCTCCGCGTGCGTTCGCTGTGCCACGTGCGATGGTTTCCCCTGCCTGGTCAACGGAAAGGCCGACTCGCAGGTCATCTGCGTCGAGCCCGCGCTGCGCTACCCGAACGTCACGCTGCGGACCGGCGCGCTGGTCACGCGCCTGGAAACGGACCCGTCCGGACGCACGGTGAACCGGGTTGTGGTCGAGCGCGACGGTGCCGTCGAGACGTACTCAGCTGATGTCGTCGTCGTCGCCGGCGGTGCGATCAACTCCGCCGCGTTGCTGCTGGCGTCCGCGAACGACCAGCATCCAGACGGCCTGGGTAATTCGTCGGGCGTGGTGGGTCGGCACCTGATGCTCCACAACAACTCGTCGCTCATCGCGTTCTCCAAGAAGCCCAACCCGACGAAGTTCCAGAAGACGCTGGGCATCAACGACTTCTACTTCGGCGACGGTGAATGGCCCTACCCGCTCGGGGCGATGCAGATGCTCGGCAAGAGCGACGCCGTGCTGGTCGGATTCGACGTACCGGACGCAGCGGATCCAGCCGACCTGGCCCGCCACTCGATCGACTTCTGGCTGACCACGGAGGACCTGCCGCTGCCGGGCAACCGGGTGACGCTCGGCCCTGACGGGGGCATCCAGCTCAGCTACACGCCGACCAACCTCGAAGCGCACCAGCGGTTGCGCGAGAGGTTCATGAGCCTGCTCGACGCGATGCACTGCCGCCCCGATGTCTACGAGAACCACTCGTACGCGGGCGGGCGACTCGGCATCGGCGGCGTCGCACATCAGAACGGCACGATCCGCTTCGGCACCGACCCCGCGACCTCCGCGCTCGACCTGGACTGCAAGTTGCACGACGTCGACAACGTGTACGTGGCCGACTCGAGTTTCTTCGTATCGAGCACCGCGGTGAATCCAACCCTGACGATCATCGCGAACGCACTACGAGTGGCCGAGTCCATTGCCCAGCGGCTCGGCCGCAGCACGCTCGGTGCGCAGCCCGCCGTACCCGGGCTGCCGGTCCTGACCGGGGCCGGGACATGACAGCCATCCAACCGCGCACTTTTGGCCGCCCAGGTGGCTATTTGACGCCGGGCGACCAAAACCGCGCCGTACGCGTGGTCGACGTCGATGCGCACGAGGGGCCCGTGTACCTGCCGGGCCAGGATGCCCTGTACGTCACGACTCTGCCTCGCGCCGGACGGATCTCACCGCTGGCCTCGATCAAGCGGCTCGCCCTCGACGGCGATCGCTTCCCACTCGACGCGGATCGGATCACGGTCGTCGACGCCGACGTGGTCATGCCGAACGGCATGGCGCTTGACCACGACGGCTCGCTGATCGTGTGCGACCAGGGCAACCCGACGGTGCCGGCGCAGCTGCGGCGACTGGATCCCCGCACCGGCGAGACGTCCACGATCGTCGACGCCTGGCAGGGTCTGCGGCTCAACTCGCCCAACGACGTCGTGGTGAAGTCGGACGGCACGATCTGGTTCACCGATCCGGCATACGGATACCTGCAAGGCTTCCGCCCGCAGCCGCAGGTGGGCGACTTCGTCTACAGGTTCGACCCGGCCACCGAGTCGCTGACCGTGGTGGCCGATTCGTTCAGCAAGCCGAACGGCATCGCGTTCTCCCCCGACGAGCGCGTCCTGTACGTGACCGACAGCGGCGCCAACCAGGAACTCGGGACGTATTACGTCAACCTGCCCCACCACGTGATCGCCTTCGACGTCGTCGGCGGCCGGCAGCTGGCCAACCAGCGACTGTTCGCGGTCACCACGCCGGGATTCCCCGACGGCATCAAGGTCGACCGGGCAGGTCGCGTCTACGTGTCATCGCCGATCGGCGTGCTGGTCTACTCCCCCGACGGCGACCTGATCGACCACATCGACGTGCCCGGCACGGTCAACTTCACCTTCGGCGGTGCCGACCACAACATCCTGTTCATCACAGCGGATACCGCTATCTGGGCGGCCGCGCTCGACACGAAGGGAGCGTGACCGGCATGTCCGTGATCCGCACCAGAAGGGTGCTCGACACGCAAGGTGTCGACGCCGTCATCGCCGCGGCTCACGACGCCGCGGTCGCCGAAGGATTCCGCGTCGTGATAGTCGTCGTCGACGCCTCTGGACGCGTCCTCGCGCTTCGCCGGACGGAAGGCAGCCAAGCTGCGAGCGACCAGGTGGCGATCGACAAGGCCCGCACGGCTGCGATCTTCGTCCGGCCCAGCCGCGAGATCGAGAAGCAGGTGAGCGACGGCCGCCTCGGCGCGCTCGCCCTACGCGGCGCCCGGGCCTTGACCGGTGGCATCCCATTGACCGTCGACGGCGAGGTCGTCGGCGCGATCGGAACGAGCGGAGAGACGCCGGACGAGGACGAGTCGGTGTCGATCGCCGGCGCACAGGCCGACTTCTCCACGGTGACGGTGCCCGCGCTGACCTACGCCGGCGCGAAGGTCGCGGCCCAGGCCGTTGCGGCGGCGGCGACCGCGCGTGGCGTGGCTCCCGTTGCGGCGGCGGTAGACGCGGGCGGCGAGCTCATCTACCTGTGGCGTCCCGACGAGGCGCAGGTCGCGAGCGTCGGCGTTGCCACGGACAAGGCCCGAACCGCGGCGATCTACCGCCGTCCCAGCAAAGACTTCGAGGACCAGGCGTCCGGCGGGCGCCCGTCCGCCCTGCACCTCGCCGGCGCGGTCCCGTTGCAGGGCGGCATGCCGATCATCGTCGACGGCCACGTCGTCGGTGCCATCGGCGTGAGCGGCGCCTCGTCCGCGGACGAGGACCAGGAGCTTGCCGTACTGGGTCAGCAGGCCGCGGGCGCCGTCGAGCCGGGTGAGGCCGTGTTCATCTCCGGCGAGACGCTGCACGAGAGGTTCGAGGCAGGCGGCCTGCTCGTCGACACGCCGGCGTACAAGCTCGACGCCGGCCGGCGCACCGGCCCGGGCGAGGTCGAGCTGCACGAGCACATCGTCGACATCATGCAGGTCGTCGCGGGTAACGCGAAGGTCGTCACTGGCGAAACCGCCCACGAGCTCGCGGTGAGCGACGTCCTGGTCATCCCGAACGGAGTGCCGCACCAGTTCGTCGACGCGTCCGACCCGTTCCTCTATCTCGTCACGAAGGTCGAGGTGTGAGCGATGCTTCCGCGCCCGCCTCAACTGCTGCCTGGACGCCCGGCTGCGGTCGTAGATCTGCAGGCCGACGAGGGTGCCGCCCTGGTCGGCGCCCAGTGGCGCTACAGCGACGCCGGCGTCGAGGAGATCGACTTCGTCGAGGTCGGCTCGGACGCCGACCCCCTCGGGCCGGGCGACCTTCCTAATAGGACGTTCGACGTCCTGCCGCACGCGGGGACGGCAGAGTTCGACGACTCGGGGTGGCGCTTGCTCACGCCTGCGCAGACGCAATTGCGGTTGGCGCACGGGCGAGTCTGCTTCAACTGGTACCGGCTTTCGGTCACCGTTCCGGAGCGGGTCGGCGACCTCGATCCGGCCGGCTGCACAATCGTGTTCGAGGTCGTCGTCGACGACTACGCCGAGGTGTGGGTCGACGGCGTACTGCCCGCCGCGCTCGGCGACGCGGGCGGGCCGGTCGTAGCGGGCTTCAATGCGCCGAACCGGGTCGTGCTCACGAACGCGGCGCGGGCGGGCCAGACGTTCTCGATCGCGGTGTTCGGCATGAACGGCCCGATCTCGGCGTCGCCGCGCAACTACATCTGGCTGCGGAGCGCCACGCTGGACTTCTTCACACCCGAGCAGGCGGCGAGCGCAGACCCGGCGCCGTACGACGTGACCCGGGTCGACGCCGGGCTCGACGCCATCGTGACGCCGGGCGCGGCGATGGAGCGCGTTGCCGGCGGGTTCGAGTTCACCGAGGGCCCGGTATGGACGGCCGACGGCGCGCTCTTGTTCAGCTCGCCGAATACCAACCAGATCTACCGATGGTCGCCCCCCGGGATTGTCAGCGTCTTCCGGTCGCACAGCGGGTACACCGGCATCGACATCGGCCGCTACCACCAGCCCGGCTCGAACGGGTTGACCTTCGACCCGCAGGGCCGGCTGGCAATCTGCCAGCACGGGAACCGGCGCGTCGTCCGGGTCGAGCCGCACGGCGATGTCACCGTGCTGGCCGATCGCTATGACGGACGCCGGCTGAACAGCCCGAACGACCTCGTCTACCGGTCCGACGGCACGCTCTACTTCACCGACCCGCCGTTCGGATTGCCCGAGGTGTTCGACGACCCGAAGAAGGAGTTGCCGTTCAGCGGGGTGTTCCGCGTACGTGACGGCGAGGCCTCGCTGGTGACCGATTCCCTTGCCGGGCCGAACGGTCTCGCGTTCTCACCCGACGAGCGCTACCTCTACGTCGGCGACTGGGACCCCGAGCACAAGGTCGTCATGCGCTACGACGTTGCGGCCGACGGTTCGGTGTCCGGTGGCGTGGAGTTCCTCGACATGACCGGTGCGTCCGGCGAGGATGCGATCGACGGCATCAAGGTCGACGTGCTCGGCAACCTCTACGTCTGCGGGCCGTCCGGCATCTGGATCATCACCGCCGACGGGACGCACCTCGGCACGCTGCACCTGCCCGAGAACCCGCACAACCTCGCCTGGGGCGACGCCGACGGTCGCGGCCTCTACGTCACGGCGCTCACAAGCATCTACCGCCTGCGGCTGAACGTTGCAGGGATTCGGCCCGTCTGCGAAAGGAATCCATCATGAGCAAGGGACTGACCGTCGGAGCCGTGCTGCCCGACTTCGAGTTGCCCGACGACTCGGGAACCAAGCACAAGCTGTCCGAACTGCAAGGCGACAACGCCCTCGTGCTGCAGCTTGGTCGAGGCGAGCACTGCCCGCGCGAGCGCCAGCACCACAAGGAGCTGCTCAAGCTGCAGGAGCTCGTGCCGGTCGCCTTCACGGCGCTGGTGACCGTGCTGCCCAACGACCTGCACGACACGAACAAGATGAAGATCGCCACCGGGGCCTGGTGGACGTTCCTGTCCGACGGCGACCTCGAAGTGCAGCGCGCGCTGGAAATCGACGAGTACACCGACCCGCACCACGCGGCGACCGTGCCGCACACGGTGATCCTCGCGCCGGGACTAGTGATTGACAAGGTGTACTGCGGCTACTGGTTCTGGGGCCGCCCGTCCGCTGATCAGTTGTGGCGAGACCTGCAGGATCTGTTCCGCCTCACAAAGGCCGATTTCGATCCCACCACGGCAGAGGCACGCGCTGCCTGGCAGGTCGCACAGGCTGGCTGACCGTCCCTCCTCCTGGACGATCACGCGCGAAGGACCGTTGAGCCAGCCGACCTCAGCACCTCCGCTCCGCTGATCTCCCCTGCCTCCGGTCCGCTGATCTTTCCTACACCCCTCCGCTGATCTTCCCGCAAAATAAGGGGATTCTGTGTTGCGGCAGGTGGGCGTCTAGTACGGTTCGTACGGGTGTTCGAGGGAGGGGAACCGTGGTCCGGCGTCCGTGCCCGACGCCCTGGCCTGCCCGGATGACACGGCCGCGTATCTGGCGGTGACGGCGCCCGGTCCGGACGCGGCCGGCCCGCTCGCGGCCCTCGAACCGCAGCGGTTGACCCACGCCGGGCGGGTCGATGCGTTGGTCGCGATCGAGCGGCAGATGGCCTGCCTTGCCAGCCTGCAGCAGCGAATGCTCGCCACGATGACTGCCCACCACGGTGGCCGGCAGTCCGGCGACCAATGGGTGCGCGAGGACATCGCCTGTGCGCTACGGCTGTCGGCGGTCACCGCATAACGACGCGTCGCCGCCGCGCAGACGCTGACCGAATCGCTGCCCGCGGCGCTGTCGCTGCTCGAGTCCGGCGCGATCTCCTACCTGCACGCGGCGAACCTAGCCGAAGCCGTCTACCCGCTCGACGCCAAGACCACGGAAAGATCGAAGAGCGCGTGCTGGGCCGTGCGGGCGAGCAGACGCTGTCCGAGTTCAAACGCTCGCGGCGCCGCGCCGTCGCCTCCGCCGCACCGGCCCGCGCCGAGCAGCAGCGCGAGCAGGCGCTGACCGATCGCCGGGTCTGCCTCACCCCACGCGATGACGGCATGAGCGAGTTGTGGGCGCTGCTGCCCGCCGAAGGCGCAGCCGCAGTCAGCGCCGCGGTTGACGCGCTCGCCTCCGCCGCACCAGCCCGCCGACGATCCGCGTACCGCCGACCAGCGCCGTGCCGACGCCCTCGTCGACCTCGGCGTCGCCGCGCTACACGACCCACTGCTGCCCAGGGCGCAGGGCATGCGCCCGACCGTCCAGGTCACCGTCGCGCTGTCCACCTGCTCGGCTGGGACGAGCAGCCCGGCGAGCTCGCCGGGCACGGCCCCATCCCGGCAACGCTCGCCCACCACATCGCCGCCGACGCGACCGGCACCTGGCGCCGCCTGATCACCGATCCCCCCACGGGCGCCCTGCTCGATCGCGGCACCACAACCTACCGGCCACCAGCCAACCTCACGGCATTCGTCATCGCCCGCGAGCAAACCTGCACCTTCGCCGGCTGCCGGCGAGCAGCGCACCGCTGCGACCTCGACCACGAACAGCCCGCCTCGACCGGCCGACAACCTCGCTGTCCTCTGCCGCCGCCACCATCGCGCCAAACACCAAGCCGGCTCGCAGGTCCGACGCGATCGGCGCACCGGCGACTCGCACTGGCGCAGCCCCACCGGTCATGCATACCCCTCGCGGCCACCCAGCTACCCACCAGACCACACAACCGACCCAGCACCACCGCCGTTCTGAGCTGCCCGAGCGATCGAGGGGCGGCGGCAGGCGCGTCGTAGACGAGCCGCTACATCGTGGTGGACGTGAGCGGTTGCCGAGCAGCCTCGGCGGCTGGCGACTGCGATTCGCCCTTGCGCAGCAGGCTCAACGCAATGACCGGGAAGAACAGCACGGAGAGCAGTCCGGCGAACACCAGCGCGGCGCCGGTGACCGGCGAGATCTGGCCCAGTTGCACGCCGATCTGCGTCGCGGTGACGATGAACGGCAGTGAGGTGGCTTGCAGCAATCCGGCGGCGATCGCGGATCGTCGACCCTGCGTCCGCACGTACAGCAGGGCGGGAACGCCACGCACGACGAGCAAAGCGATCAGGAAGATCGGCACCCGGACCAGCGCGGACGGAGCGTCGAGCAATCCCTTCAAGTCAAGGCGAATGCCGCTGCTGATGAAGAAGACGGGGATCAGGAAGCCGAAGCCGATCGCCTCGAGCTTCGTGCGAAAGTGCGGGTGGCTCGCCGAGTCGCGGTCAACGATGCTGACGACGACGCCGGCGAGGAACGCGCCGAGGATGCTCTCCAGGCCGAAACGCTCGGCCAGCGCGGTGAACGCGATCAGCAGCACGACGGCGAAACGGACGCGGATCTCGGCGGTTGTGTCCTGCAGTCGCAGCAGCACAGCGCCCAGTCGCATCGACCGGCCGGTCCGGGACACGATCAAGCCGGTGACGGCGACCAGTACGGCGAACGCGGCGATCAGCACGAGCCGGCTGCCGGTGCTGCCGTTCGACGCCGAGAAGAACAGGGACAGCAACAGGATGGCCGAGAAGTCGGCGACCGTGGCAGCGACGATCGCCGTCTGGCCCACTTCGCCGTCTGACTTGCCGGCGTCCTTCAGCACGGGGACGACGAGGCCGAGCGATGTCGCGGACAGCGCGATCGCGAGCAACAACGGGCTGCGAACCCAGCCCGCGGAATGCAGCGCAACACCGATCGGCACGCCCAGCGCGAGCGTGATCAGGTAGCCCAGCGCCGCGAGACGTAGCAGCCGCCCGCGCAGTTTGCGCGCGTCGATCTCCAGGCCGGACAGGAACAGCAAGAAGGCGAGGCCGATCAGCCCGAGCACCTGGATCGGCAGATCGATTTTCACCCAGCCCAGCACCGACGGTCCCAGGACGATGCCGGCGACGATCTCCAGGATCACGGACGGCAATCGCAGCCGCGGCGCGAAGCCCAACAAGAGAGGCGCCGCGGCCGCGACCAGGCAGACGATGAACAGGTTCACGAAGGACACGTCCGGCATCACGGCGGCACTCTCACAATCCGTAGGTCTCGAGGAGGCGGAGCCATACCTCGCTGATGGTCGGGAACGACGGGACGGCGTGCCAGAGCCGCTCGAGTGGAACTTCGCCGATGATCGCCACTGTCGCC
>WNGL01001025.1_pt1 | contig 65887 bp, 38 predicted proteins | sample 5400591 | NCBI WGS metagenome assembly WNGL01 (sample SAMN13153377, study PRJNA577476) | soil metagenome | isolation source: 80 cm soil or saprolite under Garry oak tree replicate 1 | place: USA:California | collected 2016-06-15 | reverse complement strand
CTGCTCGTCTGGAGCCCGGTCGAAAGCGGTCTCGCCAAGGCGCGCGCGCGCCTCGCCTCGGTCCAGGCGCAGCTCGCCCGAGTGCAGGAGCAGGCCGCCCGCGTGGCGAGCGTGCGCGCCGCGCCGCGCGTCGCGCTGCCCGCCAATCCCGCCGCAGCGGTCGCGCAGGCAGCCGAGCGGCAGGGCCTGCGCGAGCAGCTGAAGCGCGTCGATGCGGAGGGCGCGAACGCGGTGCGCGTGCAGATCGAAAACGCCCCGTTCGCGGCGCTGATGGCATGGCTGGTCGAGCTGCAGCAGCAGACCGGCCTGCGCGCGGAAAGCGCGACGCTCGAGCGGGGCGCCAATCCCGGCACCGTGAACGGGCGGCTGCTGTTGCGGGGGCAGGGCGCGTGACCGGCGCTCTTCGCCGCCCCGGCGTCCGGCTGGCCGTTCTGGGCATAGCTGCGTATCTGGTTTTTCTCCTGGCGAATGCGCCCGCCGCGTGGGTCGGATTCGCGCTCGAGCGCGCGAGTCGCGGAGCGCTTGCGCTCGGGTATCCCGCGGGTACTCTATGGAAGGGCAGGGGCCTGCTCGCGCTGCGCTCGGGCGGAGCTTTTCGCGGCATCGCCGACCTCGAGTGGAGCTGCAATCCGCTGTCAGTGTTGACGGGACGCCTGGGCGTCGCGCTGTCCGGCGCCGCGCCCGAGACGCGGCTGCGCGCGAGCATGAGCGTGGGCGCAGGGGGCGTGCGTTTCCAGAACGTCGAAGCCAGCGCGCCGGCGACTCTGCTCGAACCCGCGCTCCCCGCCGCCGCCTTTGCGAGGCCCGACGGACGCTTGCGCGTGCTCGCCGATTCCTTCGAAATCGGCGCGGCCGGCCTAGCCGGCGCGGCGACCGTCGAATGGCTCGAGGCCGGAATGAGCGGGCTGCAGCGGCTCGGCGACTACCGCCTGCAGATCACGGGGAACGGCGAGCGCGCGGCAGTGAAACTCGCGACGCTGCGCGGGGACCTGCGCCTCACCGGAGCAGGCGAGTGGCGCGCGGCGCAGCCGCGCATCGTGCAGTTGCGCGGCACCGTCGAGGCCGCGGCCGAGCGCAAGGACCTCGAGCCGCTGTTGCAAGCGCTCGGAATCGCGGGACCGGGACCCTCGCGGCCGTTTACATGGACGGTGCCGATTTAGGAGACAATGCGAAGTGGCGACCGACTCGACACGAGTCGCGACAAGATCGTGAACGGAAGGGGGGGCCAAAGCCGGGATCGTTTCCCGGACTGATCTGGAAATACCAAGCTGCGAAGGGAAAGGCACATGGCGCCGAATCTGCGCCTCTCGGATAACGATTTTGTCTGGATCCTGGGCAGCCTGTGTCAAATGCACCGGGTGCCGTTTGATCCGGCGCTGCTGCTGCAGCAATTTCCGCCGCCCTACGATCGCACCGCGGTGCTGAACGCCGCCAAGGCGCTCGACCTCAAGGCAGGCGAAAGGAAGATCAGCGCAAGAGAGCTGATAGCGCTGCCGCTGCCTTGCGTCGCATTGCTGAGACCGGGTCGTGGTGCCGGGGATTCGGAACCTCGGACCGGCGCCGGGATCGCGCCAGGGCCGACGGAACAGACGCCGACACCGAAACCTGCTCTGATCGTCAAGGCGACCGACAAGGGATTTCTCTACTTCGAAGCCGGCAGCAACACCCCGCACCAGCTTGCGCTCGACCAGTTCGAATCCGACTTCGAGCCGGAGGTGATGCTGATTGCCAAGGTGGCTGCGGAAGCCACGGACGAGGATCTGCCGCTTGCGAAACAAGCCTTCGGCTTCAAATGGTTCGTGCCGGAGCTCCTGAAACACAAGCGCATCTGGCGCGACGTCCTGGTCGCGTCGCTTGCCATTCAACTCGTCGCGCTCGCCACGCCGCTCTTCACGCAGGTCGTCATAGACAAGGTCGTGGTTCACCAGACGCAAAACACGCTGTGGGTGGTGGGTATCGCGCTCATCATGTTCATGCTCTTTTCCGCGGTGATGACCTGGATGCGCCAGTACCTGGTGCTGCATACCGGCAATCGCGTGGATGCCGTGCTCGGGCAAACCGTGTTCCGGCATCTGCTGCGCCTGCCCATGCCTTACTTCGAGCACCGCCAGACCGGCGTTCTCGTTGCGCGCCTGCACGGCGTCGAGCAGATCCGCGAGTTCGTCGCCGGGGCTGCGGTGACCCTGCTCCTCGACTGCCCGTTCCTCGTGATTTTTCTCGCCGTGATGTTCTGGTACAGCTGGCAGTTGACGCTCATCGTCCTGGCGATCCTGTCCCTGATAATCGGAATAAGCCTCGCCGTGACGCCCATCTTCCGGGCCAAGCTCAACAAGCAGTTCCTCGTCGGCGCGCGCAACACCGCCTTCGTCACCGAGTACGTCTCGGGCATGGCGACGGTCAAGTCGCTGCAGATGGAGCCGGTCCTCGAGGGTCGCTATGGCGAGCTGCTCGCGCAATACCTCGCCGCGGGCTTCGAGACCAAGCAGATCGGCAACACCTACAACACGGTGGCGAACGCGCTGGAGCAGATCATGACCCTCACCATCCTCGTCGTGGGCGCGCTCGTCGTCATCGACAGCGCGTCGAACGCGGGCATGCTGGTCGCCTTCCAGATGTTCGCGAGCCGCGTGAGCCAGCCGATGCTGCGGCTGGTGGGCCTGTGGCAGCAGTTCCAGCAGGCGGACGTCGCCGTCAAGCGCCTGGGCGACATCATGGACATGCCGGCCGAGCCGTATACCCTGGTCCCGCAGCGCGCAAACACGGGGCAGGCGGGGCGGATCGAATTCCAGTCGGTGTCATTCCGCTATTCGGAAAAACATCCCTGGCTCTACCGCGGCCTCAACTTCGCCATCAAGCCCGGGCAGCTCACGGTGCTGGTCGGCCCCTCCGGTTGCGGCAAGAGCACGCTCGCCAAGATCCTGCTCGGCTTCTACCCGCCCAGCGACGGCCGTATCCTTTTCGACGGGCAGGACGCCCGCTACTTGAGCGCGAACGAGCTGCGCGCCAATTTCGGGGTGGTGCCGCAGGAGACGACGCTCTTCTCGGGCTCTGTATACGACAACATCCAGATGGCGAGCCCGCAGGCCGATTTCGCGCAGATCGCGCAAGCCTGCCGCATGGCGGAGATCCACGAGGTCATCGAGCAGCTGCCGCAGGGCTACCAGACGCCGCTCGGCGAGCACGGCGTCGGCCTCTCCGGCGGGCAGCGCCAGAGGATCGCCATCGCGCGCGCGCTCCTGAAGCGCCCGAAGGTCCTGATCTTCGACGAGGCGGCCAGCAATCTCGACCAGCAGACTGCCGAAGCCTTCGCCCAGACCATCAACCAGTTGAGAGGCAAGGTGACCATTCTTTTCATCGCCCACAATCTGCCGCGGGGCCTGCAGGTGGACGAAGTGATGCAGTTCGGCGCGCGCCCGGCGGCGAAGCAAGGCGCCGCAGATCCGCAGCCGCCCAAGCAGATGACGGTGATCGAGGAAGAAAAGGCCAAGCCATGAGGGAAAGGTCCCGAATGGCAACTCGAAAATCAACGAGAAAGCGTGGGATTCTCAAACGCAAAGGAAAGGCGATCATGGCAGAAACACCGAAGAAGGAACCGCAGGACAAGGGCAATGGCGACGCCAAGCCGGCAGCCAAGCAGGCAGGCGCCGAGAACAAGCAGATGGGCATTCGTCTGGCGCCCGTCGAGAACTCCGACCAACCGGTCGTCGCCAACTACTGCAGCATCAACGTATCCCCCGGCATGGCGTTCATCGACTTCGGGTTCCTGGAGCCAGGCATGCTCGCCGCGCTGCCGCGCATGGCGCGCTCGGGCGGCAAGCTTCCCGAGCGGCTGAACGGCAAGCTCGCGGTGCGCGTTGCCCTGGGCTACGACACGCTCGCCAACCTGCATCAGCAGCTGGGGAGGGTACTGACGGGACTGAGCCAGGCGGCACGCGCGGCCGGGGCGAAGAAGGACGCGTGAAGTCCGCATGAGCGGGGCCCAAAAAAACGCTAGGCCCACCGCGATCGATGCCATCGCGCTGGACGCGGACGGCGTCAGGACCATCGACGAGTACAAGGAGTGGACGCGCAGGGAGATCCGCCGCGTCTTCCCTCACAAGATACTCGTAAGCGGCTACGGTCACCTGCACGCGGGCGGGGTCGCGATCGACTACCTGGTGACGATCGACTTTCCGCCCGGTTATCTGCAACGGCTACGCAACCGCGCGGGGGGGATCGATACGCCGATTCTGCGCCACTGGCTTGCGACGCAGGAGCCGCAGCTGTTCGAGTCCGATCGCCCCTGGCCCGATGCTTCGCCGGCGTGGCTCGGCAGCTTTCGCGAAAGCGGGCTGAAGAACTTGGCCGCCCATGCCGTGATGGACACCGAACGGCGCGTCGGAACCTACCACAGCTTTCACCGCGTCCCGGGGCGGCTCGGCGCCGCCCATGTGCAAGCGCTCAAGCGGATCGTGCCCGTCATGCACGAGGCACTGTGCAAGGTGATCGACCTCGTGCGCGTCGACACCGATTTCGCCAGGCGCCTCGCGACCCTGAGCGCGCGCGAGATGGAAATCGTGCAGGGGGTGAAGTCGGGCAAGAGCAATACCGAGATCGCGGGCTTGTCCGCGCTGAGCGAGAACACCGTCAAGCACCATCTGACGAGGATTTTCGGAAAGCTTGCGGTGGACACGCGCACGCAGCTGGTGCAGCGCCTTGCCGAGCACGAGGCGAAGGTCGCGCCGGAGCTCGCGACGAAGATCGTTTAAGAAAGCTGACGCCGCGAGATAAAGGTGAGCGGGGCATAGGCACTAAAGTGCCCTGGACAGGGTTTGATTGGCCCGGTAGTCCTCGGTTGTCCGTTGGGAGGCGGATAACGATTTTTATCTGCACACACAAAATAACGGAACCCAAAGAGGTTCTCGGGTAAACCCCTAGAAGGCTCACAGGTAAACCCTGATTGTTGTACGACTGAGACCTTCTACACTTTCGCACCATGTGAATGTTGCCGATTTGGATCTCACCCTGCGATGCGGTTATCGAAGCGTTCAAGCGATCGTGCGGCGGACAAGCCGGTCGCCGCTGTAGCGACGCGCGGCGCGGACCGAGACTCTGCAGGACGGATTCGTGCCGCTGAGCTAGGACGATGCTGGCGCTGCGGGACAAACGTGAGCGGGGCATGGGCACTAAAGTGCCCTAGACAGGGTTGGATTTGCCCGGTACAGTCAGCGCCTGTCTGTGGGGAGCGGACCGTAGCTCGCCAACCCAAACCGGGGCGCGTGCCCGCAAGCCGGGTCAGGCGCGTGGCGGTTACAAAAGCGAAAGGCCTGCACCCATGCCGGTCCGTGTCCTGGGGGGAGGAAAGCCTCTGCTGTTTGCGGTTCTTGCCGCGCTGTCTGCGCTCGCCCACGCCCAATCCGCGCCCGCGCTCGCCCTTCCCGTCGACTGTCAGATCGGCGGGGCGTGCATCGTGCAAAACTACGTCGACCGCGATCCCGGCCCCGGGGCGCGCGACTACCGCTGCGGTTTCCTCACCTACGACGGCCACAAGGGCACCGACATCCGCGTGATCGACGCGCAGGCCTACCGGCGCGGGGTGAGCGTTCTCGCGGCGGCATCCGGGCGCGTGCGCGCGGTGCGCGACGACGTCCAGGACGCGAGCGTGCGAACGCTCGGCAGCGCGGCCGTCGCGGGCAGGGAAGCCGGCAACTCGGTGGTAGTCGCTCACGGCAACGGCTGGGAAACGCAGTACGCGCACCTGCGCAAGGGCAGCGTCGCCGTGCGCGCGGGCGAGCTCGTCAAGGCGGGTCAACGCCTCGGTGCCGTCGGGCTCTCGGGCAACACGGAATTTCCGCATCTTCATTTCGAGGTGCGACATAGCCGAGCCATCGTCGATCCCTTTGCCGGCCCGGACACCACTGCCGAAGGAACGCCGGCGAAATGCGAGTCCGGCGGGGAGCCGCTTTGGGGGCAGAAAGCCCTCGCCGCGCTCGCCTATGTGCCCACCGACGTGCTCGACGCGGACATCGCGGGTGCCCCGCCCAGAGTCGGGGACGGCAATGTCGACCGCGACAGGATGGAAGCCTTCACCCCGGCTGCTGCAGCGGCGGTGTTCTGGGCGCAGATCTACGGCGCGCGGGCGGGCGACGTCGAGGAGCTGCGGCTCATCGCGCCCGACGGCAGCGTGGCCGCGTCCCGGCGCGCCCGCGTCGAGCGCAACCAGGCGCAGCGGCTCTCCTACGTCGGCAAGCGGCGGGGCGAGTCCGCCTGGCAGGAAGGCACCTATCGCGGCGAGTACGCGGTGTACCGCGGTCCGCGCGAGGAGAAAATCGTTTCGCTCACGCGCGAGATCACGCTCGCCCCGGACAAGCACGCGGCCGCGCCGCGTCGCGCGAACTGAAGCCCATGCGCATCCTCTTCGTCCACCAGAATTTCCCGGGCCAGTACGCGCACCTGCTCGCGCATTACGTCTCCGATCCGGCGAACGAGATCGTGTTCCTCACGCGGCGCGCCAACGCGCCGTTTGCGGGCATCCGCAAGATCGTCTATCGCCTCGGCCGCGAAGCGAATCCCGCGACGCACTTCTACGTGCGCTCGATCGAAGGCGCAGTGCTGCACGGGCAAGCGGTGGCGAGGGTCGCGCTGCGCCTGAAGAAGGAAGGTTTCGTCCCCGACGTCATCCTCGGACACAACGCCTGGGGCGAGACGCTCTACCTGAAGGACGTTTTTCCGGACGCGCCGCTGCTCGCCTACTTCGAGTACTACTACCGAGCGTCGGGCGGCGACATCGGTTTCGATCCGGAATTTCCGGAGACGCTGGACGTGCGGCTGCGCGTGCGCACGCTGAACGCGGTCAACCTCATGGGGCTTGAGGCGGCCGACCGCGGGCAGACTGCGACCGAGTGGCAGCATTCCACCTACCCGGCGCGCTACCGCGACATGATCGCGGTGGCGCACGAAGGCATCGACACCGGGCGCGTCAAACCGGATCCGGATGCGAAGCTCATCCTGCCCGACGGGCACGAGCTCACTCGGGAAGACGAGGTCGTCACCTACGTCGCGCGCAACCTCGAGCCCTATCGCGGCTTCCACATCTTCATGCGCGCCCTGCCGGAAATTCTGCGGCGCCAGCCGAAGGCGCGCGCCGTCATCATCGGCGGCGACGAAGTGAGCTACGGGCGCCAACCGGGCAACGGCCGCACCTGGCGGCAGACGCTGCTCGCCGAAGTCGGCGCCAAGCTCGACCTGTCGCGCGTGCACTTCCTCGGGCGCGTGCCCTACGGGACTTTCGTGAACGCGCTGCAGGTGTCTTCGGCGCACGTGTACTTGACATATCCGTTCGTACTGTCGTGGTCGATGCTCGATGCGATGGCGGCGGGGTGCTTGGTGATCGCTTCGTCAACCGCGCCGGTGAAGGAGGTGATTCGGGACGGCGAGAATGGATTGCTGTTCGACTTTTTCGACACCAAGGCGATCGCCGAGAAAGTCGAATCAGTACTCGATGAACTGAAGCGTCACGAAGCGCTGCGCGTTCGAGCCCGCGAGACCATCAAGGAACGCTTTGACTTGAAGAGGGATTGGTTGCCGCGTCAGATCAAGGTGGTCGAGTCGATGTTGTCCCCGATAGGCAAAGAGACGCCGCGAAAACTCGTTTCGCGCGAGCTGGAGGAAAGAATTGCTTGCGAAGTGCCGCCGGTCGCTAAATCAATAAGGGCGCTAGTGCGGTGAACTGACGATATGCGTTGGTGATGACATGACCGCAAGCCAATTTTCGAAGATTCGTAAAGCGAACCTGCGCTGGGCGTGGCCGAGCGCGGTAAAGCTGCGCCATTGATTGAACTTTGAGATGAGAAATGACGTGCTCCAATAGTAATCTTGCTCCACGTAATGTTTGGGTGCCATACCTATTGATATTTTTGGCATGGATATTCTCAACCTGCGTGCATGGGCAGACAAACGTTGTCCCAAAAAAAACGTATCCGCCCTATCCAGACGTGTGGGATTGGGTGGTGCCGGATTCAAATACGTTTGGGCACGTACTAGGAGTCGAGCTGCGAAACGATGGAGATGTATTGATCACTTTTGACAACAACGGGGCGACGTTTTTTGGTCGGCAGAGATCATCGCCTACCACTTCTCAGAAGTGGATTCATGGCGATGCGACTGTTCATCTAAAAAATGGAGGCGTTATCCAGCGAGCGGGTGCCTTGGGAGGACGTTCGGGAGGATGTTATGACAGGCTCAACGCGGTAATCAGCAAGAAGGACAGCTCGTGGAAGGATATGGCGAGAAAGAAACTCCTATATCTTTATGAGAAACCGGAACGCTACGTTACTAAGAAGGAATGCCTGGATGGGCCATCTTTTATCAATCGTGTTGATTCAGTCTTCGCTGATTTCATCGAATTGGAAGATGGGACGTTGCTGTACTTGGATCACAGGCACGGATTGGTGGTTCGCTTCGATGACAATTTCGGTTCACGTTCTTCGCTCATGAATAGTCGATTGTTCTTGATGGACGAAGATAAGTTTCTTGAACTACTAAGACAAATACACTATGGCAGTGTGGAAACGGGAGATTTAAATCTGCAAATCCTGCAAGACCGTCTGTATAAGGAGCTGTTGACCGTTAAAAGGAGAAACGCCAAATGAACTTCACCGGTACACCTCAAGATATCGCGTTTAAGGAAAAACTCTTTCGGGTCTTGCAAAAGAATGAGCTCGGACGCGCTTCGCCCTACCAGTTGATCTTCGCTGGGAAAAAGAGTGGCTATTCCTTCGGCGTTTCGCAACTTGACGTATCTCATAACGACCTGGCTCTGGCGACATTTAAGGACATATTGTTAAACGCTGTCGATTTCGAAGGCTTCTACATTATTGATGATGGTAATCCAGCTACTCCGCGCGGCACTATTAACAACATACAGGATACTAAGATCCTCGATTTGGTGAAGAAAGCGCTGAATCCTGTCGGCGGTACATCACTGACTAAGGAGGATAAAAATCTGATTAACCTGGCGCTGTCCAGCACTTATGGCAAGCAACAGGTAGAGGCCGCTGACGATACCCAGCTCACCGCAGATCTTGATGCTGCGAATCGGGTAATTAACCTTCCAGGAGTAGGAGAAGCTGATCAGGCGTTCTTGATGACCGACTTGGGGAAACTGTTTCTGGCGGACTATGCAAACCAGTTCACCATTACGCCAGGTGGCCCACTTGAGCGGTTCATACAAGGACAGGCTGTCAGAATGACAGGAGGACTGATTCAAAAGCAAGGTGCGCTCGCCGTCGACGATCTCTTAAATTTCTATTTACGAACGCAGTACGCCATCAATGTCAGCCCCAATGACCCGCTTCGCCGGTTCACGAACATTGTGTCAGAAGTTGAGGGAGGTTACACCCCCAGTAATTTAGACGAGGCATTGGGTGTTTTCCGTGTCTCGACGTTTTTTTTCGTTCCTTCACGCATGACGTTCCTGACTGCAACGTCGGCCCGCCTAGATACGCTGAACTCATTCGTGGCGGCGGTGCTGGATCCTGCGAAGCCTCTGTTAATTGCCCAGTATGTACAACCTATTAATGGTTATTCGAATCCGCAGGGGATTGACTCGCTCGATATTTTCGTGGGTGACGATACCTCAGGCTTAGAGGTCCAGGGAAACAACAATGCGAATCTGATAATTGGCGGGAACGGTGGTGATGTTCTGGATGGAAACTACGGTGACGATGTTATCTATGGTGGTACCGGTAACGATCACCTCTATGCGGAGGATGGGAATAGCTGGTTAATCGGTGGCGGAGGTAACGATGAATATCATATTTCCGGGACAGGGACAAAGCACGTAATAGACACGGATCCCACGTCTAAAGACCGGATCTTTCTCGATGGTGTGCTGCTAGCGGGCAAGTTCATCGCTTCTTCCACGAGTCCGAATGTTTTTACCTCCTTGGATGGCCGGATCACGATTAACGACCCACCCGAAGAAATCACAATTACCGATAGCAGTGGCGGCGATGTCGTAATCGATAACTTCCAGGACGGGGACTTTGGAATTAATCTCGAAGACGCGCCGCAAGATTCACAGATCACCCGCACCATCACGGGCGATCTCGAACCGCAGCAGCCGCTCGCGTTCGACGATCTGGGCAACGTAGTCACGACCGGCAACGCAGCACCCAATCGCGCCGACACGCTCTTCGATTCCGCCGGCAACGATCACATTCTCGCCGGCGGCGGCGATGACACTGTGAATGCGTCTCGCGGGGGCGACGACTTCATCGAGGCGGGGGCGGGAACCGACTTGGTGGAAGCGGGCGCTGGCAACGATTTGGTCGCCGGCGGCAGCGGCCGGGACATTCTATTCGGCGATCTCGGCAACGACCGGCTCTTTGCCGGGGACCAGGTTGATGTCGCTCAGGCGATCGCCGATGGAGCCGATGCGCCTGACGCAGGGCCCGATGGTGAATGGCTCTCGGGCAACGAAGGCGATGACCTCCTTGTCGGGAGCGACGCGACCGATGCGCTCCTCGGGGGCGAGGGGGCCGACATCATCGTCGCAGGCGGCGGGGGTGACGTGATCGAGGCGGACGGTGATGTCCGCGGTTTGGAGGGAGCGAGTCCAAGCCTGAACGCCTCGAGTACCACCGACCCGGACGGCAGCGCGGCGGGAACGACTGCGATCGTGGGCGCCGGGGTGCGCGTGGCGATCACGGCGCCTGGCGACGACGTGGTCTATGCGGGAGCGGGGGACGACTTCGTCTTCGGCGGGGGTGGGGACGATGTTCTCTTTGGCGAAGCGGGCAACGATTTCCTCTTCGGTGAATCGGGTAACGACGACATCGAAGGCGGCGATGGCAACGACGTGCTCTCCGGGGACAACGGCGGCTCGGTGCTCGACTACAGCCAGCACGGCGACGACTTCATCGACGGCGGCGCGGGCGATGACACCATCTTCGGCGACGGCGGTTCGGATGACCTCTTTGGGGGCGACGGCAACGACCAGATCGTGGGCGACTCCTCCGACATCAATTCCGGGGATGACTACATCGACGGCGAGGCGGGCAATGACCTCCTGCAAGGCGACGGCGGCGCGGACGTCCTCTACGGCGGCGCGGGCGACGATCAGCTTGAGGGCGATTCGACGAACACAGGGGCCGCGTTCCAAGGCGCCGATCAGCTCTTCGGCGAGGACGGCAACGACGCCCTCTTCGGTCAGGGCGGAAACGATTTTCTGGATGGCGGAGCCGGTAACGACAGCATGTTCGGCGGCACGGGCGACGACGAGATCTCAGGTGGCGACGGTAACGATCAGGCGCGTGGCGAAGACGGAAACGATGCCCTCGATGGTGGGGCCGGAAACGACACGATGCTCGGCGGCATGGGCCGGGACACGCTCACAGGCGGCGACGGCGACGATCAGCTCGCCGGCGACAACGGCGGAACCGACGCGGGCGGCGACGCCGATGTGCTCGACGGCGGCGCGGGCAACGACATTCTGCAAGGCCAGGGCGGGAACGATTCGCTCGACGGCGGCGTCGGCAAGGATACGCTGATCGGCGGCATGGGCAGGGACACTATTTCCGGCGGCGATGGCGACGATCGGATCGCGGGAGACAACGGCGGAGCCGACGCGAGCGGCGAGGCCGATTCCATCGACGGCGGAGCCGGCAACGACATCATCGACGGCCAGGGCGGAGACGACGTGCTCGACGGCGGCTCGGGCGATGACACCGTCCAGGGCGGACTCGGGAACGACACGCTCAATGGCGGAGGAGGGGCGGACGTCCTGATGGGAGGAGTGGGCGACGATACCTACGTATTCCAACCGCAGGCCACAATAAGCGACTTCGAGGGGCACAACCACATCGTCCTGGATGCAGGCGATGTCTCCGAGCTCGTCACGCGAATCGGCACCACTGCGGACGGCGGCAGCTTCCTGATCGTGGCTCGCGCCGATGCGCCGCAGGCGGTCCCCGGGTTGATCGATGGCATGTACATCCTCGGCGATCCCGGCACGGTCGACTTCGATTTCACCCTGACCACCGGAACGGTCATCTCCAGGCAGCAGCTCCTCGACAGCACTTTGACGCAGGGCGACGGCATCGCCGCCTTCATTCTGGGCTCTAACGGAACCGACTTTGTGACCGGCAGTCCAGAAGCCGATCATCTGTCCGGAGGCGATGGCGGAGACTTCATCGACGGTGGAGGCGGAGACGACCTGCTCGAAGGAGGTGCCGGCAACGACAATGTCTCCGGTGGCGATGGGGCCGACATCATATCGGGCGGCGACGGAAGCGATACGCTCGTGGGAGCGAGCGGTGACGACTTCATCGACGGCGGCCCGGGCGCCGACAACATCAGCGGCGGCGACGGCAACGACACCCTGGTGTCGAGCGGCGGCGGCGACTTGATCGACGGTGGCCTGGGAGACGATACGGTCATCGCCTCTGCGGGCGACACGATCACCGACGGAGACGGTGTCAATCACCTGGACCTGACGTCCATCGCGGACCTCACCGCGCAGAATCTCGAGGTCACGCAATCCACGGATCCCTTCCGGAGGCTGTTCCTCGATCTTCATGTCCGTCCGGGAGCGATCGGACCCGCGGACCCGGCGGATTCTTCCGTCGGCGTGCGGATCACCGACGGAGAGCTGGGCAGCTTCGCCACGGTCACGGTCAACGATGGCGCGGGCGGCACGGTGACGCTCACGCACGAGCAGTTGATGACGCAGTATGCCTCGACCGGGTTTACCTACCCGGGGACGCCGGGCGCCGACCAGCTCGTCGGCACGAGCCACGACGACCTCATGTCCGGCAACGACGGGAACGATACGCTTTTCGGTAACGCCGGCAACGACACGCTCGACGGCGGAAACGGCAACGACGTTCTCGAGGGCGGGGCAGGGCTCGATCACTACCTCTTCGGCTTCCACAGCTCCGGTACGATCATCGAGGGACAGGGCGAGCACAGCATCATCGACCTGGCCCCCGGAATCACGCTGGAAGACGTGGTCGCCAAGCACCTCGGGGACGATCTCGTCTTGCAGGTCGGCACGTCGAGCACGACGACGGTGAAGAACTACTTCACCACGGGTCAGCAGGTGGACATCGCGGAGTTCGGCGGTCCGAGCATGAGCGCGGAGGATCAGGTCGCGACGACGGCGGCCGACACGAGGACCGACCGCGAAAAGCTCAAGGCTGCTTTTCGCATCGCCGCGAGACAGCAATTCTTCGCAGCCTTCCTCAACGACCCGGAATGGCATTTGACCGGTCCCAGTTCCGTCGCGAGAGACGTAGACCAGCAGCCGTTCGGGTTCGTCAACAAGGTTCGCGAGGAAGAATTCGACACGATCTTCACGTATAGCCCCAATTCTTCGATACCCACCGTATCGACCGCGACGGCTCCGACGCAGATCTTGTTCGATTCATCGGTACTCATCAGCGGAGGCCGCTTCGTTCATGACACCGCCGAGCTCGTTCTCAACGTAGTGACAAGCGACGAGGAATTCATTCAGCCCAACAGCGGGTTCGCGACTACCGGGCCTTTTGAGGTCCGCTCGATGGGGGTGACCTGGGCGGAAGGGCCGTTCACCGTCGCGGGTGCTTCTACGCAGAGGAGTGGATTCACAGAGGTTCTTGGGCCAATCGACCCCAATACTCATTCGCCGACGTTGTTGGCCGTTATCCTCAGGGAATTCACCGATACGCCATTGGCGGCGACCGTGACCGGGACGGTGTCCGACGGGCCGGGCGCGTCGCTCGACGGCCTGCCGTCCACCGTGAACGCTTTCTTCAGCAATACGGACACCATCGACTTCGTCCCCGAGGTGGTCGGTGGCCCGAGCTCCAATACCATTTTCGGTTACATCGTCGACGGCGGCGGCGGGGATGACGCGATCTTCGGCGGCGGATTGCTGCTCGGCGGTGACGGCAACGATTTCATCGAGGGAGCCGGATCGCTTTACGGAGAGAGCGGTGACGACACGCTGCAGGCCGGTGGCTTTTTGCCCTTCGTGAGCGATCCGGGTCCGAACTATCTGGACGGAGGCAGCGGCAACGACGTCTTGATAGGCGACAGAACGACCAACCTGGGCACGATTCATGTTCCGGGGAGCGGCGACGACGTGATCATCGGCGGGGGCGGGAGGGACGTCGTGCGCATCGGGGGCGAGGACACGGGCTCGAAGATCGTGTGGGACAAGGGAACGGGCGGCGAGGGTGGCGGCGAAGGCAATTCGTTCTTCGACTGGTACTACGGCAACCTGGGCATCTTCGATTGGATAACCCAGCTTCAGCTCGGAGCGTCACTGCCGGTGCCCAGCGCCGACGATTTCGCGCTTCTCGAGCAGGCCTATGGTTTCGACTTCTATACAACCGACCGGGTCGAGTTGCCGGGCGCGGCGACCGCGAACGACCTGACGGTGGGCTGGGGCTCCGTGCAGGCCACCACGATAGACCACAATATTAACCCAACGCTGGATTTCCAACTGCGCAATGCCCGGTATACCCTGGACCTGTCTTGGGGCACCGGCACCGTGGTGCGTATCGTGTTGCCCGAGCCGAGCGGCGGCACGGCGAGCAATCTGAGCGATCTGGGGCAATCGCCCATCGGCACCGGCTTCGAAATCGTGCGCCTCGGAGACGGGAGCGACGTCACCGTCGGCCAATTGCGTGCGCGAGCGCCTGCGGTTCCCTCGCTGATCGACATCTTCGGTACGGGGGACGGCGACGTCCTGCAAGGCGGGAGGCTGGGCGACGCCATCCATGGGGAGGACGGAAACGACACGCTCTCGGGGAGCGGGGGCGACGACTTCCTCGACGGCGGCGCCGGGGACGACGACTTACTCGGTGGCGGCCAATTCTTCGGTTCAGGTGACGGCGACGACACGCTTCAGGGCGGTCTCGGCTCGGATTTCGAGCAAGGAGGGGACGGCAACGATACCTATCTCTATTCGTTCGGGGACGGCACCGACTTCATCGACGATTCCAGTGGCACCGACACGCTTCGCTTCGGCGCCGGCATCGCACCGGGCGATCTCCTGGTAACCCGCGATTCTTCCACGCTCTACCTGACTCTGCGGAGCACAGGGGAAGGTGTGAATATCAACAACTATTTCACTCAAGGCGAAATAGAAAACGTCGCGTTTGCCGACGGCACGGTGTGGGACGCTGCCGCAACGCAAAGCCAGATAGTGATCGCTCCCGCCACCGACGGCAACGACACGATCTTTCTGGGAGACGGCGATGACGTCGTCGATGGCCTGGCGGGCGACGACTTCGTCGCCGGCAACGGTGGAAACGACATCCTGGCCGGAAGCGAGGGGAACGACGGACTCCAGGGCGGCGCCGGCGGCAACCTCCTGCTGGGCGGCGAGGGGACCGACGCCACCGACGTGGGGCAGGACTCCGGCCACGATCTCTTCATCGGAGGGCCGGGGGACGACTTCATCTTCGACTTCTCCGGCGACAACAACAACGTGGTGTACGCGTTCAACGCCGGCGACGGGCAGGACCAGATTCTCACCACGACGGGAAGGCTCATTACGATTTCCGTCGGCGGTGCCGGGATCGACGACATCCGCCTGTCCAATCAGGATTTCCAATTCAAGCTCGAGATCGGAAATAGCGACGCGATCGATATCAGCAACTATTCGGGCGATCCGCAGTTCTGGCCGGCGGCGACGCTGCAGATCATCGGCGCGGACGTCCGCACTTACGATCTGAACGCCGTCGTCGCGGCGTACAACGCCGCGCGAGACCAGGATCCGAGTCTGATTCATTGGTCGGCAGCCGACGCGCTGGCGGCGAACCTGCTCTCGGTGAGTACGACGGAGGCGTTCGGCGGTGCGATCGCCTACCAATACGCCACAACCGGCAACGTCGATGGGCTCTCGGTCGCGCAGAAGCAGGCCGTGCTCGCGGATTCCGACTTTGGCATGGCCCCGCAGACGATTTCCCAAGGCCAGGTCAATCATGCGCCGGTCGCGAACCCCGATGCCGTCAGCGTTGCAGAGGATGCGACGACGGCGAACCTCGTGCCGCTGCTGCTCGCCAACGACACCGACGTGGATGCCGGGGACACCCGCAGCATTTCAGCGGTGAATACGACCGCAACAATCGGCTCAGTGGTATTCAACGCTGCGACCCAGACGCTGACCTACTCCGCGGACGCCGCGTCGCAGGACGCTCTGGCGAGCGGCGAGACGGCCACCGATACGTTCAGCTACACCATCGCCGACTCGCACGGAGAAACTTCCACCGCGGCAGTGACGGTTACGGTCACCGGGGTGAACGACGCGCCGGTCGCCACCGGCGAAGCGTTCACGATTCAAGGGATTCAGTTTGTCCAGACCCTGAGCGGCAGCGTGCTCGCGAACGATTTCGATCCGGACCACGGCGCGATCCTGAGAGTCGCCAATGGCGGGATATTCGAAGGAACGTACGGGACGTTCGAAGTGAACGGAAAGGGACGGTATACCTACACCGACCAGAAGCAGCTCGCGGTCCTGTCGCTCGCGCAGGGGCAGGTCGGAACGGATCAGTTTACCTATACGGTCACCGACGACACCAGCAACCCGAACGATGCGCTCACGGCGACGGCGCAGTTCACGGTCAACATCGTCGGGCTCAACGACGCGCCGATCGCGCTCGAGGACTTCGGCAGCGTGCAGGAAGACGGGGTCCTCTCGGCCAGCGGCAACGTGCTCGCGAACGACAGCGATTACGACCAGGGCACGGTGCTGTCCCTGGTGAACCCCGGGACCTACGGCGGCGCCTTCGGCACGCTGGTTCTGGGCGCGGACGGCAGCTACCGCTACACGCTGGCAAACGCCTCCTCCGCGGTACAGGGCCTGAACCAGGGCGAATTTATCCGGGAATTGTTCACCTACAGGATCAGCGACGGGATCGCGGTCAGTGGCGCGCAAATCGAGATCGCCGTCACCGGCGTGAACGATGCGCCGGTCGCCGCGGCGGACAGCGTCGCGGTGGCCGAGGATGCGACCACCGCCAACCTCGCTGCGCTGCTGCTGGCAAACGACACCGACGCCGACAACGGCGACCAGCGCAGGATCGCGGCGGTCGATACGACAGGGACCGTCGGCACGGTGAGCTTCAATGCTTCGACGCAGACCTTGACCTACTCGGCCGACGCCGCGGCGCAGGATGCGCTGGCGGCGGGACAGACCGCGACGGATCACTTTACGTATACAGCGGCCGATTTGTTCGGAGGAACCTCGTCAGCGACCGTAACGGTGACGGTCACCGGGGTCAACGACGCGCCGGTGGCCTTTGCGGACAGTGTCGCCGTGAACGAGAACGCGACCACGGCGAATCTGGTGCCGCTGCTCCTGGCCAATGACACCGACGTCGATACGGGTGATACCCGCAGCATCACCGCCGTCAATACGACCGGAACGATCGGGACGGTTGCTTTCAATGCCGCGACGCAGACCCTCACCTACTCGGCCAACGCCGCGGCGCAGGATGCATTGGCCGCGGGACAGACGGCGACGGACAGCTTCAGCTATACAGTTACCGATTCGCAAGGGACCACTTCGTCCGCGACCGTGACGGTGACGGTAACCGGGGTGAACGACGCGCCCGTGGCGATACCTGACAGCGTCGCGGTGAACGAGAACGCGACCACGGCGAACCTGGTCCCGCTGCTGCTCGCCAACGACACCGACGTGGACACGGGCGATACGCGCAGCATCACCGTCGTCAATACGACCGGGACGATCGGCGCGGTGGCATTCAACGCCGCGACCCAGTCGCTCACCTACTCGGCCAACGCCGCGGCGCAGGATGCATTGGCCGCGGGACAGACGGCCACGGACAGCTTCAGCTATACGGTCGCGGATTCGCAGGGAGCCACTTCGTCTGCTACGGTAACGGTGACGGTGACCGGCGTGAACGACGCACCGGTCCTGGTCACGCCGGTCGCCGATCAGAACGCCACCGAGAACCAGGCGTTCAACTTCCAGGTGCCGGCGGCCGCGTTTACCGACGTCGACGCGGGCGATACGCTTGCCTACAGCGCGACCCTCGCAAGCGGTGCTGCGCTGCCGAGTTGGCTCACCTTCGACGCATCGACCCGAACATTCTCAGGCACGCCCGGGCACGCCGATATCGGCAGCTTGAGCGTGAAAGTGCTGGCGACAGACACTCAGGGAGCGTCCGCGTCCGATATCTTTGCCCTGAGCATCGCGCAAGGCTCGATCGACGGCACCGCGGGCGACGACAATCTCCTGGGCACGGCCGACAACGACACCCTCAACGGCTTCGCGGGCAACGATACGCTCGACGGTGGCGCCGGCGCCGACACGCTGGTGGGAGGGACGGGCAACGATACCTACGTGGTGGATAACGTTGGCGACGTGGTGGCCGAGAATCTCAACGAGGGTACCGACACGGTCAACAGTTCAGTGACCTATACGCTTGCGGCCAACGTCGAGAACCTCACCTTGACCGGAACCGCTGCGATCAACGGCACGGGCAATGCGCTCGACAACGTGCTCACCGGTAATAGCGGGGCAAACGTGCTGACCGGTGGCGCAGGCAACGACACCTACGTTGTCGGTACCGGGGACAGCGTGGTCGAAAACGCGAACGAAGGCACGGATACGGTACAGAGCTCGCTCACCTTTACCCTGGGCGCAAATGTAGAGAACCTGATCCTGACCGGGACGACCGCGATCAACGGCACGGGCAACGCGCTGGACAATGTGCTGACAGGAAACAGTGCAGCAAACATTCTCGCCGGCGGAGCGGGGAACGACACCTACATCGTGAGCACCGGGGACACGGTGACGGAAGCCGCGAGCGCCGGCACCGACACGGTGATGGCCGACGTGACCTGGACCCTGGGCAGCAATCTTGAGAACCTCGTCCTGACGGGCACCACGGCGATCAACGGCACGGGCAACACGCTCGCCAACTCGATCACCGGCAACAGCGCGAACAACACTCTGGATGGAAGCACCGGGGCCGACACGCTGATCGGTGGATTGGGCAACGACACCTACGTGGTGGACAACGTCGGCGATGCGGTCACCGAGAACGCGGCCGAAGGCACAGATCTCGTTCAAAGCTCGGTGACCTACACGCTCGCGGCGAACGTCGAGAACCTCACTCTCACGGGGACCGCTGCGATCAACGGCACGGGCAACGCGCTCGATAACCTGCTCACGGGCAACAGCGCCAACAACACCCTCACAGGTGGCGCGGGTAACGATACGCTCGATGGTGGCACGGGTAACGACACCATGGTGGGCGGCACGGGCAACGATACCTATGTAGTGAATATCGCCACCGATGTCGTGACCGAGAACCTGAACGAAGGCATCGACACCGTCCAGAGCGCGGTCACGCTGACGCTCGGGGCCAACCTGGAGAACCTCACCTTGACCGGCACCACCGCGATCAACGGCACCGGCAACGCGCTCAATAACGTGCTCGTGGGCAATAGCGCCAACAACACCCTCACCGGTGGGGCGGGCAACGACACCCTGGACGGTGGGGCGGGCAACGACACCATGCTGGGAGGCGCCGGTGACGATACCTACGTGGTGAACATCGCCTTCGACGTCGTGACCGAGAACGCCAACGCAGGCAACGACACCATCCAGAGCGCGGTCACGCTCACGCTGGGCGCGAACGTCGAGAATCTGATCCTCACCGGCACCACGGCGATCACCGGCACGGGCAACGCTCTCAACAACCTGCTCAGGGGTAACAGCGCGAACAACACTCTGAACGGCTTGGGAGGCTTCGACGTGCTGGAGGGCGGAGCGGGGAACGATGTCCTCACCGACACGGTGGGAGGCAACTACTTCAACGGAGGCGCGGGGACGGATACGTTGATAGGGGGGACGGCCGGGGACTTCTTCATGGGCGGAGCCGGCAACGACACGATCAACACCGGCAACGGTGCCGACGTGATCGCCTTCAACGCGGGCGACGCGCAGGACTCGCTCAACCCGAGCAGCGGCGTGGATGACACGCTGTCCCTGGGCGGGGCGGGGCTCAACTACGCCAACCTCACGTTCCAGAAGACCGGCAACAACCTTGTTCTCAACGTGAGCGCCACCGACAAGATCACCTTCACCAACTGGTATGCGGCCTCCGCCAACAAGAACGTGCTCAACCTGCAGGTGGTCGCTGAGGCGATGGCCGGGTTCAATCCGAACGGAGGCAATCCGCTTCTCGATAACAAGATAGAGAAGTTTAACTTCCAGGGACTGGTGGGGGCGTTCGATGCGGCGCTGGCGGCCAACCCGACGCTGACGACTTGGGCGCTGACCAATGCGCTGACGCAGTTCCAGTTGGCCGGCAGCGACACCGCCGCGCTGGGCGGGGACCTCGCGTACTACTACGGCCTGAACGGCACGCTCGCGGGGATCGGCTTCGACAAGGCGCAGGACGTGGTGACCGGAGCGGGCTTCGGCACGCAGGCGCAGACGCTGCGGCCGCTCGCTTCGCTGCAGGACGGGGTGTCGCCGCTCAGCTGAGGCGCATGCGGGGCGACTGACTGCCAAATATTGGGCGCTAGTCCGCTATCTCATGTACATTGCCGCGTGAGAATATGACAGCATCATGCGCCGGTCGCCTCGGCGGGACAACGCAAGCCGGGAAGGGAACAGACAACGATAAGCTAGTGCCGGGCCGGCGACAGAGGCAGTTGAAATAACAGACCGAAGGCGTCACGGGGGAAAAAATGGCAGACCAATTCCTGTTCGGCACAGAACAAAGCGACACCCTCGCGGGTGGCGACGGAAACGACCACATCGATGGTCTGGGCGGCAATGACACCCTGTCCGGCAATGCCGGCGCCGACACCTTGGACGGGGGTCTGGGCAACGATTCCTTGCGCGGCGGGGAAGGCAACGACCTCCTCTTCGGGGCGGACGGCAACGACATCCTGGACGGGGAGGCGGGCGACGACACTCTCGACGGCGGCGCGGGTCTGGATATCTACCGGTTCGGGCGCGGGGACGGGCACGATGTCATCGCGGGCTCTCAGCTCTTCGAAGATGTGCTGCTGTTCGACCCGGGCATCCTGCTCACCGATGTGCAGGTGATCCGGGAAAACGACGACTTGCTCCTCGCCATCAAGGACAGCACCGACAGCGTGCGGGTATCCGGGTGGTTCTCGTTCGCCGGAAATCAATTGGTGAAGATCCGCTTTGCCGACGGCACGTCCTGGGACCCGGCGGCCATCGAGCGCAAGGTGACCTCCAGCAACGATTTCATCTTCGGTACCGCAAGCTCTGAAACGCTGGACGGCGGCCTGGGGGACGATTGGCTGGTCGGCAACGGAGGAAACGACGTCCTGTACGGGGACGTCGGGAACGACACCCTCGACGGCGGTGACGGCGCCGACACCTACTTGTTCGGCCGCGGTGATGGGCAGGATCTCATTGCCGTGAACAGGTTCGCGGACGATAAACTGCAGTTCACCAGCGGCATCACGGTTGCCGATGTCGCTGTGGCGCAGGAGTCCAACGATCTGCTGCTCTCCATCAAGGGGAGCACCGACAGCGTGCGGATCGCCGATTATTTCCTCGGACCGGGGAATTGGGAGGGACAGATTCGCTTTGTCGACGGCACGTCGTGGGACGTGGCTACGATCCTGCGCCATCTCACGGCGACCGACAACATGATCGGCGGCACGCCGGGCAACGATTTCCTGGATGGCGGTGCGGGCAACGACTTCCTGTTCGGCGATGCGGGGAACGACACTCTGTACGGAGGGAGCGGCGACGACGGTCTGGACGGGGGCGCGGGGGCCGACACCTATCTCTTCGGTCTCGGCGACGGGCGCGACGTCATCACCTCGGCCGCGCCGCTTTCCGAGGACCGGCTGCAGTTCGGCGGCGGGATCTCGTTCACCGACGTCGACGCGAGCGTCGCGGGCAATGATCTGATTTTGGGGCTGAGGGGCAGCGCCGACAGCGTGCGGGTGTCGGGCTATATCTTCGGTGGCACGTCGCGGCTGAGCGAGGTCCGCTTCGCCGACGGCACGTCCTGGGACTTCGAAATCATCAGCCGCAAGCTTTTCTCCAGCGATGACTTGTTACTCGGCACGAACGGCGGCGACGTCCTGGACGGGGGCCTCGGCAACGACACCCTTATCGGCGCAGAAGGCGACGACATTCTGTACGGGGACAGCGGCGACGACCGGATGGAGGGCGGGTCGGGAAGCGACACGTATTACTTCGGCAGATCGAGCGGGCACGATACGCTGATCGAGCAGCTTCAAAGCCCCGGTGACATGGACACGGTCGTTTTCACCGGAGATATCGCGACCCGGGACCTGATCGTCACGCGCGACTCCGATGATCTCGTCGTCGGCGTCTCCGGCTCTTCCGCGCAGCTGACGATCAGCGCCTGGTTCCAGCCGGGCGCAGCGTCCCACGTCGAGCGTTTCGTATTCGGTGACGGGACGGTATTGAGCGATGGGAATGTCGAAGCAATGGTTGCGGCGCCGATCACCGGCACCGAGGGCGACGATGTCCTGACGGGCACGGACGCGGACGACGAGATAGTCGGATTGGGAGGCAACGATCAACTCGATGGCGGGCTCGGAAACGACACGCTCGACGGCGGGACGGGCAACGACATGCTGTTCGGCGGCCTGGGCGATGACGTGTATCGGCCGGGCCCGGGGCTGGACTGGATCTATGAGGGCGGAGGCAATGACGAGCTGCGCTTCGCCGCGGGGGTGAGTCCGGACCAGGTGGAGCGCGTCCGCTCCGAAGGGAGCAACGACCTGGTGCTGCGCGTCGTGGGGACGTCCGACGAGGTGAAAATCGGGAATTGGTTCAGCGATCCTTTCTACCAGGTCGAACGCGTAGTGTTCGACGACGGCACGGTCTGGGATCCGGCCACCACCGCATCGCTGCGGCGACTGGGGACCGAGGGCGACGACTTCCTGCAAAGCAATTTCTTTTACGGCGGCCTGCTCGACGGGCGCGGGGGCAATGACCAGCTGTTTGGCGGGATGGGTAACGACACCCTCGACGGCGGGCCAGGGAACGACTTCATGCTGGGCGGCAGCGGCGACGATGTATACCTCCCGGGCTCCGGTCTTGATTCGATCCTTGATTTCGAGGGAAACGACACGCTGCGCTTCGCTACGGGAGTGAATCCTGACGACGTGGAGCGCATCCGCCCCGACGGGAGCGACGACCTGGTGCTGCGCGTTCCGGGCTCACCCGATGAGGTGAGGATAGCGAACTGGTTCACCGATCCGTCCAACCGGCTGGAGCAGGTGGTGTTTGCCGACGGCACGGTCTGGGATGCGGCGACGACCTCTTCGCTGCGGCGCCTGGGGACCGAGGGCAACGACGTGTTGTTCGGCAGCGCGGTGTCCGGCGGGCTGCTGCTGGGTCGCGGGGGCGACGACGTGCTGATCGGCGGGGCGGGCAACGACACGCTGGATGGTGGCACGGGCAACGACTTCCTGAACGGCAGCTCGGGCGATGACGTGTATCTGGCGGGCTCGGGGCAGGACAGCGTGTTTGATTTCTCAGGCAATGACGAGCTGCGCCTGGCCGCGGGGATCGCACCCGAGCAGATGGAACGCATCCGTCCTGACGGGAGCGACGATCTGTCGCTGCGCGTCCTGGGCTCGAGCGACGAGGTGCGGATAGCGAATTGGTTCAGCGATCCGTCCTTCCAGCTGGAGCGGGTGGTGTTCGACGACGGCACGGTGTGGGATGCGGCGACCGCCGGATCGCTGCGGCGCCTGGGGACCGAGGGCAACGACGTGTTGTTCGGCAGCGCGGTGTCCGGCGGGCTGCTGCTGGGTCGCGGGGGCGACGACCAGTTGTTCGGCGGGGCGGGCAACGACACGCTGGACGGCGGCACGGGCAACGACAGCCTGTTGGGCGGGGCCGGAAGCGACACCTATTTCTTCGATCGCACCAGCGGGCATGACCTGATACTCGAGCTTCAGGAGAACCCGGGCGATGTCGACACCGTGGTCTTTGGCGACGACATCAGCCGCCAGGACCTCGTGGTCACCCGCGACGTTCTGGGCAATCTTTTTGTGGATATTTCGGGTTCGGACGCTCAAATGCGTTTCAACGCCTGGTTCAGTCCGGAGGTTCCGTCCCACATCGAGCGCTTCGTGTTCCGCGACGGGACGGTGCTGAGCGACAGCGATATCCAGGCGATGATCAACGATCCACCGGTTGCGAACCCTGACGCGGTGAGCGTGAGCGAAGACGCGACGACGGCGAATCTGGTTCCGGCGTTGCTCGCGAACGACACCGATCCGGATGCGGGCGACACGCTCAGCGTCGTGTCGGTCGATACGAGCGGAACGCTGGGAACGGTCGCCTTCGACGCCGCGACGCAGACGCTCACCTATTCGGCGGACGCCGCGGCGCAGGATACTCTGGCGGCGGGGCAGACCGCGAGCGACAGCTTTGGGTACACCGTAAGCGATTCGTCCGGGGCAACCTCGACGGCGACCGTCACGGTAACGGTCACGGGCGTGAACGACGCCCCGGTCCTTGCGACGCCTGTCGCCGACCAGAGCGTGACGGAGAATCAGCCGTTCGTCTTCCAGGTCCCTGCCTCCACCTTCAGCGACGTCGACTTCGGCGACACGCTCGCCTACGGCGCCACGCTCGCGAGCGGCGCGGCATTGCCCTTCTGGCTCAGGTTCGACGCGGCGAGCCGCACCTTCTCGGGCACGCCCGGCGACTTCGACCTCGGGACGATCAGCGTGCGCGTCACCGCGACCGATACGCAGGGCGCGTCCGCCTCGGACGTGTTCGACATCGGCGTCCTGCCGATCACCGGGACGGCGGGGGACGACAACCTCATCGGCACGGCGAGCCGCGACACGATCCTGGGGCTCGCCGGCAACGACACCCTCGACGGCGCGGGCGGCGCGGATGCGCTTGTCGGAGGAACCGGGAACGACATCTACATCGTCGACAACCAGGGCGACACCACCACCGAATTCCCGGGCGAGGGGACGGACACGGTGCAATCCTCGGTCAGCTACACGCTCTCGGCCAACGTCGAGAACCTGACCCTGACGGGCACCCTGGCCATCAGCGGCGGGGGCAACGAGCTCGACAACTCGCTCGTCGGAAACGGCGCCGCCAACACGCTCTTGGGCGGCGCGGGCAACGACACGCTCTCGGGCGGCGCGGGCAACGATACCCTGGATGGCGGCGCCGGCAACGACTCGATGTCGGGCGGCGCCGGCGATGACACGTATTTCGTCGACGCTCTTTCGGACGCCGTAGTCGAGAATGCGAATGACGGGGCGGACACCGTTCAAACCTCGATTACGTATACCCTCGCCGCCAACGTCGAGAATCTGGTTCTGCTGAATACGGTGACGGCGACAGACGGCACCGGTAACGAGCTGGCGAACAGGATCGTCGGAAGCGCGAGCAACAACGTTCTGAATGGCGGGGCCGGTGCGGACACCTTGATCGGCGGCAGGGGGGACGACACCTATGTCGTGGACGACGCCGGCGACTCGGTCGTCGAGAGCGCCAACGAAGGGACCGACGCTGTCCGCAGCTCGATAACGTACGTCCTGCCATCCGACGTCGAGAACCTCACGCTCACGGGCGGCAACGGCATCGACGGCACCGGTAACAGCCTTGCCAACGTCCTCGTCGGCAATGCGGCGGCCAACTCCCTTCGTGGGGAATTCGGACTCGACATCCTGGAAGGGGGCGGAGGAGACGATCTTCTCTATGGCGGATTCGGCATCGATATCGCCCGGTTCTCGGGAAGTTCCGATGGCTACGCGTTCTCGGTGAGCGATGATCTGGTGCGGGTAACCGACATCGATGCCGCCAACGGCGACGACGGAGTGGATACGCTGGACGGCATCGAGACGATCCGCTTCTCTAGCGGGGACTTCACCCTGAGCACGGATATTCACGTGAGCACGTCTACGCTCCTCAATCAGAATATCCCGAGCATCGCTGGTCTAGAGGGCGGCGGCTACATCGTGGTCTGGCAGGGACTCGGTCGCGGCGACGATTTCGGCATCTTTGCGCAGCGCTACGGCGCGGACGGCGCGCCGGTCGGGGTTGAAACGCGGATCAACTCCACGACCGCGGACCTTCAGCAGGTGCCGTCGGTCAGCGCGCTCGCCGGCGGCGGATACGTAGTCGCGTGGCAATCCCAGAATCAGGACGGCAGCCGATCGGGGATCTACACCCAGCGCTTCGACTCGGGCGGCGCCCCGGCCGGCGTTGAAACACGAGCCAACACCTTTACCGCCCTCGAGCAGGCGAACCCAGCCGTGGTGGGCCTGGCAGGCGGCGGCTACGTCGTGAGCTGGGACTCGAACGGCCAGGACGGAAGCGGGTTGGGGGTCTACCTGCAACGCTACGACGCCAGCGGCGTTCCGGCCGGAAGCGAGGTGCGGGTGAACAGCACCGTCCTCAGCGATCAGCGCGTACCTGCGATCGGTGCGCTCGACGACGGCGGATACGTCGTCGCGTGGACGGGTTTCCAAGCCGGTACGAACTCCGTTTTCTTGCAGCGCTACGATGCCGCCGGGAACGCGGTGGGCGCGGAAACCCAGGTCAATACGATGCCATTCAATCAAGGGAGCGTGTCCGTTGTCGGACTCGCCAATGGCGGCTTCGTGGTCACCTGGAACGGCCTCACGGGTACCGCTACGCAAAACGATATATACGCGCGCCGGTACGACGCCGCGGGTGCGCCTGTCGGCAGCGAATTCATGGTCAATGCAACCACGGTGGACCAGCAGCTCGGCCCGACGGTGGCGCAGCTATCAGACGGCGGCTACGTCATTTCGTGGATGTCGGACAATACCGACGGCGACGTCGCGGGCATCTTCGCGCAAAGATATGCGGCGGATGGCGCGACCGTGGGCGGCGAGTTTCAGGTCAATACGGTAGCGCAGGGCAGCCAGGCTCTTCCCGTTGTTACCGGTCTTTCCGACGGCGGCTACACCATTGCCTGGCAGTCGGATGACGGCAGCGCCAGCGGCATCTACGCGCGTCGTTTCGACGCATCCGGGGCCGCGAAGGTGGATCAGATGGAGGTACGCGGCACCACCGGCGACGATGTCATCGTCGCCGCTGACGGCAACCAGTCGATCAACGGCGGCGGCGGTGCAGACACCATGAGCGGCGGTCTCGGTGATGACACTTATGTCGTCGACGCGGTGGGCGACCTGGTTATCGAGAATCCCGGAGCCGGGACTGACTCGGTTCTGAGTTCCGTCACCTATGCATTGTCTCTGAACGTCGAAAATCTCACGCTGACCGGGACGTTGAGCGTCAACGCGACGGGCAACGGCCTGGCCAACACCCTGATCGGTAACGCGGCTAACAATGTCCTGGACGGCGCCGGGGGCGCGGACACCATGGCCGGCGGGGTCGGCAACGACACCTATGTAGTCGACGACGGCGCGGATACGGTCACCGAGTTCGTAAACGAAGGCCTTGACACCGTGCAGAGCTCGGTGGCCTACGTCCTCGGTGCCAACGTCGAAAACCTTACGCTCGTCGGCACGGCGCCGATCAGCGGTACCGGCAACGCCCTCGACAATGTTCTCACCGGCAACGGCGCGGCGAACGTCCTGTCGGGCGGGGCGGGCAACGACACCTATGTCGCCGGCGCCGGCGACACGGTGACCGAAGCGGCGGGTGAGGGCAACGACACCGTGGTGACCGATGCAAGCTGGACGCTGGAAGCGAACCTGGAGAACCTGGTCCTGGTCGGCGTGGCGGACATCGACGGTACTGGCAATTCTCTGGTGAACTCGATCACCGGCAATCAGGGAAACAACATCCTGAACGGCGGAACCGGCGCCGATTCGATGGCCGGAGCCTTGGGAAACGACATCTACGTGGTAGACAACCCGGGCGACGTCGTCATCGAGAACCTCGGCGAAGGAACGGATCTGGTGCAAAGCACAGTGAGCTACACGCTCTCGGCCAACGTCGAGAACCTGACCCTGACCGGCGCGTCCGCGATCAGCGGCACAGGCAACGCCCTGGACAACGTGCTCACCGGCAACAGCGCGGCGAACACGCTCGCCGGAGGCGACGGCAACGACATCCTCGACGGCGGAACGGGCAGCGACACCATGGCCGGGGGCGCGGGCAACGATACCTACGTGGTCAACGTCTCCAGCGACGTGGTCGTTGAGAGCGCCGACCAGGGCAACGACACCATCCAGAGCGCCGTGACGCTGACCCTTGGGAGCAACGTCGAGAACCTCGTCCTCACCGGCAGCAGCGCGATCAACGGCACGGGCAACGCCCTGAACAACCTCGTGCGGGGCAATTCGGCGAACAACACTCTCAACGGTGCAGGCGGCTTCGACGCACTGGAAGGTGGAGGCGGCAACGACTCCCTAACCGATACCTCTGGCGGCAACTACCTCAACGGCGGGGCGGGTACCGACACCCTCACCGGGGGCGCGTCGGCCGACTTCTTCATCGGCGGCCCGGGCAACGACACCCTCAGCACCGGCAACGGCGCCGACGTGATCGCCTTCAATGCCGGGGACGGGCAGGACTCGGTGAATCCCAGCAGCGGCATCGACAACACCCTGTCGCTCGGCGGCGCGGGCCTCTCTTACGCCAGCCTCACGTTCCAGAAGAGCGGCAACGCTCTGGTGCTCAACGTCAGCGCCACCGACAGGATCACCTTCGCCAACTGGTACTCGGGCAGCGCCAACAGGAACGTACTCAACCTGCAGGTAGTGGCCGAGGCGATGGCCGGGTTCAACCCCACGGGAGGCAACGCGCTCCTGGACAACAAGGTGGAGGAATTCAACTTCCAGGGGCTGGTGAATGCGTTCGATGCGGCGCGGGCGGCCAACCCGAGCCTGACTTCCTGGGCGCTGATCAATGGGCTCGCGCAATTCCAGTTGGCGGGCAGCGACACGGCGGCGCTGGGCGGGGACCTCGCCTATCAGTATGGTCTGAACGGCACGCTTGCCGGGATCGGCTTCGACAAGGCGCAGGACGTGGTGACCGGCGCCGGCTTCGGTACCCAGGCGCAGACGCTGCGTCCGCTCGCGAGCCTGCAGGACGGCGTCACGCCGCTCGGTTGAGGCACACACGATGAACGCTCCTTCAGAAGTTCCTCTCTCTCAGGAAAAGCGCTCGCCCTTAGCCGCCGCGGCCCGCGTTGCCGAGCGCCTGGGAGAGCGCATTCACGTCGACCCGCGCGACTTCCAGCCCGCGATCGTGCGGCTTCAGGATGCGCCCCCCAATCCTCTCGGGCGGCGCGTGCTGTGGGTGACGCTCGCGTTCCTCGCCGCCCTGCTCGCATGGGCGACGTTCGGCAAGCTCGACATCGTCGCCGTCGCCGAGGGCAAGCTCGTGCCCGACACCTATCTCAAGATCGTGCAGCCGACCGACTCCGGCGTGGTGAAGGAGATCCTGGTAAAGGAGGGCCAGCAGGTGAAAGCCGGGCAGGTGCTGATGCGCATGGACGCCACGCTCTCGGATTCGGACCTGAAGTCGCTCACCGCGGACGACCACAACAAGCGCATCGCGCTGCGGCGCATCGACGCGCAGCTCGCGGGGTCGCCGTTCACGCGGCGCGCCGATGAGCCGGCGGATCTCTTCACGCAGGTGTACGCGCAGTACGCGGCTAACCGTGGCGCCTACGAGAACGCGCTCGCTCAGGAGCACAGCGTGCTGGAGAAGGCGCAGCACGACCTCAGGGCCGCCGAGGTAGTGAAAAACAAGCTCACCCAGGTGCTGCCTCACTATCGGGAACAGGAAGCCGCTTTCGAAAAACTCGCGCGGGACGGCTTCGCAGGCAAACTCATGTTTACGGACAAGCAGCGCGAGCGCATCGAGCGCGAACAGGATCTGAGCGCGCAGGAATCGGTGATCGCCTCGGCGCGCTCCACCATCGAGCAGGAAGAAAGGAAGATCGCGCAGATTACGGCCGATTACCGGCGCCAATTGCAAACCGAGCGCGTGGATACTGCCGCCCAGCTCGAAAAGGCGAGCCAGGAGCTCGCCAAGCAGGAGCACCGAAGCGAATACCTGGAGCTCAAGGCCTCTCAGGACGGCGTGGTGAAGGACCTCGCAACGCACACCATCGGCACGGTGACCACTCCCGGCACCATCCTGATGACGCTCGTGCCCAAGGACGAGATTCTGCGCGCCGAGGTGTGGGTGAAGAACGACGACATCGGCTTCGTGCGCGCGACCCAAGCCGCGAGAATCAAGCTCGCGGCGTTCACGTTCCAGAAGTACGGAATGCTGGACGGCGAAGTCGCGCATGTGAGTGCGGATTCCGCCGAGCAAGGCGCCGGTGCCGGCTCGGGGGCGGCCGGGCAAAACCAGCCGAGAACCGGCGCGCTGCCGCTCGCTTACAGGACGCTCGTGAACCTCAAGAGCCAGTACCTCCAGGCCGACGGGGAGAAGTACAGCCTCGCACCGGGCATGCAGGTATCGGCCGAGATCCATCTCGGCACGCGAACCGTGCTCGAGTACCTTCTTTCGCCTGTCACCAAGGCTTTCCACGAAGCGGCGCGCGAGCGCTGATCCGGCTCGCGGAATTTCGCACGACGCCCCTGTCCGGGGAGGTTGACGAGCCGCGCCGCGGTGGCGCATCGTGCGCAGTTATGAAGCTTCGACTGGGAATCGCCCTTCCGATCGCAACGGCTTGCCTCGCCGGGTGCGGCTATGGCGGCCCCGAGAGCGTCGGCGGCCCCAAGTTCACCATCGGTGGAACGGTGGGCGGTCTTTCCGGAACGGGGCTCGTCTTGCAGCTCAACGGTGGCGGGAATCTGGGTGTCACAGCCAACAGCGGGTTCACCTTCACCACAGTGCTTGCGAGCGGTGTCACGTACGCGGTCAGCGTACTCGCGCAGCCGACTACCCCGAGCCAGACGTGCAGCGTCACGAACGGCTCCGGGACCGTCGCGAGCGCAAACGTCACGAGCATCAGCGTCTCCTGCACGACCAACAGCTTCACGGTCGGCGGCACGGTGAGCGCGCTGATCGGCACAGGCCTGGTGCTGCGGAACAACGGCGGGAACGATCTTCCGATAGGCGGCAACGGCGCGTTCATCTTCAGCACGCCGATTTCTTCCGGCGCGGCCTATGCCGTGACGGTGAGCACTCAGCCGAACGGTCCGGCCCAGACCTGCACTGTGACGAGCGGCTCGGGCACGGTAGGGGCGGCCAACGTGACGAGCGTCGGCCTGTCCTGCGGCTTTACGATCGGCAGCCTTTCCGACCCGCTCGCGGTGCAGCAGTGGCACTTGAAGAACACCGGACAAAAGGCCTTTGCCGACGGAACCGGCGTCGCCGGCATGGACATCAATGTCGAGCCGGTATTCAGCACCTTTGGATTCACCGGCAATGGCGTCATCACGGCGGTGGTCGACAGCGGCCTTGAAATCGCTCACGAGGACCTCGCCGTGAACGTCATTCCCGGAGGCTCCTGGAATTTCATTAACGGCACCACCGATCCGACCAATACCGCTACGACCGGCGATCACGGCACCAGCGTCAGCGGTCTCATCGCCATGGCGAGAAACACGGTGGGAGGGATAGGCGTGGCGCCGACGGCGAGGCTCAAGGGATTTAATTTGCTCTCGATGTCTCCGCAGACCGAGCAAGCTTTCCTTGATTCTCTGGGGGGATCGACTTCCAACCCCAACAGCAGCGACGTCTTCGTTTTCAATCAGAGTTTCGGCATCAGCCCCACCGCCGATGTTCTGGTCGATCCCCTTGACGAAGCTCAGTATCTCTCCGGTGTCACCAATCTTCGCGGGGGCAAAGGCGCACTGTATGTCAAGGCGGCGGGCAACGGATTTCTCGACATAGGTGCACCGGGCAATTGCGACAATGCGAATGCCACGCATTCTTTGGTTAATGGAACATTTACGGGCCTGTCCTGCGAAAATGCGAATTTCGATCCCAGCAACACGCTTCCCTATCAAATTGTGGTCGGCGCGACGAACGCAAATGGCGTCCGAGCCACTTACTCCACGGCAGGTTCGACGATCTGGGTAAGCGCGCCAGGCGGAGAATTCGGGCGAAATGCGGCGCTTGACCCCGGGTTCATCGCGCCGATCTATGCCCCCGCAATGGTCACCACCGATCAGTCGGGCTGCACGAAAGGTTTTTCCACGACGACGGTGAACAACGGAAGCAGCTTCGACAACGGCGGCGCGCCCAATACTTCCTGCAACTACAGGAACGGAATGAACGGCACCTCGTCGGCGACACCCGTCACGGTGGGGGTCATTGCGCTCCTGCTCGAGGCGAACCCCGCGCTCACATGGCGCGACGTCAAACACATTCTCGCTTCGACCGCGAGGCAGATCGATGCCGCACGCGCCGCTGTCAACATCACGCTCTCCAACGGATCGTATGTCGCGGAGCCGGGCTGGGTCACCAACGCCGCGGGTTTCAAGTTCCACAACTGGTACGGGTTCGGAATGGTGGATGCCTCGGCCGCGGTCAACGCCGCGAGAACTTACGCGCCGGGTCAGCTCGGAACGTTCGTGAATACCGGGCTAATTTCGAGCGGTGCGATCAACATTGCGATCCCCGACAATAGCGTGACCGGCAGCGCGCCCGGTATCCTGACGGTGCCGACCGACCCGGTGCATGTCATCGAAGCCGTGCAAATCAGCGTAACGGCGACACATCCGGCCACCGGGGATCTGGGCATCGAATTGAAATCGCCCTCGAATACGACGAGCGTGCTGAAGAACCCCCGCGATGGCTTCGCCGGTTCAGCCGACCTGAACGGCATGGTGCTCCTCAGCAACGCGTTTTATGGAGAGAATCCGGCCGGCACCTGGACGATCAAGGTGGTGGACGGGTCGGGCGTCAGTACGACCGTGGGCACCCTGACCGGCTGGAGCATTCGGGTATACGGCCACTAGGTTTCGAGCGGGCGAAATAGCCTGTGGAGGCGGGAATGAACATCCGAATTGTTGCCCTATGTCTGACGCTCGCGGCTCCCCTCGGTCTGGCGCAGGAGTCCCCGAAGTCTGTCGCAAACGCCGCGGCCGCGGAGCGCGCCGCGATGCTCGAGACGCTGCAGAAAGGCAAGCCGATCACGGGCACCCGCGAGCGGTACCGGCACCTGCCTGAGGTGCTGGCGGTGGCGCGCGGCGACGACGAGACGCCGCAAGAAGCGATCGCGCGCATGGGCGCACGCGCCGACCAGCTTCTCGAAACCAAGGGGAGGCTGGTGCTGTTTCGTTCCACTCGGCAGAAGGCTGCGTCCGTGGAGGCGGTCGGCGGATCGGTGGTGTATCCAGTCGTGCTGAACGCGCGGACCGGGACCTTCGGGGTGCTGACCGGAACTCTGGTGGTGAAGCCGAAGAGCTTGGCGGACGCGGCAGCCATCGCGAGCAGCCACGGACTGGAGAAAGGCAAGGAGTATCCGCAGCTTCAGACCGTGTTCTACCGCGCGAAAGCGGGAACGGATATCGCCGACGCTCTAGCGGCATTGCAGGCCGACGCGCGCATCGAAAGCGCCTATCCCGAGATCATCGAGTACGTGCGCTCGCCGAAGTAGCCGCCCGGAGGCGCGGCTCTACCGCCCGCGATACGCGATGCGGTAAATCGCTCCCGCGTGATCGTCCGACACGAGGAGCGAACCGTCGGGCATCACCTCGACGTCCACCGGCCGGCCCCAGACCGATTCGCCCTGCAACCAGCCCTCGGCGAAGACCTCGTGCTTCAGCACGCGGCCGCCTTCGACGGCCACGCGCGCGACGCGGTAGCCGATTTTCTTCGAGCGGTTCCATGAGCCGTGCTCGGCGATGAAAATGTTGTTGCGATACTCGGCGGGGAAGCTCCCGCCGGTGTAGAAGCGCATGCCGAGCGATGCCACGTGGGCCCCCAGCTTCGCCGCGGGCGGCGCGAATTCGGAGCACGGGCGCTTACGGCCGAATTCCGGGTCGGCGGTGTCGCCCTGGTGGCAATAGGGATAGCCGAAGTGCATCTCGGGTTTGGGCGCGTGGTTCAGCTCGTCGGAGGGCAGCTCGTCGCCCAGCATGTCGCGGCCGTTGTCGGTGAACCACAGTTCCCGGGTGCGCGGATCCCAGTCGAATCCCACCGAGTTGCGAACGCCGCGCGCGAACACCTCGTAGCCCGACCCGTCGGGCCGGATCCGGGAGATGAGCGCGTAGTGGGCCGGATCGGGATCGCAGATGTTGCACGGCGCGCCGACCGGAACGTACAGCCGGCCGTCAGGGCCGAAGCGGATGAACTTCAAGCCGTGGTGCGTTTCGCGGGGATAGCGGTCGGTGACGACTACCGGTTTCGGCCGCGCGTCGAGCTGCGCCTCGATGTCGTCGAAGCGCAGGATGCGGTTCACTTCGGCGACGTAGAGCGCTCCGTCCTTGAGCGCCACGCCGTTCGGCATTCGCAGGCCCGAGGCGAGCGTGATGACCTGCATGGCTTTCGCCTCGCGATAGCGCACGGCGTACACGCGGTCGGCGCGCGTGCCGACGAAGAGCACGTTGTTCCTGCCCAGCGCGAGCGAGCGCGCCTCGGGAACGCCATCGGCGAAGACGCTGATTTCGAAGCCGGGCGGAAGCTTGATGCGCTCGAGCGGCAGACGCTGGGCGGGCGCTGCTTGTGCGAGAGCGAATGCGGCGCACGCGAATCCCGCCCGCAGCGCGACACCCGGGAAACTTCCTTTCACGCCTCGCCCTATCGAAATTCGCAAGAGATCGTCATATTAACAAACGCTTCCTCAAAGGCAGCAAATGATCACGACGGACTATGACGGCCGATGATCTTCGTAACACGGCGGCGCTTGACCTGCTTCGTGCGTCCAGCGCATGATTCGGCCACTGCCCGCACTTCTCCGCACATCCCGTATTTCTACGTAGTGGGAGTCGCCATGTCGAAGCTCAGCTTGCAAGTCGCCGCCGCAGTTCTGACCGCCGCCTTTTCCCAGCTCGCTCTTGCGCAAATGAGCCCCGCGCAGCGTTTCGAGCTCGCACCGGACGATCAACCGCTTCGCGGCGTGTCCCTCGGGACGCAGCCCGTGACCGTGTTCCTTAAGATGGCCGGCGATCCTGTCGCAGTGGTCCGGAGCCGGGCCCCGGGCAAGCAGATCTCCGAGCCCGAGCGGCGGTCCATTGCCGACAGCCTGCGCCGGGAGCAGGATGCGATCACCCCGGCGATCGAGGCCATGGGCGGTACCGTGGTGACGAAGCTCCAGCACGCGATCAACGGCATCAAGGTGCGCACGACGCGTGACCAGCTCGCCTCGATGGCGGCGTTGCCGGGCGTGGTGGGCATCAAGCCCGTCCTCATCTACAAGCCGGTCAACGCGGTGAGCGTGCCGTTCATCGGAACACCGGCCGTCTGGGGCGGATCGCCCGCCTTTCGCGGCGAGCACATCAAGCTCGCCATCGTCGACAGCGGGGCCGACTACACGCACGCGAACTTCGGCGGTCCCGGCACCGTCGCGGCGTTCGACGACGCCTTCGCCAACAGCACGAAGCCGGCCGACCCGGCGCTGTTCGGCCCCAATGCGCCGAAGGTGAAGGGCGGCACCGACCTGGTGGGCGACAACTATGATGCGTCCGATCCGAAGAACAACACGCCGGTTCCCGATGACAACCCGCTCGACTGCAACGGCCACGGCAGTCACGTGGCGGGCACCGCGGCGGGGTTCGGCGTCAAGGACGACGGAACCACGTTCCGGGGGCCGTACGACGCGAACACTCCCAACATGAAGTTCCGCATCGGGCCCGGAGTCGCGCCGCTGGCGGACGTCTACGCCGTGCGCGTCTTCGGATGCGCGGGCTCCACCGACGTCGTCGTCGAGGCCATCGACTGGGCCGTGGAGCACGGCATGCAGATCATCAGCATGTCTCTCGGCGCGGACTTCGGCCCCGCGGACACTGCGGACGCCGAGGCGTCCGAGCACGCAGCCGAGGCCGGGCTGATCGTGGTCGCGGCGGCCGGCAACGCCGGCCAGAGCCCGTACTTCCTGGGCTCGCCGGCTGCGGGTGACAAGACCCTCGCGGCGGCGGCGATGGATTCGACGGCGAAGTTTCCGGGCGCGACGGTCACGCTGAACACGGGCAAGACGCTGCAGGCGCAAAACGACAACGCCGCGGCGCTGCCCAGCGGCTCGCTGTCGATCTTCGTGCTTCCGGATACGGCGAACACAGGAGCGGAGGGAGTGTCCCTCGGCTGCGAAGAGAAGGAGTACGACCCGGCGAAGATCACCGGCAAGCTCGTCGTCGCCCTCCGTGGCGTCTGCGCCCGGGTCGATCGCGCCATCTTCGGCTTCGAGGGTGACATCTTCGATCCGGCCACCGGCAAGATCGTCACCATCCCGTTCCTCGGTGTGCGGGGCAACTCGCAGAGCGTGCTCAGCACCGACGCGCGCGCCGTGATCGCCGCCGCCAGCACGACGCTCGCGGCCGTCGACATCGTGAATCCGGGCTTCAAGCGGTTCGCAGGCTTCACCTCGGGCGGTCCGCGCAACCTGGACAGCCTCCTCAAGCCGGACGTGACCGCGCCCGGCGTGAGCATCCTATCCACGGCGATCGGCACCGGCAATCTCGGCGTGCGTCTTTCCGGCACGTCCATGGCGACGCCGCACGTGAGCGGGGTGGCGGCGCTGGCGCTTCAGTCTCACCCGGACTGGGATGCGGACAACGTCCGGCTGGCGATCGCCAACACGGCCGATGCATCGCAACTCGGCGGCTTCCAGGCGAAGCTGGGCGGCTCCGGGCTCGTCCAGCCGTTCGCCGCTACGCGTACCTCGGTGGTCGCGCGCGGGACCAGGGACGCCGGCAACGTCAGCTTCGGCGTGGGCGAGTTCTCTCGCGACTTCTCCGGCGAAGAACGCATCCGGGTGCAGAACCTCGGGTCCTCAACCCAGACGTTCGCGGCGTCGGTCATTCAGGGGGCGAGCACGACGAACCCCGCTACTTCGCTGAACTCGCCCCATTCGGTCACGGTCTCCCCGTCGACCGTGACGCTGAACCGAGGTGAGAGCGCCGAGGTCCGCGTCCGGCTGAACGTCCCGGCCGCGACCGCCGGCAGCGCATCGGGGAGTTCCGGACCTGCCGGGTTCGGAGCCTTCCGCCAGGCATCCGGGCTCGTCATGTTCAGCCCGACGACCGCGAACGGGAACGGCGGCGCCTCGCTCGCCGTTCCGTACTTCCTTGTCGCGCGGGCCCGGTCGGAGGTGGAAGCGAAGTTCGCGTCAGGCAATTTCGGCCCCGCGGCCCCGAGTACGACGGCGGAGGTTCGCAACCACTCATCCGCCGTGACCGGGACGGCCGACTTCTACGCCTGGGGCCTGCGCGGGAAGAACGGGAAGGCCGCCACCGCCGGGCTGCGCGCGGTGGGCGTGCAGTCGTTCGACGTTCCCGCCAACCTTTTGGGCCTCCCGGGGACCAGCCCCGTCAAGCTCCTGGTGTTCGCGGTGAACGTCTTCCATCCCTGGACCACGCCCGTCATCAACGAGTACGACATCCTCCTCGACGTGAACGGCGACGGGAAGTTCGACTTCGCGGTCGTGAGCGTCGGGCTCTCGAGCGGCCGCGTGCGCGTCAACATCTTCGACCTGTCGAAGAGCCCGGCGGTCCAGGTGAAGCAGACCGTGGTCCTCGCTGCCACGGCGCCCACCAACGAGTCGACGATCCTGATGCCCATCGTGGCTGCGGACGCGGGCGTCAAGGCGTCGAACCCGCGCTTCGCCTATGCCGCCCAGGGGTTCGACGGGTTCACGGGCGACTTGGACTTCCTCGGCGAGAACGCGGACGGGACCGCCGCGGCAGACGCCGGCAGGTTCAACGCGTTCAACAGCGCGGTCAGCACCGGTGCGCTCGCTGTGGTGGGGCCGCGCTCCAGCGCCTCGGTGCCGCTGACGATCGATCCGACCGAGTTCGCCGCCACGCCGGCGCTCGGCGTGATGGTGGTCGGGATCGAGAACTTCTCCGGCAGGGCGGAAGCGAGCCTGCTGCGGTTCGGGCGCGAGGAGGACGACGACTGACGAGTTCGTCACCGTTGCGCCGGGAGCTGTGAAGTAGCGCCTCGCTACGTCGTCCCAGCGAAAGGCCGGCGTTTGCCGGCCTTTCGCGTTTCTGCCTGCGCGGCCGGAGAAATGCGCAGCTGAGGGACAAGCGCTCGACGATAATAGCTGGCAATCGTATGAAGCTCATCACCTGGAACGTCCAGTGGTGCCGCGGATGCGACGGCCGGGTGGACCCGGCGCGCATCGCCAGGGTCGCGAGGGAGATGGCCGATTTCGACGTGCTGTGCCTGCAGGAGATCGCGAGCAACTACCCCGACCTTGCGGGAAGCTCGGGCGAGAACCAGTACGAGGCGCTCGCGCAGTTGCTCCCGCGCTACAGCGTCGTGAAGGGCGTGGCCACGGATGGTCCGGCGCCGCGAGGGGAGCGGCGCGAATTCGGCAACGCGATCGTCACGCGCCTTCCCATCCTGCAGGTGTTCCGGCGCCTGCTGCCCTGGCCGGCGGATCCCTCGGTGCCGAGCATGCAGCGGGCCGCGGTCGAAGCCGTGCTCGAGTCGCCTTCGGGGCCCCTGCGCGTGACGACGACGCACCTCGAGTACTACTCGGCGAAGCAGCGCGCGGCCCAGCTCGAGGCGCTGCGCGAGCTGCAGGTCGAAGCTGCGGGGCACGCTGCCGCGCCGGCCCGGGCGAAGGAGAGCGGCCCGTTTCGAACGATGCCTCGACCCGCTGCGGGCGTTCTCACCGCGGATTTCAATTTCCCGCCGGACGATGCGATGCACGCTCGCCTGCAATCTCCCCTCGCGCCCGGCGTTCCCGCCTACCGCGACGCGTGGCAGCTGCGCCATCCGGGACAAGCGCACGCGCCCACGATCGGCGTGCACGACAAGCTGCAGTGGCCGGGGCCGCCCTTCGCCTGCGATTTCATCTTCGTCACGGAGGACTTGGCCCATCGAGTCGAGGACGTGGTCGTCAACGGCGAGACCGACGCCTCGGACCATCAGCCGGTGCTGCTCGAGCTGGGCGACTAGGAAGCCATCCCCGCTGCGAAGCTTCGACGGTACTTCGCTTCGTAGGAGGGATCGAGCGTTCCCATCCATCGATCCCAGAACAGGAAATAGAAGCCGTAGTTGTGACGCGCCTGGTCGTGGTGAGTATTATGTGCGACCGAAGTATTGATCCAGCGCCCCAGCGGATGTTGCGCCCACCCTCTCGGATACAGCTCGTAGCCCAGGTGTCCGTAGACGTTGATCGCAGTCGAGATCGTGTGGAAGATCAGCAGCGCCGTCGGATGCAAAGGAATGATGAAGATGATCGCCACCAGGCCGAGCGCCTGGACGACCGACTCGAGCGGGTGAAACGCGTACGCGGTCCACGGCGTGGGATTTCTCGAGAGATGGTGCACGCCGTGAAAGATCCGGAACAGCGCCGGCGTGTGCATCAGCCGGTGCGTCCAGTAGAAGTAGGTATCGTGCGCGAGGATCACGAGCGGGATGCTGAGCCAGAAATACGCCCATCCGTATCGGGCGACGTCCAAGTAGACGAGCGTGTAGGGCGCGATGCCGTAGCCGGAGATCACCCCGATGACGAGGCCGAAGACGAGGACGGCGATCGCCGAGTAGGCGAGCTCGCGCCGGATCTGTGCCCCGCGCGGCATCGCACTCTGAAGCTTGCCCTCGCGGCGCATTGCGTACCAGGCGAGGAAGGCGATGCCGGCAAACAGCACGTAGCGGATTCCGTAGATCCCTGCTGCGACGAGGAAAGGCCTCAGGAAGCCTTGCGGCAACAGGACGTGCGCCAGGTCGTCCATGTAGCCCGCCTCAAAACCGGTACGCCAGGCTTGCGCTCGCGTAGTGGTTCGACCTGCGCTCCGCGAGCGGGCTGCGCGCGGCGTCGCCGTGCAGCCGCCGCGCCTCCAGGTTGCCGACGACGATCCATTCGCGGCTGAGATCGACTCCCCAGAGCAATCCGCCGCTCGCATACAGCGGGCCGCTTCCCGCCATGCTGTAGAACGACTGGTTCGATTTCGAATCGGCCCAGGTCCCCTGGATGAATGCGCCGGCGGCGATCGCGCCGCTGCTGTAAACACCCGCGGTGAAGCGCAGGTCCGCCTGCGCGCCGCGATCGCTGTCCGTGAAGTGGCGCCCGCGCGCGAGCAGCGTCACCGGCACCGGGCCGAGCCTCTGGTCCCATTCGAGGTGCAGGCCGACCGAAGCGCCGGGGTTGATGTCCGGGACGTTGTTGCTCCTGAGGAAATCGGATTCTCTCGCGAGGCGGCCTCCTTCGTAGGCGAGCTGCGCCCCGACATTGAGGCCGCGCGCGAGCTCCAGTCTGGCGCCGCCCTCGAGGATCCCCTGGGTGGTGCGCGCGAACCAGGGCTTTCCGTAATATCTCACCGTCGGAATCAAATCGGTTCGCTGCGCGGCCGAGCCGTCGTATGCGGGCCGAGTGCGCACACCGGCGCCAACATATGCGTAGTCCGGCGGGGCGCCCTGGGCGACGGCCGCAAGCGGAACGATCGGCAGAAGAGCGAGCACCATGCATCGCGCAGTCATGCGCGAAGTGTACCGCAGCCTAGGCGCGGAGAAATCCGAGCAAGGCATCGAGAACTTCATCGGGCTTTTCGCCCATGAGGTTGTGGCCGGCGCCCTCGAGGGTCTTTACGATCGAATGCGGAACGGCCCCCGCGAGATCTCGTCCCGCGCGGGCGGGGGTCATCGCGTCGCGCGCGCCGAGCACGAACAGCGCGGGGCACTTCACCTGCGCGGCGCGCTCGAATCCCGTCTTGTATGCGTCGCAGGCGGCGAAGTCGGCGTGCAGCACCCCCGGCTTCTGCCGCTGCATCAGCCGCAGGTTCGCGCCGATCACCCAGAATCCAGGCCCCGGATTGCTCGGGTAGTGGGCGTAGCTGGAGTGAGACCAGACATTGATCATGCCGTGGGCCTCGGATTCGCGGTATCTCGTCGCCTGGAGGAGATCGGGCGACACGCGCATCGGGAAGGCGGTTCCAAGCAGGGCGATGCGGCTGACGCGCTCAGGATGCCGTGCAGCGCATTCGAGCGCGGCGAGCGACCCCATGCTGTGGCCGACGAGGGCCGCGGCGCTGACCTTGGCTGCATCGAGCAGCGCGACGATCCAGCCGGCCATGTCGTCGATGCTCGCAAGCGGCGCGCCGCTGCTCTTGCCGTGCCCCGGCAGATCGACCGCGAGCACCGCGTAACCGTGGTGCGCGAGATAGCGCGACTGCAGCGCCCAGACGCTGTGGTCCTGTTCGCCGCCGTGGACGAGCACGACGGCGGGCAGCTTCGGGTCGAAGGTCTTCCCGCCGGTATATGCGTAGACCGTCTCGCCGGCGACCCGAAGTTCCATCTTCAACCCTTCGCGGCTCTCAAGGCCCGCGCCAGATCCTCGATCAGGTCGTCGGGGTCCTCGAGGCCGATCGACAGGCGGATCGTGCCCGGACCGATGCCCGCTTCGGCGAGCGCCGCGTCGCTCATGCGAAAGTGCGTGGTGCTCGCCGGGTGGATCACCAGGGACTTCGCATCGCCGACGTTGGCGAGGTGCGAGAAGACTCCGAGCGCCTCGATGAAGCGCCGGCCGGCGGCCCGGCCCCCCTTCAGGTTGAAGCTGAACACGGCGCCGCAGCCGCGTGGTAGAAGCCGCTTCGCGAGGCTGTAGTCCGGATGCGAAGGCAGCTCGGGATAGGCGATGGACTCGACCGCGCCCTGCTCGCCGAGGAAAGCGATCACTTTGCGCGTGTTCGCAACGTGCCGCTCCATCCTGAGCGGAAGGGTTTCGATTCCTTGCAGAATCTGGAACGCGCTCGCCGGGCTCATGCAGGCGCCGAAATCGCGAAGGCCTTCGCGCCGCGCGCGCAGGAGGAATGCCGCGACGGTCGACTCTTCCTGGAAATCCATGCCGTGGAACCCCGCGTAGGGCTCGGTCAGCTCCGGAAATTTTCCTGAGGCTTCCCAGTCGAACGTGCCTCCGTCCACGAGCACCCCGCCGATCGCCACGCCGTGCCCGCCGAGGAACTTGGTGGCCGAGTGGTAGACGAGGTCGGCGCCGTGGTCGAAGGGCTTCAGCAGATAGGGCGTGGTGAAAGTGGCATCCACCAGCAGGGGCAGCTTCGCAGCGTGCGCGATCGCGGCCACCTGCGGGATGTCGAGCACGTCCAACCCCGGGTTGCCCAGCGTCTCGCCGAAAAGAAGCTTCGTGTCCGGCCGGATCGCCTTTTTCCATGCCGCGAGATCGCGCGGGTCGACGAACGCGGTCTCGATGCCGAAGCGCGGCAGCGTGTAGGAAAGCAGATTGTGCGAGCCGCCGTAGAGGGCGCGCGATGCGACGATGTGCGAGCCCGCTGCCGCGATCGTGGCGATCGCCAAGTGCAGCGCGGCCTGGCCGCTCGCGGTCGCGATCGCTCCGACGCCGCCTTCGAGGGCCGCCACCCGCTCCTCGAGCACCGCGTTGGTGGGATTGGAGATGCGCGAGTAGACGTGCCCGCCGCGCTCCATGTTGAAGAGCGCGGCCGCGTGATCGGCGTCGCGGAAGACGAAGGACGTAGTGAAATAGATCGGCACCGCGCGCGCGCCGGTGACCGGGTCGGGCCTGTGGCCCGCGTGCAGGCTGAGCGTGTCGAACTGGAGAGATCGGGGTGGGGCCATGGCGTCCTCCTCGGTGTCCGGCCGATTCTAGCAGTCGGTGCACTTTTCGAAGGAAAAAAAAACCGCGCCTCGAAGGCGCGGTTTCCATCGGATCCGGCCGGTCAGCCGAGGCGGATCGGCACGTAGATCTTGTTGCCCTCGCGCTGTATCAGAAGCGCGACGCTGCCGCGCGAGCGGTCCACCAGGCGGCGCAGCTGGTCGACGCTTTTCACGGGCTGGTTGTTGAGGGCGAGAATGACATCGCCCGCCTGAACGCCCGCCCGGGCGGCGGGGCCTTCGGATTGCTCCACGAGCAGCCCGCCTTCGGCTTCGATCTGCTTGCGCTCCTCCTCGGTAAGGGGGCGCACCGCCAGACCGAGCTTGCTCGGCTTGGTCTTCGATTCGCTATCGGCCCTGGCGAGTTTTTCCGCCGGGGCTTCGCCAAGAGAAGCGCGCAGCTCCTGCGTTGCGCCCTGGCGCCAGACCTTGAGAGTCACCGCGGTGCCCGGGCGGGACTCGCCGATCATGCGGGGCAGGTCGATCGAATTCTCGATGGCGCGTCCGTCCACCGCCAGGATGATGTCGCCGGTCTTGACCCCGGCCTTGTCCGCGGGACTCTTCGGTTCCACGGCGCTGACCAGGGCGCCCTGCGCTTTCTTCAGTCCGAAGGAATCAGCCAGCTCCTGGGTCACGCCCTGGATGGTGACTCCCAGCCGCCCGCGGCTGACCTTGCCGTACTTCTGCAGATCGGTCTTGACCTTCATCGCGACTTCGATGGGAACGGCGAACGACAATCCCATGTAGCCGCCCGTGCGGCTGTAGATCTGCGAGTTGATGCCGATCACCTCGCCCGCCATGTTGAAAAGAGGCCCGCCGGAGTTGCCCGGGTTGATGGCGACATCGGTCTGGATGAAGGGGACGTAGTTCTCGTCGGGCAGCGAGCGCGATTTGGCGGAGATGATGCCCGCGGTCACGGTGTTCTCCAGACCGAAAGGCGAGCCGATCGCTGCGACCCATTCGCCGACCCGGGCTTTCGAAGCGTCCCCGATCCGGACCATCGGGAGATTGCGTGCGTCGATCTTGACCAGCGCGACGTCGGTGCGGCGGTCCACGCCGATCACCTTCGCCTTGAATTCGCGCTTGTCGGTGAGCTTCACCGTGACCTCGTTTGCGTCATCGACGACGTGCGCGTTGGTGAGGATATAACCGTCGGCGCTCACGATGAAACCCGAGCCGACCCCCCTGCGAATCGCGTCGCCCTGGGGCATGGGAATCTGGAAGCGGCGGAAAAACTCCTGGATCGGGTCGCCCGGCTCGCCGGGGATCTGGGGTAGTTGCATCTGGGTGCGCACGGGCGCGGCGGTGGTGCTGATGTTGACGACCGCGGGCCCGTTTTGCTCGACCAGGGCGCTGAAATCGGGGAGCGCGCCGGCGGCGGACCTCTGGACCTGCGGTGTCTGGGCCTGCGAGCTCGATACGGGGGTCAGCCTGCCGGCCTCGAAGCCCAGCATCGTTGCGGCCGCGCACACGGCCAGCACTACGGCGAATTTCTTCTTGGACATAGGGGTCTCCTGCAATGATTTCGGTAACGCGTCTTGGGCAGCCCATGCGGGTCGAAGTTCCCGCCGCTCCAGGCCTCGACACATTTTGTTACCGGAAGGCATCAGTCCTGCTTCGCCTGCGGGGTCCGCACGGCCTGCTCGCGCACCGCCTGGTCGGCGCGCGCCTTCTTCAGGATGTCGGCGCACTCCTGCGAGCCGATCCGCAGCGCGAGCTCGATCGCCGTATCGCCTTCCTCGCTGACCATGTTGACGTCCGCGCCGTTCCTGAGAAGCAGCTCCACCATCTTCGAGTCGCCGCGCGCCGCGGCGTACATGAGCGGCGTATAGCCGTTCTCTGCGACGAGATTGGGGTCGAAGTTCTGGGAGAGGACCTTCTGCGCGTAGATGAGGTTGCCTTTCTCGATGGCGTAGAACAGCACCTTGATGCCCTCGGCGCTCTGTTCCCTGGGCTTTTTCTCCAGGCCCGTCGGAAGCATATCCACCACGTAGTTGATGAGCGAAAAGCCCACCATGGTGGCCATGGCGATGATCAGGGGCAGGGTCGACATTCCCAGGCTCTCGGCCACTTCTCCGGGCATGTTCGCGGCGACCGCCAGGAGCACGACGAGGAAGAAGAACTGGAACTTGAGGTACAGGAACAGCGCGATGAAAACCGTCAGGGCGAGCGAGCCCAACAGCAGACCCCGATCGATATCGAAGCGCTCGAGCGTTTCCTCGGGCAGGTTGGCGAGGGTCGCTGCGAGCGCGACCACGACGACCAGCGCGATTTCCCGTACCCGCCTGCTGTTGAACTTCATGGCGCTTTCCCTACACGGGCTCCAGCTTGTTTGCGGCTATTATAGTGGAGCCGCAAGAGCGGCTACGGTGGGGCATGGGCGATGAGCAAGGCATTCACGCGCGAAGGCGACGCAGCGGAAGAGGAGATCGAAGTCGCGCCCCGGACGCCGCGGGGGCCGAAGAACTACATCACGCCTGCGGGTTATGCGCGCTTGAGATCGGAATTGAGGGCGCTGGACGAGGTCGAGCGGCCGGAGCTGGTGAAGACGGTGGCCTGGGCGGCCTCCAATGGCGACCGCTCGGAGAACGCCGACTACCTCTACGGGAAAAAACGGCTGCGCGAGATCGAGCGCCGCATCCGCTTTCTCATCAAGCGCCTCGAGATCGCCGAAGTGGTCGATCCCCGCGACCAGGACCAGGATCGCGTGTTCTTCGGCGCCACCGTCACCTACCGCGACGCGGGCGGCGCGGAGCGCACCGTCAGCATCGTCGGTACCGACGAAGTGGACCCCGCGCACGGCCGGGTGTCATGGGTGTCGCCGATCGCCCGGGCGCTGCTCAAGGCGCGCGAGGGCGACGCAGTGACGCTCAGCACCCCGGCCGGGGACGAGCGGCTCGAAGTCCTGGCGATTCGGTACGAGGAATTGAAGTAGCGGGTCTCAGTTTGCCCGGCTCGGCCCCGGCGGGTTGGCGGCAACGCTCGTAAAGTCCCCGGCTTTCACCACCGAGAGCTTTGCAGGATCGATATACCGGCGCAGGGTCTCGACGACGGCCTTGGGCGTCATGGCGGCGATCCGCCGCTCCTGCTCCTCTTCCCACGCGAAGGTGCGGCCGAGCACGAGGTAGGAAGCGAGCCGGTTCGCGACGGTCCCGTCGCTCGAGCGCGCGAGCTGTCGCGACTGCAGCAGGCCTTTCTTTCCGGCTTCGACTTCCCCCGCGCTGAAGCCATCGGCGAGCGCCTTGCGGAGCTCCTCCGCCAACGCGGCCTCGACCCGCGCGCGGTTCTGCGGCGCGTAGATGGCGAAGACTCCGAAGCTGCCGCGCTCGAAAAAGCTGTCGGCCGACAGGAACGAGCCGACGCTGTAGGACAGGCCCTCCTTCTCGCGGATGCGCCGCGTCAGGCGCGAATCCGACGAGCCGCCGAGCAGATAGTTGCCGAGGAGGAGCGCCGGATAATCGGGGTTGTCGTCGCGCAGCCGAAGCAGCACGCCTGCGCGCAGCACCGCGTTCGCCTTGTCCGGCGTGTTGATCACGTCGTCGACCGGCGCGACCTGCGCGATTCGCAGGGGGATCCGCGCGTAGGGGCGCGGGCTCTTCCAGTCGCCGAAGAGCTCATGGGCGAGGCGCGCGATCTCGCCCGGGTCGAAATCGCCCACGACCGCGAGCTCGCTGTCGGAGGCGCCGTAGAAATCCGCGTAGCACCGCTTGACCTCGGCCAGGGAAAGCGCCTGCAGGCGGGCGCTGCGCTCGTCGAGCGTGGTTGTATACAGCCAGTGCTCGGGCGGGTAGGGGTTCAGGTGGCGCGCGAGCGCGAGGCCCGCGAGCGCGCTCGGATCGCTTCTTTGCGTGTCGATGCTGGTGAGCGAGGAGCGGCGCAACTGCTCGAACTCTTCGTTCGGAAAGGACGGCTGGCGCAACACCTCGGCCATCAGCCGCAGCACCTCCGGAAGGCTCTCGCGGACGGTTTCGACCGAGCCGCCGTCGCCGCCGACGCCCACGTTCGCCTTGAGCCGGTCGAATTGATTGCGCAGCTGCTCGCGGGAATGCTTCTGCGTGCCGCGCAGCAGCATCGCGCTCGCGATGCCGCAGGCCGCGGAGCGGTTGAGCTTGCTTTGCTCGTCGCCCCAACGCAGCGTGAGCTGCGCAACGACGGTGCCGCCGCGCGTTTTCTTCGGCAAAAGCGCGAGCTTCATGCCGCCGGGGAGCGTCCTGCGGATGACGCGGGCCTCGATGCTCGCGGGGGTCGGATTGAAATCCTCGCCCTGCGCCACCGTTGCCGAGCCGCGGTAGTCCTTGAGCGCGGCGGCCAGGTCCGGCACCGGCGGAATCTCCGCGCGGTCGGGCGAGGGCGTCGGAATGAACATTCCCAGCGTGCGGTTGGCGGGTTTCAGATAGCGCGTGGCCGCGGCCTGGACGTCGGCGGCGGTGATCTTCCTCAGCCGGTCGCGGTGCAGAAAGAGCACGCGCCAGTCGCCGATGCCGGCGCATTCGGAAAGGACGCTGGTGAGCTCGGGGGAATCGGCGAGCGTGAGCTCGATGTCGTTGACGAGGCGCCTCTTCGCGAGGTCGACCTCCTCCTCGGTGACCGGGCTTTTCGCGAAACCCTCCAGGACGCGCAGCAGCGCATCGCGCGCGGCCTCGAGCGATGCGTCCTGCCTCAGATTCGCGCCGAAGTAGGCGAAACCGGCCTCGCGCTGCTGCCGTTCGGTCCCGAAAACGGAGCTCGCCAGGCCCGTTTCGACGAGCGCCTTGTGCAGCCGCCCCGAAGGCACGTGATTGAGCAGCGCGACGAGCACGTCCACGGCGGCGTATTCGGGATGGGTCCCCGGAGGCATGTGGTAGAGCGCCGAGACGAGCTGCACGTCGCCCGAGCGCCGCAGCGTGACCGTGCGCTCTCCGTCCTGCGTCGGCTCGACGGTATAGGTCTTGCGCAGCGCGCGCGAAGGCTTTGCGATCTTCCCGAACCGGTCCCGCGCAAGCCTGAGCGCCGCCGGTTCCTCGAGCTTGCCCGATATCAGCAGCACCGCGTTGTCCGGCTGGTAGAAGTGGCGGTAGAACGCCCGGAGCCGCTCGATCGGCACGTTCTCGATGTCCGATCGCGCCCCGATGATCGCTTTTCCGTAGTTGTGCCAGAGGTAGGCGCTCGCCGCCATGCGCTCGCGCAGCACGCCGGAGGGGCTGTTTTCCCCCGACTCGAACTCGTTGCGCACCACGGTCATTTCCGCGTCGAGGTCGCGCCGAGCGATGGAGGCGTTGACCATGCGGTCGGCCTCGACGTCGAGCACGTAGGCCAGGGTCTTTTCGCTCGCTAGAAAAGTCTCGTAGTAATTCGTGCGGTCGTACGACGTGCTGCCGTTGTAGCGCGCCCCGCGCTTCTGGAAATCCGCCTTGACGTTCGGGAACCGCCGCGTCCCGCGGAACATCAGGTGCTCGAGAAGATGCGCCATCCCGGTCTCGCCGTAGCCTTCGTGCCGCGAGCCGACGAGGTAGGTGACGTTGACCGTGATCGTTTCGATCGAGCGGTCGGGGATCAGCAGGATTTTCAGGCCGTTCGCGAGCCGGTACTCGGTGACGCCTTCGACCGAGGTGACGCGCGTGAGGCCCTTGGGCAGAGCGGGGTCGGCGGACCGGGCTGGCGCGGGAATGAGCGCGGCGAGGACGAGCGCGGACGCGAGGAAGGATCTTCTGAGCATTCGGGGTCCGCGGGTATGATCCGGCCGCGCTTCCAAAAGTTCCGTCATTCTAGCCGAAGCGCGCGCCTCAACGCGCCGCGCGCGAGCGCTCGGCGCGCTCGCGCGTCGCCGGATGGGTCGAAAGGTAGTCCGGAATGTCGGTCGCCGCGCCCCTGCGCTTGTCCATCCGCAGCAGGATCGCGCCGAACGACTCGGACGGAATCCCGTGCCGCTTCATGTAGTCGAACGCAAATTCGTCGGCTTCGCGTTCGAAGTCGCGCGAGTACTTGGCCTGGAGCAGGATGGCGGGCAGCGCGCTGGCGAGCGATGCGATCGAGCTGAGATCTCCGGTGACGGCCGCAATCAGCAGCACGGTCGCCGAATCCTGCAGCAGCCGCCGCAAGCCGTGGCGCTGGCGCAGATGGCCGATCTCGTGGGCGAGGACCGCGACGAGCTCGTCGTCGTTTTCCGCGAGCTCGACCAGCTGGTCAGTGACGACGATCTCGCCCGACGGGAGGGCGAGGGCGTTGGCCCCGAGCCGCTTGCCCGCGCGCAGCTCGAGGCGGTAGCCGTCCGCGCCCTCGATGCCGGAAACCATGTGCGCGAACAGCGCCCGCATTTTTTCGCGACGCGCGGGCGGGAGCTTCGAGGGCGCGAGCAGTACCCGGTCGAGCGCGGCGAGCGCGTCGCGTCCGAGCGCCCTCTCGATCGAAGGAGGCAGGACGGCCGCCACCTGCTTCGCCAGCGCCGGAATGCCGTAGGTGATGCCCGCCCAGAGCGCCGCCGCAGTCAGCGCCAAAGCGAACAGCGCGTAGCCGTACCTGCTTTCCCACAAGTGGATCAGCCGCCCGGGCGCTTCCGACGGCAACGCGGCGAAGATCGCATCCACTGCGTCGTTGTCCCCGGTCTCGCACTGCGAACCGTCCGGGAACTGCAGATGGCGCGCGGTGTTTCCCACGCGCTGCGAAGGCCGGACCTCCGTGATCTTGCAGCCGAAGTCGACTCCGTCGCCGCTCACGCGCAGGCGCCCGGAGGGCTCGGCCCACACCAGGACTTCCCGCTGCTGCGACGTCTTTCCGTCGTAGTAGAGCGCCCTTAACTGCGTCATAGTCCGAAATCGAATCCCAGCAGGTCGCTCGCTTCGTCGCCGACCGCACCGACCTGTTCCTGCGCGGCCGCGAGGAACGCGCCGATTTCTCCGCCGGGTCGAAGCGAGATTCGCTTGAGCTGGTAGCGCGCCGTGCGCACGGCCGCCCACGGCGAGAGCAAGCCGGCGGAAAAGATCACGCCCAGGCTGTTGACGAGATAGAGCTTGAAGAGCCCTCCCGTCTTCCAGCCGCAGTCGAAGCGCAAGGCGCCAAGGCGCGTGCTTTTCCAGGTGAGCCTCGCGAGCGCGCCGTCGCGGTACGCCGCGAACCAGATGTAGAACGGAAGCGCGCCCAGGCCGAGCGTGACGACCGATCCGGCGAGGAATACCACGAACATCAGGGCAGACTTGAGGTAGACGAGGTAATAGGCGCCCGCGGAGGCGTCGAATGCGAACGGCGTCGTCCCGTACGTGCTGTGCTCGAGGAAAAACCGCCTCTTGCGGTACGCGTAGTAGGGATAGAGCAAGCCGAGAGTGAGCGGGACCAGGACGATCGGCAGGGTGAGGAGCCGGGCCATCTCCCCATAGCCGGCGCGAAAGTCGAAGCGCACGTTGCGGTGCGCGGAATTCACGGCGTTGAAGCGCGAGGCGCGCACGATCAGCCACGGCAGCACGCCCAGGAAAACGAGCGCCATCGCGAGGCCCGCCATCGGGTTGATCCTTCCGGCAAGGGAGTAGATCGCAAAGCCGCCGACGACGACGACCCGGCCCTTGAGAATCGCCTTCGGGTCGGCGAGATACTCGAACGCCGAATCCCCGAGCAGGGTGTTGCCGTAGAAATAGCGCTTGCGCCGGACCTTCGCCCACGCCGAGTAGATGCCCAGCGTCACGATGGACAGGCAGATGTTGACGATCCAGATGCGGAAGTATTCCCCGGCCTGGCCGGTAAACCTGAGGGAAACGAAGTCGCTTGCAGCGGACTGCGCCGCGTCGGACGGATGTGCCACGAGCCCTCCCGGATTCTTGTCGCCGGCATCCCGAATGGAAAGAGAAGCGCAGCATAGACGTTCGCCCCCGCAGGCTCAAGGAAGTCTGGAACTGGGTACTATTCGAAAAACGATGTACCGGCTGCGGTCCTGCGGGGCTTGAACCCCCGGGAATCCAACCCCATATCGGCGCAGTGACGAGCGGGAGGCAGGCGATGAGTACGGCGGCGACCAAGGAAACCCTGGGCTTCCAGGCGGAGGTCAAGCAGCTCCTCAACCTCATGATCCACTCCTTGTACGGCAACAAGGAGATCTTCCTGAGGGAGCTCGTTTCGAACGCCTCCGACGCTGCCGACAAGCTGCGCTTCGAGGCGCTTTCCGGAAACGCCCTGTACGGCCCGGATGCCGACCTCAAGATCCGCGTCTCCTGCGACAAGCAGGCGCGGACCCTCACGGTATCGGACAACGGCATCGGCATGTCTCGCGAGGAAGTCGTGAGCAACATCGGCACCATCGCCAAGTCCGGGACGCGCGAGTTCTTCCAGTCGCTCACCGGCGACCAGGCGAAGGACGCGCGCTTGATCGGGCAGTTCGGCGTGGGCTTTTATTCGTCGTTCATCGTCGCAGACCGCGTCACGCTCCTGTCGCGCCGCGCGGGGCTTCCGGCGGATCAAGCGGTGCGCTGGGAATCGGACGGGGGCGGCGAATTCAGCGTCGAAGCCGCGGAAAAGGAGGGGCGCGGCACCGACGTCGTCCTGCATCTGCGCGAAGGCGAGGACGAGCTGCTCTCGGACCGGAAGCTGAAAGAGATCATCCGCAAGTATTCCGATCACATCGCCATCCCGATCGTGATGAGGAAGATGAAGTGGGACAAGGAAAAATCCGAGGAGAGGGCGACCGACGAGGACGAGACCGTCAACCGGGCGAGCGCCTTGTGGGCGCGCGCGAAACCGGAGATCAGCGAGGAGCAGTATCAGGAGTTCTACAAGCACATCGCCCACGACCCGGAGGCGCCGCTCGCCTGGAGCCACAACCGCGTCGAAGGCCGCCAGGAGTACGTGCAGCTCCTCTACATCCCGGCGCGGGCGCCCTTCGACCTGTGGGACCGGCACGAGCGGCGTGGCTTGAAGCTCTACGTGCGGCGCGTATTCATCATGGACGACGCCGAGCAGCTGCTGCCCGCGTATCTGCGCTTCGTGCGCGGCGTGATCGACTCGAACGACCTGCCGCTCAACATCTCGCGCGAGATCCTGCAGGAGAGCCGCGACATCGAGGCGATCCGCGCCGGCAGCACCAAGCGCGTCCTCGGCCTGCTCGAGGATCTCGCCGAGAACCAGAAAGACAAGTACGCGGGTTTCTGGAAGGAATTCGGGCGCGTCCTGAAGGAAGGGGTGGGCGAGGATCTTGCCAACCGCGAGCGCATCGCAAAGCTCCTGCGGTTCTCCTCCACGCACGCCGACAGCGAAGAGCAGGGCGTGTCGCTCGCCGATTACATCGCGCGCATGAAGGAAGGCCAGGACAAGATCTATTACGTGACCGCGGAGACTTTCCTCGCCGCGAAGAACAGCCCGCATCTGGAAGTCTTCCGCAAGCGCGGGATCGAGGTGCTGCTCCTTTCCGAGCGCGTCGACGAGTGGCTGGTCGCGAACCTTCCTGAGTACGAGGGCAAGCAGCTCGCCTCGGTCGCGAAAGGCGAGCTCGATCTCTCCAAGCTCCAGTCCGACGACGAGAAGAAGGAGGAAGCGAAGCAGGCGCTTGGGCACCGGGCGCTCGTCGCGAAACTGAAGGACGCGCTCGGCGACAGGGTGAAGGACGTGCGCGTCTCCTCGCGCCTCACCGCTTCGCCCTCGTGCCTGGTCGCCGACGAGCACGACATGGGGGGCAATCTCGCGCGGATCCTCAAGGCCGTCGGGCAAAAAGGACCGCAGCCCAAGCCGATCCTCGAAATCAATCCGGCGCATCCCATGGTGCAGCGCTTGAACGCGGAAAAGACGCGCTTCGCAGACTGGGGGAACCTGCTCTTCGACCAGGCGCTCCTCGCCGAGGGCGGCCAGCTCGAGGACCCGGCCGGGTTCGTGCGCCGCATGAACGAGCTGATGCTCGAGATGGCGGGCGAGGGCAGCCGCATCATCGTGCCGGGGCGCTGACCAGTCAACGATCGACGCCGCTATGGCGGATTACAATCCGTCATATGCGCGAGGAGCGTTTCTGGCGTCGTGCTTTTGCGGCAGCCTGGTTTTTTCTCGCCGCGTCCGGCCTTTGCGCCCAGCCTGCGCCGGAGCCGGCCGCGGCCTTCGCCGCCAGGCCGCTGGTCGAGCCGCAATCCTCAGGGCTAGGCGGCGGCGCATTCCTGCTGCACTACGCCGCGCGCGACGCGAAGCTCGAAGCCTACGACGGCCGGGAGACCGCGCCCGCCAGTGCCAAGCCCGGGCGTTTTCTCGGGGCCGACAAGCACCCCCTCGATTGGCCCGACGCAGTGGTCAGCGGAAAATCGGTGGGCGTGCCGGGCCTGCTGCGCCTCTTCGAGCTCGCCCACCGCAGGCACGGCAGGCTTCCCTGGGCGAGCCTCTTCGAGCCGGCGATCGAGCTGGCGCAGAAAGGATTCCCGATCTCGCCGCGTTTGAATGCGCTCGTCGCCGCCGACCGGTTTCTCCCGCTCGACGCCAACGCGCGCCGCTACTTCTACCTGCCCGACGGCAAGGCGAAGCCCGCGGGAACGCTGCTCAGGAACCCGGAGTACGCCGCTGTGCTGAAACGCGTCGCGGCGGGCGGCGCGGACGCGTTCTACCGCGGCGAGATCGCGCGCGACATTGCCGCGGCGGTGCGGCGCCACAAGCGCACTGCCGGCGACCTCGCCGAGGCGGATCTCGCCGCTTACTCGGCGAAGCAGCGCGAGCCCCTTTGCGGTGCTTATCGGAGTTGGAGGGTGTGCGGCATGCCTCCGCCCAGCTCGGGCGGCTTCGCGGTGCTGCAGATCCTCGAGATCCTCGAACGTTTCGACCTGCGCGCGCTCAAGTCCGACTCGGTCGAGGCCGTGCACCTCTTCGCCGAAGCCGGGCGCCTCGCCTACGCCGATCGCAATCTCTACATCGCCGACCCGGAGTTCGTCGCCGCGCCGCTCGCTGCGCTCCTCGAGCCGGCTTACCTCGCTTCGCGCGCGAAACTGATCGACCCGCTGCATTCCATGGGACAGGCGCGCGCGGGCAATCCCGCCGGCGTCGCGGCGAGCTACGGGCTCAGCGAGCCGCTCGAGCTCCCCGCGACCTCGCACGTCTCCATCGTCGACGCCGAGGGCAATGCGGTGGCTTTGACGGCGAGCATCGAGTCCGCGTTCGGCAACCGCCAGATGGTGCGCGGGTTCTTCCTCAACAACGAGCTCACCGATTTTTCCTGGGCGCCGGAGGAAGACGGCAAGCCCGTCGCCAATCGCGTCGAGGCGAAGAAGCGCCCGCGCAGCTCGATGGCGCCGACCATGGTGTTCGACGAAAAGGGAAAGCTCTACATGGTGATCGGCTCGCCGGGAGGGCACTCGATCATCAACTACGTCGCGCTGACGCTGGTCAACGTGCTCGACTGGGGGATGGACATCCAGCAGGCGATAGCCGCACCGCGCATGGGCAGCCGCAACGGCCCGACGGAACTGGAGCGCGGAACGAAACTCGAGCGCCTCGCGCCCGAGCTCGAGCGCATGGGTCACAGCGTGCGCATCCGGCCGGAAGCGAGCGGCCTGCACGGCATCGTGCGCACGGCGACGGGCTGGGCGGGCGGCGCGGATCCGCGGCGAGAGGGCGTGGCGCTCGGGGATTGAAGGGACTTCGTTCAGCGTCCTGCAACGCCCAGCAGCCTCAGCATCAGCGCCTTCTGCACGTGAAGGCGGTTCTCCGCCTCATCGATCGCCACGCAGCCCGGTGCGTCCAGGACCGCATCGGTCGCCTCGACATTGCGGCGAACGGGCAGGCAGTGGCTGAAAATCGCCTTGTTGGTTAGCGCCATCTTCTTTTCGTCGACGATAAAGCGTCCGTACGCCCTCGACAGTTCCCATTCCTTTTCCGGGTTGCCGTAATACGGCAGCGAGCCCCAGCTGTTCGCATAGACCACGTCCGCGTCCGCGTAGCCCTCGCTGACTTCGTGGGTAACGACCAGGCGGCCTCCACTGGACGCCGCGTTTTCATGCGCCAGCTTCATGAAGCGCTCGTCGAGGACGTAGTCGGGATTGGGACAAAGCAGGCTCACGTTCATCCCGTACTTCGTCGCGATCATCGTCACGGAGTTTGCCACCGCGGTGCTCAAGGGCTGCGGGTTCCACGTCCATGTCAAACACAGCTTCTTTCCCTTCAGCCGGCCCAGCCTCTGCTGGAGCGTCATCGCGAGCGCCAGTTCCTGGCACGGGTGAATGATCGTCTCCATGTTGATGACGGGAACCCGGGAATGCCGGGCGAGCGCCTTGATGAGCGGGTCTTCGCGGTCATACTGCCAATTCTTGAAACCGGGGAATGCGCGCATCGCGATGAGGTCGCAGTAGCGTGACAACACTTCGGCGACTTCGACGATGTGCTCTTCGGCCTTGCCGTCCATGACCTTTCCCGAATCGAACTCGATCCCCCACACGCCGTTGCCGGGTTCCAGGACGATCGCCGTGGCGCCCAGCTGAGCTGCCCCGATCTGGAACGAGGCCCGCGTGCGCAGCGAAGGATTCAGAAACAGCAGGGCGAGGGTCCTGCCTTGCAGAAGAGGCTGCAGCGGGCGGGATTTGAGGCCGGCCGCTTCATCGAGGAGCGCCTGCAATTCCTCGACGGTCCAATCCTGAGTACTGATGAAGTGTCGCATCGCGGCGTCTTCTTAAGGTGTGGTCGATTTGCGGAACCGTGCGCGTGTGCTCGACGAGGTCGACCCTCGTTCGATCGCTCTCGAAGTCTAGTCTAGGCCTCGAATGCCCGCACTGCGAGTTCGGCGGGATAGGCTACTGAAACACCTCGCGCCAGGTTGCCGGCATGGCGGAATTGATCGTGCCGGTACCGAACGTCGCCACGGGCACGTCCACAGTATTGGTTTTTGCCACGCCATTTGCATCGGTCAGGACCAGTGAGAACGTATAGGTAGCGGCGGCGCCGGGCGTCGATGAGAAGACCAGGGGAAAGTCGCCGATGCTTTCGGTCGGAACGCGCCCAGGGTAGCTACGTTAACGGCTCACGACCGAAGGTCGTTAAATGCCTCGTTCGCTGACAATATGGAATCAGTTTCCGTTTTGACTGATCAACGAAGCGGCATCCTGCAAAAGCACGTCGACAACCAGACCGTTCAAATGTTTCCCGGCTTGGGCGTTCACTTCTTGTGTGAATGCATTCAGGATATTCGTCCTTGCAGAGCCAGTCTGTTTCTGTGCCGCACTGATTTTCTGCGACAAGGAATTCGCGGTCCCCGAGTTGTCGATCAGGCCGAGCTGCAGGCTATTGGTTATATCCGATAGGGTGCCTTCGAAGGTCGCGAAAACGGTAGCGCTGGACACAGACCCCGGCGCGGAGACGAACTGAACTTGGTATTGCGTCGTTGATCCCGGCGCCCCTATTCCCTTCAGCACGATGAACGGTTGCGCGCTTCCATCCTGCGAAAAAGCCCGCACCGACAAGGTGTAGGAAGCGAGCTTTGTTCCATTCACGTTGATCCTGAAAGTACCAACTGAAGGTTGGAATATTGGAACCTGGCGGGTTACGTCGGTCCCCGGCTCACCGGTGACGTCGTCGTTCAAAGCATCCGATATGTACGACGAGCCTGCGATGGACTGGGATATGGTTCCAAGGTTCACGTCGTGCCCTGTCACGTTCCCGAAGGGATCCGCCACGAGGAGATCCGCGTTGCCATCCACGGCGATGTCGAGTTCGCTGATGTCGCCAGGCGGATCTTTGACCACCCCACGTGTGACGAACTCATTGTTGAACACATCCAGGCTCGTGTTCGTCTGGCAACCGGGATCGACGATCGAATAGTGCGGAATTCCGTTCGCGTCGACTTGTTTTCCCGTGACTAGAACGAAATGTCCTGGAGTATCCGGAGACGGTAGACCTCCCGTGGTTGCGCAATCACGGATGCCACTAACACCCACGATCACCGGATGAGGATCGGCAGCGCAAAGGGCATCGTTGACCTGCTTGAACGCGCCGGTCGGACTGAGAATCGAATCGTTTCGCGAATATTTCGCGCCCCCCAAGTTATCAAAGCGCATTTGCTTGGGCTTTGGAAACGGTGAGGCGGCATTGCTTGGATCTGAAGCATCGTGCGTCGCAGGTCCCCAATTTACGAAACCGCCGAGATAATCTGCGTCGGAACCGATCATGAAATCGTTGAGTGTGAGTGGATCGTTAGTCACCCCAACGAAGTTCAACGCCATGGATAACGCAGTTAAGGCACACCCTAGCTGGCTGATAGTACGACCCGGTCTCGTGTCGTACGGCTTTGGACCCCAAGGCAAATCTCCCTGGCCTTCTCGTGTCACTTGAACACTGCAACTGTTAACGGGCGTTAACAACAAAGCATGTCTCTCACCGTTCTTGATACCAGTGGCGGCAATCTGACCATTGTCGTTAATAGCAATCTTTTCTAACTTCGACCCTGGAACTAGGGTCCAACCAGAATCGGTGATGAGAGAATTTAAGTCGGTCATCGTGCCGTTGCTCCAGAGGAACGGAGATATACTGCCGTCGGCACGTGAAGAGTAACCAACGATTTGACCTTTATTGTTGATGCTCTTGCCCACGCTATTCATTCCGCCCAAGGTATTAAGATCGGTCGTAATACCGCCGCTTCGCAGGAAAGCGTGAAAACTTATCCCATCTGACAAGTTGAAAGAGCCCGTCACTTGGCCAAAATCGTTTATGCTCAAACCCACACTGTTAGCGCCTGGAAAATCCCAGCCGACGAACTCGCCGTAGTTATTAATGGCAAAGGGGACAAAAGCGCCAAGATTGGTCATCGTTCCATTGCTCCAGAGGAACCCCTGATCATCACCAAACCAAATATTCTCCCCCACTACTTGACCACTATTGTTAATGCCATTGGCGTAGCTCACTATGTGACCACTTATTGGAATCACAGGAAGTACAGTTACCGCTCCATTGCTCCAAATTACCGGCTGTTTTTGGTTGACAGCGCTATTTCCGGCGATCTGGCCGTTGTCGTTGATCGCCCACGCATCAAATATGTTGCCGACCACTCGAAGATCAGTCATGGTCCCGTTGCGCCAAAGGACGGCGTGGTACTCGCTGACGCTGATTTCTGCCCTGCCCAGCACGTCGCCGTTATTATTGATAGCAAACGCTTCACTATTTGGTCCACCTAAAGTACCAAGATCGGTGATAGCGTAGTCCGCCGCTGACGATGGGCTGGCAAATATGAGGCCTGCCAAGGTCAAAACTATTAGCCGCACCCCAAAAAGGCGCGCGCGTTTCGTGAATTGCATGAGCTTCCCCTTAAAAATAGAGTAACCGTCGGCGTGCATCAACGAGCCAAGTAAATTCACTGTCACGAACTCCCTCTTTGGCCGCGGTAAGCTTCCATTTGTCAGTCTTACTTTTGTTTCCGGAACCTTTTAGGTGCCGGAAAAAGTTAGTACTCGCATTCGTCAGCAAACCAAACCTTTGACACTCTAGAGTGCATGTATTGTGCCTGGGAGTGTGAACAAAACGGAACGTCGGGAAACCGCGCAAATTACCGCTTGGTGCTGAATCTTGCTTCTGTTCAGCTTCGACAGGCGACGACTTCGCGCCAGAGACGGCAGAGTTTCAACAGCCCGCGATGGGAGAAGGTCGCCGACACAATTTTGATAACCAGCGACGTGACCCCCGATTTTAGTAGCGTTATGCTTTGGAGTCCGATTTCAACCAAAGGAGATCGGGCCAATGAAGAAGCGCTTTTCGGAAGAGCAGATCATCGGGTTTCTGCGGGAGGCTGAGGCGGGGCTGGCGGTGAAGGATCTGTGCCGGCGGCACGGGTTCTCGGAGGCGAGCTACTACCTGTGGAAGTCGAAGTTTGGCGGGATGTCAGTGCCGGATGCGAAGAGGCTGAAGCACCTGGAGACGGAGAACGCGCGGTTAAAGAAGCTCTTGGCCGAGACGCTCTTGGAAGCGGAGGTGAGCCGCGAGGCGCTACGGCGAAAGTGGTGAGCGTGCCAGCCAAGCGCGAGCTGGTACGGTTTGCTCAGCGCAAGGGCCTGAGCGAGCGCCGAGCGTTGAAGCTAGTGGGCATGAGCCCAAGCGTGCTGCGCTATGAGCGCAGGGACGATGGCAACGGGGAACTGCGCGAGCAGATCGTGGCGATGGCGCATCGGCACCGGCGCCACGGTTATCGAATGATTCACTTGCGGCTGCGCTAGGCGGGCTGGAGGGTGAACCTGAAGCGAGTCAGGCGGTTGTACCGTCAGGAGAACCTGATGGTGCACAAGCGCAAGAGGAAGCAGGTGGCGCTCTGTGATCGCCAGCCGCTGATTCGGCCCAGCCGGGCCAATGAGGTGTGGAGCATGGACTTTGTGTTCGATCGGTTGGCCGATGGTCGGTCGCTGAAGTGCCTGACGGTGGTGGACGACGCCACGCATGAGTCGGTGACCATCACGCCTGATACGGCGATCTCGGGGGCCTACGTGGCGCGGATCCTGGAGAGGGTCAAACAGGAGCGCGGGCTGCCCAAGGTGATCCGTTCGGACAACGGCCGCGAGTTCTGCGGGCGCGCGATGGCGATCTGGGCGCACGAGAACAACGTGGCCTTGCGCTTCATCGAACCGGGCAAGCCGAACCAGAACGCCTATGTCGAATCCTTCAACGGGAGGTTGCGCGACGAATGCTTGAACGAGCACTGGTTTACGAGTACGGCGCACGCGCGCCAGGTCATCGCGGAGTGGCGCCGGGACTACAACGAGGATCGGCCCAAGAAGGATCTGGGCGGGGTACCGCCGGCCGTCTACGCGGCGCGCCTGAATTCGCTCGCGAACTCAGGCGCAAAGGAATCGAGTACAGTTTGCAGCGATGGACTCTAATTCAGACTGCTACTAAAAAAGGGATCACGTCGCCAATGCTGCGATGTCGCCGGCCAATACTCGCGAAACTACATCAAGACTAGTCGGTACGCGGAGAGCTTTTATTAATTCGACTTACGGTAACGACCTCAAGTCTTGCAATAACTGCGAAATTCGTGCTTGCGACGTTCTTCGTGAACTAGACTCGTGACATCAACACCAGCTCCAACAACACGTTTAAGGCCTCTTACTGAAACATCTCGCGCCAAATCGACGGTTGAGTTTGATTTAGCGTGCCGCTGCCGAATGCGTTGACCGTGACCGTGGTTTCCGGGCCGTTATGGTTAGCGGTATTTGTACCATCCGTCACTGATACGGTGAAAACACTAGCGCCTGCCGATGACGGCGTTGCCGAAAAAACAACACTGAAATCTCCCAGCGCGTTGTTGGTTGGCATCTGTGCGGCGGGATTGGGTGCGCTAAATGTTGTCCCGCTGACAGTCCAATTATTTTCCAAAGTATTTCCCAACGTATCCGTCACAATGGAGTAAACGTCGCTGCTCGCCGTCCATCCGCCCGGAGCGGTGATCGTGACTTGAGTCACGTTGTTACCACAACCACGATTTTTGACGTGAAAGGTCAGCTCCGCATTTACGCTGGCTGCATTGGTCGACGTAGGGCTCACACTCACGACAAAATCGTCGACGTCCTCCGTGCGGGATGCCGCCGGCGTGGTTTGTACCGGCCCACCGATGTTGTAGGAAGCCGATGCGTCGGCTTTAATTGTCGGCTTCGGCAAAGTCGTATCGACCGTGCCCGTCACCGTTGCAGTCCACGTGAATGTGCCGGAGGCGCCGGGGGCAAGCGAAACGATGGACGCGGGCGACGGTCCTGTCAGCGAGCTAGTACTGGCGCCATTCGCAAGGAAGATCGTCAACACAGAGGGCGTCACACTGAAAATTGTCACCAACGTGGAATTTGTCACCGTCAGCTTCATCGTCGCCGTGCTTCCGCTAAGCAAGCAGGCGGGTGCGACGGGTGTGATGCTCATTTGCACGGTTACCTGACTCACCGTTATGACATTCGAGGTCGCTGAACGGGAGGTCGCGGTGGTTGTCGCGTTGCGCACCGCCGCGGCAAACGACACCGTTCCGTTATCAGGAGTGGGTGTCGATACCGTGGTACATGTATACGTAATCGTGCCGGAGGCGCCGGACGCGAGATTAAGGGGGCTTGGATTCGTGCCCGTCAGCGAACAACCCGGCGATCCGGGCTTCCACGTGCCCACCGTATTCGCGGTTGGCGGGCTCGGATTCGCGACTATCCCGTTTTGCGTCGCGGTCGAAATGTTCTTGACCGTGATCACGACGCGGAAACTATTGCCGGACGCCGTTCCGCTCACGGGGTTGCCCGACAGGTCAGTCGTCTGAAAACTCGTTATTTGCAGCGACATCGCCTTCCACGACCCCAGGCAGTTACCGGCGGTGCAGTTAACCGCATGAGAACCGCCGAAGTTCGTGTTCGCCGAAAAGCGGACGGTCGTCTTGGACAAGGTCTGGCTCAGGTCCACGGTGAACGTGCCGACGACGAGCACCAGCGCAAACGAGCCGGTTGTGGGCTGCACGGGAGTGGGAGTCTGCGCGGTGCTGCCGAGGGCATCGGCGAAGGTATTTGCCTTGAACGTGACCGAGGTAGCGCTAAAAGCCGTGCGCGTCCAACCCGCGGGCGCCGTTGTTGCAGACGAGAAAACCGTGTTGGTGCACGGCGTGGGACTGCACGCGGTCGTCGAGAGCTGGAACTGAACCTGAAAGAGCCGCTCGCCCACGTTGCCGCCGGTGCTCGTGTTGGTGATGCCGATGGTTACCGACTGCGTTGTGCCCATATCGAACTGCCCCGGAGTCGGCGCGGGACTGGTAAAGCTGCGGGCGGCCAGCGCCGGTGCAACCCATAGGATCGCGATAAGGCCGATCAACCCTAAAATTATTCTGTGTTTCATTACGACACCCCGTCTCAGCGCTGAACGGTTTCGCGCATTGTGCGATTCGCCGGGCCGGCCGTACCGACGGAAATTATCTCGGCTTCGTAGCTTGCCGTTACACTGCCGTCGAGCAGCGCCGTAACCGGCTGGTTGGCGGCCCAAGTTACGCCCGGGCCGACGCCGCCGGTGTCCTGGCAGCGACTCACTCCGGTCAACGTCATCACACCGAGTGAGCGGCTGGAGCCGGTATAGACAATTTCTTCATGGTTTAGACCGGGACCGTCGTCGAGAACAATCGTTCCCGCGCTCAGGAACTTGGGGTTATCGGTGATCTGAAACGGGTTGGGAATAGTGGTGCAGGCCGTCGAGGTGAGCGCGGTAATTAACTGTGCGACTGGATAGACGATGCTGCCTCGATCGTGGGCGGCGGCTGTACTAGGAACGGTTCCGACCGAGACACCGCGGAGAATGCCGGTGAACGCAGGACGATTACCGCACGTCGCCGAGCTCGGATTGACTGCGCCGTAAGTCACGAATTCTCCGGAGCCTGCGATATCGTCATCAATTTGAATTTTGCCGCTGGCCGGAAATCGATCTATGGTGTAGGCGCAAATGTCCGCGGTCGAGAGATTGTCCGGAATGCGCCTGCGCAACATAGTTGCCGGCGCATTGGCATACGCCGTGAAACTACCTGAACCCAAGGTTTGCGTCGTCGTAGCCGTGGCACAAGTACCGGTCGCGTTCGGTGCAATGGGATCGGTTGTGCTTTGATACCAGTCGAGGTTTTGCGCAAGACAGCGCCGCTCGTACTCCATTCCGCTCTCGGCAAGGAACAGCGCCTGGCCGGACTGCAGGTTGTCGGTGGCCGAGCCTCCCGAGCTGGCCACCATGTACGCCATTGCCGCGGCCAGCATCGACCCGACCACGAGCAGTACGATTGCAACGACCAAGAGGAACCCGCGTTGCTGTTTGCCGCAAGCCATCAGAAATTCCTCGGGTGTACCGTTGCCCGCAAGGTGTCGCTCACGTTGTTGTCCTGCACATCCACGTGAACCGTCACGTAGTACACCGAGGTGGGCACGGCAGTCGTGGTTCTGCCGTCGTTCAGGTAGTAGGCGAAAAGCAGCCCCGCGACGAAGTCGGACAGCGGCTGGGCGCTTGTCGTGCCGCAGGCGGTCGCGGGGCCGTCGGCGCTGCGCATCAGGCGGTTCGTCGCAGCATCGCGGTAGAAGCACACGCCGTTGCCGTCCGTGTCGATGAAGCGGACCTGCGCAGTCGAGGCGACGTCGAGGTCGGTCGCGGTGGCCGACCGGACTTGTCGCAACTCGCGCGTCATGCGCTCGAACGCCGCGCGCGCCTGCCCATCGGAGCTCGTCATATCGCGTGTCGCAAAGTAAGAACGAAATATGCTGGAAAGCAAACCCGTCCCGATAGTTGCAACCAACGCGATGATGACGATGACCACTATCAATTCGACCAGGGTCCATCCGCGACGCCCAATTGCCCCCCCGCGAAGCCAGGTCGAGCCTATCGGAGCGGTATGTCGCTTCATCAGTAATTTGCGACCATCGCGTCGAGTTGCGTGAGCGTGGTTCCGTCCGACCCGGTGACGCGTACGCGTACGCACGCGTAGTCGACGTTGCCCGACTGGCAGGTATTCGCGGCGCCGAATGCGCAGGTGCCGGCACCCGTGTAGAAACACGATGTGGCGGCGTACGCCGCGGGCGCGAGGCAGGCCTCCTGGGCTCCACCCGGCGGCTGGCAGGGATCGAAGGTCGCACTGGTAAAGTTGGAAAAACCCAGACGTTTTCTCTGCGCGAGGATGAGCTCCATTCTCCCTTGCGCGAGCTGCAAGCCCTGATGCATCGCTCTCGGCACGGGCGCCGAGCGGACGGCCGCAGCCATGCCCGCGATCAGCGCGGCAGCCACGATCCCCGTAATGACGATGAAGACGACCAGCTCGACCAGGCTGACTCCACGACCAGCGCGCGGAGCGACGGCGGGGACGCGGTGATTTCGGAGCGCAGGCGCATTCATTGGACCGTTGCCTTTCCGGTCACGGGACTGATGACCACCACGCGCGGCCCGCCGGTGGCGTTCAAGGTGACCGTAGCATTGTTGGCGGGAAGCGCAAAGCTGGTCGGCTGCCCTTTGGTGTCGAATTCGAGATAGTTGCCGGTCAGGTTCGCGGGCGATACCGCAGTGCCGGCGAGGACGATTGCGGCCGACGAGCCGGTTGCCGGGTGATTGACCGCGACCGTGCACGGCGTCGCGTAGCTGTTGCCGTTGTTCCGGTACTGGTATCCCGTGGCCGTGAAGAAGATGCAATAGCGCCCCTGGCTTCCGAGCGCTGCGCCGCGCGTCATGGAAAGGGTCTGCGCGTAGCGAATATCGGTGGCCAATTGTTCCGCCTGACTCGACAGCTCGAGCGTGTTTTCCGACGTACGAGGCAACACAACAAACGCAAGGATGCCGATCACCAGCAGCACCATGACAAGCTCTATCAACGTAAACCCGCGGTTGATGGACTTGGCTTGTGCCACCTGAGTCAGCTCCATCCTTGCGAAAATCCAGCGCGGAGCCGAAGCGCGGCGGGTCCGCTTTTCGGGCGGGGCTGCCGCGCCTTTAGACCTGCGTCAGCATCACCTCGGCGCCGCTCACTTCGTACTTGCCCGCCGCCTCGAGGTTCAGCTTCTTCACCACGCCGTTCTCGACCAGCATCGAATAGCGCTGCGAGCGAACGCCCATGTTGCGCGCAGTGAGGTCGAGCGAGAGCCCGAGCTTCTTGGTCCATTCGCCGCTGCCGTCGCCGAGCATGCGGATCTTGCCGCCCGCCTTCTGGTCGCGGCCCCAGGCGGCCATCACGAAGGCGTCGTTCGTCGCCACGCACCAGATCTCGTCCACGCCTTTCGCCTTGAGCTGGCTGTAGTTCTTCACGTAGCTCGGAACGTGTTTCGCGGAGCAGGTCGGCGTATACGCGCCCGGCACGGCGAAGATCGCGATTTTCTTTCCCTTCGCCGCCTCGGCGACGCTGATGTCCCTGGGGTTGATCGGGCATCCCGCGGCGGCATCGTATTCGGTGGATTCGGAAAGCTTGCCGTCGGGAAGAGTGTCGCCGACTTTGATGGTCATTTCGGTCTCCGCAGTCTCGAGTTTTCGAAGGCGGTTAGCATCGCGCAGTTGGGCGGTAAAGTCAAAATGCTTGCCCGTTCCACTGCGGCTGGCTATATTCCCGGCCATGCAGACCGCCGCAGAAGCGCTACAGGATCACCGCCTCACGCTCTCCGAGGTGCTCCAGGCCCTCGTCGCCGAAGGCCTCGTTCCCAGGGCGGACGCGGACAAGCTCATCGCCGATCGCAGGCTGCACCGCGGCGATCACCACCCGCTCGTCGTGATCGCCGACCAGAAGTGGCGCTCCATCAAGCCCCCGCAGAAAGTCCTTTTCCTCGAGTGGCTCACCGAGTGGCTCGCCCGCCAGACCGGGATGGAATACTTCCACATCGATCCGCTCAAGATCAATTTCTCCGCGGTCACCGAGGTGATGTCCAGCCACTACGCGGCGCGCTTCAAGATCCTCCCGGTCGCAGTCAACACGCGCGAAGTGGTGATCGCGACCAGCGAGCCCTACGTCAAGGACTGGGAAAAAGAGTTGAAGCAGATACTCCGGCTGGAGATCCGCCGTGTGATCGCCAATCCCCTGGACATCAGCCGCTACCAGGTCGAGTTCTACAACCTGGCGAAATCGGTGAAAGGCGCGACCCAGAAGGGCGAGCAGCGCAGCGGAATCGGCAATTTCGAGCAGCTGGTCGAGATCGGCCAGACGAACAAGCAGCTCGATGCGAACGACCAGCACATCGTCCACGTCGTCGACTGGCTGTGGCAGTACGCGTTCGACCAGCGCGCGAGCGACATCCACATGGAGCCGCGGCGCGACGCGGGCGAGGTGCGTTTCCGCATCGACGGCGTGCTGCACCCGGTGTACCAGATTCCGATGGCCGTGATGTCCGCGATGACCTCGCGCATCAAGATCCTCGGGCGCATGGACGTGGTGGAGAAGCGCCGCCCGCAGGACGGCCGCATCAAGACGCGCACCGCCGACGGCGAGGACGTGGAGCTGCGCCTGTCGACCTTGCCGACCGCGTTCGGCGAGAAGCTCGTGATGCGCGTTTTCGACCCGGAGGTGATCGTCAAGGATTTCGCCGAGCTCGGCTTTTCCGAGGACGACAAGACCCGCTGGAAGCAGATGACCGGCCAGCCGAACGGCATCATCCTGGTGACGGGCCCGACCGGCTCGGGCAAGACGACCACGCTCTATTCGACCCTGAAGACGCTCGCCACGCCCGAGGTGAACGTGTGCACGATCGAGGACCCGATCGAGATGATCGAGCCCGCCTTCAACCAGATGCAGGTGCAGCAGTCGATCGAGCTCGGCTTCGCCGAAGGGGTGCGCGCGCTCATGCGCCAGGACCCCGACATCATCATGGTCGGCGAGATCCGCGATATCGA
>WNGL01001415.1_pt1 | contig 66504 bp, 54 predicted proteins | sample 5400591 | NCBI WGS metagenome assembly WNGL01 (sample SAMN13153377, study PRJNA577476) | soil metagenome | isolation source: 80 cm soil or saprolite under Garry oak tree replicate 1 | place: USA:California | collected 2016-06-15 | reverse complement strand
GTCGGCAGCGACGTGTAAGGCACCAGCGGAATTTTCTGCACTTCGCAGCGTTCCCATTCCGGGAGGGCCATGTCTTCGGGCCGGCAGAGCACGGCGAGCCGCGCGCCAGCCACTTTGGCCACCGCCTTGGCCAACGGGCGGATTCCTTTATGTTTTCGCGGCGTGCCCGGAAACAAGACGGTTGGTCCGGTGAACTCGTACAAACGGCGGGCCGCTTCCCGGTCGATGACGGCCGGGTCGAACAAATCGGTCAGCGAACCATGCGGCACGAGCGTTCCGCCGAATCGTTTTTGCAGGGCGCTGGATGCCACCGTGATGGCCGAAGCCGCCGGCGCGGCCCGCGTAAGGAGCGCCAGATAGATCTCCGAGTCCGGTCGATCCAGATCGGTGCGGGCAGGTTTTCTGGTTTCAGCCGCCAGCGGGGCGAGCGCCACGTCGAGATCGTCGATGTCCAGGATCAGCGGCACCTGCCGTCGTTCCGCCGCCAGCAAGCCCGCGCCAAACGAGGCGAGGTACGGCTTGACCGCAATCAGGACATCTCCATCGGCAGCCTCCACGAGCTCGACCAGCGAATCATAGAATTTTGGAAAATCCTTTTCCGGCACGGTCTTGAGCCAAGGCTCTCGCGGCAACGCCGGCCAGACTCCCTGGGCTTTGGCCAAGCCGACCATGGTCACGTCCGCGAACAGACTGGCGGCCTTGGCGAGGCGGTGCGCGCGCATCGCCGCGTTGGAATAAAGTTTGTGGCTAAGGATCGTGATTTTCATCGAACCGGAAAATGGGTCGCGGGAATCGACGGGCGCTGCCCTTAAAAAGGCCCTGAACCCGCGGGCAAAAGTCAGCCGGCAACAGCATGGGCTTCCTCGGACGGCAGCGTTCCAGAGCGGGCAGTAGCTTGCAAGCGGTACAAGGCCGCGTAACGCCCGTTGGCTTGCATCAATGTCTCGTGCGTGCCGCGCTCCAGGAGCTGTCCGCCTTCGAGATATAAAATTAAGTCGCAGTCGGTGGCGTGATGCAAATCATGGGTGATGAGAAAAGTCGTGCGTCCCTGGTTGAGTCGATCGAGCGATTCGGTCACCGCCCGCTGGTTCTTTCGGTCCAGGCCGGTCATTGGTTCGTCGAGGATGAGAATGGGGGCCTGGCGAATGGCGGCGCGCGCGATGGCGATCCGTTGTCGTTGCCCGTGCGACAGCGTCACCCCGCGCTCGCCCAGTACCGTGTCATAGCCCTGCGGCAGCGACTCGATGAACTCGTGGGCGTTGGCCAGCCGCGCGGCGGCCTGGATTTCCTCCGGCGTGGCGGAGGGCGCGCCGCAGGCGATGTTCTCCCGCACCGGCGCCGCAAACAGCAGGTTATCTTGCAGCACGACGCCGATTTGCGAGCGCAGCGATTCCAGCGTGTAATCGCGGATGTCGCGGCCGTCGATCGTGACCCGCCCATGCTGCGGGTCGTAAAGCCGTAGAATCAAGCTGACCACAGTGGATTTGCCGCTGCCGGACTGCCCCACCAACGCGACCCGCTGGCCGGGTTTGACTTCGAAATTCATGTCGCGCAGCAGCCGCTGTTCCTGCTCGTAGGCAAAGCTTACGCTTTCAAACCGCACTTCGCCGTGAAACGACGGCGCGCGGACCGCCTCCGGCAAATCCCGCACCTCCGGCACGCGCTCCAACAAATCGAGCACGCGCTCACCTGCCGCGGTCGCTTTACCCAGCCGCGCGGTGTATTTGGCGAACTCCTGAATCGGCCGGAACGCGTTCTTCAGATAGGCCAGAAAGACCAGGAGTTCACCGGCGCTCAATTCCTTGCGCAACACCTGCCGCGTCCCGTAAAACAACACCAACGCCCCCGCGATGGCGGTCAGCAAATCGACGGAGCGCCGATTCGAGCGAAAGGGCTTTCACCGTTTTGATGGCGGTGATGGATTCGGCGGCCGTCGCGGCCATGGCGCCTTCGCGTTTTCGCTGGAGGCGCGCGACCTCGTTGATTTTTCGCCCCATCGTCACCGTGCGCAGCCAGAACAACGGGAACACCGCCAGCGCCACGAGCGCGAGCCGCCAGTTCATCCAGAACATCAGGGCGAGCATCCCGGCGAGAATGAGCGCCTTGGCGAGCATCGGCAGGACGGCGGTCACCACCACGTCCTGGAGCAGGCCCACGTCGCTGATCACGCGGATCACCAGGTCGCCGCTCCGGGCCCGCGTGTGAAAGGAAAGCGAGAGATATTGGACATGGCGATAAAGTTGCGCGCGCACGCGGGTCAGCACGCGATTGCCGATCTTGGCGAAGCCGATGGTGCTCCAAAAGCCGGCCAGCGCGCGCAATCCGGTGATGGCAACCATCGCTATCGCCATCATGGCCAGCAAGGTGACCGGATCAAAAATATCAAACAAAGAAACGCGATAACCGTGCGCGCCGTGCATTTTGTTGATGACCCGGTCGAAGACCACCTTCAGCGGCCAGGGTTCCAGCAGTCGCAAGCCGACTTCCAGCAGCAGGGTGGCGAGGGATCCGAACATCAGCAGACGATGCTTCCGCACCTGGGGCCAGAAGTGCCGGAGGACCCGCCACAGGCCGGGAAGATCTTTTCGGAGTGTTTGCGGAGTGGGCATCTAAGTTCTGAGCGCCGCGCCATCAGCATGCGGTGTCGCCCCAAGCCCGGCAAGGCGGAGCACCCGCTGGGCCACGGCATCCCATGTGTATTGCTTCAACACGGTCGTTCGCGCGGCCTGTCCGAGTCGGGCGCGCAGTTTCGGGTCGGAATGCAGGCGTTCGAGCGCCGCCGCCAATCCAGCGGCGTCACCCGGCGTCACCAACAAACCATTCCGGCCCTCTTCAATTAAGCTTTTCAATTGTCCGATCCGGCTGGCCACGACGGAAAGGCCCGCGGCCATGTATTCATAGACCTTGAGGGGGGAAAAGTAAAAGTGCGCCAGGGGCGGATACGGCGCGACTCCGACGTCCATCGACGCCAGCCAGCCCGGCACCGCGCTCGCATCGACCGCGCCGGCCAAATGGACCGCCTCGGTCAAACCGGCCGCGGCCAGGTCCGCCACCAAGCGGTCGCGTTCCGGGCCGTCACCCACGATCAAAAGTCGCGTCTGTGGATGGCGGCGGCGCAACTGCGCGAAGGCTTCGACCAAAATCGAGAGTCCGTGCCACGGCTTCAACGTGCCGACAAACCCGACGGTGAAGGTTCCGGCCGGCCTTGGCAGCGTCGGCGCCAGCCCCGGGGAGAATCGTCTCGGACTGACCCCGTTCGGGACCATGTGGATTTTGTTTCGCGCGCCCGGAAACTGTTCCACGTAAGCGGCCACCTCGTCCGAAACTGCCAGGATCACGGTGGCGGCGCCGAACACCTGTTCGGCTACGCGCTGGGCGCCGGCGCGGTCCGCAAGGTCACGATGCGCCGCTTGCTCTTCAATGAGCGGGGCGTTGACCTCCAGCAGAGCCGGGATGTTCGCCGCGCGCGCATATTCCATGGCGGCAAAACTCCAGAGCGAATAGCGCTCATACACCAGGTCATAAGGCAATTCGCGCGCCAGCGCGGCGCGCAATTCCCCGTTGGCGGCCAGCGCGGCTTGCTCGCGAGCGGCCAGGTCGCCTTTGGGCGGACGCGGCAGCGAATGGACCCGCAGGTCTTCCAACCCCATTGGTGGGGTCCCGCTGGCGTTCGCGCTAAACACTTCCACATCGGCGCCGCGATTTTTCAGGGCGCGGACGACTTCCTGCACGTGGATCGAGCATCCTTTCCGGCCAAAAATCGGCACGCCGAGGTCCGCGCTCACATAGGCGATTCTCACCGGTTCACCTCGGTCGCGGGTTCGCGCAGATTCTTCATCTCCATGGTCTGGCCGGCTTTCGACGGTTCGGCCGGCGCCGTCCCCAACAAAAGCTCGCGCAGTTGGGCGAAGTTGCTGCGCCGGTCGAAACGCTGCTCGATGACCGTTCGCGCGCGGGCAGCCAGGCTTTCGCGGAGTTGCCTGTCCCCGAGCAGCAACTCGATGCTCGCCGCCAGTCCATTCGGGTCGCCGGGAGCAACCAACAGGCCGGTCCGGCCGTGCTCGACCAACTCCTCGATGCCATCCAGATGGGTCGTCACCACTGCCACGCCGACCGCCATCGCTTCCTTAAGGACATTGGGCAAAATATCGCGGTCGCCGTCCGGCGCCTCAATGCAGGCCAAGGCAAAAATCATGGCCCGCTCCAAAAGCGCCCGCAATTCTTGTTGCGGCAACGGGCCGACCATGCGGATGTGCTGCTGCACTCCGCAATTCCGGATCTGTTCCTTGACCGCGCCCGCCAGGCGGCCGGTGCCGACTATCTCACAGCGAAAGTTGAGTCCCTTTTCCTTCAGCAGCCGGCACGCCTCGATAAAGTCGGCAAACCCCTTCTTTTCCACCAGGCGGCCGACGCTCAGGATGAGCGGCTCGACCGGCTCGGTATTGCGCCGGGGAAAGGCATTCAAGTCGATGCCGTTGTGAGTTGGTTACCCTGAAATACGTCTTTGGCATGGGTGGTGATGCTGTAAGCGACGCCCGCGATCCGGTGAGCGATCAACGCGACCTTCGCCGGGATATTAGCGTAGTGGGCGTGCAGGTGGCGGATGTCCCCCATTTCGCGGATGAGGCAGCAGGCCTGGCAGAACCGGAGCAGAGAGCTCCTGAAGGCCCCCCGCCGGGAACCACGAATCAGATGCCGGAGCGTGTGCCAATATTCGCGGCGATGCTGGAGCAAGACAACCATCTGGCCCTGCAGAACGCGTATCGGCTCGTGATGAAGTTCTTCGGGCAGATAGGTAATCGGGGACCGCACTGATTTGACCTGGGGATGCGACACGGCATCGACGGGGCGCTTGAGTGAAAAAATGTGGAGCGAGACTCCTTGCCGTTCCAGTTCCAGGATTTCGTTGAGGATAAAAGTCTCCGACAGACGGGGGAACATTTTGAGCACATAACCGATCTGCAGGCCCCCAGCCGGATTCATGAGGCGGCCCGCTCGGACGCGGCGGTGGCGTGTTCGGCCTTGGTCGCCGCCAGTGCCAGCAGGTGGCTGGCGGCCTTGCGGGCGCCGTCAAAACTCAAAACTGCGTTGGCCCGATCGAGCGCTTTCTGGCGTCCATCGCGGACGGCTCCATCCACCTGGTTCCGGAGCGTTTCGGCGCTGAGCTGCTCGGGCCTGAGGGTCCGCAGCAAGCCGAGGCGCTCGAACGCCAAGGCCCGAAGCAATTGTTCGGCGCGCGGCGCAGTGCGCGGCACGCAGACGGTCGGCAAGCCCCGCGAAACTGCCTCCACCAGCGTGTTGTAGCCCCCCATGCACACCAGCCCGTCCACCGACCAAAACAGGCTGGAGAGATTCTGCACAAACGTGTGCAGCATCACTTTGGTTTCGTCGGCCAGTCGCTGGAGCCGTTTGAAGTCATGGAGGGGCGTCATCGGGCCGGTGACCACGATGCCCTGCCAGGCCGCCCCCGCCGCCGCCCGCATAAAGGTTTCCAGCAGGGGGCAGCCATCTTCGCCGCCACCCGAGGTGGCCAGGACGACCGGACGCGGCCGATTCTGCAACGTCAGCGCCGACCAGCGGATGTCGCTGCGCCCTTCCGGCTCCTCGCGATTGATCACATAGCCGCAAAAGCGGGTGCGTTCCACCACGGCGGGGGAAAAGTCATATTCGGCAATCGGATCGAAGACCGAGCGATGGCCGTACACAAAAACCAGGTCGTAGAATTCCGCGATGGCCGCTTGCAGGTTCTCCGGCGCCCATTCCTGAAGCACGGTCTCGCGCTCGTCGAGAATGTCCCGCAGTCCCAGGACCGCGTGACCGCCGTAGGTTCGCACCTTTTCCAAGGCGGCCTGGAATTCACCGCCGGCGCCCAAGGGATGTTTGTCCACCAGGACCACCGTGGGGCGATAGGATTTCACCGTGGCCAGCAGCAGCGCGGAACGCAGGGCGCGAATTTGCGAAGTCGAAATGCGCAGGCGCCGCGAGACGTAGTGGTCGTTGGCGACCTTGCGAAGACAGGGCAACTTGATGACCTCGACATTGTCCGGCAGGCCCAGGCGATGCACGTCATCCGCGCCGCTGACCAACAATACCGAAGCCTCGGGAGCCAGTTCGGTCAACGCGGCGGCCAGCGCCAAATGCCGCCGAGTGTGGCCCAGACCCAGGCCATCGTGCGAGTAGAAAAGGAAGCGCATACCGGGTCCGCCGCCGTTTTTAAAGGTCGTTTTGAACATCTGAATGAGGGAACCCTAACACGAATGACCGGCCTTGGCCATCGCAAATTTCGACCCTCGACGCCATGTCAAAAACCGACTGTGACCCGCAAAGCCGCGTTGCCGAGCCGCACTCCGCATGGCGCCCCTCAACGAGGCTCTTGCCAACGCCAGAAATCGGGGTCTATAGTTGCGTTGTTAGCCCGCTTCACGAGAATGCGCGCGGTGCTCAAAAGTCTTGGCTCAGAGCGACCTTGAGGTCACACGTGATTAATCCGCTTGTGTTCATCATCGGATGTCCTCGATCTGGCACGACCTTGCTCCGTCATATCGTGGGCGCACATCCACTCATCGCGATTACGCCCGAAGCGCATTGGATTCCGAAATGGTTCGAGAAGCGACTGGGCCTGACGCCGGAGGGTCTGGTCACTCCGGACCTGATTGCCAAACTGCTCGCGCATCCCAAATTCGCTTTGTTTCGCCTCGGGCGGGAAGACCTCATGACACTCGTGAAAAACGGCGAACCGCTGTCGTACGCGTCGTTCGTGACCGGCATCTTCGATCGGTACGGGAAGAGCCACGGCAAAGTGTTGGTCGGAAACAAGACACCCGATGCCGTCCGGAAGATGGATACCTTGCACGCGCTCTGGCCCGAGGCCCGTTTCGTCCATGTGATCCGGGACGGTCGAGACGTTGCCTTGTCAATGTTCAATTGGCCGAGCGTGCAACAAAAGAAGCCGGGGACGTTCCCCACATGGCAGGACGACCCCGCGTCAACCGCGGCCCTCTGGTGGGAGCTTAATGTCCGACGGGGCCGGGAGGCTGGGGCATCGCTCGGATCCGGGCTTTACCATGAGATGCGCTATGAATCTCTGGTCGCCCAGCCGGAGCGGGATTGCGCGGCACTGTGCGCGTTTCTCGGCCTGCCCTACGATGAGGGCATGCTCCGCTTCCATGAAGCTCGCGCGAATACTTCCGAGGGCCTAAAGCCGGGCCACGGCTGGCGGCCCATCACGCCGGGTGCCAGAGACTGGAGGACGCAAATGGCCCCAGCAGATGTCGAGCGCTTCGAGGCGGCGGCCGGCGCCCTACTCGATGAACTGGGTTATCCGCAGGCTTTCCCCGAACCTCGGCCGGACGCCGTGGCACACTCGACCCTGGTTCGGAATCTGCTGGCCAATGAGCCGCGAGATGTTCGGCCTTATGGACTGGCATGAATCCCCTGCCCCGCTCCGGATGCTGGAATTCGAAGCCACCCGCGAACTTGTGTTCCAGTTAACCGTTTTAACGATACCTCGACCTACCGAATACTTATGAACAAATCGTTCTTTCCCGCCATTACCACCGCCGTGCTGTTGCTGTCAACCGGCTGGGCGAGTTCACAACCGCTCGCCAGCCCCGGGAGTTCCCGCAGCCTCGGCGAGTCCCACTTCGTTTCCTTGGGAACGAATAAGATCCACTACGTGACCGGCGGAAAGGGCAACCAGACGATCCTGTTTGTTCACGGCTGGTCGTGCAACAGCGGCTTCTGGCGCGAGCAAGTCCCGGCGCTGACAGGCAAAGCGCGGCTGATTCTCATCGACCTCCCTGGCCACGGCCAAAGTGACAAGCCGCAAGTTGATTACACTCTGGACTTCTTCGCCCGCGCCGTCCTCACGGTGCTGCGCGACGCGCGCGCTGCCAAAGCCACGCTCGTGGGCCACAGCATGGGCGCGCCGGTCATTTGCCGCGTTTATACCCAGGCCCCGGAAAAAGTCGCGGCCCTGGTCGCGGTGGACGGCCTCCTGCGCCGGCCCAAGCTGAAGCCCGAAGAGGTCGAACAATTCATCGGCCCCTATGGCACGCCCGGGTACCGTGAACACACCACGCGCTTCGTCAACTCGATGTTCCCCAATCCCGGCGCCGAAGCCCTGCGCGACCGCGTGCTCTCCGAGATCCTCGCCACGCCCCAGCACGTCATGCGCAGCGCGATGGAAGGGATGTTCGATGCGGGCCAGCCCGCGTGGGATTTGCCGAAAGTGAACGTGCCGGTGCTCGTCCTCAACGCGCAGAACCCGATGTGGACGCCCGAATACGAAACCTACGTCCTTTCCCTCTCCGCGAAGACGGACTACCGCACCATCGAGAACGTGGGTCATTTCCTCATGCTGGAGAAGCCGGCGGAATTCAACGCGGCGCTTTTGGAAATGCTGGGCAAATTCGATCTGGTGGCAAAATAAGCATGAAAGAACAGCGCTGCTCACTACAGCCTCGGCGTCGGCCAACCAAGGGAGGAAGCGCGGCCACCAAGCAAGTCCTGCGGACCAATTATCAGTGGACGACTTTCGTTGCGTTCGGTTCAACATCTATCGAGCGGGTATATGTCGGTGGCGGGCCAGGGCTTGAAAGCGGTGCAGCCCACAGTTAACGCTATGTTAGCCCACGGACCGCAGCCTTTCCCAGATCTTAACGCGAAACCTGTTTTCGACCCTTGAACTTCGCGATCGCTGATTTGAACACTCGAGCCATCACATAAAACGATAGCATCCCCGGCAAAATGACTCCGGAAGCGAACACGAATCCAAAAATGAGGTCTGGAAGCCAGTCAAGCCGCGCCGTAACTTGGGTAATTGCCCATGAAATTGGAAATCCAATACAATACAGCACCAGCCAAGCTCCCCAAGCCCCATCGTGCGCGCTGAGGCAGGCAAGGGAGTAGAATGCGATGGCAATCAGTCCATAGCCGATCGAAATACGCAATTCAGTTTTGCGCTGTCGCATCCACGTGAACAATGGTTTTTTCAGAAATGGAAAGTGGTTGGCCACGTAATGGCATAATTTTAATTCTGCTCCGCGGCGAGGCGGCAGTCCACGATGTGGCCGGACCTTCCTATAACCACTGGCCCAGCGATTCAGTCCAAGCTCAAGGTTGTCTCACCGCACAGCCGTGGGCCTATTTTTACCTTGGCGCGGTCCAGGTCATCCTAAGGATTCCTCACGCGCCGCTCGCCCTCTCTCATGACATGATATATCGAGCGTCAAAAGTGATTGCGCCGGGTCGGGGGACCCGGCCTACAAATTTCTGTAGGCCGCGTGCCCTCACGCGGCGGGTCTTTTGCCGTCGTGTATAGATCGTCACCGGACGCTCCGCGCTGAAACTTCTGGTCACGAAATGCACCCTGAGCCGCCCCGCCGAGAACCTCTACCCTGTAGGCAATTCCCCGCGAGCGGCCCATTTCGCCTATTTCGCGGTTCGTCCTCCCCTGACTGAAGACCCAAGCCCGATGCGAACGTCCAATGATGAATTAGCAAACGACGCCCGCCACCAGCGAACTTTGAACTTGGCGGGCGCGCGGGCTTGCCCGTTAATTCCGCCGCGCATGGATCAAAAAGCTTACGCCCGCGCCGGCGTCGATATCCACCTCGGCAACCAGGTCAAGGCCGCCCTGCCGCGCCTGCTCGCGGCGACGCGCCGCCGCGAGGTGCTCGGCCAGGTCGGCGGCTTCGGCGGCCTCTTCGCGCTCGATACCCGAAAATTCAAACAACCGGTGCTGGTTTCGAGCATGGATGGCGTCGGCACCAAATTGAAGCTCGCCTTTGCCATGGACCGGCATGACACCATCGGCGAGGACCTCGTCAATCATTGCGTGAACGACATCGCGGTGCTCGGCGCGGAGCCGCTCTTTTTCCTCGATTATCTCGGCGCCGGCAAGTTAAACCAGCCCGTTTTCACCGACATCATCAAAGGCTTCGCCCGCGGCTGCGCGGCCAACCATTGCGCGCTCATTGGGGGCGAGACCGCACAGATGCCCGGTTTTTATCAGCCGGGCGAATACGACCTGAGCGGCGCGATCGTGGGCGTCGTGGAACGAGTGCGGTTGCTGGACGGCAAAGCGATCCGCCCCGGCGACGCGGTGATCGGACTCGCCTCGAGCGGTCTCCACACCAACGGCTATTCGCTGGCGCGCAAGATTTTCTTCGAGCAAATGAAGCTCGCGCCCCGCAGTCCCGTGCCCGAACTGGGAAACACCATCGGCGATGAACTGCTCAAAGTCCACATGAGCTACGGACCGCTCGTGCAAAAGCTGTTGCGCAAGTTCAATCGCGGCAGCGGTCTGGCCTTGAAAGGCCTGGCGCACATCACCGGCGGCGGGTTTGTCGATAACATCCCGCGGGTGCTGCCGAAGAACTGCGATGTCATCATCCGCAAAGGCGCGTGGGAAATCCTCCCGATTTTCCGGCTCATCCAGGCCCAGGGCGGCCTGCCCGAAGACGAGTTATATCAGGTCTTCAACATGGGCATCGGCATGACGCTGACAGTCGCGCCCGACAAAGCGGAGGCGATGCTGACGTTCATCCGCGCCCAGAAGCAGGCCGCGTGGCAAATCGGCGAAGTGGTCAAAGGCAAAGGCGCCGCGCGGATAATCTGAGGTAGGGATGGCGTGGATTCAGGAACCGGTGCGAACGTCGTAGCCGACGAGGTAACGAGGCGGATTTTGCCATCAAACCCATTCCGCCTCGTCACCTCGGCGGCTACTCCTTCTTGCATCGGCCCCGACTGAGCGGCTGAAAAATCTTTTCCTGATTCCCTGATTTCCTGCTTCAATCCGCCTTTCAATGAAACTGTTGGTCATCGGCTCCGGCGGCCGCGAACACGCCCTGGTGTGGAAGCTGGCGCAATCGCCGCGGGTCACCCAAATGTGGTGCGCCCCGGGCAACGCGGGCATCGCCGAGGAAAAACTGGCCGGCAACAAATTACCGGTTCAATGCGTGGACATCCGCGCGGAGGATTTGCCGCAGTTGCTGGCTTTCGCCCAGGAAAAGAAGCCCGACCTGACCGTCGTGGGACCGGACAAGCCGCTCGCGCTCGGCATCGTCGATTTGTTTCAGCCGAACGGACGGCGCATCTGGGGGCCCAACCAGAAGGCGGCGCAGTTTGAATCATCGAAAGTCTTTTCGCAGAACTTCATGGAGAAATACGGCATCCCCACCGCGCGAGCCGGGACGTTTGCCGACGAAAAATCGGCGAAGAACTTCGCCGCGTCGCTCGGTGGCCGCTGTGCGGTGAAGGCCGATGGGCTGGCTTTGGGCAAAGGGGTTTTGATTTGCGCCAGTCCGGCGGAAGCGAACCAGGCCATCGAGCAAATCCTGGTGAACAAGGCCTTCGGCGCGGCAGGCGCGCGGATCGTCATCCAGGAATTTCTGGAGGGGACGGAAATCTCGCTCCACGCGCTGTGCGATGGGCAAACCGCGAAGCTCTTCCCGACCGCTCAGGACCACAAGCGGGCGCTGGAAGAGGACCAGGGCTTGAATACCGGCGGCATGGGGACCTGTTCGCCCGCCCCCTTTTTGAATGAAACGCAACTGGCCGAGGTCGGCCGGCAGATTTTGGGGCCGTGGCTCAGAGGTTGCGCGGTGGAGGGGATCGATTTTCGCGGCATCCTTTATCCAGGCGTGATGCTCACGAAAAGCGGCCCGAAAGTCCTGGAATTCAACGCCCGTTTCGGCGATCCGGAGGCGCAGGTTTATCTGGCGCGTCTGGAAAATGACCTCGTTGAATTGCTCGAGGCCAGTCTGGACGGAACGCTCGGCAAAATGGAATTGCACTGGAGTCCGATGGCCGCCGTCTGCGTGGTGATGGCGGCGGCCGGTTATCCCGGCGCTTACGCCAAAGGCCGCCCGATCAACGGCTTGGCTGAGGCGGGGCGGATGGCCCGGACCAAGGTGTTTCACGCCGGCACGGCGCGCGCCGGCGATCGCGTGGTGACCAGCGGCGGGCGGGTGCTGGGTGTCACGGCGTGGGCGGCGGATCTGGCGCGGGCGCGTGAGGCCGCTTACGCGGCGGTGGACAAAATTAGATTCGACGGCGCGCAGTATCGGCGCGATATTGCCGCGAAGGCGCTGCGATCAGCGCCCAATTTTTGATGAAATACAAGACAGTGTTGGGAGTTTGTCTCCTTCCTCTCTGCCTCGCCGTGCTGAATGTCCGCGCGGCCGCCGAAGGTCCGCCGCCCGATCTCAACGAAGTCTATGGCCTGCTTCGCGCGAACCTCACCGCCATGAGCGAAGCCGAGCTGAGCCGCGCCGCCGTGCAGGGGTTGCTCAGCCAGCTCAACGGGCGGGCGACCCTCGTCGAGCCGGAGGCGCTAGACCACGCGCCGGGCGGTGCGCCGATCCGCACCGCGGTTTATGACGGCGCCTACGGTTGCCTGCGCGTCGGGCAGCTCAGCGCCGGCGGCGACGAGCAGTGCGCCTCAGCCTTGCGCGGGCTGCTGGCCACTAACCGGCTCAAAGGGATCGTTTTCGACCTCCGGGCCGCCGACGGCGACGGGTACGCGGCCGCCGCGGCGATCACCGACTCTTTCTGCGCCGGCGGAAAGCCGCTGCTCGATTGGGGCGATGGATTGAAAAAGTCAACGGACAAAACCAATGTTCTCTCGCTGCCGGTGGCCGTGTTGGTGGACCGAAAGACCCGCGGCGCGGCCGAGGCATTGGCCGGGATTCTGCGCCAGACCGATACCGCGCTTCTGATCGGCGCGACCACCGCCGGCCAGGCCAGCATCACCAAGGATTTTCCTCTGAAAAACGGTCAGCACCTGCACATCGCCACCGCCCCCATCCGCCTGGGCGATGGCCGGCCCTTCCCGCTTTCGGGGCTAAAACCGGACATCGAGGTGCAAGCCAGTTCGGAAGGGGAACTCAACTCGCTTGAAGCGGCCGACAAGGCGCCGTCGCAAACCAACCGCCTGGCGAGCGCGCGCGGCGCTTCGACCAATCTGAATTTGTCCGCCACCAACCGCCCGCGACCCCGCGTCAACGAAGCCGAACTGGTCCGTATGCTGCGGGATGGAGAACCGCTGGAGGGCGACCGGCCCAGCGCCCTGTTCCGCGCGAGCGAACCAGCTGGCCCGGCCGGGCTGCCCGTGGCGGATCCAGCCCTGGCCCGCGCGCTGGATTTGCTCAAAGGGCTGGCCGTGGTCCAGCCGTTCCGTCCCCGCTGATTTCACCGTTGACCAGTGCGCAGCCCCCTCCCAAGTTGAGCCTACGAATTGCGGCATGAAGACGATTTTGTTCGTATGTACCGGCAACATTTGTCGCAGCCCGATGGCCGAGGGGCTTTTTCGCCACGCGGTCAAGGGCCGCAGCGATTTCCGCGTGCTTTCCGCCGGCGTGGGCGCGGTCGAGGGCTTGCCGCCCAGCGAACATGCCGTCCGCGCGCTCCTGGAACTGGGGATTGATATTTCCAAGCAGCGCAGCCGGATGCTCACGGCCGACCTGGTCGAACAGGCGACCTACATCTTCGGCATGACCCACCACCACGCCGATGCCATCCGGCTGCTCTACCCGCACGCCGCCGAGAAAACGTTTCTGCTGCGCGAATTTGACGAGACGCTCGATAGCTACGAGAACGACATCAGCGATCCCATCGGCGGATCGTACGAAGTCTATTTGAATTGCCGCGACCAGATCGAACAAGGCATCGCCTCCATGCTCAACTTCATCGAACAGACCTCGCTGATCCAGGGCGCCGAGCGTCCCGTCGCCACCAGGACCACCGTCGCCCTGGGCGCGGACCACGGCGGCTTCGAGTTGAAAGAAATCCTCAAGCGGCATTTGCAGAAGCAAGGCATCGGCGTCACCGATTTTGGCGCCCCTTCCAAGGAAGCGAGCGACTATCCGGACTATGCGCAGGCCGTCGCCCGCAGCGTGGCCGAGCACCAACACGATCTGGGCTTGTTGGTCTGCGCTTCCGGCATCGGCATGAGCATCGCCGCCAACAAAGTGCCCGGCGCGCGCGCCGCCCTGGTCTGGGACGAGCAGACCGCCCAACTATCCCGCGAACATAACAACGCCAACGTCCTTTGCCTCGCCGGCCGCGGGACCGAGCCGGATCAGGCCCGCAGGATCGTCGATGCCTTCCTCGCCGCGGGCTTTGAAGGCGGGCGCCATGAATACCGCGTGGGCAAGCTGGAGTCGGAGGACCCGCTGATGAATCTGAAACTCGAACTGGTCGATCCGCAGGTGGCCGGGGCCATCGCGCGCGAACGCCGGCGCCAGCAGGAAAACATCGAACTGATCGCCAGCGAAAACTTCACCAGCCCCGCCGTGATGGAGGCGCAAGGCTCGGTGCTTACCAACAAATACGCGGAAGGATACCCCAAAAAACGCTGGTACGGCGGCTGCGAGAACGTGGACATCGTGGAGCAGCTCGCCATCGACCGGGCCAAGGCGCTGTTCGGCGCCGAACACGCCAACGTCCAGCCTCACTCCGGCAGCAGCGCGAACATGGCGGTTTATTTCGCCTTCCTCAGACCGGGTGACAAAATGCTGACGATGGACCTGAGCCACGGCGGCCATCTGACCCACGGCCACAAAGCGAACTTCTCCGGCCGATTTTTCGAGATTGTTCACTACGGCGTCCGCAAAGAAGACGAGCGCATCGACTACGACCAGCTCGCCAAAATGGCCCGCGAGCACCGCCCGAAAATGATAACCGTCGGAGCCAGCGCCTATCCGCGGATCATCGAGTTTGCGCGCCTGGGCCAGATCGCGCGGGAGATCGGCGCGTACTTGCTGGCGGACATGGCGCACATCGCCGGCCTCATCGCCGCGGGCCTCCACCCCAACCCGGTCGAACACGCCGATTTTGTCACCACGACCACCCACAAGACGTTGCGCGGCCCGCGCGGGGGGTTGGTTTTGTGCAAGGAAAAGTACGCGAAAGAGATTGATTCCCAAACGTTTCCGGGAATCCAAGGCGGGCCGCTAATGCAGGTCATCGCCGCCAAAGCGGTCTGCCTCCTCGAAGCGGCGCGCCCCGGTTTTAAACTCTATCAGCAACAGATCGTGCGCAACGCCCGCGCGCTGGCCGAGGGAATGAAGCGCAACGGCTTCCGCCTCGTCAGCGGGGGGACGGATAACCACCTGATGCTCGTCGATGTCGGCGGGCGCGGCCTCACGGGCAAGGATTGCCAGACCGCGCTGGATGAGGCCGGCATTACCGTCAACAAGAACACCATCCCCTTCGAAACCCGCTCGCCGTTCCAAGCCAGCGGGATCCGCCTCGGCACCCCCGCCGTGACCACTCGGGGCATGAAAGAAGGAGAGATGGCCGCCATCGCTGACATGATCAGCGAGGTTTTGATGGATATAAAGAATGTTGACGCGGGCCGTTCCGTGCGCCAACGTGTACGGGAACTGACGGCCAGGTTTCCCTTGCCGTATAGTTGAAGTGCAATCGGCCGGTCCCCGTCTTTGATTGAGCCGGCATGCGGAATTGAACTTGGGCAAATCCAGCGGCGCGAAGGCAGCGTTCGCAACGGGTTCACTTGCACGCCTACCGCTTAACTTGATTTAATTTTTAGCTTATGGCGAAACCGAAAAAATCGGTGGCGGCCAAACCCGCCAGGCCCAATGTCGGAAATGAACCGGCGCCGGGTGACGCGGAGCCGCTAGGCGGCGCCGCCACCGCCACCGACACGCTGGAACTGGAGCCCCCGACCGCGGCGCTGGAAGTCCCGTCCCAAGAAGCGCCCGCCGCCGGCAAAACGGAGGCCAGGCACAAAAACCGCGGCAAGCGGCCTGGCAAAGAACCCTCGGCCGCGGCGGCCGGGCCGACAGCCGCGCCACCCGCCGCCGGCCCCGCCGGCGCGCAGCCCGCGACAACGGTCAACATCGCCAAGCTCCAGGCCATGTCGATGATCGAACTCAATCAGATGGCCAAAGAGATGGGCATCGAGAACTTCGGCACCATGCGCAAGCACGAAGTTATCTTCCATGTCCTCCAAAAAAATGCCGAGCGCAGCGGGGTGCTGTTCTCCGAGGGCGTGCTCGAAGTGTTGCCCGAAGGTTTTGGTTTCCTGCGCTCGCAGAGTTTCAACTATCTGCCTTGCCCGGAGGACATCTACGTTTCCCCTTCGCAGATCCGGCGCTTCGACCTGCAGACCGGCAATCTGGTCGCCGGCCAAATCCGCCCGCCCAAAGAAAAGGAGCGCTTCTTCGCGCTGCTCAAAGTCGAAGCGGTGGACCAGGAAGACCCCGACAAGGCGAAGGACAAAATACATTTCGACAACCTCACGCCGCTCTTTCCGAACAAGCGTTACTTGCTCGAAACGGTCGGCGAGGAGCTTTCCACCCGCGTGCTGGACCTGGTCTGCCCGATCGGCAAAGGCAGCCGCGGTTTGATCGTCGCCCCGCCGCGCACCGGCAAAACCGTGCTCATGCAGAAGCTCGCCAACGCCATCCTCAAGAACAATCCGGAGGCCTACCTCTTCATCCTGCTCATCGACGAACGGCCCGAGGAAGTCACCGACATGGAGCGCTCCTGCAAACCGGCCGAAGTGATCAGCTCGACCTTCGACGAACCGCCCGAGCGGCACGTGCAGGTGGCCGAAATGGTCATCGAAAAGGCCAAGCGCATGGTCGAGCACAAACGCGACGTGGTGATCCTCCTCGATTCGATTACCCGCCTGGCCCGCGCCTACAACACCGTGCAGCCGCACTCCGGAAAGATCCTCTCCGGCGGCGTCGATGCCAACGCGCTGCACAAGCCCAAGCGGTTCTTCGGCGCCGCGCGCAACATCGAGGAAGGCGGCTCGCTCAGCATCATTGCCACGGCCCTGATCGATACCGGTTCGCGCATGGACGAAGTGATCTTCGAAGAGTTCAAGGGCACGGGGAACATGGAAGTCTCGCTGGACCGCCATCTCGTGGATCGCCGCATTTTCCCTTCCATCAACATCGAGCTTTCTGGCACCCGCAAAGAAGAATTGCTCTACCATCCGCAGGAATATCAAAAGGTCGTCATCCTGCGCCGCGCGTTGACGGGTGTGCCGCCGGTGGAGGCGATGGAATTGATGCTCAACAAGCTCAAGAAGACCAAGAGCAACATCGAATTCCTGCTCGGCATGGCCATGGGTTGACCGCTCAGCGATGCTCACCCCTCCCGCGCATCCGCTTGGAAAGCAGATGCTTCGTCCGCCGCTTGCTGTCTGCTGTAGGTCCGGCGCGGGGGTGAAGAACTCTGGGGTCTTCGCAGTCCAACCTTCCTTCCGAACGGCGCTTGCGGTGTGGATCCCCGGCCAGTAAAAGAATGAAGATGACTGTACTGTCAATCCTTCGCCCTGCTGTTTCGCGGCGGGCAAGCTGGGTTGGGTTGTGCTTGATGTCGCTGGTGGCGGGCTGCCGCCGGGAGGACATCCGGGTTTATACCGCCCCGAAGGACGCTCCCACCCCTCCGCCGCGGATGGCGCGCGGCCCGGCGCGCGGGGCGCGTCCCAGCCTGAGTTGGAAGCTGCCGAACGGCTGGCGCGAGACCGGACCGGGCGAGATGAGTCTGGCGAGTTTCTCCATCGGCGACGGCAGCGGGCCGGAGGCGCAGGTGTCCATCACTCCGCTGGGTCATTTGACCGGACACGAGACGATGATCGTGAACATGTGGCGCCAGCAGGTCGGACTGCCGACCAACAGCGAAGAGGAAGTCGCCCAGCAGCTCCAACCCGTCGAGGTCGGCGGCGAGAAGGGAAGCTTGTTCGAGGTTACCGGCAAAACCGACGACGGGGGTTCGGTGCGGATCGTCACCGCGATGGTGCATCGGTCGGATGCGAGCTGGTTTTTCAAATTAGCGGGTGACGCGGCGCTGGTCGCGGCGCAGAAGCCGGTTTTCATTGAGTTCCTAAAATCGGTCCTGATCCGGCAAGCCGCTCCCGCGGATGACACGGCCGACGCGGATTCAACCGCTCCGCAGCCAACTTGGGAAGTGCCGGCCCGCTGGAAAGAGCTTTCCGCCGGGCGGATGCAAGTCGCCCGGTTCGCCGTGCCGGACCGCGGCGCCGCCAAGGCCGAGGTGTCGATCAGCGTTTTCCCAAGCGACACCGGCGGCACGCTCGCCAACGTGAACCGTTGGCGGCGGCAAATCGGCCTGGGCGAAGTGAGCGAAAGCGGCCTCGCTCCGCTCGTATCGCCGCTTGACCCCGCCATTCCCGAAGCGATCTTAATTGATATGATGAATAACACTCGGCGGCTGGTCGGCGCGATCGTCCCGCGCGGCGGCAGCTATTGGTTTTACAAGCTGCTCGGCGACGCGGACGCCGTCGCGCCGGAGAAAGAAGCGTTCGTGACGTTTGCCAAGTCCAAGCCCTGACATGCTCCACCGCGTCATCAAAATCTTCACCTCGCTCCGGCTCACGGTCACCCTGCTGGCGTTCGGCATCCTGCTAGTCTGGGTCGGCACCGTGGCACAGGCCGACGAGGGGCTTTACCAGGCGCAGACTCGTTACTTCCGACACTGGTTCGTGTGGGGCATCACGATGTTCGGGCATAAAATCCCGGTCGGACTGCCTGGCGGCTACCTCCTCGGCACGCTGCTGCTCATCAACCTAACCGCCGCGCATATCCAACGGTTTCAGTGGACCTGGAAAAAATTCGGCATCCACCTTACCCACGCCGGGGTCATCCTGCTTCTCGTCGGCCAGCTCACGACCGACTTGTTGTCCCGCGAGACGCAGATGCGCGTTGTCGAGGGCGAAACCAAATCTTACTCCGAGAGTGCGATGGATTATGAACTCGCGTTCGTCACCGATGCGGATGCGAACACCGAACAAGTCGTCGCGATTCCGCAGTCTCGCCTTGCGCCCGGCGGCGAGATCCAGCACGACAAACTGCCCTTCACTGTCCGCGTGAAAAACTACTGGCCCAACTCCGAGCCGTCCTTCCGCGCGCCGATGCAATCGAACGGCCCGCCGCTCACGGAGAACGGCGTCGCGCGCCATTTCGATTTCCGCGAAACGCCGATGACCCACAGCATGGACGACAAGAATGTCCCGACTGCCGTCCTCGAACTCGCTGGTGCGAGCGGCACGCTCGGCACTTGGGTGGCTTCGGGTTGGTCGGGCGACGAAACGATGGCGGCGGCGGTGCGCAAGAGCTACCTGCGGCAAGTGGGAGCGCCAATGGCCGACACCATCGCGGCCCGCCTTGGGGAGCCACAATTTGTGGAAGCCGGCGGCAGGCGATACAGTTTCACCTTGCGCCCGACGCGGGCCTACAAGCCGTTTTCACTCACGCTGCTCAAGGCGACCCACACAATTTATCCCGGCACCGAGAATCTCGCCGCCGCCAATCCCGGTATCCCGAAGGATTACCGCAGCCGCGTCCGCATCAACAACCCGGAAAAGCGCGAAAACCGTGAAGTGGAGATTTACATGAACAGCCCGCTGCGCTACGGCGGCCTGACATTCTATCAGTACCAAATGCCCCCGGAAGCGGCGCTGCGGGCCGGCGAAACGCCCTGGTCCACGCTGCAAGTCGTGCGCAACCCGGCCTGGCTCACGCCATACGCAGGCTGCGCGATTGTTGCGACCGGGCTGGTCTTCCAATTCATGATCCACCTGGTCGGATTCGTCTCCCGGAGGAAGACCGCGTGAAGCTTTCCCCTCCCGTTGAAAAGAAAGCGACGTCGTCCGGCGGCTGGCGCGCCTGGGTTTCGTGGTTCCTCCTTCTGCTCTTTGCAGCCGAAATCACCGCTGCGATCTTCGTCCGGCACAGGGACAAAACGTTCGCCGTGTCGCAGTTTGCGAAACTGCCGCTGATCTTCGAGGGCCGCGTGCAACCGATGGATTCGCTGGCGCGCAATTCGCTGCTTCAGATTCGCGGTATCACCGCGGTGCCCCTTGAAGGCAACGGCGCCAACGGCGCGTGGGGCGCGTGGGAAGGACTTCGCGCCCAGGGCGGCGAATTGTCCGAGCGCCGCTGGTACCAGTTCGCGAAGCATCCGCGGAAACTCAAGCCCGCCGACTGGCTGCTCGAAGTCTTCTGCAATCCGCGCCAGGCCGACGACCGCTACATCTTCGTGATCAACCATCCCGACCTCCGCGGCCTGCTCAAGCTCGAGGGCGGCGTCGAGAATAGCAGCCTGCATTTCTACCGCTTCAACGATCTCAAAGAGCGACTGGGAGAGTTGCGCGACGAAGCCGAGCGCGCGGGCAAACTCGACGCCTCGCAGCGCAACCCGTTCGACCGCGCCGTGCTTCAGTTGCACAACGCGTTTGGACTCTATTTCCGCTTGAAGAACACGGTGCAGCCGGAGGACTCGCAAGATTTCCGCCAGGAGATCGATGATTACCTCGCCGCCGCCGGCCAGGCCCGCGCCGCCGTACGGGAGCGCCAGGCCAAAGGCGAAAAACTCGATGACGACGCGCTGGCCGCGTTGCTCGCGCCGGTCCAGAAGTTCGCCGGCCGCTACGACGCGATGGCGCGCATGGAGACACCGCTGGTTGTGCCCACGCCGAATCCGGCCAGCCCGCGTGAAGCGTGGCGTCGCATGGGCGAAGTGCTCTTGGAAGCCCCGAGCGCCGGGATGCCGGAGTCGGCGCGGTTGCTGGCCGGACTTACTTCCACGTATCGCGCGGGCGACGTCGCCGGGTTCAACGGGCTGCTCGGCGAGTATCGCTCGCTGCTGGAAAAGCAGGGGCTGGGCGCGGACCTGGCCAAAGGCGAGCGCGAATCGTTCTTCAACCAACTGCTCGCCTTCAAGCGGAGCATGTATGTCTATCTGGCGGCGTTCCTGCTGGTCCTGCTTTATTGGACGAACCTGACGGAAATCTGGCGAGTGACGGCGGTGCGGCTGGTGCTTCTCGGTTTTGTCGTCCATACCGCCGGGCTGATCTTTCGCATGGTCCTGGAAGGCCGTCCGCCGGTGACCAACCTCTACTCCTCGGCGATCTTCATCGGCTGGGGCGCGGTGGTGCTCGGCGCGGTGCTGGAGCGGTTTTACAAGGACGGCATCGGCGCCGCCGTGGCGGCGGCGGTCGGATTCATCACGCTTATCATCGCCCACAACCTCTCGCTGGGCGGCGACACGATGATCATGATGCAGGCGGTGCTCGACACTAATTTCTGGCTCGCCACGCACGTCGTCGTGGTCACGCTCGGTTACGCTTCGACCTTCGTCGCCGGTTTTCTGGCGATCGTTTACATCACCCGCGGGGTCTTCACCCGCACCCTCACCGGCGCCACCGGCAAATCGCTGGCCCGGATGATTTACGGCATTCTCTGCTTCGCCACGTTATTCAGCTTCGTCGGCACGGTGCTGGGTGGCATCTGGGCCGATCAATCGTGGGGCCGCTTCTGGGGGTGGGACCCGAAGGAAAACGGCGCGCTGATCATCGTCCTTTGGAACGCGCTAATCCTCCACGCCCGCTGGGGCGGCCTGGTGCGGGAGCGCGGACTGGTGAACCTGGCTATCGTCGGCAACATCGTCACCAGTTGGTCGTGGTTCGGCGTGAACATGCTTGGCATCGGGCTGCACAGCTACGGCTTCACCGCCGCGGCGTTCCGCTGGCTGATGCTCTTTGTCCTCAGTCAACTGGCGCTGGTGGCGCTGGGACTCTTGCCACGGACATACTGGATGAGTTTCAAGTCGGCCGCCTCCGCTCCCGCCGAAAAAATCGCTCCCGGCCCCGGCGCGGACCCCGGCGGCAAGCCGGCCCCGGCGGCGACTTGAACTCCTTACCCCCTAAATTCTTTGACGCTCCGGGCCGCTTCCCTTAGCTTATCCCCGTGGGTTTGCCAGCATGTTTGGGTTTATCGTCAAGATCGTTAGCATGATTGGGTATATCATCAAGAAAATCATCGGGTCGAAGAACGAGCGGGAGGTGAAGAGACTCCGGCCGATGGTGGCGCGGATCAACGCGATCGAAGCTTCGCTGCAATCCCAGCCGCGCGAGGCGCTGCTCCAGAAAACCGCCGATTGGCGCAAGCGCCTTTCGACCATCCAGGACAACGACGAACTGGTGGCGGCGCTGCTGGAGATATTACCCGAGGCGTTCGCCGTGGTGAAGACGACCTGCCGCCGCTTGTGCGGCACGGAGATCATCGTCCGCGGCCACCCGCTCAAATGGGACATGATCCCGTTCGACGTGCAGCTCATCGGCGCTTACGCGCTGCACACCGGGCGCATCGCGGAAATGGCCACTGGCGAAGGCAAAACCCTGGTGGCGACCCTGCCGGTCTATCTGAACGCGCTCACCGGGCGCGGGGTGCACGTGGTGACGGTGAACGATTACCTCGCCGCGCGCGACAGTGAATGGATGGGGGCGGTCTATCAATACCTCGGCCTGACGGTCGGCTGCATTCTCCACGATCAAGAGCCGAGCGTGCGCCGCGAGCAATACAACTGCGACATCACTTATGGCACCAACGCCGAGTTCGGTTTCGATTACCTGCGCGACAACGGCATGGCGACGCGCCTGGAGGACCAGGTCCAGCGCGGACATTACTTCGCCATCGTGGACGAAGTGGACTCGATCCTCATCGATGAAGCCCGTGTGCCGTTGATCATCAGCGGCCCGGCGGTCGTCGCCGCCGACAGCAACGAATACGACAAGTACAAGCCGGTGGTCGAATCGCTCGTCCGCGCGCAGGAAAAGCTCTGCGCCCGCTTTCTTTCCGAGGCCGAGGAACTCCTCAAACGGCTTCGTCCGGCCGACGGAAGCAATGCGCCCGAGCCAGATTTGCTGGAGCGGGAGATTGGCCTGCTGCTCTACAAGGTGAAAATGGGCCAGCCGCGCTCGGAAGGGTTGCTGAAGCTCCTCGAAGAGCCGGAGAACCTGCGCTTGATGAACAAGGCCGAACTGAGCCGGAGAACCTGCGCTTGATGAACAAGGCCGAACTGGAATTGCACGTGGACCAGTCGAAAAAGGATCTCTACGCACAAAAGGAAGAGCTGTTTTTCGCGATGGATGAAAAGAGCCACGAGGCCGATCTCACCGAGAAGGGCCGCAACTTCTTAAGCCCGCAAGACCCCGATGCCTTCGTGCTGCCGGACCTGGCGTCGGCGTTCAACGAAATCGATTCCGATCCCGAAGCCGACGTCCACAAACGGGTCGAGGCCAAAACCAAACTGCAGGCCGAGTTCGAGGCCAAGGCGCAACGGATTCATTGCATCTCCCAACTGCTCAAAGCCTATTGCCTCTACCTCAAGGACGTGCAGTACGTGGTCCAGGAGAACAAGGTGATTATCGTGGACGAAAATACTGGTCGCCTGATGACCGGACGGCGCTGGAGCGATGGCCTGCACCAGGCCGTGGAAGCGAAGGAGGGCGTCGAGGTCGAGCGCGAAACGCAAACCTACGCCACCATCACGATCCAAAATTATTTCCGCCTCTATCAGAAACTCGCCGGCATGACCGGCACCGCCGAAACCGAGGCGCAGGAGTTCTATGACATTTACAAGCTCGGCGTGCTCGTCATCCCCACCAATAAACCGATCGCCCGCAAAGATGCGCACGACACGGTGTATAAAACCAAGCGGGAAAAGTTCAGCGCGGTCGTGCGCGAGATCCAGCAAATTCATCAGCAGGGCCGCCCGATCCTCGTCGGCACCGTTTCGGTGGAGACCAGCGAACACCTTTCCCGGCTGCTCAAAAAGGCGGGCATCATCCATTCGGTGCTCAACGCGAAGTTTCACCAGCAGGAAGCCGAAATCGTGGCGCGCGCCGGCCAAAAAAGCGTGGTCACCATCGCCACGAACATGGCCGGACGCGGCACCGACATCAAACTCGGCCCCGGCATCCCCGACTTGGGCGGCCTGCACGTGCTGGGGACCGAGCGCCATGAGGCCCGCCGCATCGATCGCCAGTTGCGCGGCCGCTGCGCGCGCCAGGGCGACCCCGGTTCGTCGCACTTCTTCATCTCCCTCGAAGACGATCTGATGCGCCTGTTCGGCTCCGACAAGATCGTCAAGTACATGGAAAAGATGGGCCTCGAAGAAGGCCAGGAGCTGGAGCATCCCCTGCTCAATCGGTCGATCGGGACGGCGCAAAAACGGGTCGAACAGCACAATTTCCAGATCCGCAAACGCACGCTCGAATACGACGACGTGATGAACAAGCAGCGCGAAGTCATTTACGGCTTCCGCAACGAAATCATCCGCGCCAAGGACGTGCGCGACCGGCTCATGGACGTGATGGAAGAAGTGGTGATCCAAAAGGTGGATCAGCTCACCTCGCCGACGGCCGACGTGACCGAGTGGAACTTGCACGGGCTGGCTGACTGGGTGAACCTGAATTTCCCGCTCGGCCTGCCGGAGGCGGAAATCGTCAAATCGGCGCAGGCCGGGCACGAAGAGCCGGTCAAGGACTCGATCTTCGACGGGCTGAGCGCCGCGCAGTTTGCCGTCTGCAATTTCATTTCCACAGCGGTGCGCAAGGCGTACGAGCTGAAGGTGAGTTTTGAAAACCCCGAAGCGCTCCGGTCCATCGAGCGCTGGACGATCCTCAGCGCCATCGACAAGCTGTGGCAGGAGCATCTCTACGGCATGGACAGCCTGCGCAACAGCATCGGCCTGCGCGCCTACGGGCAGCGTGATCCGCTCATCGAATACAAGGCGGAGGCCTTCAAACTTTTTGATGAACTGATGGTCAACATCAAGACCGAGATTTGTCACAACATCTTCCGGAGCGCGTCGAGCCTGATGGCCTTCGACCAGTTCCTGCGCAGTATGCCGCAACGGACCGAACATGAATCGACCAGCGCCTTCACCAGCACGACCAACACCGCGTCCTCCCCCGGCCCGCGCCCCAGCGACGTGGTGAGCGAGGCCGCCGACGCCGTGGCCAAGGCCAAACCGATCCGGACCGGACCGAAAGTCGGGCGCAACGATCCGTGCCCCTGTGGCAGTGGCCGAAAATACAAGCACTGCTGCGGCAAGAATGGATAGGCCGCCCGGTACTCCGCCGTATCCGGCGAAGCCAGACAACTCGTCCGCCAGGGCGGCAGATTTTATACGGCGCGCTGCAAATTTTCCCAGGCACTCCCCGTTTCATCCCCGCAGTTCTTGGGCCGGCTGCTTCGCTTGACGCTTTCCCGGCCGGAGGCGCCGGCCAAAGCGGGCATTGGAGTCCAGGCCGCTGGCATGGATTTGGCTACGGATTAAGCAATTTTTAGATGGCTATGGAAACCATTTTGAAAATCGAAAATCTGCGGGTGGAATTCAAGAGCCGCGAATCCGCGGGCGGGGTCAAGCAAGCGGTGAAGGGCCTGAACCTCTCCGTCGATCGAGGCGAAGTCTTCGGTTTTATCGGGCCGAATGGGGCGGGCAAAACCACCACTATGAATGTCCTGCTCGGTTTCGTGAACGCCACCGCCGGCGATGCCTGGCTTTTTGGCGTCAACGTTCGCGAGCCAATCGCGCGCCAGCGGATCGGTTATTTGCCGGAGATGACTTATTACTACAAATTTCTCAGCGCCGAGGAACTCCTCCGGTTCTACGCCCGGATTTTCCGCCTGCCCAAAGCGCAGATCGAGGAGCGCATCCAGGCGGTGTTGAAACTCGTCGAGCTGGAGCACGCCCGCAAGCGGCCGATCAAGACCTATTCCAAGGGGATGCAACAACGAGTGGGGCTGGCGCAGGCGCTTATCAACGATCCGGACTTGCTGGTGCTCGATGAACCGACCAGCGGCCTGGATCCTGTCGGCCGCATGAAAGTGCGCCAGATCATCCAACGCTTGAAGGACGAGGGCAGAACCGTCTTCTTCTCTTCGCACGAACTGGGTGAAGTCGAATCGGTTTGCGACCGGGTGGCGATTTTGAACGAAGGCGAGTTGCAGGCGGAGGGCCGCGTGGCGGACCTCGTGGCGTGCCACCAGTGCGACACCCTCGAACAAGTCTTTTTGAAACTCATCGATTACCCGATGGCGGCATGAAACAGGTCATTGCCTTTTCGCGGGAACTTAGTCCCACAGGCGCGGCGTCGCGGGGCGCTGCCGGCGCGCCGCGATTCGGCGGGACCGCGCTGAACAACGCGCTGGCCATCGGCGGCGTGGTCATTAAGGAACTGTATCGGCGCAAGGATTTTTACGTGCTGTTCATCCTCACGGCCCTGCTCACGCTGGTGCTTGGCTCGGTCAACTTTTTCAACGAGGATAAAATTGTCCGCTATCTCAAGGAGATTTGCCTTTTTCTAATCTGGATTTCATCGCTGGTGATCGCCATCACGACGACGGCGCGCCAGCTTCCGGCGGAACGGGAGCAGCGCACGATTTTTCCGCTGCTGGCCAAGCCGGTGACGCGCCCGCAACTTGTGGTCGGGAAGTTCCTGGGCTGCTGGCTGGCGTGCGGCTTGTCGCTGCTGGTGTTTTACTTTTTCTTCGGCGTCGTGAGCGGCTCGCGCGAACATCACTGGCCGGTCCTGAATTATTTTCAAGCCATCACGCTGCACTGGTTCATGCTGGGGGTGGTGGCCGCGATGACCCTGCTCGGCTCGGTGGTATTCACCGCGCCGTCGTCCAACAACACGATCACGTTCGTGGTGGTCGCGGGCATTTTGCTGCTCGCGCGCCATCTCAACAAAGTGGCCCTGCAACTGGGCGAGCCGTGGCAATCGGTGGTGTATGGGTGTTACTTCGCCATCCCGCACCTGGAATTGTTCGACGTGCGCGATTTAATCGTCCACAACTTCGCCGTGATTCCCTGGCTGGTTTGGGCGGCGGCTTTGGGTTACGCGACGGTCTATGCGGCCGTGTTCCTGGCGGCGACTTGCCTGGTGTTTCGGCGCAAAGCGCTGAACTGAGTTATGCGGACGACCTGGCTCGTTCTCTCATCCTCGCTCACGCTGGGAGTCAGCCTGGCGACCTGGCTGGAGCCGTGGTTTCAGACGTGGGCCGGCAACCGCGCCAAATCCGCCAACGTTCTGTCGGTCGCTTTGGGTGATGGGCGCAAACTTTTTGCCAGCCATTTTTTTGCCAAAGCCGACGCTTACTTTCACAGTGGTTTCTATCCAACCATTTTCGACAATCGCGAGGCCTTCCAGACGCCGCATATGGCGGAAGACGCGGGCGCCGTGAGCAGTCATAACCAGGGCGACGAGTCCGGTTTCCTGGGAAAACCACGCGACTGGATCGACGCCTTCAGCCGCCAGTTCTTTCCTTCCACCCACACGCACCTGGACGAAGGCGGAGCCGTGGGCCGCGCGGGAGGGCTAGGGGACGAGGTGGAAACCGCCCAGGTGCGGGAGATCCTGCCATGGCTGCGGCTGGCGGCCGCGTTGGATCCGGAGCAGCCGGAAACTTATGTGGTGGCTTCCTACTGGCTGCGCACCCGGCTGGGAAAAGTCAACGAAGCCGAGGAGTTTTTGCGGGAAGGGTTGCAGCATAACCCGGGCGACCCGGGAATTCTCTGGGAACTCGGACAAATGTACAATCAAAGCCGGAACGACCCGGAACACGCGGGCAACGTCTGGGAGTTGGGGTTGCGCAACTGGCGCGAGAAGGAATCCGCCAAAGCCGAGCCGAACCTGCTGCTCTACGCGCAGCTCCTGGGCAACCTCGCCAAGTTGGAAGAGAATCGAAAACATTACTCGAAAGCCATCGACTATCTCACCCAGTTACAGGAAGTCTCGCCAAACAAGGCCTCGCTCCAAAAATGGATCGAGGAATTGAAGCGGAAAAAGACTTAGGCTGATAGACACGTGGTTTTGGACCGTGCTCAGAGGAATATTACCCCCGTCTTTAATCCTCTTGTGCTCGCTCACGTTGAACGGGGCCGGGCTGGATGACCCTTTCGCGGTGGTCTTCATCGATCATAAAACTGAAGAAACCTACGGCGGTTTCCTCCTCGACCGAGCGATCCTGGCCAAAGGAATCCGTGAAATCAAGAAACAGAAGCCCAAGGGCATCATTCTCAAATTCTTCCTCGATCTTCCCAAAGAACCCGCCAGCGACCGCGCCCTGGCGGACTCCTTCGACGGAGTACCGGTGGTTCTTCAAGCGCGATTGGAAGATTCGGTGGCGAAGCCAAACCCTTTGCCAGACCGGTTCGTCCTGAAGACGCCATTGACACGAGGGAGCACCGCGTTGTCGGGCCGAAGCGGCTGGTTGCCCTTGGAGATATTTTCAGCCAAGGCGGCGGACATCGGCTTCGTGGATTTTTCCGCTCCGGAAAAAGTCCCGATCATCGAACAGTATCAGGGCGCGGCGGTGAAGTCGCTCTATCTCTGCGCCGTCGAATTGGCTTTGGGACAGACGGCGGAAGTTTTTCCCGGGAAGAGGCTGGTAATCGGCAAGCATGAGGTGGCTCTGACTGAGGAAAGCGAGATCTCCGTCGCGATGCCGGCCAAAGACGAGCTTGAGAACACCGCATTTCACGACGTGCTGGACGGAAAGGTCAAGTTAAAATTCTTCGAGAACAAGGTGGTGATTTTAGGGTACGATGGAACGGAGATACACTCCATCAACACGTCGTTGGGCAAAATAAAGGCTCACCGATTATTCTGTTACGGACTTGCATCGCTCTATCGGAGGGTCAAAGGCTAACCGTGCCGCAAGCCCTGGGTGCTCCAAGCCGCTCGCGCTTGCCACTGCGACTTCACAGGTCGTGGCCGCTTGGACGAGGTAAGACCATTCCGCCGAAAAAATGGCTTGCGCTTCCCGAAACGTCTTGTTTACTTGTATAAGTTTGACAACTGGCCTGGAATCGAACCGTCAGCCCCGGGTGGGCAGAGTTCTCGTCGCCACCTTGATGGCCGGCCTGTTGCTCGGAACGCTGGTTCTGTCGGCGGCTCCCCAACTCCACCGGCTGCTCCACCAGGACGCCAACACCCTCAATCATCATTGTTTGGTCACCAAGCTCAATGAGCACCCGGTGCTCGTTGGTTGTGCCACGGTCCTCGCGCCGGCGCCGCCGCCGATTTCCTACTCGCTGATTTGCTCCGCGGACTTTCAATATCTTCCTACTTCCGACCATCGGCTGACTCCCAGCCGCGGCCCGCCTTCAGTGCCTTCAATCACGATTGTTGGTTAGAAGCGGGTTTAACGACTCTCGGCCTTCGGCTCTCGACCTTCAATCCTCCTTTGGTTTCTGACTGAAGGGAGTCATTAGTCTTTGCGGACGCTGGGTGCGGCCGCGCTTTTGAACAAATGATATGAAGCTCAAAAACGTCTTAGGGTGGTCTTCTGCCCTTTGCCTGGCGGCGATGCCGCTGCAGGCCCAGGAGGCAAATGATACGGAGAAGTTGAATAAAGAGTTGAAACAGATGCAGGAAAGGTTTGAGCGCATGTTGCGCGAGCAACAAGCGCAGATCGATGCCTTGAAAAAGCAGCTCGACGCCGCCAAAACGAACCCACCACCGGCCATCGTCCAGCAGCCGGCGGCCGTCACCAACGGGCAACCGAAGTTGCCGCCGGGGATGGCCGCCGCGCCGTGGTCGCCGGCCGCACCGATTCGGCTGGCGGGGGGCGGGCAGAATTACATCAGCCTCTCGTTCGACGCGCTCGTAGCGGCGGGCGCTTCGACGGCCAAAGACATCGATAAGCTGGAGTTCGGCGGGCATGATCCCAAACAGCGCGGGTTTACGGTCCAGAATCTGGAGACAGTGTTTGACGGCAAAGTCGATCCCTACTTTCGCGGGCAAGCCAATGTCGTCCTGCAAATCAATCCTCATGGCGATACGACCATCGAGGCCGAAGAGGCTTACCTCGAGACGATGGCGCTGCCGTGGAACCTCCAGGTCAAGGCCGGACAGTTCTTCACCGAGTTCGGCCGCCTCAATCCGACGCATCCGCACACTTGGGACTTTGTCGATCAGCCGCTGGTCAACGGCCGTTTCCTGGGAGAGGACGGGTTGCGCAGCGCAGGTGCCCGGCTCTCATGGCTCACGCCAACGCCATTTTACTCGGAGCTTTTCCTGACGCTCCAGAACAGCCAGGGGGGAACGGCGTTCAGTTTTAGGAACGATCATGACGGTTCGCCATTCTTCGGCCGTCCGAACACGCAAGGCCGGGTGACCAGCCTGGGGGACATGCTGTTCGCGCCCCGCTACGCCGCCTCGTTCGACTTGACCGATGCCCAGACGCTCGTCGCCGGAGCATCCGCCGCCATTGGCCCGAACGGCAGCGGCACCGACAGCGCCACGCAGATTTACGGCGTGGACCTGTTCTGGAAATGGAAATCGCCCCAGCAGCACGCCGGCTTCCCGTTCGTCTCCTGGCAGACTGAAGGGATGCTCCGCCGTTTCGAGGCCGGCGCGTTTCCCGGGGACCTGACGACGCCCGCGCTGCCAAGAGAGACCTTGATTGATTACGGCCTCTATTCGCAGATTGCCTACGGTTTCCGGAAAGGCTGGGTGGCGGCGCTGCGGGGCGATTATGTGTTCCCTGAGAAACCGGGCTTGTATGAATCCATCGTCGGCCCCGACCCGGATCGCGCCTCGCGCTGGCGCGTGTCGCCCAATCTGACCTGGTATCCGAGCGAGTTCTCGAAGATTCGCCTGCAATACAACTACGACCACCGCAATGGCATCGGCAACGACCATTCGGTCTGGGCGCAATTCGAATTTCTGTTAGGAACGCACGCGGCGCATAAATTCTAACCCGGCAACCGGCAAAACTGATTCAAGGAAACAAAAACTTTATGAAACCGATCATCAAAAAATCGAGTTGGGCAGCGCTGCTCGCGCTCCTGCCGATCATGGCCCAGGCCAAATTAAACGTCGTCGCGACCATCACTGACTTCGGCGCGATTGCCGAGGAAGTCGGCGGCGACAAGGTGAAAGTGACGACCATCGCCCGCGGCACGGAAGATCCGCACTTCGTCGATGCCCGGCCGAGCTTCATCCGCATGCTCAATCAGGCGGATGTCCTCATCGAAGACGGCGCGGAATTGGAAATTGGCTGGCTGCCGCCGCTGGTCAACGGCGCGCGGAACGGCAAGATTTTGTCCGATGCCCCGGGCCACGTGATCCTCTCGCGGTTTATCCGGCTTCTGGAAGTGCCGTCCGGGCCGGTGGACCGTTCGATGGGAGACGTTCATCCGCTCGGCAACCCACATTACTGGTTCGATCCGGCCAACGGGAAATTTATCGCCAGCGCCCTGGCGGAAACGTTCAGCCGGCTCGACCCGGCCAGCGCGGCCTACTTCCAAGCCAACCTGCGAAAGTTCGACCAGCGGCTGGACAAAAAGATGGCCGAGTGGACCAAGCTGCTGGTGCCGTATCGGGGCACCAAAGTCGCCACCTATCACAAATCGTTCGACTATTTCCTGGAACGCTTCGGTTTGGAGCTGGCGGGAACGATTGAGCCCAAGCCGGGCATCGAACCGTCGCCGAGTTACATCAACGGACTGATTCCGCGGCTCCGCAGCGCGGGAGTAAAGCTGGTGCTGGTGGAACCGTACCGGCCGCGCAAGACGCCCGAGTACGTCGCGGAGGCGATCGGGGCCAAGCTGCTCATTCTACCGGAGAAGGTCGGCGGCAACGAAAAAGTTAAAGACTACTTCAGCTTGTTTGACTATGATGCGTCTCAAATCGCAGCGGCCCTGAAAGAATCGAAGTGAAGGAACCCTCGGCGCTAACTCTCGAACACGTGGCGGTCGGTTACGGCCGCCACGTTATTTTGCCCGACGTTGATTTGAGTTTGCCGCGGGGGAGCTTCACCGGCCTGCTGGGGGCCAACGGTTCCGGGAAATCAACGCTCCTGAAGACAGTGCTGGGTATTCTGGCCCCGCTGGCAGGGCGGGTCGTTTTGGAGCGCATCGAAGGCCGGCCACCGGTTTTGGGCTACATGCCCCAGCGCGAGTCGCTCGACCCGGTTTATCTCCTTTCGAGCTTTGAAGTGGCGCTCATGGGCGCTTGCGGGCGAGTCAGGCCGGGACTGCGCATCAACAAGGCCGAGCGGCAATGGGCCTGGCACTGCCTGGCAGAAACGGGGGCGGCGGACCTGGGCCAGACGCTTTTCTCGGAGCTTTCCGGCGGCCAGAAACAGCGGGTGTTGATGGCGCGGGCGCTGGCGACCAAACCCGATTTCCTGCTGCTGGATGAGCCGACGGCGGGGATCGACGCGGCCGCCACCCAGGCCATCATGAAGGTGCTCCGCACCATCCACGAGCAACAGCGGCTGACCATTCTCCTGGTGAGCCACGACCTGGCGACCGTGCGCGAGAATGCGCAGCGGGTCATCTGGCTCCATCAAGGAACCGTCCTGCAGGGAACGGTGGGCGAGTTGCTGAGCCGCGACAAAATCGAGGAAATTCTGCATTTGGCGCTTCGGTGATATGGATCTACTGCGCGAAATTTTCGATCCGCATTTTCTGCTTCGCAACTCCATCTACGTCAGCCTGCTGGTGGGCCTGGTCTGCCCGTTGGTGGGAGTGTATCTGGTCGTGCGGCGGCTGATATTCATGGGCGTGGCGCTGCCGCAGATTTCCTCGTGCGGGATCGCCTTCGCGTTTTCACTGCAGGCGTGGGGAATCATCTCCCACGTTCACGAGAGCGAGCACCGGCTGGCGTTCTTCGGATCGACCTTGTTCACTATACCGATGATCCTCTTGCTCTCGCTGCTGCTGCGGCGTGGACGCGGTTCGGTCGAAGGCCAAATCGGCACGGTTTACGTTCTGGCCGGGGCCTGGAGCATCCTGCTGTTGGCGACGAATCCTTTGGGCGAACATGGGCTGCTGGACATGCTCAAAGGCGAGATCATCGCCGTGTCCGATGTGGACTTGAGCCGAACGGCGGCGGCCTTCGGCACAGTGGCTTTGCTGCTGATTCTTTTTCAGAAGGAGTTCCTCCTGGTTTCCTTCGACCGGGAAATGGCTATTACCCTGAAGAAAAATGTGCCGTTCTGGGACTCACTGCTGTTCTTGCTGATCGGCCTGACGATCTCGATGGCCGTGTTGAGTGTCGGACCGATGGTCGCTTTTGGTTTCCTGCTGATTCCGCCGCTGATCGCCCACCTGCTGGCCCGCAACATGCGGCAATTTGCGCTGGTCGCGGCGGGCGTCGGCGGCCTAAGCGCTTTGGTCGGCTTCTACATCGCCTTTCGGTGGGATTATCCCGTCGGTCCGACCGATGTCGCGCTCTTGGGTTTTGTCTATGGTCTGGCTTTCACCGGAAAAAAGATCGCCGGCTTGGTGACAGCAAAGGCGGACGAGGCTCAGGCGGTCAGCCGCGTTTAGGTGCGCACCACCCTGGACTGGCGGGTCCGGTGGAGGAGCCGCGGGGATTCGCAAGGTGCTGCATGAAAAGGGTTTCTGAGCGGCATGAAAAAAATGGAAAAAGTTCAAATAGTGCTTGTGAAAAATTTCACTATCTGGCAACTTTTCCTCCGTTTCCGGCGGGACGTCGGTTTTCTCGGGGGCGCCAGGCGCGCCGCGATCGGTTTTGCTGAAGCTTGATGCACTTTTTGAGAACAATTTTAGTGTCGCTGTTTTTGCTGGAAGCAGCGCTGGCGGCGGGGGGCGCCGAAACCGAGCTGCGCGCGGCGCCGGAAAAGGCCGTGGAGGCGGCCCAAGCTCCGGCCGCGCCCGAGGAGCACGGGCTGCCGCCGAAGGCGGTGGAGATCGGCAGAATCGGCGCGTTTCCCATCACCAACTCGATGCTGGTGAGCTGGCTGGTGGCGCTGGGGTTGATCGTGTTCGCTCAACTGGCCACGCGAAAGATGAAGGAGGTCCCCGCTGGGGCGCAGAATTTTTGGGAATGGATGGTGGAAAGCCTTCACAATTTTTTGGAGGGGATCATCGGCCCGCAACTGGTGCGCAAGACCTTTTGGTTTTTTGCGACGATTTTTATCTTCATTCTTTTCTCCAACTGGCTCGGTTTGATTCCCGGGGTCGGCACGATCGGCTGGGGCGTTCACGATCAGCATGGATTCCGCGTTTCCGAACCGTGGTTCCGCGAAGCCAACGCAGACCTCAACATGACGTTTGCCATGGCCCTGATTTTTTTCGCCTGCTGGACGGTTTGGGCCATCCAAGCCAACGGGCCTATCGGCTTTTTGCTGCACCTCTTCGCGCCCAAGGGCGACTCGACCGGGTTGCTGAAACTGCTGATGATCGTGGTGTTCATCGCCGTCGGATTCCTCGAAGTCTTTTCCATTTTATTCCGCCCCATTTCGCTAAGCTTCCGGCTCTACGGGAACATCTTCGCCGGCGGCCTGATGCTCGAGACCATGGCCAGGCTGGTTCCGGGCTGGATCGGCTCGATTATTCTTCCCATACCGTTTTATTTCATGGAAGTGCTCGTGGGATTCGTGCAGGCGCTGGTGTTCATGCTGCTGACGGCGGTATTCACGATGCTGATTTGCCCGCACGAAGAAGGGCACGAAAAGGGCAGCCATTAAAATCATTTCGGCGGTTCGACCGTGTGCCAACGCGGGAGCCGTCGAGAACAACGAAAGGAAAACTATGTTAATGCCTATGCTGGCGGAGATTGGCGGAAACATCCACGTCGGTCTGGCCGCGCTTGGCGCGGCGGTCGGGGTGGGTTTCATCGGGCGGGGAGCGGCGGAGGCGGTGGGACGCAATCCCGGCGCCGCCACGAAAATCCTGGTGCAAGCGATTCTGGCCATCGCGTTTGCGGAAGCCATCGTGTTTTACGCCCTCTTCCTGGTGAAGAGTTAACCTTGACTCTCAGGCGCGGCACGCCGTCGTTCCGCGCCTGACATTTGCCCTCGATTATGGATCATCTCATTCTGCTCGCGAACATTGGCAGCGACCTGGCGAAAATGGGTCAACAGACCGCCGAAACTTTCGGCGTTGACTGGCCGCATCTGATCGCCCAGATCATCAGTTTCAGCATCGTGGCGATCCTGCTCGCCCGCTTCGCTTACAAACCCGTGTTGGCGGTCCTCGCGGAACGCCGCCAGCGGATTGCCGAGGGCTTGGCCAACGCCGAGCGCATCAAAGCCGAGCTGGCCAAAACCGAAGCCGCGCGGCTGGAAGTCTTGGAACAGGCGAACCTCCAGGCGAATAACCTAATCGAACAAGCCCGCGCCGCCGCCGCCCGCGTGCAGGAGCAGGAAACGCAGAAAGCGATCGCCGCCGCGAAGGAGATCGTGGAAAAGGCGAAGCAGGCCGCCGAGGCCGAACATGCCCGCATGTTGATCGAGTTGAAGCGGGAGGTCGGCAAACTGGTCGTGCAAACCACGGGCAAAGTGACCGGCAAGATTCTGACATCCGAGGACCAGCGCCGCCTGGCCGAAGAAACCACGCGACAACTGGCGGCCTAATTCAGTTCCGGACCCGACCAACGTGACGATCTCCAAACAGGCCCGGCGTGAGGCCCAGCAACTCTTCCGCAGTTGCCAGGTCGATGGCCTGCTCCACGGGGAGCGCGTCCGCCGCGTCGCCTTGCAGGTTATCGCCGCAAAGCCGCGCGGTTACCTGGCGATCCTCTCGCACTTCAAGCGGCTGGTGAAGCTTGATTTGGAACGCCGCTCGGCCAGAATCGAGAGCGCCGTGCCGCTGACGGCGGAGTTGCAGGCCAGCGTGGAGAACAATCTGGCCCGCCTCTACGGCGCGGGGCTGAATCTATCCTTTGCGCAGAATCCGGCGTTGATCGGCGGGCTGCGCATCAAGGTCGGCAGCGACGTTTACGACAGCACCGTGCAAGGCCGGCTGGCCGCGCTGCAGGAAAGCTTTTGAGGAAAAACGGATCGCCTGAGCGCGGTCACGCGGCAGAAATTGAAAATCTATGAGTAACTTGCTCCAGGAAATTGAAGCTCAAATCGCCGGCGTCAAAACGTCGGTCATGCGCCAAAACGTCGGCACCGTGCGCGAAATCGGCGACGGCGTGGCGCGGATCGAAGGGCTGGCCGACGCGATGCTCAACGAGATGCTCGACTTCGGCGGCGGCGTGGTGGGGCTGGCGCTTAACCTCGAAGAGACCGAAGTCGGCGCCATCATCCTGGGCGATTACACCGGCATCAAAGAAGGCCAGGAAGTCAAGACCACCGGCAAGCTCTTGCAGGTGCCGGTCGGCCGGGGATTGCTCGGCCGCGTGGTCAACACGCTCGGCCAGCCGGTGGATGGCAAAGGACCGGTCAAGAGCGACGTGGCCTACCCGGTCGAGAAGATCGCCCCCGGCATCATCAAACGCAAATCGGTGACCCAGCCGGTCCAGACCGGCATCATGGCGGTCGATGCGATGATCCCCATTGGCCGCGGCCAGCGCGAATTGATCATCGGCGACCGTTCCACCGGCAAGACCACGATCGGCGTCGATACGATCATCAGCCAGGCCCGGCTGAACAAGGCCGCCGAGGCCGCAGGCGACAAGGAATATCGCCCCCTCTATTGTATCTACGTGGCGGTCGGCCAGAAACAATCGAACGTGGCGAGGGTGGTGAGCGTGTTGGAGGATGCCGGCGCGATGCCTTACACCATCGTCATCGCCGCCACGGCGTCCGACTCGGCCACCAACCAGTATCTCGCGCCATTCGCCGGCGCGGCGATGGGCGAATGGTTCATGGATAACGGCATGGACGCGCTGATCATTTTCGATGATCTGTCGAAGCACGCCGTTGCGTACCGGCAAGTGTCGCTGGTGCTGAAGCGCCCGTCGGGCCGCGAAGCCTATCCGGGCGACGTGTTCTACCTGCACAGCCGGTTGCTCGAACGTTCGGCGCGCCTGAGCGAGAAATACGGCAATGGCTCGCTCACCGCGCTGCCGATCATCGAGACGCAGGCCGGCGACGTTTCGGCTTACATCCCGACGAACGTCATCTCGATCACGGACGGGCAGATTTATCTGGAGACCGATTTGTTTTATCAGGGGATTCGGCCGGCCATTTCGGTCGGATTGTCCGTGTCGCGCGTCGGTTCGGCCGCGCAGGTCAAGGCGATGAAACAGGTGGCCGGACGGGTCAAACTCGATCTGGCGCAATTCCGCGAACTGGCGGCGTTCGCGCAATTCGGCTCGGACCTCGACGCCAAAACGCAGGCGCAGCTCGAACGGGGCAAACGGATTGTCGAGGTGTTCAAACAGCCGCAATACAGCCCGCTCCCGGTCGAGGCGCAGGTGGCGGTGCTCTGGACCGTCCAGAACGGCTTGATGGATGATGTGGCGGTCGATAAGATCAAGGATTTCCAGGGGAAGCTGACCGAGTATCTGACCACCCGCCAAGCGGAGCTGATGGCGAGGATTGCGAAGGAAAAAGCGTTGAGTGAGCCGCTCACTCAGGATTTGAAGGCGGCGGTGACCGAATTCAAGCAGACCTATCGGTGAGTTGACTGAGTTACCATGCCGAGCACTCGCGACATACGCCGACGCATCAAATCGGTCAAGAATACCGCGCAAATCACCAAAGCGATGCAAATGGTGGCCGCGTCGAAAATGCGCAAGGCCCAGCAGATTGCGCTGGCGGGCCGCCCGTACGCCGCCCTCATGAACGAAGTGCTCGCCGAAGTGACCGCCAACGCCGGCGACTTCTCGCATCCGCTCACCGAAGCGCGCGCGGTCCGGAAGCGCGGCGTGATCCTCATCGGCACGGACAAAGGGCTGTGCGGCGCGCTCAACTCGAATTTGATGCGCGAGGCGGCCAAGTTCGACAAGGAGACCACGATTTACATCACCGCCGGACGGAAGGCCTCGCAATTCATCGCGCGCACGCGGCGGCAACTGGCGGCGGAGTTTACCTACAAGGACGCGCCGTTGTTCACCGAGGCGCGGGCGATTTCAAAATTCGCCCAGGACCTGTTTGTGAAAGGCGAAGTGGACCGCGTGGAAGTGCTCTTCACGAAGTTCATCTCGACGCTGAATCAAAAGCCCGAGACGCTCGCGCTGTTGCCCGTGGGCGAAATCAAGGGCGTCCACGCCGGCATCAGCGGAACTCAAGGCGCGGGCGACGCCTTGCAGAAAGGCTCGACGGAATTTCTGTTCGAGGCTTCGGCGAACGACGTGCTCGGGGCGCTGCTGCCGCACAGCCTGAATTTCCAGATTTATCAAATCCTGCTCGAAGCCAAGGCCAGCGAACACAGCTCGCGCATGGTGGCCATGAAAAACGCGACCGACAACGCGAAGCAGTTGATCAAAGACCTGACGCTCGAATACAACAAGCTGCGCCAGGCCAACATCACCAAGGAACTTTTGGAAATCACCAGCGCGGCGATGGCCGTGGGGTAAGACAACGCAAATTGAAAACTTCGACCCGCCCATTTTAGAAAACATGAATAAAGGCAAAATCGTTCGCGTGATTGGTCCGGTGGTGGACGTCGAGTTCCCCGGCCAACCGCCCGCCATTTACAACGCGCTGACCGTCGAGTTCAAGGTCCAGGAGCAGCCGACCCGGCTGACGCTCGAAACGCAGCAGCACCTGGGCGACCGCTGGGTGCGCACGGTGGCCATGTCCAGCACGGAGGGCCTCAAACGCGGCCTCGAAGTGATCGACACGGGCGCGCCCATTTCCGTTCCCGTGGGCGACGCCGTCATGGGCCGCGTGCTCGACGTGACCGGCAACCCGGTGGACGAGCGCGGACCGGTGAAGGCCGAAAAGTATTACCCGATTCACCGCCCGGCGCCGCCGCTCCTCGATCAGTCCACCAGCCCGCAACTTTTGACCACCGGCATCAAAGTCATCGACCTCATCTGCCCGTTTTTGAAAGGGGGCAAGGTCGGCGCGTTCGGAGGCGCCGGGGTCGGCAAGACGGTGATCATCATGGAACTCATCAACAACATCGCCAAGCAGCACGGCGGTTACTCCGTCTTCGCCGGCGTGGGGGAACGGACGCGCGAGGGAAATGATCTGTACCACGAAATGTCGGAAGCGGGGGTCATCAACCAGGCGGACTTGAGCAAATCGAAGGTGGCGCTGGTCTATGGCCAGATGAACGAACCGCCGGGCGCGCGCCTGCGGGTGGGATTGTCCGGGCTGGCCATCACCGAATATTTTCGCGACGAGAAGAACCAGGACGTGCTGCTTTTCATCGACAACATTTTCCGTTTCTCGCAGGCCGGCTCCGAGGTTTCGGCGCTGTTGGGCCGCACCCCGAGCGCCGTCGGTTATCAACCGACGCTCGCCGCGGAAATGGGCGATCTCCAGGAACGGATCACCTCGACCAAGAAAGGTTCGATCACTTCGTTTCAGGCCGTGTACGTGCCGGCGGACGACCTGACCGACCCGGCGCCGGCCACGACCTTCGCGCATCTGGACGCGACGATCGTGCTGGAGCGTTCGATCGCCGAGCTGGGCATCTATCCCGCGGTCGATCCCCTGGCCTCGACCTCGCGCGCGTTGACGCCCGAGGTCGTCGGGGCGGAGCACTACGAAGTCGCTCGCGGCGTGCAACGGGTCCTGCAACGCTACAAGGACCTCCAGGACATCATTTCGATTCTGGGCATGGACGAACTGTCGCCGGAGGACAAGTTGGCAGTGTTTCGCGCCCGCAAAATTCAGCGCTTCCTGAGCCAGCCCTTCAGCGTGGCGGAAGTGTTCACCGGCCGGCCGGGCAAGCAGGTGCCGGTGGCCGAAACGGTGAAAGGCTTCAAGGAAATCCTGGACGGCAAGCATGACGAGGTGCCGGAAGGCAACTTCTACTTGAAGGGCGGCATCGAAGAAATCAAGGAATGAGCAAAGGCAATTCCAACGACGGGCCGATTCCTGAATCCACTCTGATTCCGACGGCCGATTCCAGCTTTTAAAAACAGCAATCTGAAACGGCGCCATGGCTAACACTCTCAGACTCGAAATCGTCACCCCGGAGGCCAAGACCTACTCGGAGGACGTCGAGATCGTCACCCTGCCCGGCGTGGAGGGCGAGATGGGTATCTATCCGCAACACGTGCCGCTGATGACGCAAATTGTCCCGGGCGAGATCACGGCGCGCAAAGAGGGGCGCGATTACTATCTCGCCGTCGGCGAAGGGTTCGCGGAAATCACCGCGGATCGCGTCGCCATTCTGACCGACATGGCGATCAAAGCGGACGATATCGATGAAGCGAAGGCCGAAGAGGCCCGCCACCGCGCCGAGGCGCGTTTGGCGGAGAAGCTCGATGATGCGGAAGCGGCGCTGGTCAGCGCCGCGCTGGCCCGTTCGCTGGCGCAACTCCGGGTCAAACGCCGCCCGCCCCGATAGTCTGCGCCGTGCCACCGAGAAACCGCTAACCGGCTCCGTCAACGCGAGCGGTGCCAACGGGAGGGCGAGCGTCCTCGCGAGTCCCCATTATTTTTACCCTCAATCGATTTCAAAGCTCGCGAGGACGCTCGCCATCCCGTTTGGACGGTTGAATGGGGACTCGCGGGGACGCTCGCCCTCGCGCGCGGACCCCACGGCCTGGAACTTTGCCGTTGACAGGCGGGCGCGGGAAAGGTGTCATGCCGCGCATTGCCGCGCGATTGTTTCGCGGAACGGGTGTCGGGAATTCTTGAACGCAAGCCATGAGCGAGCGGAAATTAAACATTGCCATCGTCGGACTCGGTTTTGGCGCCGAATTCATTCCCATCTATCAGCGTCATCCCGGCGCCAATATGTACGCGATCTGCCAGCGGACAAAGGAGAAGCTGGACCAGATCGGCAGCGCGTTCGGCATCGAGAAGCGCTACGCCAATTTCACCGACCTGATCAAGGACCCGAAGGTGGACGTGGTACACATCAATTCCCCGATCCATCTCCACGCGCCGCAAAGCATCGCGGCGCTCAAGGCCGGGAAACACGTCGCCTGCACCGTGCCGGCCGCCACAACCGTGGCCGAGTGCAAGCAGATCGTCAAAGCGGCGGAGAAGGCAAAAAAGAATTACATGATGATGGAGACGGTCGTCTATTCGCGGGAGTTTCTTTACGTGCGCGAATTGCGCGATCAGGGGAGGCTGGGACGCATCCAGTTCCTGCGCGGCTCGCACCTGCAAAACATGGCGGGCTGGCCCGGTTATTGGGAAGGCCTGCCGCCGATGCACTACGCGACGCATTGTGTCAGCCCTTGCCTGGCGATCGTGAAGGGCGAAGCGGATTCTGTCTCCTGCCTGGGGTCGGGGCGGATCGCGGATAATTTGATCGGCAAGTACGGTTCGCCGTTTTCCTTCGAGACCGCCCACTGCAAGATTCGCAACCAGGACCTTGCTTTCGAGGTCACCCGCTACTTGTTCAATGCCGCCCGCCAGTACATCGAAAGCTTCGACGTGTATGGCGAGAAGACTTCGTTCGAGTGGCAATTGGTCGAAGGCGACGAACCGGTCCTGCACGTGGGCGGTGAGAAAATCGAGAAAGTCAAGATGCCCGATTACGCCCAGTTGCTGCCCGAACCGGTCCGCCGCTTCACTACGAAGGGCGTTTATGACGCCGAGGAGCATCAGCATCTCTCCTTCATTCAGGGCAGCGGCCACGGGGGTTCCCACCCGCACCTGGCGCATGAATTTGTGATGAGCGTGCTCGAAGGGCGGCCGTCGTTCCCGGACGTCTATCAATCGGTGAACTGGACGATGGTGGGCATCTGCGCGCACGAATCGGCCATGCGCGGGGGCGAGATCATCAAAATCCCGGATTTTCGATAAGCGGCGAGCAACCATTCTCATGAGTTCTTCGATCAACGCGGACCGGCACGCGGAGTACAACCAATCGAAGCTTTTCCTCGTGAGCGTTCTCGCGTTGGCCACGGCCGGGATCGGCTTCAGCATCCGCGGCGACATCGGCGGGGCGTTGCAAGCCCACTTCTTCGATCCGATCGACAAGCTCCATTCCGCGGAGATGACGGCCAGCGTGCTGGGCATCGTGTTCATGGGATTTGCGATCGCGATCGCGATCGGGAGTCCGCTGTTGGATTACCTGGGGATGGGGCGGTTGCTCGGCGTGTCGAGCCTCTGTTTCGTGGTTGGCAATCTGGTGGTGATTTTCGCGGACGATCTGAAGGCCAGCGTGCCGGTGTTCTGGGTTGTGTGGGCCGGCATGCTGATCATCGGCGTCGCCCAGGGATTGGTGGAAACGGTCATCAATCCGCTGGCGGCGACACTTTACCCGGATGACAAGACGCACAAGCTCAACGTCCTTCATGCGTGGTGGCCGGGCGGCATCATCATTGGCGGGCTGATCAGTTTGGGTCTGGGGCACCTGGACTTTGGATGGCAGGCCAGGCTGGCGGTCGTGCTGCTGCCGGCGGTGAGTTTTGGCGCTTTGCTCATCGGCACGAAATTCCCGCCCACGGAGCGGGTCGCGGCCGGGGTTTCCGCCACCGCGATGTTCAAAGAATTGGGGCGCCCGCTGTTCATTATATTCTGGCTTTCGATGTTCCTGACCGCGGCGGCGGAACTGGCGCCGGGCCAGTGGGTGGACATTGCGCTGACCCGGACGGTGGGCATGAAAGGGATCATCTTGCTGGTGTATGTCAGCGGCTTGATGTTCGTGATGCGGCATTTTGCCGGGCCGCTGGCGCACAAACTTTCGCCGATCGGCGTGCTATGGGTTTCCTGTCTCTTTGCTTCGGCGGGACTGCTCTTGCTCAGCGTCGCCAATTCTCCCGTCACTGGTTTGCTGGCGGCCACGGTTTGGGGCATCGGTGTCTGTTACATGTGGCCGACGATGCTGGCGTCGGCTTCGGAACGATTTCCGCGGGGCGGCGCTTTGTTGATCGGATTGATGGGCACGGCCGGCAACCTGTCGATCAAATTTGTCCTGCCGTGGATGGGGAGCATATTCGATAAAACCAAGATCCAGGCGGCGGGCGGCGAGGAGGCCTTCAAGGCGTTGACGGGCGAAAAATTGAACGAGGTGCAGAGTCTGGCGGCGCAGGCATCCTTCCGCGTGGTGGCGATCCTGCCGGCGATTCTGCTGGTCGTCTTCGGCGCCATCTGGCTCTACGATAAATCGCGCGGCGGCTACCGGGCCGAGAAACTGGCGGTCGGCAGCGCCGCGCCGGCGCGCCAGTGATGCAACGTCGGTGAACCCCTCAACGCAGAAAACCTGCAGGAATCAAAAATATGAGCAACGGAAACGCTAACGGTACCGCACCAAACGCTAAGCGACTTCTCTGGGTTGGCTTCATGGCGATCCTGGCGGCGGGTGTCGGCTTCGGAATTCGCGGCGGCATTCTCAGTGACTGGGGCGCGCAGTTTGGATTCACCCAAACCGAGCTGGGCCAAATCACCGGCGGCGGCTTGGTAGGCTTCGGGGTGATTATCCTGCTCGGCGCGCTGATCGCCGATGCCGTCGGTTATGGCAAGTTGATGATATGCGCATTCGCCATGCACTTCCTTTCGGCGGTTGTCACGCTGGCGGCCACGCCGATTTTCAAAGCGACGGGAAGCAAGGACGCCGCCTACTGGTGCTTGTACATCGGCATGTTCATGTTCGCCATCGGCAATGGGACTGCCGAAGCGGTGGTCAATCCTCTCGTGGCGACGGTGTTTCCGAAGAACAAAACGCACTACCTGAACATCCTGCACGCCGGCTGGCCCGGGGGGTTGATCCTCGGCGGTCTGGCCTCCTACTTCCTGGTTGGCAAGGTGCGTTGGGAGATTCAAATGACTCTGTTCATGATCCCGGTCGTGTTCTACGGCCTGATGTGCCTGGGCCAGAGCTTTCCAAAATCGGAGGCCAGCACGCACGGGGTTACGTTTGGCGAAATGCTCGCGGAGTTCGCGGCGCCGGTGCTGCTGGTGTTGCTTTTCACCCACGCGCTCCTCGGTTATGTGGAGCTGGGAACCGACAGTTGGATCAGCAACATCACCGGGAACATTCTGGCCAGCCGGGAGAGCGGACTGCTGCTGTTTGTTTACACTTCGTCGCTGATGTTCGCCTTGCGCTTTTTTGCCGGTCCGATCGTCGAAAAAATCTCGCCGCTCGGGTTGCTGTTCGTCGGCGCGACGTGTGGCGCCATCGGTCTAACGCTGCTCGGCAATGCCACGACGGGTTTGTTTGTGGTCGTGGCTGCCAGCATTTATGGCGTTGGCAAGACGTTCCTGTGGCCGACGATGCTGGCAGTCGTATCCGAGCGCTTTCCCAAAGGCGGGGCGATCACTATCGGCGCGATGGGCGGCATAGGCATGCTGTCGGCGGGGTTGCTGGGAGGCCCAGGTATTGGCTATAATCAGGATTACTACGCTTCGAAGGACCTCAAAGACAAGGCGCCTTCCGTCTATGAACAGTATAAATCATCGACTAAAAACCGCTTTCTACTATTTCCGGAAATCCAAGGTTTGGATGGCTCGAAGGTGGGACAGGTGCGCGGCAAAGCTGCGGAGGCGCGCACGACCGAGGAAACCCAGGTGCACGACGCGGACTTGCACGGCGGACGGATGGCGATGAAAATCACAGCAGCCGTGCCCGCCACAATGGCGGCGATATATTTGGTTCTGATCTTCTACTTCCGGGCCAGAGGCGGCTACAAACAGGTGCACATCGAAGGCGTTGGCCACGAGGCCAAAGAGGTAGCGTAAGCCCCGGGTTTATCGAACGATGCGAGGCTGGCGCCTTCACGACAGGAACACGTCGGCAGACACGCCAAAGTGCCGCGCCAGAGTCCGCACGTGATTGAGCGTCAGCTTGCGTTCGCCGCGCAGAATCATCGCACCCAGGTTGCGGCTGGTGTCCAGAATGCGCGACAAATCCGCCGCGCTCATTCCGCGTTCTTCCAGCAAGTGTTTGAGCGCGTCCAGGCCGCTGATTTTTGGCCAGCGAACTTTCTTGCCCTTGTCGAATTCGTCCACGAATTCCGTCAGCACGTTGAAATAATCCCGCTGCTCGGCGTTGAGCCGGGTGAAAACGGCGAGCGCGTTCATCATGGCAGTGGCTTCGGCATCCTCCACGTTGTCATGGATTGGGCGCGGCAGGTAAAGCTGGCACAATTCGCGGTAGGTCTTGGGAATGTCCGCGTTGCTGGCGAAGCGCCGGGGTTTATGAGTCAGAGTCTTCATAATTCGTCTTTCCATCGGTCTTTGTCGTATTCCGCGTGCGTCAGGAAGCGGAGCAGGAACACTTTGCCAGTGTTGTAGTGTATGGCGCAAACGAGTCGGTAGGTGTTGCCGCAAATGTTGAACACCACGACCGGATTGCCGCTGGCCACGCGCACCTGGTCCGCCGAACGAAAGCACCGGCGCAAGTCGGCAAAATGCCGGAATTGCTCGTGCCGCATGATCCGCCGCCAAACTTCCAAACCCGTGGCGGCCTGCGGGTGTCGGGCGGCAAAAGTGACCAGGGTGCTTTCCTTAATAATCCGCACGCATACAATTTGTATTCATTCACCGGATTTGTCAAACATGAAAAAGACCCCTGAACACGGGCAGACGAGTTGTAACTTTTTTTTGTAACTGGGGCGCTTAGATTTGTAAGTTGTTGGCGGAGAAAATGGAGCGAGCGAAGGGATTCGAACCCTCGACATTCACGTTGGCAACGTGACGCTCTACCAGACTGAGCTACGCTCGCTTGCCCGTACGGGAGAAAAAGCTACGGGAATTTCCGCCGATTGCAAGCCCTGTTTCGCGGTTCTTGAGGGTCGGCAGGACGCGTTCGGACCCGGAATGTTGGGCCACTGAGCGCCATCCCCTCACGCATCTGTGGGCGCCACTCCCAGTTCTCCGGTCTGGCGCGCGTTTCGGCCATAGACCCACTCAAATGCCGGCGAGGCCAGGAGGGTGGTGACGATCGCCATTAACACCATCATCGAAAAGAGCGCCGGCTGGATGATGCCTTTCTGGAGGCCGATGTTGAGGATAATCAGCTCCATCAAGCCGCGGGAATTCATCAACGTGCCCACGGCCAAGGCGGTCCGGTTCGGTTCTCCACTCCCACCAGGAACATGTAAAGCCCGACGCCCAACTGTGCCCCGACATAAAGAGTTTTGAGCGAGTCCTTTGGGAAGAGATGATGCTGAAGCTCCGGAAAGAAAAGGCCGAACAATGACGGCCCCATCAACACGCCGGCCACCATCTCGCCCACCACTTGCGGCTGTCCGACTCGGCGGCCGGCGGCGCCCACAATGCGGCAGACCGCCAGAATGAAAAACATTTGGAGAAAAAAGGCCACCGGGAGTTGGGCGCCCGTCATAAAGGGATAAGCGTATAGTTGGCCCGATGCGTAGCTGTCAAGCGGTGCGTTCACGCCGCTCTTTGGTCTTTTCAAATAGCCGCGGCGCCTTATCGTGGACAGCCATGGCTCGAAGACCGCGCGCGAATTACCGACTCAACCCATCTCGATTATGACTGCGAAACTCTCTGGCCCCCTGCTCAAGATTGCCTTACTGGCCGCGCTTTTACCGCTGGCTTGCCCGGCTCAAGACGAGGCGGACTTCTCGCCGAAACCCGGCGAACACCAGGTCCCGAAGCGGATGCACGGCGCGATGAAAGACCTCCCGCGCGTCACCGTGGGGCAGACCGGCGCGGACATCCTCGGCGCCGACAACCGCGCCTTGCAAGCGGCCGTGGATTACATCGCCGGCCTGGGCGGCGGCATCGTCGAGATTGGTCCGGGCGAATATCTCATGCGCGACTCGCTGCACTTGCGCTCATTCGTGACCGTGCGCGGCACGCCCGGCCAGACCGTGCTGCGCAAGGCGGACGGCGTGGTGTCGCCGCTGGCGCTGGATGGCGACTTCGGCGAGGAACAGATCACGGTGGCCAATCCGGCCGGTTTCGAGGCCGGACGGGGAGTCGCGATTTGGGATTCCAAATCCGGCGGTTTTCACACGACTGTGGCGCGTCTCACCGGCGGCAACGGAAACACCTTTTCGATCGATCGACCGTTGAATGCCGATTGCATGGTGGGCAACGGAGCCAAGGCGGCGACAGTGTTTCCGGTCGTCAGCGGTTACGACCTCGAAGGCGCGCGCGTCGAACACCTGGCAATCGAGGGGAACCAGGACCACAACGCGCCGCTGGACGGCTGCCGGGGTGCGGGCATTTTCCTGTATCGCGGCTTCGGCACGGTCATCCGCCATTGCACCGTGCGCCACTACAACGGCGACGGCATCAGCTTCCAGCAATCCAACGACGTGATCGTGGAGGAGTGCGTGAGCGAGAATAACGCTTCGCTCGGCATCCATCCGGGCAGCGGTTCGCAACGGCCCCTGGTGCGCGGTTGCGCGGCGCGCCACAACGGCCAGGACGGGCTGTTTCTGTGCTGGCGGGTCCGGCACGGCGTGTTCGAGGAGAACGTGCTTGAAGGCAACGGCCGCTACGGCATCTCCATCGGGCACAAGGACACGGACAATCTGCTGCGGCTCAATCAAGTGCGGGGCAACCAGGAGGATGGGATTTATTTTCGCGACGAAAGCCTCGGCATGGCCGGCCACCGCAACCGGCTCGAGAGCAACGTGATAGAAAATAACGGCCTGAAAGAAGCGGTGGCGGGCATTCGGATTCGGGGCGAGACCAAAGACATCGTTCTGAAAGAGAACATCATTCGCGAGACGCGCCCGGCGGAGGATCGGCATCAACTGGTGGGCATTCAGATCGAAGAAAAAGCCGGACCGGTGACGCTCGAAAGCAACTCGATCGACAGCAAAGTCCAGATTAAAGACCAGCGCAAAGGGAGCGCTAAAAAGTAAGCGATCTGGGCAATCCGGGCACTTTAACGCAAGCCACCCTGAGGCGGTGTGAGCGCCCGCGTCCGCCTCCTAGCAGCCCGTTGGGCAATGCCACCTCCCGTAGCAGCCGAGGTAACGAGGCTCACATTTCCTCGGAATAAGAAGCGCTGTGAGAGCCTCCTCACGTCGGCTGCTACTTTTTAACCGGCTGCTAGGCGAACACCACTTTGCTGGTCGTCGTTTCGGGGTCCCAACCGCGCGTGGGTTTGCTGGTGACGGAGCCGATGTCCTTGATGGAAAGCTGGCGGCCGCGCGTCTTGGGCCCTTTCACGTCCACTTCGGCCGGGTTGCAGGTCTGCTGATGCACCTTCTGGTGCGGCGCGGGTTTGTAGCGGATGTAGAGTTCGGGCGGCGTGTCGGGCTCGAAGAACAGGAGGCGCGATTTTTCCGGAATGCAGAAATACTCCTTGTTGAGGATGCTGCCGCCGAACGTGAAGCGCTTGAGGTAGCTGGCGTCGCGGTTCGTGTAGGCGAGGGTGAAGACGCGATCGCGTTCGGGCAGGCCGCAGTAGTAGAGGTCGGGGCCGACGAAGAGTTTTTCCGGCAACTCGATCACCTGGTAGTGGCCGTCTTTGAAGACGAGGAGGACCTTGTCGAACTTCGTGCAATCCACGCGGAACTCCTCGCCGGAAACCTTGTAGCCGACGTAGCCGCTGGCGCGGTCGTAGGCGATCTTGAATGACTTGAACGCCACTTCGCGGGCGTCAATTTCCTCGTGGCGGCTCGATCGGGTGAGGCGGGGATAAAGCGGCCCATATTTCTCCAGCAGCCGTTCGAGGTGGGCGATGGCGTGCTTCACGACGTTCCGGAGGTGCTTGCGGGTGTCGTCGAGGTCGGCCTTGGTCTTCGCCATCTCGGCACGGTGCTGGTTGATGTCGAAGAGCGAGATGCGGCGGATGCGGACTTGCAACAGGCGGTCCACGTCGGCGCCGGCCAGCTCGCGGCGCAGTTGGCGGTGGAACGGCTTGAAGCCGGCCTGCACGGCGGCGATCACCGACTCGTTGGTCTTGCACTGCTCGATGCGCTTGTAGATGCGCTCTTCGATGAAGATGCGTTCGAGGGTGCGGAAGTGCAGTTCGTCTTCCAGATCCTTCTGCCTCAGTTCCAGTTCGCGCCGGAGCAGTTGCACGAGCTGCGCGGTGTTGGCCTTGAGCACTTCGCTCACGCTCGTCTCGAGCGGGCGGTTGGCTTGGATGACAATGAGGCGGCTGGCGATGGTCGTTTCGCAATCGGTGAACGCGTAGAGCGCATCTACGAGCTGCTCGGCGCTGACGCCGCTGGGCGCCTTGATTTCGATTTCGACCTCCTCCGAAGTGAAGTCGTTGATGGATTTGACCTTGATTTTGCCTTTGCGCGCGGCGTCCTCAATCGAGGCAATGAGCGAATCGGTCGTGGTGGTCGGTGGGATTTCTTTGATGACGACGGTCGAGTCGTCCCTGGCTTTGATTTTCGCGCGCACCTTCACGGTCCCCTGGCCATCGCGGTAATCGCGGGCGTCCATCAGGCCGCCGGTCGGGAAGTCGGGGAGGCACTTGAACGGCTGTTTTTTCAGAATGGCGATCTGCGCCGCCAGCAGCTCGGGGAAATTGTGCGGGAGGATTTTGCACGACATGCCGACGGCGATGCCTTCGGTCCCGAGCATCAACAAGAGCGGCAGCTTGGACGGCAGGGTGATTGGCTCCTGGTTGCGGCCGTCGTAGCTGGGCACGGACTCGGTCAAGGCGTCGTTGAACAGTTCGGCGCGCGCCAATTCCGTGAGCCGGCACTCGATGTAACGCGGCGCGGCGGCCGGATCGCCGGTGAAGATGTTGCCGAAGTTGCCCTGCCCTTCGATGAGGTAACGCTTGTTGGTCAGCACCACCAGCGCATCACCGATGGCAGCCTCGCCGTGAGGATGGTACTGCGCGCAATGGCCGGAGATGGTCGCGACTTTTATGAAACGACCGTCATCCTTCTCGTGCAACGACCAGAGGATGCGGCGTTGGACCGGCTTGAGGCCGTCGGCGAGCGCGGGGATGGCGCGGTCGCGGATGACATAGGAGGCGTATTCCAGGAAGCTGGTGTTGACGCGGCGGTGCAGGGGCAATTCGATTTTGGCGGGCGTGAACGGCTGGTGGGCGACGGTCTCGACCGGCTCGGCGAGGACGTGCGTTTCGCCATTGCCATCGCCGGCGGGCCTGGCCTTCACGGCGGCGTCGGCGGCCGGCTGGTGCTCCGTCGCCAATTCGGGCGGTTTCGAGCGGGTCTTGCGTTTGGCTGCGCTCATTAGTCCTGAACGGGGACGACGAGGTTTTCCATGATGTAATCTTTGCGCTCGGGCGTGTTCTTGCCCATGTAGAAGCTGAGAATGTTGGAAGCGTCGGGTTTGGGGGCGTATTCGACCTGGCTGAGGCGCATCTCCTTGCCGATGAATTGTTTGAACTCGGCGGGCGAAATTTCACCCAAGCCCTTGAAGCGGGTGATCTCGCAATGCGGGCCGAGTTTCGCCGCCGCCTCGTCCCGCTCGGTTTCGCTGTAGCAATAAATCGTCTGCTCCTTGTTGCGCGCGCGGAACAGCGGTGTCTCCAGCACGAACAGATGCCCGTCGTGGATGACCTGCTCGAAGAACTTGAAGAAGTAAGTGATCATCAGGTTGCGGATGTGCAGGCCGTCCACGTCGGCGTCGGTGGCGAGGATGACCTTTTCGTAGCGGAGGTGTTCGAGACTGTCCTCGATGTCGAGGGCGCGCATGAGGTTATAGAGTTCGTCGTTTTTATAGACGATGTCCCGTTTGAGGTCCCAAACGTTGAGCGGCTTGCCCTTGAGAACGAAGATGGCCTGCGTGTTCACCTCGCGGCAACTGACAATCGAGCCGGCGGCCGACTGGCCCTCGGTGATGAACACCATCGAGCCTTTGCCTTTGCCTTTGGCCTTGTCGAAGTGGATTTTGCAGTCCTTGAGCTGCGGGATGCGGAGCGTGACGGCCCTGGCGCGCTCGCGGGCGAGTTTTTTGACTTCCTGCAATTCCTTGCGGAGCTGCTTGGTGTCGTCAACCTTGGCGATGATTGTCCGGGCGACTTCCGGGTTGCGGTTGAGGAAATGGAGCAGCTCTTCGCGGACCTTGTTGACCAGTTCGGAACGGATCTCCGTGTTGCCGAGTTTGTTCTTGGTTTGCGACTCGAAGACGGGGTCCTTGAGGCGAATCGCCACCGCCCCGACCATGCACTCGCGGACGTCGTCGCCTTCGTAGCCGGCCTTGGAATATTCGTTCACCGCCTTGAGCAGACCCTCGCGGAACGCGCTGAGGTGTGTGCCGCCGTCGGTGGTGTACTGGCCGTTGACGAACGAGAAGAAAGTCTCGCCGTAGCGGCTGTTGGTGTGGGTGAAGCAGAACTCCAGCGTCTTGCTGGTGTAATGGAGCGGCGGATAGATGGGTTCGGCGTTGTCGGCCTGCAGGTCCGCCATCACCAGGTCGAGCAGGCCGTGGCGCGACTGGAAAGTGTTGCCGTTGAAGACGAGCTTGAGGCCGGTGTTGAGGTAGCTGTAATGGCGCAGCCGCCGCTCGACGAACTCCGGCTTGAATTCGGTTTTGGGGAAGATGGCCGGGTCCGGCTCGAACTGGATGAACGTGCCGTCGAGTTCCTTGGTTTTGCCCTTGTTCTCCTTCTTGAGTTTGCCCTGCTTGAACGCCGCCTCGACGAACTCCCCCTCGCGCTGGCTGCGCACCAAAAACGTCTTCGACAGCGCGTTGACCGCTTTGGTGCCGACGCCGTTGAGGCCGACACTGAATTGGAACACGTCGTCATTGTATTTGGCGCCGGTGTTGATCTGGGAGACGCAGTCGATGACCTTGCCCAGCGGGATGCCGCGACCGTAATCGCGCACCGAGACGACGTTTGCCTGGATGTTGATCTGGACTTCCTTGCCGTGGCCCATGATGTATTCATCGACGGCGTTATCGACGACCTCCTTCAGCAGGATGTAGCAGCCGTCATCGTAGTGCGAGCCATCGCCGAGCCGCCCGACGTACATGCCGGTGCGCAGGCGGATATGCTCGATCGAGGAGAGCGTTTTGATTTTGCTCTCGTCATAGACGTGCTTCTTATCGTCGGCCATAATGTGCCAAGGTGGGAAGATGCAGGAAAGCGGCGTCCGGTTGCAAATCGGAAACAGACCGCCCCGCGAATCTTTCAACCGCTTGGACCGGTTCTTCGATGAAAATCGCCGTTTTCGCCGCCGGCGCGGTGAGGACACCGCGCCCTACCTGCCGGCTGGCAGACGGACGGGGCGGGCGTTGATGATGGGGCGGGTTGTCCTCAACCCGCCGCTCCTGTCGGTACGCAAAAGGTCGGGATTATCGCCTTGCGTTTTGGTCGCAGGTCTGTATCATCAGGGTCGAATCCTGGTTCATGAAAACGCGCCTGCCCAGGTCCGTAGATTGCCTCGGCCTGAAGGGTTACTCATCGGTGTTCCCGCGCCGCCGGAAAAAGCGATTCCTAATTTCGGCGGGAATTCTGGCGAGCCTCCACCTCCACGGCGTGGATCCGCTTAATCCCACCGTGCAGCCGGCTTACTCGGCATTCGCCGCACAATTTCCCACGACCCACGTCGGAATTTTAAATCCACTCACTGGCCAGTACCTCCCGGGACTTTACAGTGGCGGCACTGTGACCATAGCTGGTATCAAACCTCCGGGCGGCATGGGTTGGTTCCAAGTAAAGGTGTGGGAAACGGCTTATGGCAACACCTTCGAGCAGGCGCTGGCTAGCGGACAGGGCGAGTTCGGCGTAAGCAACGTCATCCTGATCCCGACCGGCAATCCCACCATTCTGCCAACTCCTCCGCACCAACTGACGGGTATCTCTCCGATTCTAATCCCCGTGTTAATCGGCTTCCCTCCCTGTGTCCCCGAGCCGTCGGCATTCGTCCTGGCTTTTTGCGGGGCGGCAATCCTGCTCTTCTCGGCTTGGAGACACCGGAAGAATTAGCGCATGTCCGGAAAATGGGTAGCACTGACGACTCGCCCCTGCCGATCGGCGACTCGCCGACCGGAAGAGCGATGGCCCAGCTCCGTAGGAGCGACCTATTTGTAGCAAACCGATCCGACCCTGGCGAAAGCCCCGTCGGGGCGGCATCTTCGGCTTCGATGCCGCTCCTACGGAGCTTTGACGTTTTGCCATTCGCTATCTATAAATATGCCGCCCCGCTGGGGCTGGGAAAGTTGCCCCTCGCCCTTAATTCAATGGCAGCGGGTGGGTGGCTCGGGCTACCCACCAACGATTTTCCAGACACGCTTTTAGGGTGGTTACCGCGTTTCGGATTGGCAGTCCGCCACGTCGCGCGCAGCAATGGCCCTCCGAGGCAGGGAGATAAGATGATTGGATCGCTTCCATCTGGAAAGCCAATTACTCCCAGCGAGGTTGCATTCGTTCAGCCCAAGCGAACGACTTGTGCGACGACGCTGTTTTTGGTCTAATCGCCCAACATTCGGTCAATTGAATTGCAAAGCATCCCATGCCGCGAGTCACGGAACTTCAGGTGAACGGCCAGCGCCGCCGGATTGATGCGGAGGGCGAGCGCAGTTTGCTCAGTGTCTTGCGGGACGACCTTGATCTGACCGGGTGCAAATACGGCTGCGGCGAAGGGGAGTGCGGGGCCTGCACCGTTCTGGTGGACGGCGTCCCAACGCGCTCGTGCCGCGCCCGGGTTGGCGGAATCGGATCAAAAAAGATCACCACCATCGAAAGCCTCGAACAGAACGGGCGTTTGCACCCGTTGCAGGAGGCGTTTCTGAGCACCGGCGCGATGCAATGCGGCTACTGCACCGCGGGCATGATCCTTTCCGGATACGCGCTGTTGCAGAAAAATCCGAAGCCCTCGGAACCGGAGATCGTCCGCGCCATGAATGGGAACATCTGCCGCTGCGGGGCCTACCAGCGGATCATCGCCGCGATCAAAGAAGCGGCGAAAACCCTTGGCAAGAAATGAGCGGACGGCACATGCCCGAAATCGTTCTGGAGCCTGAGCGCTACGAACTTCACGCCGCGCCGCTGTATCGTTTTGAGCTGGACCGGCGCGAATTCTTCAAAGTGCTCGGCTGCGGTCTGGTGGTGCTGTTTTTAGCGGAGGTCGCGCCGGGGCAGGAGTCCGGCGGCGGGCGGCCAGGCGGACGGAATCGCGGTCGCCCTACGGAAATCAGCGCCTGGCTGCACATCGGCGAGGACGGCACGGTGACGGTTTTCACCGGGAAAGCCGAGGTGGGCCAGAACATTCGCACTTCGCTCACCCAGGCCGTCGCCGAGGAATTGCGACTGCCCGTTTCCTCCATTCGTCTGGTCATGGCGGACACCGAACTCACTCCGTTCGATGCGGGAACGTTCGGCAGCCGGACGACGCCGGACATGGCCGCCCAGCTCCGGAAGGTCTCAGCGGAAGCGCGCGAGGCGTTGCTCGACCTGGCCGCCGAATTCTTCAAGGCCGACCGCGCCGCGCTCACCGTCGCGGAGGGAAAGATCACGCGAACGGGCACCAACGAATCCATCAACTTTGGCCCGCTCACGAAGGGCCGGCAACTGGTGAAGTCGGTGAGCGACAAATCGCCGACCACGCCGCCCGAGCAATGGAAGGTCGCCGGCACGTCCATTCCCAAAGTCAACGGGCGCGAATTGGTCACCGGCAAGCATAAGTTTGCATCCGACGTGACTCTCCCCGGCACGCTGCACGGCAAGGTCCTGCGCCCCCAGGCCTTCGAGGCGACGCTGGTTTCCGTCGATACAAAAACGGCCGAAGCGATGGCAGGCGTCACCGTGGTCCACGATGGAACTTTTGTCGGCGTGGCCGCGTCCGACTCGATGCTGGCCACGCGCGCCCTTGAAGCCATACGGGCGGAGTGGACGACCAAGCCGCAGCCATCGAGCGCCGACCTCTTCGATTACCTGAAGAAGCATGCCAGCACCGGCGGAGGACGCGGTGGCGGTTCCGGTCATCATGTTGGCTCCATCGAGGACGGACTGGCGGCGGCCGATCACAAACTTCAGCAGAGTTACACGGTTGCTTACATCGCGCACGCGCCGTTGGAACCGCGGACGGCGGTGGCGGAGTGGAAAGAGGGCAAGCTGACGGTCTGGACAGGCACGCAACGGCCGTTCGGCGCCCGCAGTGAATTGGCCCAGGCTTTTGGCATCGCGGAAGACAGGGTTCGCGTGATCGTGCCGGACACCGGCTCCGGCTACGGCGGCAAGCACACGGCCGAGGCCGCGATCGAAGCGGCGCGCCTGGCCAAAGCGGCGGGCAAACCGGTGAAGCTGGTTTGGACGCGGCCGGAGGAATTCACCTGGGCGTATTTCCGGCCGGCGGGTGTGATCGACGTGGCGAGCGGCGTTCGCAACGACGGCCAGATCACCGCCTGGGAATTCCACAATTACAATTCCGGCGGGTCAGCGATTCGCACTCCCTACGACGTTGCGAACCAAAAAATTGAATTCCACTCCACCAGCTCCCCGTTGCGGCAGGGTTCCTATCGCGGCCTTGCGGCCACGGCCAACCATTTCGCGCGTGAATCGCAGATGGACGATTTGGCCCGCGCCGTGAAAATGGACCCGCTGGAATTCCGGTTCAAGAACCTGCGGGACGCGCGGCTCCGCGCGGTGCTCGAAGCGGCGGCCAAAGCGTTCGGCTGGGGCAAGGCGAAGGCGGCGGCCGAACACGGATGGGGCATCGCCGGCGGCTTCGAGAAGGGGTCCTATTTGGCCACTTGCGCCGAGGTTTTCGCTGATCGCGCGAGCGGGAAAGTGAAGGTGTTGCGAGTTGTCGCGGCGTTCGAGTGTGGGGCGGTGGTAAACCCCGAGCATCTCAAGAATCAGATCGAGGGGGCGATTGTCATGGGGCTGGGCGGGGCGTTGTTCGAGGCCATCGAATTTGAAAACGGCCGGAGTCGCAACCCGCGTTTCGCCGATTATCGGGTGCCCCGCTTCAGCGATGCGCCCGCGATCGAGGTGGTGCTGGTGGATCGCAAGGATCTGCCCTCAACCGGCGCGGGCGAGACGCCGATTGTTGGCATTGCCCCGGCCATTCGCAACGCCATCCTTGATGCCACGGGCATTGCGCTGTTTTCGCTGCCGCTGGCGCCGGAGGGGTTGAAGGCAATCGGCCGGGCAGTCCCTGGCAGGCAGGAGCAGAGGAGCTAGCCGCCGAGGAACACTCGGTGCGCCTTCTGGTAATCGGCGGGCTGGTCGATATCAACGTCCAGCCCGGGATCGTTCAGCTCCACCAGCTCCAAGTCGGCGGCCATCGCGCGCAGGAATTCTTTGAGAGTTTCGTCCTTGCACCGGGCAAGCTTCTTGAAAGCAGCCTTTGGCAGCAACACTGGATGGCGCGGGCGCCCGCGCCGGGCCGGCTGGGAGATTTTCCCGGGATGTTGCGCTGCGGCAGCGAGGAGCGCGGCCAAAGTGACTGTTCGCAGGTGCGGCTGATCTCCCAGCACGATGGCCCAATGGGTCAAACCCGGATTCCATCCGCGCCAGCGAGCGGCGCATTGAACGGAACTGAACATGCCCCGGCCAGGGTCTGGATTCGTGATTTTGTTCTGGTTGGAAAATCGGAGCCGATTCAATTCCGCGTCCATCGCGGCATCCGCGCTGGCACAGACCACGGCAACCTGATCCGCTCCCAAACGCGGCCAGAGCGCCAGCAAATGTCCCAGCACGGTGGTTTTGCCCCAAGGTAGAAGCATTTTCGGCTGACCCATGCGCGAGGAACGGCCTGCGGCCAGAATAATGACCCCCAGGGAAAATCTCCGGCGGCCGGCCATAAGCGATGACGCCGCTCCGGCGCTAGGTTGAGGAGGCGGTGGCCGCGTCCATCCGCGCGGGCGGGAGCGGCGCGGCCGCGGCCGCGGCTTTCGTCAGCTCGGCGCGTTTTTGGACCAACTGGGCCATGATGCTCAGCGCGATTTCGGGGACGCTGACCGCCTGGATGTCCAGGCCGACCGGACAGGCCACGCGGTCCAGTTGCTCGTCGCTGGCGATTTTCTCCTCGCGGAATTGGGAGAAGATCAGGCGTTTTTTTCGGTGGCTGCCCACCATCCCCAAAAAGGCAAATGGGCGATGGACCCATTCGCGCAACACGAGCGCATCGTGCTGATGTCCCCGGGTGACGATGAGACCAAAGGCCGGCCGCCGCGGTAGCGGATCGCGCAGGAGTTTTTCCCAGCCATCGACCCGCAGACGCGTGGCCGGCGGAAAATATCGATGATTGGCCAGGGCCGGGCGGTCGTCGAAGACGGTGACCTCAAAATCAAGCTGCTGGGCCAGCGGCGCGACGGCTTGAGCGACGTGGCCCGAGCCTGCGATCCACAACGCGCAGGGCGGCGACACGGTTTCCTGATAAAGCCATCCGTCGCCGGCCGGATCGCTCACCCAGGCGATGGAGAAATCTTGCTCCACTCCCCAGATCAGGGTTTGCTGGCGAAGGGCGAGTTCGCGCCAGATCGCTTCGGCCCGCGCGGCGTCCGGCAGAATCAGCCCGCAGACTTTGCCGCCGCAAATCAGTCCGTCGTCCCAGCCGAAATCATGATCCAGGACCAGGTCGAATTTGGCCGGCTCCCGGCCGTCGGCGAAGAAGATCGCTTTGGCCCCTTTCTTTTGCGGGCTGGAGCCTTTGATGCCCGAAATGATGCCCAGCGCGAACGGCTGGCTTTCGGCAACGGCCGCGAGCAAGAAATCGAAAAATGAAGGCATAACGCTATTGGGGGTAGTCTAACCGCGATTCCTTGATTGCGTAAGGCAAATTTCCAGGGGCGTGATTAAATGTGGGTGCGCTCCCACTTCCAATCACACCCAATCTCCAGGGCGATCCAAGAATTTGCTTGAACCGGATGCGCGGACGGGAATCAATGGACAGACGCGAAAGCAAATTCCGCAGCAACAACCGTGAAGTAACCACTCCTATGGTCAATATTCCCGTTCTTCGGTGGGGCCAACCTTACGCCAGCATGGAGCTGGACAACGTCATCCATTTCATCACGGGCGAGACGCTGGCGCGGGTGAGCCAGGCCAACCCCGGCTTGCTCGCCAAGGACATGCGCCGGGCGCAGCGCGCCCGCGAGGCGCTGCGCGAGATCCCTTGCCGCGAGCTGGTCGCCATGATGAAGAAGGCGACGGACCTCTACAAGGACGGCAGCCTGCCGATCGGCGATGGCGCGCAATCGCCGGATGATTTCGCCCGGCAACAATCGGCCTCGACCGGTCTGCCCGAGCACATGTGCAAGGCGAACATGGCGAAGAACCATTTCGTGCTCTCCAACATGGACCGCATCCTCGACTCGCTGACGCGCGGGCTGGACTTGAATATCCTCACGCGCGGCTACGGCGTCGAGCCGCGCGGCGTGACGGTCAGTTACCAGGCGCAGGCGCCGGCGCTGGGCATGGTGCTGCCGTCGAACTCGCCCGGGGTGCACACGTTGTGGCTGCCGGTGATCCCGATGCAAATCGGCCTCGTGCTCAAACCCGGCCCGCAGGAGCCGTGGACGCCCTATCGCATGGCCGCGGCGTTCTTCGCGGCCGGCGTGCCGCGCGAAGCGATCGGCATCTATCCCGGCGGCGGCGAGATGGGCGCCGAGGTGGTCAACCGCTGCGAGCGCACCATGATTTTTGGCAGCACGGAGACGGTCAAACGCTACGAAGGCAATCGCCGCGTCCAAGTCCACGGTCCGGGCTTCAGCAAAGTGATTTTGGGCGACGACGTGGTCGATGAATGGGAGAAATATATCGATCTGATCGCCGATGGGGTCTATCTGAACAGCGGCCGCGGTTGCATCAACACCTCCGGGGTGTGGGCTTCGCGGCACACCAAGGAAATCGGGCAGGCCCTGGCCCAGCGGCTGGGTCCAATCGAGGCGCGGCCGCCGGACGATCCGAAGGCGGCGCTGGCGGCGTTCACGGTTCCGGGGCAGGCGCAGGCCATTCACGCTGCGATCCAGGAAAAGCTCAAGGAAGCCGGCGTCGAAGACCTGACCGCAAAGTTCGGCCCGCGTTTGGTCGAGAAGGAACGTTGCGCGTATTTGCGCGCGTGGGTGATCCACTGCGACTCGCCCGAGCCCAAGATTGCCAACAGCGAATACATGTTCCCGTTCGTGACGGTGGTGCGGTGTCCGCAAAGCGAGATGATCGAAAAGATCGGCTCGACGCTGGTCTGCTCGGCGATCACGAGCGACAAGGCGTGGGAACGCCAACTCATCGACGCGACCAACATCGACCGCCTGAACATCGGCCCGCTGGCGACGATCAAACTGGACTGGCTCCAGCCCCACGAAGGGAACATCGTGGATTTCCTGTTCCGGGCGCGGGCCTTCCAGATGCCGGCGGAGCGGCTGGCCGCGCTGGCCTGAGGAGTTCGGCGGCCTTTCGCTGCCGCATGGCCGCTAGCCAGCGATCGGGCGCATCATGGAATGAGAGGGTGATGTGGCGGCGCAGGGTCCGGTGGGAAACGCCTAATTCGCTGGCGAGTGTCGCGGATTGCTGATTGGCGCGGGCAAAACGGGCTTCGCATAACGCTAATAAATTGCTCTTGACCTGCTGCCGGGCAAAGTGGATACTGCTCGACATGAAAACCACGCGACGCAGCTACGAGTGTGCTGTCGTGGTTTGCGGGGGAAGGCGCCACTTCAGATTTTAGGCGGAACCAGGTGCTGGCTCAGGAGGGGGCGGGAGGGTGCAAAGCGGGCCGATGGCGCTGATTAGGTAAGAGGAAAAAACCGGAAGCCGGAGAAAAGGGAATGTGTGAAGTCGGAGTTGGTCGAAATGGATGTCAGATCGAATCGCGCAGCCGCACATAGTTTTGGGCTTTCCGAGCGGCTTCTCCAATTCGTCAATTTCTGCATCGTCGGCGGGACTGGCGTGGTCGTGGACATGACGGTTCTTTATTCGAAAGCCACCCACGGGAACATCCACGTCGCGATTAACCTGGTCCAACCCGGATCTATCAAACATTTAGCCGGCCCATCTTTAGGGCGAGACTACACCCGTCGGAACGCCAGATAACAAGAGGAAAGAAAACCATGACTGCGGACACTAACAAAAGGCAAGTGGCCATTGTCACGGGCGCGTCAAGCGGCATGGGCTTGGGCATAACTCGAGCGCTTCTCGAACACGGCTATCGTGTCGTCGCAAATTCGCGCACGATCAGCAAATCAAAGGATCTAAAACCCTCCGCGGACCTCGTCCTGGTGGACGGTGATATCGGCAAAAGGGAGACAGCCATTAAGGTGGTTGATGTGGCCATGAAACACTTTGACCGCATCGATCTTCTCGTCAACAACGCGGGCATCTATGTTCCGAAGCCGTTCACGGAATATACCCCGGAGGATTTTGAAACGATGATCGGCACGAACGTCGCCGGATACTTTTTCGTGACGCAGCAGGTCGTTGCGCAAATGCGCAAACAGAAGTCCGGCCACATCGTGAGCATTTCAACGGTTTTAACCGATCAGCCGTTGGCCGGCGCGCCCATCTCACTGCCGGTCATCACCAAGTCCACCATTCCCGCGTTCAGCCGCGCCTTGGCAATGGAATACGTGGCCGACGGGATTCGCGTCAATACGATCTCCCCTGGAGTTGTTGACACGCCGATGCACGCGAACGACGACCACGAGTTCCTGAAAAAACTCCACCCTATTCCACGATTGGTTCAAATCTCCGAAATCGTGGATGCATTGTTCTATTTGGAATCGGCGCCGATGGCAACGACTGAGCAGTTTGCCGAGCATGCGCCTGTGGCCGACGGAGCGTCAGATCTGTTTGTCCAGATTTTTGGCCCAGCGGCGGGCCATGTGCGGCTGGTCTATGGAGTGCAAAGCCTGCCGGTTGGCGCGCCAGTGATAGTTGACACTGTTTTTGAAATCGAAGTGATGCCCCAATCAACCTCCAAATAACATTAACCCAGGAAAGGATTGTTTATTATGCAAGAATTCAGAGCTTATGCCGCCTCCCGTCCCAATGGGCCTCTGGAGCCGTTTAGTTTTATCCCCGGCCCTCTTGGTCCGGAGGAGGTAGAAATTAACGTAACCCACTGCGGACTTTGTCACTCCGACCTTTCAATGCTCGACAACGAATGGGGAATGTCAACCTTTCCATTTGTTCCCGGACATGAGGCTGTCGGAACCGTCGCCGCCATGGGCGAGCAGGCGAAAGGGCTCAACTATGTCAAAGGCTAACGATGCGCTGGAGCGTCTGCGCTCGGGCAAAGCCCGCTATCGCATCGTGCTCACCAATGACTTTAAGTAACGCGGCACCGACAAATCACTGAGAGTTTGAACCTAATGGAAGGAAATTTGAACATGATGGCAAAAGATTTGAATCTGGACGTGATGGCAAGTGGTTTGACCGCGATACAGCGGGTGGCGATCTGCTTCGCGGCGGGGGTTGTAGGCGCACTGGCCGTGGTCCTTTGCAGCCACGTCCTGTTTCGGTTGGGGATCAGTGGGACACTCGGGGTAAAGGCACCGATCTCGTTGAAGTCGCCGGATATCTACAAGCCGCTTTTCTGGGGCGGGCTGTGGGGCATCCCGTTCGGGCTCCTCGTAGGGGCCGCCTGGAAGTCGCTATACCTCTTCGGCTTTCTATATGTCCTCGCGCCTTTGTTGGCTCTGTTTCTGATCTTCCTGCCCATAGGCGGTGCGGGGTTCTTTGGGCTTCGGCAGGGGCCGATGTTCACGCTTTACCTGCTGCTGGTAAATCTGCCGTTCGGGATCATCACCGCTTTGGTCGCAAGGGCGATAATCGGGAAGCATCCGTAGGCGTCCCCAACGAGGGAGAACCTCAGGGGATTCGAATCTTATCGGTAATTTATGTTATCGAAAGGTTCCCATTCCGTGCCGACCCAGCCCGAAACCGGCGCCCTTGCTCAGTCACCGGGAGTCTCTTCCAGCACCCACTGGCGGTGGGTTCTCTACGCAACTGTCGCCGTCGCCATCGTGCTGGCGGTGAAATACTTCCATGTCCAGGACTGGTTGAAGGAAGCGCTGGACTGGATTGGCAAGCTTGGGCCGTGGGGGCCGGTGATTTTCGTCGGCCTCTACGTGGTGGCGACGGTGTTGTTCGTTCCAGGCTCGGTGCTCACGCTTGGGGCTGGGGCGGTGTTCGGCGTGGTTCTTGGCTCGGTGTGCGTATCCATCAGCGCCACATTGGGCGCCACGGCGGCATTTCTGGTGGGCCGCTACCTGGCGCGCGATGCCATCGCGCGAAAGCTCGAGAAGCACGAGCGGTTCGCTGCCATTGACCGAGCCGTGGCCGCTGAGGGGTGGAAGATCGTGTTCCTGACGCGCCTCTCGCCGGTCTTCCCGTTCACCCTGCTGAACTATGCGTTTGGGCTGACGCGGGTGAAGTTGAGCCACTATGTGCTGGCTTCCTGGATCGGCATGATGCCCGGCACGGTGATGTATGTCTATCTCGGCTCGCTGGTCAATGTGGGCGCCGGACATCGCCAGCGCACGGTCGGTGAATGGGTGTTATACGGCGTTGGCCTGCTAGCCACTATGGCGGTGACGGTGTTCGTGACGCGGCTCGCGAAGAAAGCGCTGGCTAAGAAGATCAGCGGCAGCGAGACCGGCCACAACCCGCAGGGGTTATGAGCGCCCACACGGAGGCCGTTCTGGTCAGGCCGGCGGACGCGCACAACGCCCGCCTCGTTTCCAATGTGCACCCGCCCGATTGGCAGAACCCCACCCCTGCGCCTTGCTACAATCTCGTCGTGATCGGCGCGGGGACGGCTGGGCTGGTGACGGCGGCCGGGGCGGCGGGACTTGGGGCGAAGGTTGCCCTGATCGAGAAGCATCTCCTGGGTGGAGACTGCCTTAATGTGGGTTGCGTTCCCTCTAAAGCCCTCATTCGCTCCTCGCGCGCCGCCTTCGATGCGAGGGAGGCAGGCCACTTCGGGGTGCGGATTGCTTCGCCGGCCGGGGTGGATTTCCCGGCAGTCATGGAGCGCATGCGCAAGCTCCGCGCTGATATCAGCCCGCACGATTCAGCGGAACGCTTCGCCAAGCTGGGTGTGGATGTGTTCCTGGGTGAAGCCCATTTCGCCGGCCCGGATACGGTTGAAGTCGCGGGACAGACGCTGCGGTTCAAACGGGCGGTCATCGCGACTGGCGCGCGTGCCGTGCAACCGCCTATCCCGGGACTGGTTGAGGCTGGCTACCTGACCAATGAAACCGTGTTCAGCCTTACCCAATCTCCGGCCCGGCTGGCAGTGATCGGTGGCGGACCCATTGGCTGTGAATTGGCGCAAGCCTTCCAGCGACTGGGTTCCCAGGTGAGCCTAATCCACAAGAATGCGCACTTGCTCGATCGCGAGGACACGGAGGCCGCCGCGATTGTGCAGGGCGCTTTCATCCGTGAGGGCGTGGCGGTGCGGCTCAACGCCAGGATTACTCGTGTCGAGCGGAATGGCGGCGAGACACGTATCTGCTATGAAACGCAGGGAAAAGAGGAGACGCTCGCCGTGGACGAGATTCTGGCCGGGGCCGGCCGTGCGCCGAACGTCGAAGGGCTGAATCTGGAGACTGTGGGTGTCCAGTACGATCCGCGCAAAGGCGTCCTGGTAAACGATTGTCTCCAAACCACCAACCCCCGCATCTACGCGGCCGGTGATATTTGCCTGGCCTGGAAGTTTACGCATGCCGCTGATTTCGCCGCCCGAATCGTGATTCAGAATGCCCTATTCCTTGGCCGCAAGAAAGCCAGCGCCCTGACGATGCCCTGGTGCACTTACACCGACCCGGAAATTGCCCACGTCGGCCTCTACGAGCGAGACGCCCGCGAACGCGGCCTGGAAGTGGACACCTATGTGCGCGAGTTTAAGGATGTGGATCGCGCTGTTTTGGAGAGCGAGGAAGACGGTTTTGTGAAATTGCACGTCCGGAAAGGCCGGGATGAAATTCTCGGGGCAACCATCGTTGCGCGTCACGCCGGCGAAATGATCAGTGAAATCAGCGTGGCGATGGCCGCGCGCCTCGGTCTGGGCAGACTGGCCTCGGTCATTCATCCCTACCCGACGCAGGCCGAAGCCATTCGTCAATGTGGCGATGCCTACAATCGGACCCGGCTGACTCCGCAGGTGAAGAAATGGATGGGGCGCTGGTTGGCGTGGCAAAGGAGCTGAGGGGCGGCCGCGAGGCTGGCGGGCTATCCCCTGGGCGCAAACCCACAGAAGCTGGCAACAGGTCACCGGGCAACACGACGCTAACCACGCGTGGGACACCTTTTTATTCTACAATAGCCGGGACTGACACCTTCTTGACATCCAAAGTGCATGAGGCTAAAAGTGTCTCAGCGCAAAGGGCGCATCCAGTCCGCGGAAACGGCCGTGCCCACCTTAAACAGTAAAACGAAGGTTACGAACCTTCTTTCAGTCTGGTTAGGGCGGACTCCAGGCACAATAACGAACGAAAGTTCGCAATGGATACCAAAGAACTACCTGCTCACCCCAGCCTGGAGCAGTATAAAAAACAGGCGAAGGAACTCCTCAAAAGCTCCAAATCAGGCCATCGTGAGGCACTGCAACTTACCCTGCAACGTATGAAGAAAGACCACCCGCGATTCGGCAGGCTTGCGGACTTGGAGTTGCAAGGCACGAAGCTTGCCCTGGCGGACGCGCAACTTGTCATCGCTCGGGAGCACGGCTTCGAAAGCTGGCCCAGATTTGCGAAACACATCGAAGGGCTGACTCGCCAAAACTCCCCTGTTTCAAGATTCGAATCAGCGGTGGACGCGGTAGTCACCGGTGACGTGGCCAAACTCGATCAGTTGCTGGGCGAGGCTCCCGAACTGGTTCGGGAGCGGTCCACGTTCCTGCATCACGCAACCCTTTTGCACTATGTGGGAGCGAATGGCGTGGAGAACTATCGTCAAAAGACTCCGAAGAATGCCGTGCGGATAGCGGAGGTGCTGCTCCGGGCCGGCGCCGAGATCAACGCAGTAGCGGACATCTATGGCGGATCTGACACTCTCGGGCTGGCTGCCACGAGCGTCTGGCCGCTCCTGGCGGGCGTGCAAGAGGCGCTTATTGATATTTTGCTCGAATACGGGGCTAATCTGCACAATGAAAGACTCGTTAACGCCTGCCTGGGAAACGGTCGTGGCCAGGCTGCGGAGCATCTCGCCAAACGAGGGGCTCCCCTGGATCTTGAGGGAGCGGCCGGAGTGGGACGGCTCGACTTGGTCAAAACCTTCTTCAACGAGGACGGAAGTTTGAAAACGAACGCGACGCACAAGCAAATGGAGTGCGGCTTTGCGTGGGCTTGCCAGTATGGCCGAACCAAGGTAGTCGAGTTTCTGCTAGAGCTGGGTTTGAAGGTGGACGCGATGCCCTACGGAATAAGCGGTCTGCATTGGGCCGCTTACACCGCACGCGTTGATATCGTCAAACTGCTCCTGAAGAGAAAAGCGCCTATCGCATTGAGAGACGGACGTCATCAGGGAACGCCTTTAGGATGGGCACTCCACGCATGGGGCAATTCTACACCCGAACCCGAGGCCGAACCCCGTCACTACTGCGAGGTCGTTGTGCTCCTGGTTACCGCAGGCGCGACCGTGGATTCCGCGTTGCCCGCCGATCCCCGCCGCAGAAGTCTGTTGATTGCAAAAATGCGCGCCGACGTCCACATGACTGCGGCTCTGAGGGGTGAAATGCCAGCCCAATAAGCGTCTGCGCATGTCATCTGTTTCGATTGAGTACTAGCAGCCTGTTGAAAAACTCCGCCAGAAAGGGGTCAGTTAATCGTATTGTCATATTCAACTTCCCGAGGCTTTGCCCAAAGGGGTCCCATGCTTTTTAAGGTTTTGCTTCATACAATCGACGGGCCACATTTGCCCGGGCGCCCATCGCCAGTTGTTCGGCCATCCACTCGAGCGTCATGGTCGTCTCCCGGCGCAGCCGCGGCGCGATCCACACCTTCCGCTTATTCCAGGCGCAGCTGGCGAGCCACGCCGACAGGGTGCCAGGGAAAGCGGCAATCGGTCAATAATTAAAAAGCGTGGGACTGACCCCTTTGCTAGAGGCACACTCATGGATTCCCAGCCCCGGACGACGAAATCTCGCTCTGCATTTCAGGTCCTGGCACCAGGACGCCCTTTTCGTATAGTTCAAGCTTCTCTACCACCCAGCTCAAATTCCAAGCAATAAGAAGGTTGCCAACGCTCGTGGCGAGTGTGGGCGGGCCACCTGGAGTCCTCATGCAATTAGCTGTTACCCTCCATTTCTCCGGCCGGTTCGGAGGGGTCATCGAAATTGTAACTGATTGGTGTGGTGGGATTTGCTTTCGGTCCTCCCAATGCATGACCTGCTGAGGGGGGTAAATGTTCCAAATTCCGTTGCTTTTGAACTCGTTTAGTATCCAGTAATCATACGAGACGGTCGCAGGGTTGGTCAGAGTAAACCAAACCGTACGCCCAGCTTTTGATGGGTAATTCTGATAAATCTGTGGCCGTGGTTCGGACCTGTCAACGATCCACCATGCGCAGAACACAAGGACGGAAGCGAGAACAATTGCGCAAGCAAGTCTGCGTTTTCCGAGATTCAGAAAGGGGTCACCCACGCTTTTTAAGATTTTGATTCATACAATCGGCGGGCCACGTTTGCCCAGGTGCCCAGCGCCTGTTGTTCCGCCATCCACTTGAGCGTCATGGTCGTCTCCCGGCGCAGCCGCAGCGCGATCCGCACCTTCCGCTTATCTCCTTTGCGCCACCGTGTCAATTGGTCTCGCGTCCATAAAGGGGTCACCCATTAGGGCATGAAGGGATGTGTGGCACGGGAGGTAGGGCAGGCTTCCAGCCTGCCGGTTTTTGGGGCATCCTGCCTCAAGCTTCTGGAAGGACGAGACGATCGAACACGAACGCGCGGCTGGAAGCCGCGCGGACCGGCAGGCGGGGACGCCTGCCCTAGTGCGCCTGAGAAGGCGCTGGGTTGGAGCGGTGGAAGTCCGCTCCCACGCGGTGGAGAACCGTGTGGTATCGAACCGTAACTGCGTCGCGGCAACGCGAGGTGGAGAGCAATGGAACGAGAACGACCAG
>WNGL01001176.1_pt1 | contig 66566 bp, 62 predicted proteins | sample 5400591 | NCBI WGS metagenome assembly WNGL01 (sample SAMN13153377, study PRJNA577476) | soil metagenome | isolation source: 80 cm soil or saprolite under Garry oak tree replicate 1 | place: USA:California | collected 2016-06-15 | reverse complement strand
TGCGTATGTCGGCAAGCTCATCATTCGACAAGCTGCTGACAAGCTTGCCAGCCAGCCAGTATTCCCCCTGAGTTGGGCGATCAAGACAGCCGACGAGATTCATGAAGGTGGATTTGCCCGAACCGGAAGGCCCCATAACAGCGACGAACTCTCCCTGGTAAACTTTCAACGAGATGCCCTGTAGGGCACGGACACGTGTCTGGCCTACGATGTAAATCTTTATCAGATTGCGTACATCGACAATGGGCGCAGATTTCAGGATGGTATCGGCTTGTTCTGGCCTGGCAACAGCCCTTTGAGGGATAGTTGCCAGGTCATGGATAGCTGGTGTGCCAGCCTGAGATGGTGTCGATTGTGCCCCATTTTCTGACGGCCTGTAGTTGTTGTTTGCCAAAGTATATTCTTTCTATTGCAGATCAAAGTTAGCCAGGGCACCCGCAAGGGTTCCACATTGCCTGGTGGGTAACCAGGGCGACCCAAGGGTCGCCCCTACTGCGCACCGACGACGATAATGTCGCCAGGCGAGAGGCCCTTCAGCACCTCATAGTAGGTATCATCAGTTAATCCTAACACAACTGGAACAGTTGTGAAAGCGGTTTGACCAGCTGGTTGTTCAATGACATAGGCCGGAATGGGATTGTCTTGTGCGACCGAGGGATTTTGATTGAGCAGTTCCGTGCGCATCTGACGTGCCTGTGCCAACGCAGTGCTGGCCTGTTGCGTGGTAATGAGTGGGGGAATGCCATTGACGGTGCCAGTGGCGGTGCGCGCGAAGTTTATCGTGTTGACTGGAATAAGCACCACGTTGGGGCGTTGTACCACCACGATGGTGACACTCGCTGTCATCCCAGGTAACAGATTCGCGTTCTGCAAGTCATCCTTATTCACATCGATGGTAACCGGATAGCTCACGACATTGGAGACCGTCTGCCCAACAGGCGAGATGGCACTGACGGTTCCCGTAAAGAGCCGATTGCCATAGGCGCTGACCGTGAACTGTGCGGGTTCTCTGACCTTCAGATTGGCGGTATCGGACTCGTTCACGGCGGCCAGAACCTGCAATGTCGAGACATCCGCAATCTGAATAAAGGTGTTCCCACTGGCCGATGTTGTCGTAGCCGTCGAAGCGTTGGCAGGAGCACCAGGGGTCCCACCCACCGTGCCATTGATGGTGGTAACGATGCCCTCATGTGACGCCAGGATGATGGCGTTGGCCAAGTTGTGCTGCGCGGTCTGAAGCGTTACCAAGGCGGTCTGCAACTGTCTCTGGGCCGTGTTGACCATCCCTTGCTGAGTGGTGACACTGGCGTTGGCGTTGGCCTGCGCCGTAGCTAACGAGCTCGTCGCCGCGTTGACAGTGTTCTGCGCGGTAGTATTACTAGAGCTGGCCTGGGCCTCTGTTGAAGCCACCTGCTGCCGATCGCTGGTGACCCTGGCCTGCGCGGTCGCATTGTTGGCTTTGGCTTGCTCCTCGGTCAGCGTGAGTTGCTTCTGGGCGCTGGTGACATTAGCCTGTGCTGCTGCAACGTTCGCATTTGCAGTAGCCACTGCCTGGTTATACGCAGCCGTCGCTGTAGCACAGCTGGAAGCAACAGGGGTAGCAGGAGGAGTAGCAGTACAAGCCTGTTCCTTTGCCAATTGAGCCGCTGCTATTTGTGCCGACGCCGTTGCCTGGGTATGACTCAGGCTGGTTTGAGCGTTACTGAGCGTCGTCTGTGCGGCGGAGATGCTGGCCGCCGATTGCGCCTGGGTATGGCTCAGGCTAGTTTGATCATTACTGAGCGTCGTCTGTGCGGTTGCGACGCTGGTTTTCGATTGGGTCTGTGTCGTGCTCAAACTCGCCTGCGCATTGTTCAGGGCGACCTGCGCGGATTGAACATTCGCGTTTGATTGTGCCTGTGCCTTGCTCAAATTGGCCTGGGCAGTGTTCACCCCGGTTTGGGCTGATAAGACTCCTGCCTGAGCCGAGTTGGCAGCGTCCTGAAGTGAGGTCTTATTGAGTTTGGCGAGCACCTGGCCCTTGGTGACGGTCTGCCCAACGGAGACGTCAATCTCACTAATTGTGCCTGTGCCAGTAAAGACCAGGTTATAGATTGCACTCTGTAAAGGACCGGTGGCGCTGACAGTAAGTGAGAAATTCCCCTGGATAGCTTGCTGAAATTGATAGGTAATAGGGCGGTGGCCGCCTCGTATCAGAAAAAAGGCCAGGATACCTGCGAGGATCAGCAGCGCTATGAGAATGATGGTAATAATCCCCCTACGCCGCCGCCGCCATGGGGGCCTCGGGCTTGGGGGGAATGTGCTTTCCTGCTCATCGGGGGCAATAGCACTAAAATCAGGTAAGGAAAGCACCTGTTCTTCAGGAATTTGCGTCGATTGCGACATACATGTTCATACTCCTCTCGATCGATATTTCTTTAGAGGTATAATGATGAAGATCTACTATAGGATAAGATAAGTTAGCTAGCAAATTAGATAGTTAAGATGGTCTTCCGTTTCGGACTTCTCTTTTGCGCTGACCCCTTTATAACGCACAAGACATATAGCTTTCAATGCTTCCTATTATAAAATATTTGGTGGAGTTGTCAATCTCTCCCAACAGATGAAACATGGATGTTGCGAGGTCCCAAGGGCGAGTTACCGGGCGGTGTACATTTTGTAGGGCATGATTTATATGGTTCGTGGTTCCCCGTTTTGGGGCTGTTGGAGAGCGATTTCTCCTCGTTGAATGTATTGTTTGAGGGTGTCTTGTAGTAAGAGGTCGTCGAAGGAGGGTAATTCCTCCGAAATAGGCTCGCTATTGCGATTTTGTGGCGCGGAGTTTTGTGTGACTGGCGGTGGTGCAGCGTTTCGCATGTTTTGCAGCCGGATGGGTTTGGTAACTAGGCGAGCATGTGGTTTTACGTTTTCGGTTATACGGTCCGCGTGGGTAATGCCGGCGGGTACCGGGTGAAGGCTACTGGCGGTATTCGTAGCTTGAGGCGAGAGAACGTCAGCGGTGATGGGTGGTTGTTCGACGGTGCTGAGCGGCGAGATATCGTTGTTGTTAGAAGGAGCCTGGAAAGGGCGGTTCTGAGGATCAGCGGCGTCCGGTGCAGAGTTTGGACTACTGGAATTGGTTGGGAAAGCATTATTGTAGTTGGGGGAGTTGCCGTTGTTGGGTGAAGGAGAGAAGGGTGGGGTGGTACCGCCAGGGAACGATCCAGCAGATGGGGACGGGAAGGTGTTGTTATTTGTGATGTTGTAGCCCATGTTAGGGGCCATTGTTGGCGCGCTGCCCTGAGGCAGGGCTCTTATTTCTGGCGTTCCACCGGCACGAGCTGTATTTGTGGGCCAATTATTCCAGTCATTTTGCCCGCCTGGTACGGCTTGCACGGCTTGCACGCCTGGCACATTGGTAATACCATTGAGACTTTCGGTACGGACGCGTCTCCATGGTTGAGCACCGCTAGGGGGTAGGCTTGCCAGTGGGGCTGGACTGGGTAAGAGGCGGTTGCGAAGTAGCAGCAAGCCAACAAATAATGCGCTGACGAAACCTAAGAGTGTGAGCAGGCCCATGGAGATGGTGCCAAGCGATAGACTAAAACCGCCGCCGGTGGGGGTTGTTGGGGTATTGTTGTTGCCGCCGTTATTGCCGTTGTTCGTGGTCGAGGTTGGCACTCCTGATATGGGCGTGAGCGTCTGGCTGTTGTCGGAAGAGGTAGGGGTCGTTCCAGGCTGCGCGGTTGAGGTAGGCTTAGGAGTTGTCGCTGTTGGGGTTGCTCCTGGCGCGCTCGTGGCTGTGGCAGTTGGTTTTGGCGTAGGAGTTTTAGTGGGTGTTGGGGAGGGAGAGGGCGTAATAGTATTGGTAGGCGATGGCGTGAGGGTGCTGGTAGGTGATGGCGTAGTGGTATCGGTAGGAGTAATGGTGCTTGTTTTGCTTGGGAGGGCACTGGATTGTTTGTTGGCGTGGTGCGCAGTGGCGGCAAAGGATGTGGCATTCACCAGGGCCAGCGACATGAGCATGAGTATGAGACTGAGTGTTGCTGCAATAACTCGTGCGAGAGGGCGAACCTTGTGGTCGCCTACATTATTTGTTTTACTATCCATGTGTTATAAGTTTCCCCAACGATGATGTGTGTGGTGGCATCGACCTGACCAATTCCTAGTACTACAGTTCCACTTGGGAGTAGCAGCAGTTATCTCCCATGTAAACATGCCATGTATTAGTACATACAACTTCAATGTGTTACCCCTATAGCACATTCGATTAAATCGTAAGCGCCCAAGTCGCCGCATTTCCACTGAGTAAGCTTCCCTGAAACTGGAACGTGAAGTCATGCAGGCTCTTTGGGACTTCATAGGAAATTTGCCCGTGCAATTTGTCATTTGGCTGAAGCGAGGTATTGTCAGGTGGAACCCCAATTCCAGTAATCTTTTCATTATACACTTGCCCTGTTGTGTCTTTGAGGGTAAACGATACCCCGCTTGAGACAAGTTGCGGACTGGATGAAAGGTTTTGTGTGGTGACATCGACCACGAGGAAAATCATTCCTGCGCCAGATTGAGCATAAGGGCCAGACGTTACTTCTTTGACGCTGTTCACAGTCACACTCCAAAGCGTATTGCTGGCTGTATCGCCAACCTTAAATATCGTTTGTGTTGGTACGCTCGTTGGATGGCTTGCAGGCTGCGTAGCAAACTGCTGCTGTGCAGTCGAGTTATGGTTTCCAGCAGACACCAGGACAGCTAGAACCACAAGACCGATGACGAATGCAGCCATGATGCCGCAACCGATGCCCAGCCCTAGCTTGAATGCACTATGCGGTTTCTCTGGTGGTTGATATGGCGGGGGATAATAAGGTTGCTGCTGCCATTGCTGTTGCGGAGGTGGCATCTGTTGTGGATATTGGGGTGGAAGTGGTTCGGGTTGTTGCCACTGAGCAGGTGACCCCCAGGATGTATTTTGTTGTTGCCATTGTTGCTGTGGATATTGCTGAGATGAGTTTGGTGGTTGTTGCATCGTTTATCCCCCTTACAACGTTACGCAATACACTCTCAAATCAACGTGTATATGTAGTACAACGCATCCCATGATTGTGAGTAACTATCCAGGTACTATGGAACGTAGAGAGGAATTGATATGGCGGATTATTGCTGATTTCATGTGTGACGTGTATTGATTGCTGCAATGAGAGCAGTACCATAAAAATTTCTTGCAACCTGTGCAGGTATAAGCTCTACCATAAATTTCTTGGAGTGAAATTGTTGCAACGGTGCAAGGGTTAACTCAGCCATACATTTGGGAAGTACGGCTTTCCCAGCTCGTTGTATACCCTAATCCTTTGATTTTATTGCGGATATCCATTCCCTGTGGCACTATCTGTGTGGGTGTGGGAGTGTTAGATTGCCCTTGCCAGTTGGGTAGGTATATAGGTTCTGCTTGGGGGATAGCTGTGCTTGTGTGTTGCCCGCTGGTTTAGCCGCACAAGCGCAGCGTTGCTTTATAGTGTTGGCATGTGGGAGGACACCAGCGATATAAAACCCACATACCCAACACCTGTATAACATAACCCATTTTAGAATAACGCCAGAGCTTACCAACGTCCTAGAGGCTGTACGAAAAGGCTTCTGAGGCCGAGTAGCATGGATGAGTTACCCTGGCCTGTCAAGCTCTTTCAGCAACAAATGACGGGCATCGTCGTTCCTAGTGGCCTTTGAGTTGGCTCAAGTAGCCAATAGAAACTCAACAGTATAGAATGGCTTCTCTGGCCTTTTCGCACAGCCTCTAGGCATGAATATTAGAGAATTAGGATTGGTTGTGATGGTCTATTCCCTTGTTCCCTTGCGTCGTGTATTTTGCACAAGTGTTCACACTCCCCCTTGAGATAAGTGTAGGGATGACGCTGTTGAGAGTCAAGAAAGGGGGCCATTGGTACCATACGGGTAGATGGGGAGGACGAGAGAAAAAGGGGAAAAAGCTCTTGACAGTTGAGGTGGGATACAGTAATATAGGGCGTGTCCGAAGTCAGGCGTGAAGTCTGGCGAGGACAAGAAAAAAGAGCCGAAGTGGTGAAATTGGTAGACACGCAACGTTCAGGGCGTTGTGCTCGAAAGGGCGTGGGGGTTCGAGTCCCCCCTTCGGCATTACTTGTTTTTTGCCATCCACCAATATCTTCCAACCCCTCCAGAAGCCAATCGCATGTCCATTGCTACCCATCACGTCGTCGACATCGACGCCCCCGCAATGAACGTATGGGCTGCGCTCACCGAGGCGCATGGCCTGACCAGCTGGTGGAGCACCAGGCTGAACATGTCCTCAGCCAAGGTCGGCGCGCAGCAACACTGTCTCTTTGGGCCTCCTTGCAAGATGAGCTTTCGTATTTTACAATGAGCCCGGTGAAACAGAACGCTACGAACATGAAGCAAGGAGCAAACGATGAACATGAAGCAAGGCCGTTCATGGGATATGACACACCATCCCCCGATGCCTCGTCCCAAAAATGACGATGGGTACTTTGAGGAAATGTCAAAAGTGGTATTTCGTGCAGGGCTGAACTGGAGCGTGATTGAGAAGAAATGGCCAGATATCAAGCGCGCCCTTGCGAACTTCTCAATCGATGCGGTGGCCCGCTTTGACGACAGCGATATTGATCGTTTGCTCAAAGATGATGGCATGATCCGCAGCGCCAAGAAAATCAGCGGAGTGATCGCCAACGCCCAGGCCATGCAACAGGTGCAGCAAGAATTTGGCTCATTTCCAAAGTACCTACAAGCACTCAAGGCGAAGGGTGAGGAAGCGCTCCTGAAAGACCTGCGCAAACGCTTCACCTTTTTAGGGGAATCGACCTCCATCATGTTCCTCTTCGGGGTGGGAGAAGAGATGCCCGAGACGCTGAAGAAAATGCAGGAGATGCACGGATCCACTCACTCAACCGGATAACTCTTTTAGACTGTTCCATCCCCTGATGTCGAGCGCCTTCCTTGCCGGTAGGCACCAGGAGCGATACCGAATTGTCGCTTGAACGCCTTGCTAAAGGCAACCTCAGAGTCGTAGCCGATAGACAGAGCGACTTCAACGAGGGTCGCCGGGTATGTTCGCAGCAAAGCGGCGGCCTTCGTGAGACGAACACGGGTGAGGTACTGCATGGGAGACTCGCCCACAAGCTGCTTGAATTTCGCGGAAAATGCTGAACGCGATAAACTGACGCGGCATGCCAGGGATTCCACTGTCCACGGCTCATCTGGCTGACGTTGGATCAAGGCAAGAGCTTGACCGATTTGAGGGTCCTTCAACGCACTGAACCAGCCTCTCTGTCCATCATCAACCGTACTGATAAAGGTACGCACGGCCTGGATAAAGAGAATCTCCGATAAGCGCGTAATGACCGTCTCTGCTGCCAGTTGGTTCGCGCTGGCCTCTGCCTTCACTAACTTCACGATCGCCCGGAGCCAGGAATTTGACTGTCCATGCTGGCTTTTACTATGTAGCAATGGCGGTAGTATCGAGAAGAGAGGATTGGTCGTGTGATCCTCAAGCTGGAGTCCCCCACAGACGAGTGTCGTTACTGCACCCTGACCAACACCATAAACTATGCCACCCTTTTCGACTGGTTGCTTTGGCACCAGATCCTCAAGCCTCGTAACAGGTGTTTCGGGATGGTCACTCATGTTATGGGCATGACCGTGAGGGAGGATCACCAGCTCGCCCTCGGTGAGCACCACCGGCTTGTCTATCCCTTCTACCGTGAGCCAGCATGTTCCTCCTGTCACAATATGGAAGCTCGCAACCTCCCTGCGTGACACGCGGAACCCCCAGGGCGCGCTCATTTTAGCACGACAATAGAGGGTGCTTTGCAAACGTATAGATTGCAGTATGTCAGCAAGGACATCTTCCTGAAAATGAGTAAGAAGATCCGTCATATTTCCTCCTGATCTGGACGATTGGCAAAGAATGATAGCTCTTCAGACATGGTCAATCGTGCAAGCCTAGCCTACAATGATCTTACCATTTTTTCGTATATACAAGAATAAGGAGGAATACAACATGACCAGTGCTAATGCAAGCGATATCGTTGAGAGTTACCGTGGTGCGCTTGGTAAAGGAGATTTCGACACCGCCCGGAGGCTGATGCAGGACAACATGACCTTCCAGGGTCCACTTGACACGTTCAATACGGCCGACCAGTATCTCGAGGCCGCCAGAAGGCTGGCTTCGATTATCCAGCGCATCGACCTTAAGAAGGTGTTCGTTGACGGCGACGATGTATGCGTGCTCTACGAGATGGTCACCAGCACCCCCGCCGGAACGGCTTTCATCGCTGAATGGTACCAGGTCAAGGACGGGAAGATCGCGGCCCTGCGCGCCGTCTTCGATGCGCGTCCTTTCGCGGCCTTATTTGGGAGGTAAGATTCTAGCAAATAACCGGGCATTGTGCGACAAGCAGCGCGATGTAAAAAGCAAGAGGGGGAGAAGGTATGTAGCCTCATAACAATATGATTGTACATGCGAGAGGCGTTACGCGTGGTCCGTCGGAAGAACAGCGTCACGGAGCAAGTACTGCGTGCCCCACTGAGCCATCTGCGCAATGATCGGCAGCAGGCTGTGGCCCACTGGAGTCAAGGTGTACTCTACCTTTGGAGGCACGACCTGGTATTCGGTCCGCTCGATGAGCCCAAGGGCGGCCAGGGCCTTTAGTTCCCGACTGAGCACGCGGGGCGCAATTTCCGGGCTTCTGCTGATGTCGCGTAAGAGCCCTTTCTTGATCTCCCCATAGCGGCGGGGTCCGTGCTGAAGATCCCATAAGATGCGTAATTTATATTTCCCATTCATAATCTGCTGAAACCCGTCGACGGGACACTCAAATCGCTTACGCGCTGATGTGTCCTGATGTGTTGTACTCATTCCATTTCTCCTTCAGACAGACCCGGTCGTACCGGGCGACGCAATGTGCTACGGCTTTCCCGCTGCCATAGTATCATTTTTGTCCCTACTTGCCAAGTCGTGTATAGGCGCGTATCATACAGCGCGTGACAGGAGACGCACGAGATCAGGTGTATGGTGGGCTCCCTTGTAAGGGCTGAGCAACGGCGTCACTTCTGTCCAAAGTGCGTCAATCGAAACGGAAAGCGAGGACAACTCCTTTGCGCAGACTGCGGCGTTCCAGACGTTTCAAGCCGGTATTACAGAGCGCGGTGAGGAGCAGCCGGTGACGACCGCGTCAAGCAGAAGACAGGAGAGATGAGACATGGAGACACAGCTATACCACGACAGGTTTAGCGTCATGATCTACGATGACGCCAGGAACATCCTCGAACTACGCTGGTTCGCGGAGACCGAAACCATGACCGACGATGACTACATGCGGTGGCTGGAGCGCTATGCCGCTGCTGCGGAGCAGTACCACGTTCCGTTCACACTGATCGATACGCGAGCGTTTAAGCACCGTCCTGGCGCGCACACGGGACCTGTGGAGAGAGGAGCACATTATTCCGCAATACAACCGTGCTGGCGTAAAGAAATTCGCGTTCCTGCTGCCAGCGGGAACGGCGCCGAAGACCGAGCCGATGCCGGAAGGAGCAGCCAAGTTCCCGACCGGATACTTCGACTCACGCGAGCAGATCGAGCGATGGTTTGCATCGTAAGCCCGGGTGGTATAGGGGTATTAAGGATGCGACTCGAGGTCACATTCCATTGGAGCAGTTGAGAAAAGCGACCGCCGAGCGAGGATGCTATTCACAGACGTTCCCAGGAGTTGAGTAACATTGTACTAGTGACCCTCCACCAAAAAGAGCCGGGTGGTTGCCGTCTTGAGACGGAGGTCTTTGAGCGGTGCGTACTCATCTGAGTTGTACCAGCGCCTGGCTTGTTCGCCGCTTTCAAACTCCAGCATCGCCAGCCGGTTCGGGTGCCAATCTCCCTCCAGGGTCTCACAGGTTTTCCCTGGCACAAGGAGTTTTCCCCCAAAGTGTTCATGGGTCGGACCGACACGTTCTGCGTATTCCCTAAAGCCTTCTGGATCGGTGATGTCGAGAGCAAAAATCAAGTAGGCTGCCATGTGTTGGCTCTTCTTTCTATTGATTGATTGTACGCTTCCTATGACCTGCATAGGAGTGATATGCAATCCGGTTACTGGCTGAGATCCTGATGCCTCAAGCTGCTACAAGCAGTGTACATCTATCGGTGCGCAGAAACATCGACTGTTCGATCTATTTATTTGCTTCGTTCAACTCATCCAGGAGATGGTGCTGCATAGCGAAGAGGGTGTCTGCCGCTCGTGTCGAGACGCCAAGCTTGGTATAGATGTGTTGAATGTGGTGGTGGATGGTGGACGCGGAGACTGAGAGGAGAGTTGCCATCTGGCGGTTGGAGTGTCCACGAGCGACTAGCCGGAGCACCTCGATCTCGCGGTCACTTAATCCGGCTACCCAGGCGCGACGTTTGGAGCGCAAATGATGGCCTCCCACTATGAGAACAGCACGGACGGCTTCATCATCGAGGAGTCCTGCCTGGACCTGACGCCGCAACTCTGCAGCCGCTGCTTCTGTGGGTTGTGGCGCACGATGGGGACGAGGTTCGGTCATCGCGTGATAGATGTCGGCTGCTGCCAGGATACGGACGGTCATGGGAAGCATAGTTGCCGGGATGCCACGATGATAGCCAGAGCCATCCAACCGCTCGTGATGTTGCGCGGCAATGGCACCTACCTGCCCAAGTCCTTTCAGTCGGGCGAGCATCCGCTCGGTGTAGTAGGGATGCAGGCGTACTCGCTCCCACTCTGCCTCCGAAAGTGGTCCCGGCTTGTCCCAGATGGTATTGGAGACACCGATGCGGCCCAGGTCATGGAGCCACCCTGCTCGTCGCAGGGTCTGTACGTCGGCCTCTGGCAGCCCACAGTGCTGTGCTGCCTCTGCCGCGAGCTCGGCCACCCCACTCGAATGGCCGACCGTGTAGGGCGATTTCAGATCAACGAAGTCGGCGACCGCCCGCAAGGCCCGGTCGAGGTGCTCCTCGGCAAGATAGGGATGCGGACCAGGCTCAGCAGCGAGCACCGCTTCCCATAGAGACGATAGACTCGGTTTCTCCAGCAAGTGGCTTGCCTGCTGACAAAAGCGTTCAACAAGATGGGGATCGAAGAGACCGCCTGCTCGCTGACGTACCATCGTGACCGCTGCTTCCGTTCCACCCAGGCGGGAGAGGAGTTCCGCATCTTGTGCTAGCTGCACCACCCGGACAGGCAGCAGGAGGGCTTCGCCTTTGAGTTTATTTGGCCAGCCCTTTCCATCCCAGCGCTCATAAATTTGTCCCAGTGCATCCCGGACGCCGGACGCCAATCCCAAGCGTTCAGCAAGGTGCTGCCCTGCTTCACAGCGTGCGGCAGTCAATTCCTCGACCATCCTCGGCATGGTAGTGAGTGCGTTGATAAGCAGACGTGTTCGACGAAGGGCCGATTCACCCTTACCGAGGTGCTGAAAGGAGGCCCTGAGCAGCTCAGTGGGATGTCCCTGGTCGACTGCCAGCATCCAAGTATTCAGGGCAATGTCGTCTCCGGAAACAGCCGCTACCTGAGATGCTTGAGCAGTGCAGCCCAGATGGCGGATTAGCCCCAGGTAATAGACCTCGCTGAGTTCCTGTTCGCTCAGGTCAAGTATTTTACCGAGGCGGACAGCGAGCAGGCAGGCACGGAGGAAGTGTTCCATCGGCTGGCCAAGACCAAGGTCGATCGCCAGCGAGAGTGAGGCGATCAGTTCGGCGAGGCGCAGACCAGGAACAGCGGTCTGACTCGTGTGCATACTTCCCTCCCTCAGGCGTGATCGTCGAATCCATTCCTACAGTGGGATATCCCTCGTTTGAGCCTGTATATGCTCCATCACCTCATGTGAGATGGCATTCAAGGAAGTGGGTGAGACCTGGATTCCCTACTTTGCAGCATACTACAGGTGCCTTTTGCTGTCTAGATGTCGCATTGCCAACCTCCTATTGAGGTGACATTGACAAACAGAAGTCGGTTGATAACAGCGCAGGAGCGGCTTCGTTGTTGATGGACGGCTGGCGTGAACCACTGCGTCTCACTCTCAGTCTACCTTACACAACATAAAGCCGCTCCACAGCAAATTGACATTTGAGCAAAATGCGGTATACTACTGGCCTGTTTAGACGCGCTAACAAAAACTAAAGGATACTAGCATATTATATGTGCGAAAGGGTATAAACCAGCTCCAGAGCTAGAGGGAACGATGCCAGAATTACCAGAAGTAGAATATACCGCACGCCAACTGCGTGCCAGCGTAGTGGGAGCTACCATCAGCAACGCGCTTGTATTCTGGGAGCGCACTATTGGACACCCCGACCTCACCTCATTTCTTCTCCAGGTTGCCGACCGCCGTATAGAAGGGGTGCACCGCCGTGGAAAATACCTCTTGCTTGATTTGCAGGGTGAGCTGTTCCTCTCCATTCACCGTCGTATGACAGGCAACCTCTACCTCCTACCTCCCGGCTGGAAAATTGATACCAATCTGCGAGAAACAGACCCCCAGGCATGGAGCACGAAAGGACCATCCTTTGTTGCTCCTTCAGCGGTCGACTTGGTAGAAGACGCCAGCCATACCAATGGATCAGCAAATTGCCTGTATTGCCGTGTGTGTTTCAACCTCGCGGATGGTCGGCGCCTCCTCTACACCGATCCTCGCAAATTTGGACGGATTGAACTATGGCCGCGTGACTGCGAGGCAGTAGCCTTCAATGGCCTGGGGCCTGAACCTCTGAGTGCTCAATTTACTGCGGAATGGTTGGCGCAAGTTTTCTCTGGGCGCAAGGGTGCCATTAAGCAGGTAATTTTAACGCAAGAGGTCGTGGCCGGCCTGGGCAATATTTATGCTGACGAAGCGCTCTATTATGCATCGATTCACCCCTTGCGCCGAGCGAATTCACTGACCCCTGCGGAGATACAGCTACTCTATCAAGGTATCGTTGCAGTGCTTACCCTCGGTATTGAGCATGGAGGTACCTCCTTTAACGATTATCGTGATCTTTGGGGAGAAGCAGGCAACAACTACAACCATATGCGCGTCTATCAACAGGATGGAAAGCCCTGCCTGCGTTGCGGGAAGCTCATCGAACGCATTATTATTGGGCAACGCAGCGCGCATTTTTGTCCAGGTTGTCAGAAACTCAGTGTGGAGTGAAAAACGCTGGGGTGCAGCTCAGGGAACCCGGTCCTCCGGGAATGTTGGTAAACGTCACATCAACCGTAGCGGGAATCTGCCTTGGCTGCTGCCCCTGTAGCGCGACAGTGAATGAGACATATCCTCCATTATCGCTTGGTGATTGTGCATCGATCGTTTGATCACCGCTCTGGAAATGCACAACCGCAGTCGCGTTTGCGCCACTCACCGGAGCAATATTTTTCGTGATCCTGGCATAGATCGTGATCGTTGAGGAAGCGCCTGGGGCATTGTTTGATGACCATGCGCCACAACGATATGGTGGGGTAGTAGGTATTGGTGAGACATCTGACTGAAATGCTTTATTGATGGTTACTTGTTGCTGTGTATCGGTTTGAGTTGCAACAGATGGTGCGCACGCAGCCAAAAGAAGCAGCAAGCAAATGGAAAAGACAGCGAAAATACTATGGCGAAAAGTATGCATATTTCCTTTTTCTACAAATGAGCTTGACCTATACAAAGAAAGATAATCCTTTTTCCTTTCCCCTTGCCAGAGAACAAAAGACACGACAGGGGCTTCCTGTAATTCTGATTCATCAGTAGATTATACCATAGTAAAACGAGCAATCAAGGCATCCATTGTTGCCTGGATCGCTCGTTTTACTATGAAACACACTTATTGTGAATTTGTGAATTGGATGCCTTGCTCATTCTATACAACTATGTTAAACTATGACAGGTTGGAAAGCCACCAGGTGTGTAATTGTTGTGCGAGACCCGGTACTGTCATGAGGTATATATTCCTGTGAATCATCACGCCGACGAGCAACTGGAGTTGCTGCGTTTGTTATATGAAAAGGAGCCGCCCGAACAGTTGGACCAGGGACATGAGGGAGAGAGGCAACCGAGCAACCGCCAGCCAGGGAATATCGAAGAACGGAAATCACAGAACCTACAGCACACTATTGTATCACCTGGCATCGAGATACGTCCCGACACAGGACGCGAACAGCGTAAAGGCATTCCTGAAGTCATCTTTGGCGAGACAAAAAGCGTAACACAGATGATTGCCATGGCACATGGTCTGCTGAGTGCATCCGGTAGAGCAATCATCAGCAGAGTGCGTCCTGAGGCAATAAGTCCACTTCAGGCAGCCTTCCAAGAATATATCATTTGTGTTCATGAATCAGCCCGGGCAGTAGTAATCTACAAGCCTGACTTTATTGGAAGACCTACTGGCGGGCATGTGGGCGTCATCAGCGCTGGCACCTCTGATATTCCAGCGGCTGAAGAGGCTGCACTCGTGGCTAAGGAAATGGGTTGTCGCGTAACCTGCATCTATGATGTTGGAGTAGCAGGATTGCATCGCTTGATAGAACCCTTGCGCAATATGCTTTCCAATGACGTAGATGCAATCATCGTAGCTGCCGGTATGGATGGAGCGTTGCCATCCGTAGTAGCAGGGATTGTTCCTGTACCTGTAATTGGTTTACCGACGTCTATTGGCTATGGATTCGGCGGCAATGGTATTGCCGCATTGCTTTCGATGTTGCAAACGTGCGCGCCAGGTCTCACTGTAGTCAACATTGATAATGGTGTTGGCGCAGGTATCACAGCGGCATTGATTGCCAATCGTGTGGCGCAGGCTCGAGAGCATCAGTCACTGTAGGAAGCAAAGGAGCGAGGGAGCAAGGAAGCAGTGAGATGTTTGTTCTCTCTCAGTGGGGAATTTCTCACCGCGTATTGAGTTGGGTCAATGTGGAAGAAAGTGCAAAAGAGAGGCGGGACTTTCTATGGCAAACAACAAACGTGGACCGGAACCAGGGTCGCAGAAGGCAAAACATGGTGGCCAGGCCGTACGCGAAAAGTATGGTCCTGAATTTTACTCAAAGATTGGAAAAATGGGTGGCGATGCCGTCAAAGAGAAACGGGGGCCACAGTTCTACGCCGACATTGGCAAAAAGGGCGGCGACTCTACCAAGAGTCAACATGGTTCGGCATTTTATTCCAGGATTGGCAAAAAAGGCGGCGAGCGAGGCAGTGTCACCCTTGCACCAAAGGAATAGCAAGCGGTCTGAAATGAGAGAGCGAACATCTGGCTTCGTCGGATGCTCGCTCTCTCATTTCAAGTTTCAAGGATATTACTGTAAGAATGGAGGTGCATCTGCATCTACCCCCTCTTCTATCTTATCCATGTACTGCCTGTTCTGTGGCTCCTGGCGGCGTCCCATACTACGAATGCCCCGTAGATCCTCCAGGCTTCGTTGTTGCCGCCCTGATAGGCCAGGCGAACGTGGGGGTGTAGGCTGCGCCGCTGGCACTGCCGGTGGCGTAAGACTCACCGGGCGCTGTTGTACGTCGTGGTTCGCAGGCCGTGAAGGTGGTGATACCAGCCTCTCGGAGGCACTTTGTACAGGTACTGGCGGTGTTGCATGTACAGGTGTTTGACGTGGTTGATTGAGATGGATGGCCGGTATGCGCGCTGTGCTCCGTTCCTCCATACCAGCAGCAATCAGGGTCACGCGGATAGTATCTTTTAGCGCAGGATCAATGACGGCGCCAAATGTAATATCCGCTGTGTCATCAATTGCCTGCCCTATTCTCTCTGCGACTTCGTTTACCTCGAAGAGCGTCATATCCTCACCGCCACTAATATTGAAAAGCACGCGCTTTGCGCCCCGAATAGTGACATTAAGGAATCCGCCCGCGACAGCCTCCTCAGCGGCATGTTGTGCGCGGCTGCGGCCTTGTCCCTGCCCAATGCTCATTAATGCCGTACCAGCCTCGTGTAGCACACTCCGAACATCAGCAAAATCCACGTTGATCATACCGGGAACATTAATGACCTCGGCGATTCCTTGCACACCCTGGCGTAGCACATCATCCGCAAGCTTGAAGGCATCTACAAGGTTACGCTCCCGCCCGGCAGTTGCGAGTAGGCGATCATTTGGTACAGTAATCAAAGCGTCAATCTCTGAACTTAGTGCCTCCAGGCCCTCCTCTGCAATACGTCGCCTCCGTGTTCCCTCAAAGGTGAACGGTAATGTGACAATACCGATTGTCAATGCTCCTATTTTCCTGGCAATCGACGCGATAACTGGGGCTGCTCCTGTACCCGTACCTCCGCCCATCCCGGCTGCTATGAACACCAGGTCTGCTTCACCCAGGGCAGCACGAATCTCGGCTGTACTCTCCGTAGCGGCGCGCATACCTACTGCTGAAATGCCGCCTGCCCCCAGTCCTTTGGTATAGTGTTGACCAAGGCTTATGCGCTCCTGCGCATCGGAAAGCGACAGCACCTGTGTATCGGTATTCATCGCAATGAAACGCACCCCACGTACATGCGTACTGATCATGCGATTTACTGCATTCATCCCACCACCGCCAACACCGGCGACCACAATATCAATATGATGCTGTGCTCGTTCTAGCGCATCAAGGGGGGATTGAGCAGGTTGAGAGTCCTCTTCCGTATCTCTTTGGTTCCAGCCAGGCCGGATTCGCTCATCCGGTATCTTTACGCTCTCTGCCTCTACTTCATTCCGCAGGACGGCCCACTGATCCTCTTGCTCTGCGTACACGTCTGGCCTGCCTTCAGGCTTCCCTGCCCATTGCTTTGGGGCCGTCTCACGTTTGGATGCACTATCGTGTGACATCGATTGCATACAACCCCCAATTTCTCTTATTCCTCTCACCAGTAAAACAGTTTGGCGCATAAAAATCTACTGGAATGAGCAGGTGTGTACAACTTTAAATGGCATTCTACCCGCATTGTAACAAGCATGTCAAGTACACCGTGAACCCTTCAAACCAGCACTGCAAAACGAAGAAGGCTGAACCCTGGCTCTATCAGGTGCTCAGCCTTCTTCTTGTTCAAAGAGCTTCACTCTTTTTTCAAAGAGATGCCCCCGCTCGCTTTAGCGGCCTTTTTCTCTTTCTGCATCTCTTTCTTTTGTTTATTTGACTTGGGTGCAGCTTTCTGTACTTTTTTTTGTTCTTTATTCGCCACGAAACGTACCTCCTGATTCCGTAAATGAGCGCATACAAAGCAGGAAGCATAGGAGAAATCCCTTCATTTTCTCCTGCCTTACAAGAGGCTATCCCCTGCACCCCATTTTGATTGAGGTTCGCTTCATATGCACGGGGGTCGACACTAGCAGACCTTTACTGGATACCTGTATTGTACCAAATTTTTGCGTGAAGAGGTAGTTACTATAACCTCTATTATAACGCGGCACTGAGTGCCGCCCGGGTTCAAACAAAACGCGCGTGGAGTCAATGCAATGCATTTTCTTCAGCGGTTGCCAGCGCATGAGTAATCATGCGTATTACACAGCCTATATCCGTTGGTTTGCGCAGTTGGTAGATTCCTCGACGTTGAAGCTCCGCATCTGGTAAAGTAGCGCTCATCATGATAGCTGGCACTCCACTGGTCTCCCTTTTCTCCTGGAGGAGGTCATACAACTCGATCCCGTTCATCCCTGGCAAGCGGTAATCCAAAAGCATGAGACAAGGATAAATTTCTGGAGCATTTTCCAGGACCTGAAAACCGTTGGAAAATACAGTTGTTTGATATGGCGTTTCCTCTTCAATTAAATGCTGCAGGAAAACGCCGATATCAGCATCATCCTCGACAATAAGAATTGTGGAACTACGTGGACTCTGTGCTGCCGGCGGTATGACCTCCCCTGCCATGGTGTTCCTTTACCTTCCTTCTTCCATGCAATAGATGTGTAAATGAGTACGAAATAGGATTATATCTTAGTGTAACGTTTATCATAGGAAATTGGTTACGCCGGCTCAAACCAATAAATTAATCAGCTTATCAGCTACATATATGACATTGCGCGGCTGTTTACCACCGAGGTAACGGCTCACTTTCTCGCTGGCAAGCGCGATTTTCTCAGCCTCAATCTGCTCCAACCCCGTTGGCGCGACGCAAACATCGCGTACTTTGCCATTAATCTGAATAACCAGGTTGAAAGTATCCTCGTAAAGAGCCTGCTCGTCATAGCTCGGCCAGGTTTGGTGATGAACAGAGTAGTTGCCGCCCAGCCGTGACCACAACTCCTCAGCGAGATATGGGGCAAACGGAGCCAGGATCAGGACGAGTGGACGGGCTGTTCGCTGCCACTCCTCCACGGACATAGATGGTTTCTCACGAGCAGCCCAGCGGGTCAACTCCATCAATCCCGAGATAGCAATGTTGAACTTTAAACGCTCGATGCCTTCTTGCACCTTCTTGATGGTACGATCAACCATGCGCAAATCGACGCCACCAGCACCGGGTTGGTGTATCCCTGTAACTAATGACCAGGCTCTCGAGATAAAGCGTTCCATGCCTACCATGCCCTTATCGCTAAAATCGCCGCCATCTTCCCAGGGGCCGCAGAAAAGCAGGTACATTCTCAAGTTATCGGCTCCATGCAGAGCCACGTACTCGTCGGGGTTCACCACATTCCCCCGGCTTTTACTCATTTTAAAGCCATCTTTGATCAACAGACCATGAAGGCGCAAATGGGGAAATGGCTCAGTGAATGGCAGGTGGCCAAGATCATGGAGCGCCATTGTAACAAAGCGCGCATAAAGATGGTGTCGCATGATGTGTTCTTTGCCACCAAAATATATATCCACCGGTAACATACGCTCGGTGCGTTCGGGGTCCCATGGTCTGTCATTGAACTTGCTCGACGGATAACGCAGGTAATACCAGCTCGAGTCCAAAAAGGTGTCTGATACATCGGTTTCTCGTTGCGCTTCCCCACCACAGACAGGGCAGGTAACCTGTACGAACGACTCAACAGAGGCCAGCGGAGACTTGTCGGTACCGGTAGGGCGGAAAGCCTGCACATATGGCAGGAGTACTGGCAACTGCTCCTCCGGAACCGGAACGGTTCCGCAATGTTGACAATAAATGATGGGAATCGGCGGACCCCAGTAGCGCTGCCGCGAGATAAGCCAGTCGTGCATACGGTACTGCGTAGCTCTCCTGCCCTCTCCGTTTTGTTCAAGCCAATCACAGATCGACTCTTTTGCCACTGCGGAGGATAGGCCTGAGAATTGGCCTGAATTGATTAAGATCCCCTCACCTATCCAGAGATCATGCACAACCCCATCCTCAGGGCGGATAACCTGGCGAATCGGAAGTCCCAAGCTCTGTGCGAACTCGTAATCTCGTTCATCGTGCGCTGGGACACCCATTACGATACCCGTGCCATAGCTGGATACAACATAGTCTGCAACATAGACAGGTACTTCATCGCCATTCGCAGGATTGATGCCATAAGCTCCAACAAACACCCCCCGCTTCTCTGTTTTCCCTTCCGCGGAGGTTCCCATTTCCAAGGTGAGAGTTTGCAACTGCTTGACGAAGGCTCGCACCTCATGTTCATGTTCGCTGTCCTGGAGCAACTCATCGAGTAGGGGGTGTTCAGAGGACAGCACCAGGAAGGTCACGCCAAAAAGAGTATCTGGGCGCGTCGTGAACGCGGCAAAACGGATATTCCTCTCCTTCACAGCAAAATCAACCTCATACCCCCGCGATCGTCCGATCCATTCGCTTTGTAAGGTCTTGCCCACCTCGGGCCAGTCAAGCCGAACAAGTCCCTCTAAAAGGGCATCAGCATATACTGTGGTACGTAGAAACCATTGTCTCATCAGCCTCTCAGTCGCCTGTGTGCCACAGCGTTCGCAGCGGTCACCCTCAAGTTGTTCATGGGCCAGCACCGTCAAACAGGTTGGGCACCACACGACCGGCGCCTCCTTCCTCACTGCCAGCCCCGCCTTGTAGAGCTGCAGAAAAATCCACTGCGTCCATCGATAGTAATCAGGATCACTGGTGATGACCTCGTGTTTCCAGTTCCACGCGGCCCCCATCACTTTAAGCTGCTCTCGATAATGTTCGATCGTCCTGCCCGTTAGTTCCTGTGGATGCACCCCGGCCCGTAAAGCAAAATTTTCAGTGTGAATGCCAAAGGAATCGAACCCCATTGGCTGGAATATCTTCTTCCCACACATCCGTTTATAGCGGGAAAAAGTATCGGCGCCGCAATAGGTGTAGACGTGTCCTACATGAAGACCCTCCGCTGATGGATAGGGAAATTCCACCAGGTTGTAAAACTTCTCGTCGGGATCTACCTGTTCAATATCAATATCCCAGAGGCCATCGGCTTCCCAGCGAGTACGCCAGTATGTCTCAAATGCCTGCCTGCCATAGGATATGTCGTTCGAATCCTTTGCCATAATTGAAAGCTCACTCTTCTTACTTTTTTTACCATCACTGTTCGTCCAGGAGCGTTTTTACCATGGTAACATATTTGTGGCTGTGAACTCCATAGCATCTCTTACCGCTCATTCCCTCTGCGAATGAGATGCAAAAATGTATGTAGTACAATAAAGGTGGCGGGAGAGTAGATAGGAGAAAACAACTTGGGAACTCAGATTAGGAAAAACATGAAGGGATGTTTCATTGGATCAACTACTTGCTGAAGCTCAGGAAAGAGACAGACTATGACCATATCCAAGAGTTTGCAATCTCGTAGAACGTTTTGTGGGACGGTTGCACGTTTTGCTACTGTCCTTGCGTTCTTCCCCTTAGCTGACGTGTTTGCAAGTTGTGATACACAGCAAAAGAAAAAAATTTTGCGCCCTTCGGTGCAGATCAATACTACCGAAGTTATTACAAATACACGATACATTGGTGATGTATTCGCATTTCCCGAACAGATGATTTCCGCCTCCTTAGAGCCTAAGTTGAATAGAATACCTGGTTATGCCCCAGGCATTTCGTTCCTGGGCATAATTGCCCAGGACACCTTGACTTTTGGCGACAGTCTCACCCCCCGTGATATTGCGTTTGTAGGTCTGTTCAAACAGAAAAATGGCACGTTTCGCTATGGGTACGAGATAAACGGTGCAAGACATTATGCGAGTGGACATATACAAGGCTCGGATTACCAGTACAATATCAACTTCCGTCTATATGAACAAGGCTTAGTCACAGATCCTAATTATCCACATCAAAGAAGGTTTGGCTACTTCCTCCAGGTTTGGAGTGGCTGGGATGCTTCCACGCGGATTCAAGGGCTGCAAAGCTCACCAATCTATGCAAATCAACTCTTTGTCGGAGTAATGGACGACAGCAATAATGTCCGTCTACCCGACAACAAACAACTCCAACTGTACATTCAGGTATCGGGTAGTGAGCAGGTACCGAACGTGATCTATAAAAATGACGACGAGACAAGTCAAGTCAGCTCGCAATTCAGTGACACTCAAAATCGTATCATCCTCACGCTTATCGGTAGTTATTGACAGATACTTTAACACATATGCCAGCCTCTCAGACTGCTTAGCTTTGGGTTTGTTTCTATCCAACAGCCGAGTAGGTCACCACTCGAGGAGGATTAAAGTTGTACGCCCCATCTTCCACAAATAATTCCAGGTATCCGTTTTTCCAGGCAACAAAGAAGGGATTTCCGATAAGACTACCGTTAGGGTCACACTTTTCTTCCAGGGTGAGACTTGAACTTGAAGTCGCATAGGAGATACAATTCATACTTGTTGGCCGATGAGCAAAAGGAATTTTATCCACTGGACAGAACTGGCCAATATCAGTGTCATAATTACCAAAGCTGCACGTGAACTGAGTAATCGTTATTGTTTTCGAAACTGTCTGTAAAGCAGATGTGGCAGAATTACGTGAGGCTATGCTCAAATTACCTACAAGAAAGCCAAAAAAAGAACCAACTATGAGAGCCAGAGCCAGCAAAGATACTTGCTTCTTTGACAAGTCGTCGCTCCTTTCACCACGAGGGCCTTAAATCTTCGTAACAAAACCTGACGTTAAAAAGCCTTACACAATATTAAAATGTTATAATGAAGTATGCGGGGTTCTCATTTTCAATCAACCACCTATGAATGGTAGAAGAGCCTGAGGCTATGTTGCATAAGAATCAACGACTTCAGCCCAAATTTGCTGTCGGAACGCTTGTCCGATCGTGCCTCGCACTGAGCCTCTTTGTCACCTTTCTTCTCTTTCCTGCAAACACATTAGCCAACACAGGCACGGCTGCCGTAAACAGTACAAGCCCTCCAAGTTTGCTGCCCACATTTGAGGTCAAGGCCGGTTTCAATGCACGCTATAGAGATGGTAACTGGGTTCCCGTCCAAATCACGCTCAATAATAATGGAGCAGATTTCAGTGGTACGCTTTCGATTAGCGCTCCACCTGCATTTGCCGGACTAGGAAATTCAATACCTTCTTCCACATATTACAAAGAATCAATCACTTTAGCCAGTGGTGCTCAGAAACAGGTCAGCATGTACGTACCACTTCATTCCGGCATACAGGGCGTTACTCAAACGCTCAAAATAGAATTGCTTGATGATAATGGAAATATCGTTCATACGCAGACAAGCACACTTACTGCACTCGGGCCAGATGATATCTTCGTTGGCATCCTCTCCGATCAAAGGAGCGGCTTTAATTCTCTCTCTAGCATCTCACTTCCCAACCAGGGCGGCTCGATAGTTGTGGAAACATTCAATGCAAGCACTATGCCGGCTGCGGCCAGTATGCTTAAAAACTTTGACCTTATTGTACTTGATAACTTTACTACAGGTAACCTGAGCAATGATCAACTTTCAGCCCTACAAACCTGGATCGATCAAGGGGGAGCGCTCATTGAAGTTGGTGGCCCTGAATGGCGCCGTACGCTCAGTACACTTCCTGCTAGCCTGTTGCCCGTTTCCATCAACGGAACGAGCATCTTGCCAGCAGGCACCAGCCTGTTGCCCGTCAACGGCTCCAGCAATGGGGGCACCGGTAAGGGCCCAATGGTTGGTGCAGGTACGATCAATGCTCCTGTAACAGTTAGTACGGCAACGTTAGCACAGGGAGACAAGAGCTATCCCATCCTTGCTTCCGGTAAGATACCCTTAATCGTCCAGACTCTTCAAGGACAGGGCAGCATTTGCTATCTTGCTTTTGATCCAACTCTTGCCCCCATTATCAATTGGCCCGCTGCCGGAACACTCTGGAGGGGTCTTGTTTTCCGTTCACTGGGCGATAAGCTGCTCAGTTCCAGCGGCAATTTTGTGCCAGGCGCTTCGTTCCAATGGACAAGATTGAGCGAATTACTACAAAACCACGAGCCAAATACCCTCCCTTCGCCCTGGCTACTGCTGGTATTACTGCTATGCTACCTGATCATGATAGGGCCAGTACGCATTTTGCTAGTACGTCAGAACAAGAGGCGCAATTGGAATTGGCACATCATGTTGAGCAGTATCATTGTCTTTTCCCTGCTTACCTATGGGCTTGCTATCCACCAGAATGGCACATCCATTGTAAGCAATAGCGTCTCAGTTCTCCGGTTAAACGAGGGCGAATCATCTGCCCACATTACTACCTACATAGGGATCTTCGCACCTAATCAAGGCAATTACCAGGTACATATTCCTGGGGAGGACCTGGTTCAACCTGCGCTCGATGAACAATTCAATTCAGGTCCCAGCCCTTCTGATGCAGGACAACAACAGACGACAATTACATCAGGACAGGACGGAGTAGATGTAAACCTGCAGGGAGGCAATACCGGGCTATTGCACCCGCTACTTGCAGATGGCGATCAACAGGTACACGGTGGAATCAGCTCACAACTGGCGCTAGCCAATGGCATACTTACAGGGACAGTTACGAACACACTTCATTATTCACTCAGTGACGTGTATGTACTGATGCCTGATACCTTTGTGCGCATTGGTGATTTGCTAGCGGGCCAAACCAAACAAGTTCATCTTACGTTGAGCAGTTCCCCAGGAAATACAGGTACGGCACTTGCCGACCAGATTGCTCAGAGCTACCAATTGCCTGCCCCTTATAGCCCTATTGCGAGTAGTGCTAGCTCAGCACCACAGAACGAATTGCAACGTCGTTTGGCAATATTATCGGCGCTGGGCGGTGGAGGAGGGTTGCCAAACTCCGCTTGCACGTCTGGTTCATGTTCTGTTGCCTCATCTTCATCTTCTTATATAGAACCTAACGGTGGTATCTCCTCAACAGTAAACCACAACGATCCCTTGTTAATTGCTAGCTCACCTGCAACCCTTATTGGCTGGGCAGTTCGGCCAACGGATATACCAACCGATATAACGATCAACGGCAGCAACCCTCCAGGTTTTCAAGAGACCCTGGTTCAGTCAGGTCTGAATGTTAATTATTCCGGCACAGTAAACCTTCCGAATGACTTTCTTACAGGACATTTGATTGATGTACAAGGCAAGAATGTCCAGATACAGCCTGATGGAGCCTACATTATGACAACAGGTAGCATGACATTTGAATTTACGGTGCCTGAGAGTACGGAACTACTCGTCAACAACGTAACGATTTATATGCCCTCCAACCTGGTACAACCATCCTCCCTGGCAGGATCAATGACTACAGCGGATGCAACTGAATTGCAGGCGTACCTGTACAACTGGCGGACAGGTTCTTGGGACGGGTTCTCGCTGAGCGGATTCACTTTTGCACCATCGAGCGCTGGAGCGTATATTGGGCCAGGCGGTCGCGTACTTCTGCAGCTTGCCAACCAGAGTAACAATTTGACAATATTCTTTGGCAAACCATCACTCAACCTGTAGGGGTCAATTGCTCGGGTGGATGGAAGGAAAGAAAGAAAATGGGATTATCTATTTACCAGGTAGATGCTTTTACTGATAGGCCATTTTCGGGCAATCCTGCCGCTGTATGCCTCTTGCCCGGCCCCAGGGATGATCGCTGGATGCAGCAATTGGCGCAGGAGATGAACCTCTCCGAAACAGCTTTCCTCCTCTGGCAGAAAGATGGTTTCAATTTGCGCTGGTTTACTCCCGCTGTCGAAGTCGATCTTTGTGGTCACGCCACCCTCGCCAGCGCCCATATCTTATGGGAGCAGGAATATCTACAACCAGGTGAGCAAGCACGCTTCAACACACGCAGCGGCCTTTTGACAGCCGATCGTCACGGGGATTGGATAGAACTCGATTTTCCAGCAAAGCTAGAAGAGCCAACATCTGCCCCGCCTCATTTGATCGAAGCCCTGGGAATCCCTGTGACGTATGTGGGTAAAAATGTCTTTGATTACCTGGTCGAAGTCGAGACGGAAGAGATCGTCCGTAATATGGATCCCGATATGGCCTTGCTGGCTAAAGTATCAGCACGCGGAGTAATGGTGACTAGCCGCGCTTCTTCTCCCAACTATGATTTCGTCTCACGCTTTTTTGCCCCGCGAGTAGGGGTGAATGAAGACCCGGTGACTGGCTCAGCTCACTGTTGCCTTGCTCCCTATTGGAGTAAGCAACTGCATAAAAAAGAAATGGTTGCGTACCAGGCCTCTGCTCGCGGTGGTGTGTTACGCGTTCGTGTCAATGGTGATCGCGTGAAAATCGGTGGGCAAGCGGTGACGGTTATGCACGGAGAAATAGCAGAATAGTGCAGGTACTGCCTATGTTCGAAAATGAATAAGCGGTGCGTTTATTTGCAATAGACGTAGGGCATAGAGACCGCTAAGTAATACCACTCCTGCCTGAAGAAGGGGTTAAGAGTGGTCACCCTGGCAGTCAAAGAATAAACTTCTGATTGCCCTGGGGTCAGGCGAACTGATGTACTCACGAAAGAATATGAGCATGCAGGCAGATGCACGTTTAAAGCAGTCCATGTTTCCAGGCATGTGTCCCCTATGCAATGCACCACTCAACAGTACAGGACCCAATACGTCCCCGGATAGCGTAGTCCTGTGCCCTGCGTGTGGTTTCTCCGGCCCTTTTGCCCAACGACAACGTCATCTCGCCTCCCAGGCTGATCAACAGCCTCCTCAGGGGGGGCCATCCGTTTGGATTGATCCTGCCGTCGCTACTTATCTCCTGGAAGATCAAAAGAGACAGGTAGATTACACACCGGGAATCATGCGGCCCCGGTCACGGCATCAACCGAAAAAGCCACAATCTATCAGTTCTTCCCCAACCAGGAGGCCCGTAACCCCGATCCCTCCGCGTGCCTCGGCACGGCGCTCCGACAATGTCAAGATGCGCCCAAAATATCATGGGTCTCGTGCTCAACTCATCAAACAACAGGAAAGCGATATCACACGTATCCCAACGTATCCTCAAACAACAATGTGGCAATTTGAGTCATCAGACTTTGAAATAGAGAGCAGTCTACCCGCACTCTCATTGATAGTAGACGCTCCGACACTCCCTGAATCATCCAACGCTCCAAGACGAACTGATCGTCTGCCATATATCGATGAAATGGATACGATACCTGTTCGGAAAGAGAACCAGGTTACAATTGATGAGATGGATACCAAACCTCCCAGGCTGAGATCGCAGCAGCTCGAAATCGATGAGATAGACACCCTTCCGCCGCTGGCCGGTAATGGCCAGATTGATCGTTCTCTTGCCTCAATCGATCAGTCCACTCCTATGGCACTGGCATTGGCTCCCCCTAACCTACCTTCCACACAAAGCAATCTGTTGGAACAAGAACGGTTTGTCCTTGCTCAGCAGACAACCGATCCATATTCCTGGACAGCAGGTAGTGCTGGCGGGTCTCCCTATGCACGGCGAATTGCTGAGCGGCCCACAAAAACGAGACGCAGGCTTTTCCCACACCCTATGGATCATCTACGCTGGTGGCTATTACATCCTGGGAGAATCGAATTTATCTTATGGTTGGGTGGTACGATCCTGCTTCTGGGCGTTACTGTTGTTCTTTTGTTTACCACTGCAATCAGTTTATCCTGGATTACTCCACCTGGCTTCCGGAACGGCTCAACGCTCAATAGTTCTTCAAGCCCGGCAACTGTCGTTACCAGGGGCAGCATGACACTCTCTCTTCTAAATAAAGGTCCGCTCGTACCGGGGCAAGCACTGTATCTGCGAGGTCAGGGATTCAGTCCTCATGGCCGCATTGAATTTACCGATGAGAATAAGCATTCAGTGCTCAGGCGGGATAGTCAAACCAATTCCGTTCAGGCCGACGGTCATGGGGCCTTTTCGGTTGCGCTCAACGACACTGCCTGGACAGCGGGGCGGCATCACGTCATTGCTCGTGACGTTGTTACGGGTCGTGCCGTCGATTTCCCAGTCATTCTCGCCGCGGCTCCTTTTGGTAAAAATACCACTCCTACACCCTCATCGTCATATCCAGGGTTAACCGCGACAGCTACCTCTACTAACGGCCCAGGTACGTTTCCAACGGTTGTTGGTTCGACTCCTGTGCCAAAGCCAACGATGGGGACGACTCCTGTCCCGACGCCCACGAGCCAACCATCCCCAACGCCTACTGCTACATCAGGTATTACGCCAACAGCAGCGCCTGGCACTCCTCCCGGAATCACTCCTACCGCCCTTAGCTCTTCGTCGATTGGGAGTAGTAATTTTTTGCCGTCTAGTGCAGCAGCCAGCATAGGAATAAGTGCGGACTTACCTCAATCTAGCACTAATCTCACTGGTTCCTGGTTCTGGCTGTTTATGGTAGGGTATATCCTCGCCATGTTCATGGTAGGTGTAGCAGGCGTGTTACGCAAGAGACACAAAAATGCATGAATTGGCTTAGGAGATTCATCGTAAATTTGTATTTCGTCTTTTCTTTCAGCAGACATCCAGGGAACGTTTCTTGAAAAATAGAGGCCAGGTTTTTCTTTTTCTCCTTTGATATCGACTTATGAGCGGTATAGTGGTACAATGCGTTTCGTTAGCCGTCTTTAACGAAGGGCTGGGTACTACACTTAATATATATCAAGGAGAAACCGTATGCCGCGAGGACGCAAAAGACCACCACAAGATAGCGTCGACAGCATACTACTGGCCATCAGCCGTCGCGACAACATCGATCCCGATACGTTATCGCATTATTTAGATCGGCTGGATGAAGAATGGACTGATGGAGCACGCGATAAAGTCTTGCATTTACTGCGCACCCGTGATGAAGCAGCCCATGCGGCGGCCATCCTGATTCTATCTGAACTGGCAACCGAATTTGACCTGGAGGAACTTGAAGACCTTGTTGCTGATCCCACCGTGAGCGACGTCGCGAAACTCACCCTTGCGCCGATCTTGAAAGAAATGGATTCGGAAATGGCCGATGATGGCCTCATTGAATATCTCAATGACCCCGAAGCTGCTATGCAACAAATGCAGATGCGCCTGCTTGAACTTGTGGGACAAAGCGAAATGGGGGTGGAATCTGTCCTGGAAGATATCCTCTCAATGCCCCTTGAGAGACGCCTTGGCTTCGTCAATTGGTTGGGGAACAGCCACGACCCTCGCGCCGCCAACTTGCTCATTCCCTTGCTGGAAAATCAGACCAGTAAGATAGTCGTTGCTGCAATCGACGCTCTTGAACAATTGGGCGAAATTGCCGCTCAGCAAACAATTCCCGCTTTGAACTACCTGATTGCTCACACTTCCAATCGCCAGATAAAACAATATACCCGTAGTGCACTTGGTAGATTGACCATGCATTCGGCACCTGGCATTGAAGACTCGCCTCGGACTGGTGCTCATCAACAGCAGCTCCAATTTAATGAGGCGCGTGTCAGCCATCTCGACGGTGTTGGCTCACAGATGATCATGCTCTCCTGGCGGCGTACGGATGGTCTTCTGAAGGGCGTCAACGTTCTCTATCAAGATCAATGGGGTATCAAAGACTGCTATGGCACCGATGAAATGGAACCCAATCGTTGGACTGAACTGGTGGCTGATATGGACGATCAGGGATTTGGTAGTTACACAGTTCCATTGGAATTTGGCCGTGCCTTGATTGCTGAAGCTCGTGCTATCAACAAACGCACACGTCGCAAAATACCTATCGCTTATGCTATATGGCGCCCCTTTATTGAGGGAGAAGAACCTCCAGACAAGAATGCACCACCTGTCTCGATAAGGCTGGAACCGTGGGAACTTAGTTCCGAAGTCATTCAAATCGCGCAACGCGGAGATACGCTCTACCAGATTCCAGAATTCGTTTCGTGGATGTATGATCCTATGGAACGCATTCAGCCATATATTGATCGCTACTGGTCAAACCGTGATTTGTTTGACATGTCGAGTTTAGGTTCGCGCGGTCGTGGACGGAAAAGTGCTCAGAAAAAGAAATCCGCCATAGACTTAGAAACACTGATCAGTGAAGCGATAAGCGAGTTAGTAGATAAGCCATGGCGTGTCCTTTATGGAGATCGTCTGTTGCGTCAAGGCGCCCTCTTTCAGCTTGTAGATCGGTTAGAGGATGCAAAACTGGTTCGTGCCGTCGCAGCTGTGCTCCATCCGGACTCCGGCATTCCAGCGCAGGAACAACCATTTGTTCGAGCTTTGATGCGTGTCTCTATTGAGCAAGGTCCGTTTCGTGCGCTTGCCGAAGCTCTTGAAGCAGCCAGGCTGAATATGCCGATAGATCTATTTCCAAACGACTAGACTATTCTATGAGGCCACACGCCAAAAACCATGTTGTCTGGGTTAGTTGTTGAGAAATCATAGCAACCCAGGCAATAGATTACAGAAGCATCACCACAGCGGATTCATAACCAGTCCGCTAATCAGCTTTGGATAATAATAGGTAGATTTTTGTGGCATTCGGTCGTCTGCCTGTGCTACCTCGCAAATCTGCCTCACCCGTGTCGCATTCAGTAAGAGCGCTCCCTGAGCATTACTGCTGTGTACCGCCTCCAAAGCCTGCCCTGCGTCTCGTGTGTACCGTACGTACGTTCCCGACGTTACGTCTTCGGCGTGTATGCCGAGTAGCGCCTCCAGTATAAGGGTGTGGGCCACCGCTACATCTAAATCATTCCATGCTGCTGAGTGCCCACTTGCCAGCATCTGTTTCTTTCCCTGCTCGTTCAGCATCAGCAGCCAGTTTCGCTCTTTTGTACTCACTACCAGTGAGGGTTGCTCCTCTCCAATCTGGCTTAATTCTGCCAGCATCGCGTCACTTGTCGCTGCTCTATTCAGGTCTCGTACCGTGAAATACTGCGCAAGTTGTTCGCTGTTTAGAGCATTTATCGCTTCGGGACTCAGGCCAAAAAGCAAGCGGTGTGTCGGTAATACCAGCAAGCCTGGATCGTCAACGTCAATCAATGCCATCAACACAAAGTTCACTGCGTCCTCATCGTCCAGGTGATGCCGCATTTCCCGTATCTCTTCACGGTAGTTCAAAGCAGTCTCATAGCGGTGATGTCCATCGGCAATATATAACTGACGTTCGGCAAAGAAATTCTGAATAAGCCCGCTGTGCGTAGGATCTGTAATTGGCTGTAAACGATGTTCCTCGTGTGCCTCGTCTGTCATCTGCACTTCAGCGTCAGCAGCGTAAACGCTGAGCAAGCGGCGCATTCTCCCCTGCGGGTCATCATACATACTCATCAGCGGGCTGAAATTGGTAACACAGGCTCGTAGAAGCTGCAAACGATCGTTTTTTGGTTTTGTCATGGTGTGCTCATGTGGTAACACTACCTTCGCACTCCACGGCTCTAAGCGAACCCTTGCCAATAGACTTGTCCGTGTGTACGTCTGGCTATTGTGCGTAAATTGTTGTTGATAGAAATAATAGCAGGGAGTAACCTCTTGACGCAGCGCGCCGTTCCTGCGCCATTCAGCGAAGGTGGAAGTCGCGCGTGTATAGCGATTATTCAAGATCGTGTCAGTCGCTTCCTCCTGCCCAAATTCCAGGCGGATGAAATTGTAGGGATGGCGAGCATAATATCTTGCCTGTGCTTCCTGAGAAATCACGTCATAGGGTGGTGTAACAACTTCTGCCAGGTCCCCTATAATGTCGCTCGCGTATCGTATCCCACGTAGTGGTTGCACATCTGCCATACTCTATACATTTCACTTTCTATATTATCCATCTGTTATGAGCGGTAATACTCATCTCAGATCAATCTAATTGGCGCAGTGGCCTGTGGCACATTGTATCATTTTAGCAGAGAGAGTCAAAGCGAATGGGCGACTCAGCACCTGAGCCGCCCATTCGCTTTGACTCTTCATAGTAAAAACTTAGAATATTTGTTCTATATTTATCTTGACATCCCGATAAACCTGTGGTAATATACATTGTGTTAGTACAAAAGTTCTAAAACTAAATAAGCTCTCCCTTTCCCCTAACAATCTCCTATCTTTCCTCTTCTCTTCCTCAAAGGCGGTCGGGTGTTACCTCTCTCTCCCTCTCCCGACCGCTGTGGCGGGAGCAGAATCCCAATCTTTCATACTTGACGCCTCTTCTTCTAATCGCTACAATGAGAACATCAACGAAACTTGTTTTTTCGTAGCAAAGGACGTTCAGGTATGGATCTAACAATATTAAGATACATCGTATTTATCGTCGCAGTTATCATTCTTATTTGGGCGGCCTTTGAACTAAGATCAAGGCAGGTTCGTCGCAAAAAGCTGAAAGATAAGACCCCTGGTGCCTGGGTCAAGTTAGATTTCACGAAAGCGCACCTCGAAGAAGAAGGACCATTGTCGTTGCCAAAGGAAGAAAAAGACAAACCGGGAGAGCAAACTGACGAGTCGGATATTCACACGCTGGCACAGCAAAATGGTCACTACATACCGAGTAAGAAAACACTTTAATGAACGGGTAAGGCCATTAGTGCCTATATGCGAAAACGCGTCCCCATCTTCTTGTATGCTTCCTGGTCGACACGAAAACTATCGGCATTGGTTCCGCGTGCCGAGGCTAAGAACTCTGAAAGGAGTTGTACTGGTAACGCTGCCACGAGCGGCGTTACCTCTTCAGGCAAATCGATGCCATCACAGATAGCAAAACGCTTCCAGCCGTCGCGGTTGAACAGCTCGGCGGTCTGAGCATTTGGAGCTTCACCAAGAAGCCAGATATGAGAACCAATCTCGCTTGATGCCAACAGAAAGTCGCCCATTCGAGCCTGGGCAGGTCCTTTCACAGCAATAGGAATAAGCAGATCTTCCTTCTCAAAAGCCACCTGAGGACCGTGGATGGCCTGCTCCAACTCAAAACCTTCTGCTGTTACATAGGACGATTCTTTCGCCTTGAGAGCGCCCTCGGTCGCCGTCGCTGCATTGGGACCAGCCCCAACATAGTAGAGACGTCGTTGTTTCGCCGCGGTTTCCTGCGCGATACTGTGCACCTCATCTTCTCGAGTCAGCATGTTTTCCATCAATGCGGGCACCTGCCTCAGTCCTTGCTCAAGGCGCAGCGCCTGCTCAGTCTTTCCCAATAATGTCGCCAGCCGTGTGGCTATCTGCCCAAGGCGGGTCAATGCGCCAATATAGCTTATGGAATGCGTAGAGGATGGGTCCTGCTCCACGGTTTGTATCACAATATCTGGCCCTTGCATCTTAGAGCTTTTGCCCGTAATACCAATCGTCAGTACCTTCGCCTCCACAGCGCGTTGAACTGCCAGGTTTCCATGAAGCTTGCTACCGCGGTGGCTGATAACAATCACTGCATCATTTTCACGCAATGGATGGGGATAGTTGACAAATTCAAACGAACGCACCGACCAGGCATCCGCGCCGGCCAGCAGCAGCATATATTCTCCCACTATCGCCGCGTGGAAACTGGTGCCAATCCCCGAAAGCAGAATGCGGTCAGCTTTTGATAGCCTCTCTGCTGCCTGCGTTGGGCCGTCCCAGTCAGCCAGAAGTTGGCGCACCGCTTCTGGCTGTGCATGAATTGAGCGATACAGCCCTGTACTACTCTCTGCCATTGTAATACCATCTCCTTCGTATTGAGGTTAGTCTAAAAAGTGTAACCTATTTCGCCGGCATTGAATACAGCCAAGCACAGTGCGTGGAACAGCCAAAGAGGCTATAGTGTAAATGCAAGCAATTTTCATCGTTACTTAACACTCTCTGATGCGTATATTTACTTATTAAGAGCGTAAGCACGTGGCATTGTGCAGAGGAATAGTGCCCCGCATTGTATTCAGCTCTACAGAAAACGTCTCAAGCACAAGTCAAACCAATAACCTTTGAGGTGGAGTCCATGTAGCCTTTGGCAATCCCTATCCACAATTTACTCGAGCTGACTGGGATGCAAAAATCCACGTGGATGTCATCCCAACGGACTGTACGATTGAAGTGGATGGACGCACTATCATGCGTAATGGGGTGTTTACTGTCTAATCGGAAGTAGAGGAAGAAGCATTTCAATTGCCTGCAAGTTTGAACATGCGGGCAATTGAAATGCTTCTTTATAAATTTTTTATTGAACCATTGACAGTAACCTGAGATTCTTGTTAGAATCAATATAGTTTCTTCTTGTATCACCGCAAGCTTTTATATCCCGGGTATTACACTTGCTCACTCACTCTCGCTGGCGAGAAATTGAGAGGATTTCAAGTATGTCTACGACCAGGGGACACCACCTCATCGGTAAAGAGCTGGGCTCGTGCGTTATTGAACAACAGTTGGGGTATGGAGGAACCAGCGCCGTTTTCCTGGCCCAACAGCGCACACCTGAACAGAAAGTTGCTATCAAAGTCTTTTTGCCCCGTTCCAATATGACTGTGCAAATGCAGAAAGATTTTTATATCCGTTTTCTTCGCGAGGCTGAGGCTGCGAGCCAGTTAGATCATCCCAATATTTTACCAATCTATTCCTATGGTGAACAGGACGGATTGCCTTATATCATCATGCCGTATATGCCGGGTGGCACATTACGCGAATACATCGCCGCGCATGGGTGTCTCACCTTGCATGAAGCACAATGGTATCTTGAGCAAATTGCTTCCGCTTTAGACTATGCCCATGAGCATGGCTGTGTTCATTGTGATGTCAAACCGGCAAATATTCTACTGGATAGCGATGGGAGTGTCGTGCTTTCAGACTTCGGTATCGCTCACATGATGCGCAGAGATATCATTTCCGAAGAGCCTTCAACGAGATCTCCAGGGACACTGATGGGAACGCCCGACTATATCTCGCCGGAACAAGCACTGGGTCAGCATCTTGATGGTCGCTCGGATATCTACTCGCTTGGTATTACACTTTTCTATCTCCTGACGGGCCGTCTCCCTTTCGTGGCAGATTCCTCTATTGCTGTCGCTCTCCTTCAGGTGCACGTAGCGCCACCTGCGCTCAGCTTGTTACGTGCGGACATCACACCCTACACTGATAAGGTCATTCAGAAAGCACTTGCCAAACGGCCAGAGGATCGCTATCAGACCGCAGGCGAGTTTAGTGACGCCTTTGCCCAGTCCATCCACATTGCAACTCGGTTGAATCAAATTGATCCTGATTTCAGCCCAGGACAGATGCTTCTCCCCATGAGAGGCTTAAGTAGTGCCAGGCTACGGGCCTTTGATGCCTTTAGACCCATTGTTCACGTGAAACCTGCTACCAAACCTACTTTTGGTCTTTCGCGAACCATTATCGCTGTCATCCTGGTACTGGCCTTGACCATCGGTGCAACTGTTATCGGGGGATTGTTCTTCACCCGCCTTGCTTATGACACCACCAGCGTGCAAAAACAGGTGACCATTCCAGCTAATACCCTGGTTGATGGCCTATCAAATAGTAATGATTGGCCTACAGGTGGCGCCTTTTTCTTCACAAATCAACAGTATCATATTCAAAATAAATCAGCACGCGATGTTGCCCTGGCCCTTTATGCCAATCATCAATATCACAATTTCCGTCTCACGGTAACGATATCTGAAATTCATGGTTCGTCAGACGGCGCCGATTATTTTGGGATCGCCTTTCGTGGAAGCGTTGATCAATCACATTACTACCTTTTTGAAGTCGCTGCATGGGGCGGAGGACAGTATCAGTTTCTGCGCTACGATGGCGATGGGCACTGGAAAACCTTAAAAGGAGGGCCTACTTCTTTATTGCTGTCCGGTATCGGGGAAAGTAACACTATCACTATTGTGGCTAGCGGACATACTTTCAGTTTCTTGATCAACGGCAAGCCCGTCAGGCACTCTGTCACTGACTCTTCATCAGCCGCCTTGACTGCTGGCGAAGTTGGTTTCTCCGTGGAAGAAGAAGGCACAGAGATCGTCTTCTCACATCTCTACATTACTGACTCCATAAAATAAAGTTGTCCTGTGACGCCCATACCCGCTACTCATGAGAAGAGAAACGCAGCCTCTCGCATAAGGTACCAGCGTTTCTCTCATCGCTTCACTATCCCAATGGTATCGCCCACGAGGGGCTTGATGGGAAGAGCGTCTTGAGCAATAACTCGCTGTCGTTATTAGCCCACACATCAGGGTAAGCGTAGCGCAACTCATCCAGGCTGCGATGGCCAAACAGCAACTGCAGAAAGACCAGTGGCGGAAATCCTGCGTTTTCGTTGGTTTCCCATACCTGGCTCCGCCAATGCTCCGCAGTTATCAATCGACCATTTTCGAAAAGCACTTGCAGACCACCGCGATAAAAATTCAGTACTAGTCTTCCACTGTATCCAGCCATTGGCGAGTCTGCCAATCGCCGCTCTAAAGCAGGAGCAATATGCAGTATAAATCTTGGAAGATTCGGTACTCGCACGTACCACGCATAAGGAAGACCCTGTGCAAGTTCTTTACTTAGCACCTCGTATGCCGCGTGTTTTCGCCCAAATGTGAAGATAATTTTTTTCGCGGGTTCTGTACCTGGTGGAGGAACCATTTGCGGCCCCTGGGCCTGCAATGCCCGTAAGACCGAAGGCATTATCGCATATAAGTTTGCACCAGGTACTACAGAGAGGTGAGATACATAGATTGCCTGCGATGAGCGCACCATGGGCAAAACGACATACCCCAGAGCAGTTCCCTCCCTATCGATAATTATCTGGATATGCCAGAATCCATCATCCATAACCTTATTCCATGTCTGGATCTGATAGCGCCACCATCGCTCATCGATGCGCGTCGTTACAGCATATATCTCCTTCTGACGATCATAGAGCGCTTGCAGCAGAGGGATATCTTCAAGTGCCGCTTCTCGCAACACGTATGGCTCGGGTTCACCCTCTTTGATTTTCGGTATCTGGGCCAGGTAAAGGGTATTTCCCAGGTCCAGGTCTAATGCATATTCATAGCCAAATTGGCGATAAAAATAGGGAATACCGGTAATGCCCTGTGCCAGGTGCCCTTCGAACTCGCTGCGAGCATGAATCAACTCGAAGACTGCTCGCACCAATCCCCGCTTGCGGTATTCGGCTTCCGTGGCAACAATTTCGGGACGACCTATCGTAAATGGTAGACCTTCGTACTCCCATTGCTGGCGCCATAGGCACGTACCGCATATGATAGCGTGCTCCTTCCTTTTCGTGTCTTCAACCACTGCCACGTCACCTATGCCCATCACGGGGTGATTCCCGCTCATGAGCTCCCTCATCAGCATACCCATATTGATATTCGCAGGAGCATCAGCATTCTGACGGAAAACGGAACTTGCCAGGTAGGCAATATCTTCAATATCATCTACGCTGGACCAGCGCAAGATGAGTCCATCGCCAAGATTTCGGCGGTAATGTGGGTCAATAGTAGCCGCTAGTTTTGCGTGCATCATTTAAACTCCTCAAGAGAGTATAAAAACGGCCTGCCTCCTTTGTCAACCACGGAGTACAGTTCAGAGGACGGGGAATAGGGAATTGACAATGCTTACGCAAGGCTCTATACTGAGGCTGGCCGAAAAATTACTTTGCTGCCACGTATCCAGTTTTAACATGGCGTAGCAAGAGGAGGATAATCTTAACATGACATACGTAATTACTCAGCCCTGTATCGGTGTAAAGGACGCATCCTGTGTGGATGTATGCCCTGTTGACTGTATCCATCCTACACAGAGCGAGGCAGGATTTGAAGAGGCTGAGATGCTCTATATTAATCCTGATGAGTGTATCGACTGCGGAGCTTGCGAACCCGCATGTCCCGTTACTGCCATATTTGAGGAATCGGCAACTCCTGAAGAATGGAAGCATTTTATCAAGATTAACGCGGATTTCTTCAAATAAACAAAAAGATAGTTTGGAGCATAGTGTGTATGAGCCTGATACCCGTGGGCGTCAGGCTCATACACACTATGCCCCACATTACCTTAGACTTTTCTGCAGTGCTGTGATATAATGCTGCTTGCAAACGCAGTACTCACACACTACTTCTAAGGGAGCGGCCCCTATGCCAATTACACGACGCAGACGCGCTAATCCACCCGATCAGCCCGAAAATAACAACCACCTTGCGGAACAAACGGAAAATGCTTCGCACACAACAGAGCAAGATTCTGGCGCACCCGCGAAAGAGGAAGAAGCTCCAGGAACAGGTGCACCCGTTGCGCCTGTTCCACCTGTTGCAGATCAGTCCGTAACCTCCTTTATACCTCCTCTTCCTCCCATTACCGTGTCAAATGGGTCAGAACAACAAAACCATACTCCTCCCATAGAAGGAGGGAGACGGACTTCTCGTGGAGAGCTCTTCCGCCGGCCACCACAACCTCCAGCATCTCAACTACAGCCACTCGTTCCAAATACTGCTGTTTCGCCTTCAGCAGCACCCTTACAGCCACCTACACATGAGATCTCTCTACCGTTGGGTAATCTGCTTCATCTCGCCTATAACCCTGGTTATACTGGTGCAGATGAGGCCCGTAGCGCTCTGTTGCACCAATTGGAGAGTCAAAGCAAAGCAGGAGGGCGTGCTCGTTGTTGGAATTGTGGCTCTATTGCCATCGCATATGATCGCTGGAATACGCGTAGTAAGACCTTTGGCGAAGTTGGCATTGCTTACTGTGAAATTTGTGGCGTTTGGAGTGTTCTCTAATCTTTCTGGCACCTTGTGATACCGTCAGTTTGAGCTGTTGCAGGAGAATCAAGCATGGCTGAGGATCAAGTGGAGTTTGCGCCTCGTCGCTGTCCCCGCTGTGGAGGACTCATGGTAAAACGTGGGGGAAGCCCATTCTATTGGCATGCCGATTATAATCACCCTCGCTGCGATATTACGAATATGGTAGATCCTCCAGTGGTTGTGCAAAATGCTGACGAGCCGTCGCAGCAGAACGAGCCACCCAGGAAGAATCACAAGCATCAAAAGAAATAATCGTCAATGATGATCTATTTCAACCATTTAGCCAGTCCAGCGAAGTCGAACTATCACAATAATGGTAGCTGTTATTAACTTTTGAGTTTCATTGAAACCCTCTTTTTTGTGGCGAGCATGTAACCTTTAACCCATTATTTCGTAGAAAGTAGTGATACATGCTCTTCAGCTCCTCTGGAGATCAGAATTCAATTGTGAGGATTAACATGAATTATCAACAGAATAATGGACCATTTGGTCAAAATCGCGGGATGTTTGGTTCCCCTCGCTATCAATATCAGACGTTACCTTACGGGTATGAAGGTACTCAGGTAAGCGGTCTCATGAGTAGAGTCATGGGGTTGTTGGCTTTCTCCTTTCTCTTTGCCGCTGCCGGTACCTTTGTTGGCTTCTTGGTCCCTATTGTAAACCCTGGGACCTATTGGATTATTGCTATAGCTGGCCTCGTTGTTCTTATCATTCTCCAGTTTGTCATTCAAATACCTAGATTGAATCTCTTCTTGCTCTACCTGTTTACCTTTTTAGAAGGGATGTCGCTTTCTCCTCTCATTGCCTATTACATTACTAACCAGAGCAATGTCTTAGGTCAGGCCTTCTTGATTACCGCCATCTCATCGTTTGGACTTGCGGCGTATGCATGGCTCACAAAGCGTGACTTTTCCCGCCTCGGTGATTACCTTTTCTTCGGCCTGATCCTCCTCCTCGTAACATCGCTTATTGGCCTTTTCTTCGGTAGCTTTTTTAATACAACGTTGATTCAGCTTATCATCTCATTCTTTGGCGTCGCCCTTTTCTCTGGATATGTCATCTACTATGTCCAGCGCGGTAAAAACATGGCAGATACCATGCCCAACGCGATCGGTTTAACCATTTCCCTTTTCCTGACTGTGCTCAACCTGTTCCTCTTCATTCTGCGAATACTCTCCATCTTTCAAGGAAACAGCCGAAGATAACTTGTTTTTTATCAATACGCCCGGTGAATCAATAGGCATGCCGGGCGTTTCCATGTTTACCTTTCTGTCTCATTTCTCGTATAATTAGGTAACGTGGATGCGGAATAAGAACAGGGACAGAATTGTTACATATAAATAAGAAACAGAATCTCTTGCCTGGTTGCGAAACTAACAGGAGTCGGATATATATGCTGTCATGAAAGAAAGAGAGTGAGAACCGTAACGTATGACTACACATGCAAACCTTGTTTATGTCGGCGATAGCGATTTTGAGTCAAAGGTCCTGAAATCTGAGTCGCCAGTTGTTGTTGATTTCTGGGCCGCCTGGTGCGGACCTTGTAAGTCTATTGCCCCTTACTACGAAACATTGAGCGATGAGTATCGTGGCAAACTGATTTTCGCTAAAGTGGATACCGATGAGAATCCTCGTACTCCAACTAACCTGGGCATCCAGGGTATTCCTACATTTATCATCTTTAAAGGTGGCGAGGAAGTTGGGCGCGTAGTTGGAGCGGACCGCGTTCGGCTGAAGAGAGAGATTGATCGCGTCGCAAACAAGTAAGATTCCAATCTATTCGCTCTAAAGAGAAATTGCGCATGTGACTGAGATGCTGTCATTATGCGCTGTTTCCCTATTTTGTCTATTCCCTCTCGACTGTTCGTGTCATTTGTGATATGTTTTCCCGGTGTTTTTTTACTATTCTACATACCGTTGTCTGGACATAAGGGAAACCGCATATGCCAACGTTAGAACGTTCAAATCCACTTCCACTGTATTATCAATTGAAAGAAGTGCTGAAACAACAAATCCGTTCAGGACATCTTGCACCTCATATGGCCATACCATCCGAGCCAGAACTTGTCTCAAGTTACCACGTCAGTCGAGCTACCGTGCGGCAAGCTCTTTCAGAACTCGTCTACGAAGGTCTGCTCTATCGAGAGCATGGCAAGGGTACCTATGTCTGCGAGCCGCGCGTTCAACAGACAGTAAGTGAACTAACCAGCCTTACTGAAGAGATCCGCCTTCGAGGTAAACACCCCGGTGGTTTGCTTCTTGTAAGTGAGCTTGTACGTGGATCTGAAACAGTGCGTGAACAACTCGCCTTGACAGACATCGAACAAGTGATACGCCTCGAGCGTCTGCGTACAGCAGACGGCAGCCCTATCGCTTATGAAATCGACTTTTTGCCGTACCCTCGTGCAGCCAGTATTTACCAGCGCGCGCAGGAGGTAGCGGATGGTTCACTCTACAGCCTCATGATATCTGAGGGATTGAACCCCTTTATCGTTGAGCAGAACATCAAAGCTGGCCTCGCTGCAGCCCGTGAAGCCGAAGTTTTACGTATCTCACCCGGAGAGCCGGGTTTGCGCTTTACTTCTACAACCTTTGACCTGACAGGCTCACCAATCGAATATTCCGAAACGTTTTTTCCAGGCACCCGCTATGATTTTCGCGTTACTTTGCGCGTTGCAAAGTAATGTAACCGGGATGATTAGGGAACCTTGCTGCGATAGAAGTCTCCATATCGTTGAAATTGCTCCGAATAGTGCCGGAAAATACTAGTCGAAGCACTCTCAGCATGCTATACTAGCCTGAGACTTACAGCCTATTTTTCGTGAAGAAAGTATTCTTGGATTGCACGGGAACATGTGCTTATGAGATATGAAACGGAATTGAGGAGAATCGTTGAAACATATGGATGAGATGCAAGAGGAAAAAACGAACAATTCGAACGGAACTGCGCCACAGGCAAGTGATCCTGAAGAGCAAGCATGGACAGACAAGGGCAATGCCGCGGCTCAACGCAGCGACTTCGAAAGCGCGGTGGAAGCTTTTGAACAAGCTGTATTGATTAGCCCCGATGACGCCAGGGCGCGTTATAATTTAGCGCTCGCTCAGCAATATCTTGGAGACACTGAATTGGCCATCGCAGGCTATCGCAGGGCTATTGATCTCGACCCACAACTGGTCGATGCATATATCAACCTTGGCAATCTCTATGGTGAATTGGGTTTGCAAGAGGACTCGTTAGAGACGTTTCAGCAAGCGCTAGAACTGAATCCTGAAAATGATGAATTGTATTTAAGCGTTGGAGATGCCTATCGAACTCAAAACTTGTACCAGGATGCGATCCAGGCCTATCGTCAGGCTCTCATTCTGAACCCTGAGAATACTAACGCCGACGGTAACTTGCGAGATGTTCGTGAGCGTATCAATGACCAGATGCGCCGTCTGATGGAGCAAGAGCGACGTATCGATGAAGATCCAAGTAATGCCTCTCGTTATGCCGAATTGGCAAGCCTGTATCTCGATATGCGCCGTTATGATGAGGCTCTCTCGGTTGCGAACCAGATGCTGGCCCTCGATCCCTCCAATCGCGCAGGCTATGATATGCTTGGTTCCGTCTATGAGCAGATGGGCGAGCGTGATCAGGCCGCTGAAACCTATACACGTATCGTTGAACTATCACCCGACGATGCTGAGGCCTGGGAACACCTGGGTACGTGGCGTGCCCTTCAGGGAAATAGCAGCGATGCAATACGTGCTTATAACCGTTCGCTGGCACTTGAACCAGGTCGTATTAGCGCTCGCTTCAGCCTGGCAGAAACATATCTTGAAGCTGAACAGTACGATGAAGCTATGAAAGCCTATCAAGACCTGGTTCTGCAAACAGAGGAACTGCAGAGCGATGATCTCGCCGCCGCCTATGCTGGCCTTGCCGACACGTACAACTCGCTTGGGCGTTATGATGACGCGATCGAGACATGTAAGACATTGTTGGAACAATTTGAGGACGATGCAGAGGGCTATTACCAGCTTGCTACAGCCTACGATGCCCTTAACCGCTACGATGAAGCTATTGACAACTATCAAAATGCTATCGACAGCGATCCCCTCAATGCTGACTACTATAACGATCTCGCTGATACGTTCCGTCAAGTGAAGCGCTATAACGAAGCCCTTGAAGCAGCCCAACAGGCTATTGCCATGGATCCCTCACTCATCATTGCCTATGAAACTCTCGCGCAAATCTACGATGAGATGGGTCAACCAGATGAGGCGGCTGCTGCCAGAGAACAAGCCAATACCCTTCATCTGGTAACCGATTGAGCTGGCCGGATTACCCTGAAAAGAGCTGGTACTCACGAGGTACCAGCTCTTTTCAATTTCTGGTAGTAACTACCCTTGCCTCTCCTCCACCGTATCCGCGAACATTTTCAAATCATCCAGGCGCTGTCGTAAATGGTCATAGAGCAGGTCGCGATTAAGCGTACTGGGATCATGCAACAGGGAGTCACGCAAGTTCGTCAGAACTTCCAGGCGATACGCTAACTCCTGTGGAATGATCTTTTGTGCAGCCACAATGCTCAGAAGTTCGTGATAGCTCTCAGGGCGGCGTAATCCAAAGGAGGCTACCAGCGTTCCACAGATTTGCAAGCAGGCTTCGATAGCCAGTTGCAGGTATCGTTCTGCCAGGCCGTAAATGCGGTAATCTGTGATAAACTCTTCGCGCTTCGTTTCTCCCAGACTACGTAGAATTGTTACCGCTTCGCGCAGTTGTTTCATATGCCGCTCTATCAGTTCTTTATCGATTGGTATCACCTGGCCATAGAGTCGGCGGCTCAAAGCCTGGTTCTGAATCTCGTCGTATTTCTTGAAATCCAGGTAATCCATCACCGCCTTCGTCTCAAACATCACGCGCTGCTTGTCATCTCGGCTAAACAAGATCTGCCCATACTTGATTACCTGCAACTTGAGTAGCAGGGAAGCCTGGTTCAAAATCACCACGTCGATGGTATCGGACTCGAGCCGCTTGGCCAGTTCACTGAAGAAGTACAACTGGTAGTCAAGGAATAGGTCCGACTTGATCTGATCCATCAGTAAAATCGCGATATCCACATCACTGAGGTGTCCAAAAGAGGTACGATTAGTGAGAGAGCCGGCAAGATAGGCAGCATTGACGGGACTTTGTGTGAAGAGTTGGTTAAGGCGAGATTGCTTTTCGAATAGGTTCATCCACAAACTCCAAGGGAAAGGCTCTGCCGGAAGACATTTCTATGTCGGGAATGAGAAACTCTCCGTTGACCTCCCCTATCGATGTATAAGGAACAACCATCATGAATAACTATAACATATAATACGTTAACCTTCTACCCATTCTTCACCATCGGTAGCGACCTCTTTCTTCCAGATAGGGACGGTCGTCTTCAGCGTATCAATAATATAATGGCAGGCCTCAAAGGCCTCTGCTCGGTGTGGTGTTGCAACCACGATGATCACGCTCGTTTCGCCGATCTCCAGGCGACCAAAGCGGTGTGCCACGGCCACGCGCTCTACTCCCCACCGTCGTTCAGCCTCGGCTACTATCGCGCGAATCTGCTCTTTCGCCATTTCTATATAGGCATCATATTCGAGATAGCGCACCTGCTTGCCCCGCGCATTGTCACGCACCACTCCCTCGAAGATGACGATACCTCCCACACTTGCGTGCGTAACAGCCTCTACCAGGGCATTTCTATCAAGAGGTTCACGCGTAAGTTGAATGATCGGTTCCATAACAATCATTTCTCCTGCTTGCTACCACCGCCCATGGGGGGAATAAATACCAGCTCGTCATCCTCATGTAACACTGTCTCTGCCCCTACATAACCTCGATTGACTGCACACACCGAGCGTTCCATTACAGGCTGTATGCGCGGAAAACGAGCCAGTAGCTGCGCACGAACGTCAGCGACTGTCGCACCGTCCTGTACCGTCAGAATCTCCTCATTCAACCCCGTAATCTCACGGAATGAAGCAAAATAACGAATACGTATCTTCATGATTCTAGCGGCAGGATACCCGTACCTTCAGGGGTGGGAGGAATGCCGCTTCTTCTTTCTCTCAGACAGGTTGAAGCTCGTTGCACCAGGTGGAGGTGTTTGCAGTTGGCACTGGCATGCACTTTGGTGCCGTCGAGTCGACGCAGATCGAAATAGCCCGAGCTGCGCCTGCCAAAGATGAAACACAGCTGGCCCTGATAGCGCACCTGGTCAAACAAGCGAAATCCCTTGACGTACCTGGGCGCCGTGTTGCGTGCACGCATGCCTCCCTTGCGTATAGTCGCTTTATGCAGCTGTCGATTGTTCCGACGCACCATCTTGAGCAGGTAGCTGGTGCCATCTGAGCAGGCCTGGGGATGGCCGCTGATACAGCGAGCATCGATGCAGTGGCTTTTCTCCAGGTTCGCCGCGATCCGCGTCTGCTTCGTCTGGTATCCGTAGGTCAAACACAGCTGGGAGCAGAGCACTTTGGCTTGCTCGTAGACCTGCCAACGCATCATGTTTGCCTGCGTTGCATCCCGCAAACTGGGCGAGCGGCGGGTGAGCGTGCTTTCCAGGTGCTTCTTATGAAGAGCCGTATGGCACGTTTCGCACAGCGTCACCAGGTTGTCAGGGCTATCACCACCCGTTTTCCTCGACTCTATATGGTGGACGGTGAGAATCGCATCGTGGGATTGCCCGTGACACCGCTGGCAACGATGCTCATCGCGCCAGAGCACATACTCCCGGGTATTCCAAAAATCGTGTTGCGGTCCGTACTGATACTCCTCTCCTGTAATCGCGGGATTGTTGAGCTTCTGCAAATCGAACTGCGCGACTTCAATGGTGGTGCGGCTCACTGGCAAGATCGCGTGCACCAACCGGATGGCGCTGAGATGGCTTGCCACCTGGTGCCCCACAGAGGGTGCAAGCCACCCCTTGGGCTTCTTTCTATTCGCATACCGTGCTGGCCTGTAGCGCGTCTTGCGGCTTCTTCTCGCGCGGCGGTATTGCCTGCGGGTCGCCAGTCTTGCCCCAATATCCGTGCGTGGGTGAACTTCCGCCTCGAAGAGCACCTCCTGCTCCGTCGTGGCGGAGATGCCAATATGCCTGGTACCTGCATCGACGCCCAGTTCGACCTCCTGCCGATAGCCGCTACTCCCGTGGAGCAGTTGCAGCGTAAAAGGGACCGCATGAACCACTTTGGCTTGACCTGCCTTCAGCAGCAAGCGGGCTTTGCGTGGGGTGCATGGCATGAGTGGTTGCCTATGCTGATTGATCACGTAGACGAACATAGCGTCTACCTCCCTTCGGAGTAAGGTGCTCTTCGCCAATGTTCAACGAGCTTGTTCGGCCTGGGACACGGCTCCTACCCATCAGAGCGGTTTAATCGCAGACGATAGAGCTTCAAACTAGAGCAAGCATTTGAAGGTATCCTGACTTGTTGAACGGAGTGCTTACGCACCAAGGCTAGTCAATCAAGGCTTTTGCAAGCCTCCGGCTTCAGCCGGGGGTCATTGACGCCGAAAGTATAACATATATGAGCTTAACGCGCGCTTTTCTGTTCAATAACAGCTGACACGCGCTCCAACTTCTTGCTAGTTTCGCACTCTGTTAGTATGGCCAGCACTCTTTCTCTCTAAGCAACTTCTCAATATACGGAGTCACTTCCCAAAATACTTTCAACGCTTCATACTCCAGCAGATACTTCTTGTCACCCCTGCTTGTCCGTTTCACCGCCCGAATCATCAGGTTTCTATCGGTATGCTCGGTTGAGATAAACTCAATCACATCCGTGTTATAGCCCATCATTTGCAGTACTAGCGCTCGGAACGTATCGGTCAGAATATCTGCCATCCGCTTTTTCAATATGCCATGCCGCAACACGGGATTAAATGGAGCCCCAACGTGAAGCTGTTCGTGTAGTTCATGATGACAGCAGGGTGCACACAGTATCAAGCGCGCATTTCCGCGTATACCCTGTATAAGGGCCTCATCCGTTGCTGTATCACAAGCGTGTAAAGCCAGCACTATATCAGGTGCTACTTCAGGGACATAGTCGATGATCGCTGATTGCTGAAAATATATCTTGTCGAAGCCCAGTTCCCTACCATGCTGGTTACTTTTCTCAACCAGCATCCTATCGGTATCAATTCCCACCAGCTTCGCGGGAAGTCCACGTACATCGTTCAAATAGTGATACATTGCAAAACTGAGATATGCCGATCCGCAGCCGCAATCCAGGATATTCAAAGGCGACTTCTCGAAATGCTCAAGTTCACCTGTATGTTCCAGCAGCTTTAGAAACTCATTGATCTGAGAAAACTTATCCCGCATCGCTAGGATAACTTTTCCCTCATCGTTCATAATTCCCGTTGCATGCAAGAATGTATCAGCTTTATCAGCCGGCAGCGGTAAATTTTTCCTGGCATCGTGCGCGAGGTCTGGGACTCTCTCCCTCTGTGAAGCCTTCTTGCGCGTGAAGATACCTCTACCCTCTCTGGTTACCAGTATGAGAATTGCAAGTGCCTTGCCTGCTTGATCAGCACTGGTCGCACAACCACCCTACGCCACTGTACCTCATGTCCGCGAAGCTGCCCCTTGAGCGTGATGCGCAAAAAGATCTCTTCATCTAGTACCAGTTTCTTAATTGACTCTCTGTAATCGCTGCTCATCCGACAAGGCACCTCAATATAGATCGCTCTTCATGATCTCAAACACTAACTACGTTAGCATCTGAGATCAAACCCGATAACTACTTTTCCATGTGTAAGGCAAGCTCAGCAAGCGTGCGCACTGCCATGCCTGTCGCGCCCTTCTCCTGGTAGGGCTTCTTGCTATCAACATAGCTTGTACCCGCGATATCCAGATGCGCCCACTTCGCATCGCCCACGAAATTTTCCAGGATTTTTGCCGCCGTCACCGAACCGGCTGCGCGTCCGCCGGTCTGTTTGATATCTGCAATATCGCTCTTGATCTGTTCTCCATACTCTTCGTCCATTGGCATGGGCCAGAACTTCTCGCCGGCTGTCTTTCCTGCTGCAACGATTTCCTCGCTGAGTTCAGCGTCATTCGAGAATAATCCAGCCATGGTGTTACCTAGCGCAATGACTACCGCACCTGTCAGCGTTGCCACATCGATAATCGGCGATAATCCCTCTTTCGCAGCATAAGAAAGAGCGTCGGCCAGCACGAGCCGCCCCTCTGCATCTGTATTGACGATCTCGATCGTCTTGCCATTCATGATACGCAGGATATCCCCTGGATGATAGGCTGTACCACTGGGCATATTCTCTGTAGTCGAGACCAGCGCGGTCACGTTAACCAGCGGTTTCAACGAGGCGATCGCCTGCATCGCACCAATCACAGCCGCTGCCCCTGCCATATCCCCTTTCATCTCGTCCATGCGATCAGCTGGCTTGAGCGAGATACCGCCGGTATCAAAGGTGATACCTTTCCCAACAAGAGCCATCCCCTTATGCGTGCTATTTGCCGCGCCCCGATAGCGTAATATAATGAATTTTGGCGGTTCTGCGCTTCCCTGTGACACACCAAGCAGTCCGCCCATGCCCAGCTCTTCCATCTGTGGGCGATCCAATATTTCGCACTCCAGCCCAAATTGCGAAGCCATCGCGCTGGCGCGGTTCGCCAACTCAGTAGGTGTGAGTACGTTTGGCGGTTCATTCACCAGGTCACGCGCAAAGTTTGTTGCCTGCGCCAGGGCACTTCCTCGCCGAATAGCCTCCTCCAATCCAGCGCCATTTCCCTTACCAGCAGCGAGCCAGATCTTCGTAATGTCTCGTTCCTCACCTTTGTCATCGGTGTGCTGGTACTTCCTGAACGTATACAATCCGAGCAACGCACCCTCTACCTGCGCCTGCATTCCTGTTTCTACTTCAATGGGCGTACCTTCCAGGGCTAATGCCAGGGCGATCGTGTGTGCGCCAGTATTTTGCAAGTGGCGCGCCGAAATTGCGCTGGCTCTGCGCAGTATCTGCGCATTCATTGCCTCTAAAGAACCCAATCCAACCACCAGGACGCGCTTTGCCGCCAGCTTTTCCATGGTATACACTGTCGTCATCTCGCCTAGATTGCCTTTGAATGCCCCATCTGCGCAAATCTGGCTAATGAGGCCATCTAATAGGGTATCCACTTCTTTCGTCATCTCAGGCAGCACGACGCCATTGCTGTTCTGCGCCTTCTTTGAGCGAGCTGCGCCCACGACAAGTGCATCACATACTACGTTTTCTAATGCATTCCTTGTTACTTGAAAATCCATACAGTCACTTCCAATCTTCTAGTCATGTATTGATGATCAAAAAGACATTGACCGACCATTTCTACTTTGGTCGGTCAAATTGATCGCCTACGCTATGGCCTATAATAGCAAATTCTGCCAGAAATAGCTATCTTTGCTGTGTCAGTCTGGGAGATCCTTCAACTGGTCTCTCTTTTCTCCTGCCTCTGTGGTAACAAACGATCCACTAACTCTAACAGTTGACGCGGTTTGAATGGTTTGGTCAGGTATTCGTTACAGCCAATCTGCATCGCCGCCTCGTTCTCGTCATTCAGCGCATAAGCTGTGACAGCGACAATTGGTACATTCGCCAGTTCCGGACGAGCCCGGATCAACTGCGTCGTACGATAGCCATCGAGGACCGGCATAGAGAGATCGGTAAGAATAAGGTCGACCCGTTCACGGTCAAGTATCTCTAACGCCTCTCGTCCATTCGAGGCAGTAAGGCAGTAGTATCCGCGGGTAGATAAAACTCTTTCTATCAGAATGCGATTTGAGACCTCGTTCTCGACGACCAGTATGGTTGGCTGGCCTTTGCCAGGGATATGTGTATTCATAATCCATTACTCTTTTCAATAAAAGCCATAACACCAACGCTTTAACGCAGAGAGGATACCGCGGGCAAAGTAAATGAAAAAGTAGAACCTTGTCCTAGTAGACTCTCTACTGCGACCTCGCCACCTTGTAATTCAATGAGCTTTCTTGCAATAGTCAGGCCCAGGCCTGTGCCGCCGAAACGCCTCGTCGTACTGCCATCGGCCTGGCGAAACGTTTCAAAAATATACCCCATTGCCGCTGGTGAAATGCCGATACCGCTATCATGGACAGATACACGAATCATGTCATAGTTTTCCAGCAGCATACAGCGAATAGTCACCCCGCCTGTTTCTGTAAACTTCAAAGCATTTGAGACCAGGTTGATGACGATCTGACGGATGCGATGACTATCAGCCATCACCATCAGTTGAGGCTCAGCCATCTCAAGAGACAGGCTTAGCCCTTTATTATTAGCTAGTGGCTTGAGTTTATTCAAGACTTCTTTCAAACATGGTTCCAGGTCCAACGGCTCAACCTTGACCTCAAGCCGGTCTGCTTCAATCTTTGACAGGTCGAGCATGTCATCTACAAGGTGCGTGAGATCCTCGGCACTACTTACCATGAACTGGATATGTTCTTCCTGTTCAGCCGTAAGCTCTCCATCCAGGAATCCCTCTAAAATTAACGCACCATAACTGATAATACTGTGTAACGGAGTACGTAATTCATGTGTAACTGTGGCTAGAAATTGTGACTTCAAATGATTAACCCGTTCAAGAGCCGCGTTCTTATCCTTTACTTCCGCGAATAGCAGTGCATTTTGAATAGCAATTGCCGCTTGCACTGCTGCATTCTTCAATAGAAAGGTATCTTCACTTGTCACCTGGTGCGGTTTGTCGTCATAGAGAATAAAGACTCCCATAGATTGTTCTTGTAGCAGCAGAGGAACCGCCATTACTGAGCGGAACCCGGCTTCAAGTGCCATAAGCGCCCAGGTTTCGCCACGTTCCTGGTAGATACTGGCAATATCTTCACCATAGACAATTTTTTGTTTCTGCATCGTGATATATGCCAGGTTCTGATCCAGTTCACGCAGTGCTGGGCGTGGAATGCGTGGCCGCCGCATTCCATAGGGAATCGTCGTTTGATTAACCTTTGTTGCATCAACAGCCTTGTGATTATCGCTTGACGTGCCAATCCGTGCTGAGGGGATAGCCACTAATTTTGTCGTTACTGCCAATGTGATATCGCTGACTGGGTCAGCATGTACAGTTACCGCTCCCTGCTGTCTGAAGGGTTGGGTATTGGTTGTACTGGCAATATTCTGATTTGATGCTTGATCCGATGACCAGTGTGCTACCGCCCAGGGTTCTAGCATCTCACGTCCATAAAGCAGCAGGGACACATTTTTCACCTGCGTAATCCAACCCAGGCGGGACACGATTTCGCCTAGCAGGTGCTCCAGGTTAAGAGTCGAGATGAAAGCATCGCTCATTATCAGCAAATCTCTCATCTGTTTTGTCATCAGTTGACTTTCGCTCTCCTGGACAGAGAGTGACTGCGAGAGTAGATTAAATGAGTGCGCTAGCATACTCAACTCATCACTAGTCGACGGCTGTCTCCCTATGCTTGCATTGCCGCTATCTGCCACCAGAGATCTCACACCCGCTTGAATGCGCCGTAGAGGTCGGATAAAAAATATAAGCGTAATGAATGCAGAGGCTGTTATGCCAAATGCAAACACAAATATGCCAATTGCCAGAAGAATCAGCACATAACGCTCTATATGAGTGTTCACGCCGTATAGAGGTTCGACATCTACGATCGCCAGGGAAGGCGAAGACTTCAATTGATTTATTGCTCTGGCAGTTTTTGCAAAGATCAGATAGCGTTGTGGTCCATCTATAAAATTGACTTCATCAGTGCTACAGAGAGCGCTTACCGATATCAAATGATCGAGGTGAAACCCTCTCAATGTTGATCCAAGTACACGTTTTCCCTGGCATAAGACCACGTTGAACCCTGTCTCTTGTACCAGGCTCAGCGCGAAATCATCATCAATAACTTGTGCCGCTATAAGCACACCCTTCGGTGCGTTGTTTTGATCCACGATCGGCACCGCGACATCGAGCATCCATTCATACGACCCGGAAGTTGATGGAACCTGTTGTAACGTTGAGGTAGCATGTCCTTGCAGCGCCAGCTTTACCAAATCTACTGTTGCAGGCGCATTGTTATCGATCGTATGGTGTTTATCTGAAAGTTGGGCAACTAACTGGCGATTCTTGTCAAGAATATCAAGTGCAGCGAGGAATATATGATATTGCGTGGGAACATAGGCAAGCACATTTTCCATATGTTGTCGAGTGTGCTCTGTTATATGATGGGATAACGAAGAAGACACATCGCTATTCTGTGCTACCTGATCTAAATCTTGCATCAGTGTAACAGATGCTGATTGATACGCGTCCTTGAGCATTGTGAGGTGTATCGCAGCGTCACTTCTTGCTTTTCGCTCCGATAGATATTTCAACGCACCCAAAGATAAGGCTGAAAAAATAATCAGGCACAGCAAGAGTGTTAGCGCCACAACAAGTATGAGTTTTCCCCCCAATGACCGCACTTTGAATCTCATGCGAACCTTTCTCGCAATGTAAAAGTAAGGGTAGGACGGGGTGCCAGCTCGTCCTACCCCTACCGCACGTATGCTAAAAGCAACGTGAGACTCTAAGAGGCGCGCGTGCAAACCCCATGGGGAAAAGGTTGCACGTTAATCCAGATGAACGCTACAAGCTGCTCGTCGAGGTGGATCTGCTTGCTCGCGGACATCCCGCTTTCCGTCCTAAGCCTATGTATTATAACGTATAACTGGCCAGATTGATATCATATTTTAGGAGCAATTTCTGCCCACTCGTCGCGCAAAACACCCATGTATACCAGATCTACATATGCGCCCTTACTCCACACGTGTTTGCGCAGGCGCCCCTCTTCTATGAACCCACACGCGCGATAAGAGCGGATCGCGCGTTCATTATCTCCGCTGACCGTCAACCAGACTTTGTATAAATTGCGCAGGCGAAACGCGTAATCCAGCAGGACTTTGACGGCATCACGTCCATAGCCATGTCCCCAATATGCCCTGTCGCCGATACCTATGCCCATTTCACATGTATGTGCGATCTTGTCGAAATGGAACAGGCCGCACCCTCCTATATATATTCCATCTGCCTCTATGGCAAAATTCGTGCCGTCGCGCCCGCCCTTATGGACATGTTCGTCAAACTCTGCCTGCAGGCGTTCCAGAGCTTGCGGTTCCGGTGGGTCGCCGCCGCCCAAAATTTCGATTTCTAGATCGTTATTAAACACCCATTGGCGCTGTAAATCCTCGCGTTTGATGGCGCGTAAAATAACCTTTTCGCCTTTTAGCACGGCAAGCAACTCCTGTTTCAAAATGAACTTCCGGAATCAACGTTGGTGAGGGTGATTATGTGAGCGGTCTCAAACCATTACCCCGGTAATTCTTACGGAATCTCTGTCCAGAAAATGGGTCCATCGATAGATTCTTGATCCAACTGGAGTGTTGCATTGCGCTGTGTATCAACCAGGAAAATGCCTGTCTGCCCATCATTCAACGCCACGATGAGCTGATGCGGCGCAGAAACAGACCAGCTGAATGTGGAGGCAAGTCCTCGCAATGTGAGAGGGCGCAATTTCAACCCAGCCTGTACATCAATCACAACTGACTGTTTCCCGGTGCTATAGACCAGTTGCTGTCCATCCATAGACCACGCGGGGGCGGGTTCGCTGGTTACTCCTCCGGCGATGTACATATCAAGCGCAGTGCTCACATTCACCACATGCAGCGCTCCTACCCCAGATGAAATACTATCGAGGTAGTCCGCGCGCGTGCCGTCAGGTGACCACTGGGCAAAATTAACCTGTTTGCCCCTGGTTAAAACTGTAGGAAGCGCCCCCGGGACGAGATCGGCGCGCCACAGGTTTGCTGCTCGCCCCAGGAATGAGGTCACAAGCAACCAGCTACCCACTCCACCATGTCCAGATCGGCTGTAAATTGCCTGCACATAATCCCCTTGCGTAATCATCAGCGGGTATGCGCTCCCACCATTACCTACGCGGCGCAGCCAGATGCTATGGACGTGTCCAATTGTTCCTACACTCCAGGTAATCACGGGCGCAACTGTATCCGGTGACCAGTCAAGGCTAAGCAATGCATCATCAGATTTACCTTGAGTCGTGATGTTATTTGTAATAACTAACAGCCCGTGGTTCTGGGTGTTGTAGTCCAGGATGCTCGATAGCCCATTATGACTCAGTTCAAATGCAATACGGGCGCTATCGGGAGACCAGACGAGATGAGAGACGCTGCCTTTGAATGGCAGCGGCGCCATCGTTATAGAACCCGTCTCTGTTGAGAGAATGTAGAGGTTTGTGGTATTTGCGCCCGTGGGGTCAGCTACGAAGGCTAACATGCTGCCATTGCTTGACCAGGCCAGGCTACTTAAAATCGCATTTCCCGTAGCTGTATCCCAAACCGACGAAGGGGGTATACCCGCTTTCAAGAGCGGTTGGCGGATAACTGTATCGCTTTGTCCATCGCTGCGAAGAGTATGGACTGTGGCCCGCTGCAGATCGATATATGCAAGCATATCGCCAGCAGAGCGCCCAGGCAATGGTGGACTGATTGCCCAACCCTGCGCTACAGTAATATTTTGAGGTGTCAACCGCTTTGCTTTTGTGCTGCCATCGGCAGGCGTACTCCACAATGAACCATCCCGTAGGAAGACAAAGTACATACCCGCAGGCAGCGGCCCACCGAAAGCCGGTCCCGCGGGGGGTGTAATTGTGCTATTGCTGCTGACCTGGTGAGTATTTTGCAGCCAGAGGTTCCAGCCGATCAAGCTGCCAATTCCTAGCGTCAACAAGAGTGTCGCAGCAATAGCAAGCTGCATAGCGCGCAATCCCCAGCGTTTATAACGCTTGTGGGTCCGCCTTCTCGCTTGCAGGGACGGTAGTGTTTGTGTGGCGAGTGGTGAAGTGACTTTAGATGAGGCGTTGGAGAGACCGCGTCCTCCGGGTAAAGCTATCAACTGTGGGCGACCTGGCGTATCCCGCCGTACATTTTTGTACGGGACCGTAAGATCTTTGTCCACCCGGTCGCTATCGTCAGTGCCTGTAAGCTCAAGGTACTCGGGCGAGGAAAAGATTCTTTCACGCAAATCCGAACCTGGACTGACCCGTGGTATTTGCGCCAGGAGAGCATCAAAACGACGGAAATCGGAGAGAATAGCGCTGCAATGAATACAGCCTTGCAGGTGTTCTGCGATACTCGATTGTAGTTCTGTTGCAGACTCCCCTGTTTCCTCCCAGGCCAGCGAGTCGTCAAGGTAAGCGCTTAAAAGCTCCTCGACCTGCTCGCAGTTCATTTTGTGCCTCCTTGTTCCAAGGACCGGTAATGCTCACGAAAAGATTGACGCGCGCGCGATAAATACATCTTGACACCGCTTTCCGCGATGTTTAGCGTGCGCGCAATCTCACTATAAGAGAATCCTTCCTGGGTATAGAGCAACAGGGCTGCGCGATACTGTTGAGGCATGCGGCGCAGCGCCGCGCGAACCAGTTCCGTCGTTCCATATATTTCTTGAGGATCCGCGCTTTCAACATCGGCTGGCTCATGATCGAGATCCTGCCAGGGCAGCCAGGCAATCAGTTTTCTGCGACGAAGCGCATCATACGCTGTATTCGTCGCGATACGATAGAGCCAGGCTGACAGTTTCAGACTCGCGTCCATTTTAGGTAACGCTCGAAACGCCTTCAAGAAAGTATCTTGAGTCAGATCGTCTGCCTGTTCGCGATCCCCTACCAGGTGATAGACATAATTGTAAATAGGCGTCTTATATTCGTCGTAAATCTGGTCAAAGGACCAAGTACTTTCCTTGGTTTCCACCCTGGCCATGCGCTACAATCCCTTCGATGGCGATAGCTATCAACTTGTCCGTTCCATGCAAGTGATAGTAGCTCATCTCCGTGTTGCGCAGGCATCAAAGAACATTTCCTGCAGTTCCGGAAAGGCTTACATCCTTCTGTGTAGTGGAACGGACAACCAACGCTTTCAGTAACATGGCGAATATCCCGTTAACATCTTTTCGCCCGGTACATTGAGTATATGGTAGCATATTTTTATGTGTTCCCTGAATTAACTGGCCCTCTGGTTAGTACTATTGGGCAAGAGAGCAGGTCCACATCTTTGCAAAGCCTGGTACCATCAAGTTGCCCCTGACGCACACCTATGGTACCATACACCCAGAACTGTTGATTCACTTTTACTCACAATAAAGGAGACCTCTGGCGCGTGTCCGATAGGAAGCAAACACAAGGCGTGCGCACTGTCTGGTGGGAGGAAAGCGCGTCTGGGGCGGCGGTCTGCCTGCTGGATCAATCACTCCTTCCACAGGAAGTCGTCTATCGCAGGCTCACGCATGAACAGGAAGTCGCAGAGGCTATCAAAACCTTGAAAGTGCGCGGAGCGCCTGCTATAGGCGTGACCGCCGCCTTTGGCATGGCGCTCTCTCTCCGCCGTTTCATCAAGGAAGAGGATGGAGCGCTTTCACTGATCGCGATGCAGCAACACCTGCGCTCCGTTGGTGAATTGTTGGTTCAGACTCGTCCTACCGCTGTAAATCTCTTCTGGGCTATTGATCGTATGCAATTGTGCGCTGACCTGGCTATCAACGACCATTGCGCCCCCGGAGAACTCGCGCAGCTTATGCGTGATGAGGCCCAGCGGATTGCTGATGAAGATTTTGATGCCTGTATGTCAATGGGCATCTACGGGGCGGAACTGATCGCAGACGGAGATATGCTCCTGACGCATTGCAATGCCGGCGCCCTGGCAACCGCGGGCTGGGGAACAGCCCTGGCTCCCATGTATGTCGCGCATAAATCCGGGAAGCGTATCCATGTTTTCGTCGACGAGACCCGCCCGGTCCTTCAAGGCGCCCGTTTGACGGCCTGGGAGCTACAACAGGAAGGTATCCCGCTGACCTTGATCACTGATAATATGGTCGGACATTTTATGAGCCGTGGCGGCATCAAGGCCGTTTTCGTGGGCGCAGATCGCGTGGTTGCTAATGGAGACATTGCGAACAAGATCGGCACGTATGGAGTTGCCGTATTAGCGCGTGCCCATGCCATCCCGTTCTATGTTGCTGCTCCACTATCTACCATTGACCTCAACATACCGTCTGGAAACCACATTCCTATAGAACAGCGCAATCCCGAAGAAGTGACGAGCATGCGCGGAACGCCCATTGCCCCGCGCGGAATACTGGCCGCCAATCCCGCTTTTGATGTCACTCCTCATCACTACATTACCGCCATTATTACCGAAAGAGGGATTATCCGCTCGCCCTATGAAGAGGGGCTGCGCCGTGTTTGTTTAGATTCAGATAATCGCAAGAGAAGGAAGCAGGCTGAACAATAATGGATACAGGAGTCGTGACAAGCGTTGCTCAATATGCCGAAAGTGTGCTGGGTAAGGAAAGATTCCGTTATATCAGCGCGGTAGTAGCGAACTGCAAAATGCTTGCCCTGGAATTGGAGGCGGGGGAGGAAGAAGAGGAAAAAAGCGATGCTCCAGAGACCATCGACGTAGAAGCTCTCATCATGGCCGCTTATCTGCATGACATTTCTACGGTAGCGCATGGATTCCAGGAGCATTGTCTCAAATCCGCGGCGATGGCCGTTGAGTTTTTACGCGGTCTCGACGTACCAGCAGAGCGCATCGATACAGTTGAACAGGCGATATTGGCTCATACTACGGCATATGCTTCTGAAGAACAGGAGATTGCGCCGGTAGAAGGCCGTATCCTGTATGATGCCGATAAGCTTGGTCGACTGAGTGGCCTGGCTGTTGTCACATCATTGATCGAGTTTGGCGCTCGTTATCCTGATCGGGCTGTTACCGGCGATGTGCTCGCGGCAATCCTTCGACATGTCGAGGAACGCTTTGTCGAGCTTTATCAATCACTCTATACTGCGCCCGCTCGCGAAATGGCCCAGGTGAAATTTGGCAATACCCTGGCCTTCCTCGATGGCGTTATTGAACACCTGGCCGAGTCCACACCGGTCTGACCACTGATGTTATACAATGAAAGCGCATAGTAGTTTTGAAAGGTAGGGTTGGAAGAGTTGTCGATTTTAGTTGTTGGTTCGGTAGCCCTGGATACCGTGGAGACGCCGTTTACCAGGAAAGAAGAGACGCTGGGAGGCGCTGCATCCTATTTTTCCACTGCCGCCTCGCTCTATAACCGGGTGAATCTTGTCGCGGTAGTGGGGAGCGACTTTCCCCATGAGCACCTGGATTTTTGGCGCAGCCGTCCAGTTGATCTCGCTGGCTTGCAGATTCAGGAGGGCAAGACATTTCGTTGGGCTGCGCGTTATCACATGGATATGAACGCCCGTGATACCCTGGATACACAACTGGGTGTCTACGCTGGATTTCACGCGGTGATTCCTCAAGAGTACCGTCAGAGTCCGCTGCTCTTCCTGGCAAATATTCAGCCAGAACTGCAGATGGAGGTACTGGAGCAGATGCCCGCTGCCCGTTTGACGGTGCTCGATACCATGGAATTGTGGATACATCAAGCGGGTGGATATCCTCTTGATGAGTGAAGAAGAGATTCGCCAGTATACGAATCAGGCCAGCATAGTCACAGGCGTGCGGCGCCTCCTGGAGATGGGCTTGACATACGTTATCGTCAAGCAGGGAAGTTACGGCGCTCTGCTCTTCGGAGCCGATGGGGCCTATTTTAGCGCGCCCTCTTATCCACTCGAAGAGGTCATCGATCCCACTGGAGCGGGTGATGCTTTCGCGGGCGGTTTCCTGGGCTACCTATCAACTGTTGAGCCAGAAGCTGGCGGTCGCTACCCTCTGGAAGAAATCAAATGCGGCGTGGTCCACGGCAATATCATTGGCTCATTTGTGTGCGAAGATTTCAGTATCGGCCGTTTGCGCAGCCTGACTCTGGACGATATTGCCGCGCGTTACCAGGCCCTGGTAGATTGTTCTCACTTTGAACCTCGTTGGCGAAATACTATGGGGATGCAATTTATTGCTCCTAGATAAAGGAATGACAATTTTATGACTACTTCATTTCGTGGAGATGTCAAAGACATCTCGCTGGCTGCTCGCGGTAAGGATCGTATTGAGTGGGCAGCAAAAGATATGCCGGTGCTGCGCCTGCTGCGAGAGCGCTTTGCCAAAGATTTGCCCTTGAAGGGCGTGCGCATGTCTGGTTGTCTCCATGCTGCGCTGGTGAGCGAATATGGTATTCCAACTTACGCGATTAAGGGCGAGGATGAGCAGACCTATTACCGCCATATCAATACCGTGCTCGATCACAAACCCCATATGACGATGGATGACGGCTGCGATCTCGTTTCGACCATCCATACCACGCGCACCGAGCTTATTCCCGACATTATCGGCGGCATGGAAGAGACCACTACCGGCGTCATTCGACTAAAAAGTATGGAGAAAAATGGCGTTCTACGTTTTCCAGTGCTGGCAGTCAACGATTCCGATACCAAGCATATGTTCGACAATCGCTATGGCACCGGACAAAGCTCGCTTGATGCCATCGTGCGTTCGACCAATGTGCTGCTGGCAGGCCGCGTCTTTGTCGTCTTTGGTTATGGTTGGTGTGGCCGCGGCGTCGCCTCGCGCGCGCATGGCATGGGCGCCAATGTCATAGTTGCCGAAGTGGACCCTACGCGCGCGTTGGAAGCTCTGATGGATGGCTACCGCGTCATGCCCGGTATCGAAGCCGCCGCCCTCGGCGATATTTTCGTTACCGTGACCGGCAACATCAACGTCATCGACGAACACCACCTGGCGCGCATGAAAGACGGCGCCCTCATCGCGAACTCCGGCCATTTCAACGATGAGATCAACATCCCTGCCTTAGAAAAACTTGGCACAGGTGGCAAGCGCCGCGTGCGGGATTTTGTCGACGAGTACACCTATGCTGATGGACGGCGCGTCCATCTCTTAGCTGAAGGTCGCCTTGTCAACCTTTCAGCCGCCGAAGGTCACCCCGCCAGCGTCATGGATATGAGCTTCGCCAATCAGGCCCTGGGTTCTGAGTACATGCTTGCACATGCCCAGGAGTTGCAGCCTCGCGTCTATACTCTGCCGGCAGCACTGGATAAAGAAATCGCCCGGCTCAAACTTCACGCCATGGGCGTGCGAATCGATACACTGACCGCTGAGCAAGATGCGTACCTCAATTCATGGGAGTCCGGCACGTAGCTTGCTTGACACAAAGGAGGAAACCAACTTTGAGCAATTTTATGAAAAGCCCGAAATCCTTTTTCACCAGCGAATCGGTGACCGAAGGGCACCCCGATAAACTATGTGACCAGATTTCAGATGGTGTGCTCGACGCCATATTGGCCCAGGACCCACTGGCCCGTGTAGCTTGCGAAACCGCTACCACCACCGGCCTGGTGCTCGTTGCAGGAGAGATTACTACTTCTGCCTGGATCGATATGTCATCGGTCGTTCGCAAAACCATCGAGCAGGTGGGTTATATCAACGCAGACTATGGTTTTGATTATCGCACATGTGGGGTCGTTACCTCGATTGGGAAGCAATCTCCGGATATCGATCTGGGTGTCAGTCGCTCAGTCGAGGTCAAAAGCAGCACCACCCACTTGAGCGATGATGAGTTAGAGCAGATTGGCGCGGGCGACCAGGGCATGATGATCGGCTTTGCCTGTAACGAAACCCCCGAATATATGCCTTTGACCATCAGCCTTGCCCACAAGCTCGCCCGGCAACTCTCGCTGGTGCGCCGCAAATCGTGGGGCGGCAGCGGGCCTATGGCCTACCTGCGCCCCGATGGCAAGAGCCAGGTCACCGTTCAATATGAATACGGTCGCCCGAAACGCGTCGACACCGTCGTTATCTCAACACAACATGCAGACTACATCGATCATGAACAAATTCGCCAGGACGTCATCGAGCATATCATCAAGACCGTGATCCCTGCTGATCTGCTCGACCATTCCACCAAATTTCTGGTCAACCCCACAGGCCGCTTCGTCACAGGCGGGCCCATGGGCGATGCCGGTCTCACCGGCCGCAAAATAATTGTGGATACCTATGGGGGCATGGCCCGCCATGGCGGCGGCGCCTTTAGCGGGAAGGACCCGACCAAGGTTGATCGCTCTGCCGCCTACGCCGCGCGCCACATCGCGAAAAATATCGTGGCGGCAGGGTTGGCTGATCGTATCGAGTTGCAGGTGTCTTACGCCATTGGTGTGGCTCGCCCTCTTTCGCTTTTCGTCGAGACATTTGGCACGGGGAAAGTCTCCGAAGAAGAGATTCTGCGCTTGATCAACGAACATTTCGATCTGCGTCCGGCTAGCATTATCCAGGCATTGAACCTCCGCCGCCCCATCTACCAGCCGACGGCCGCCTTCGGCCATTTCGGTCGCACCGACATCGACGCTCCCTGGGAAGCCCTGAATAAAGTTCCCATGCTGCGCAAGGGCGTCGGCGCCTCCATGTTGCAGGGCAGTGAAAGCGAGGCTGAGGCACACTCATAGTCACATGTTGACGAATCTGACATTCTATTAGCGCATCCTCACGGGTTGAGCGAAACCAGAGGTTCGGTTCGCTCAACCCTTGTTGCTGTCCGAGCTTCTCTCTTGCCCCAATCTCGTAGAGAAACTATAATGGTGGGTGAGTCGAAAATCTGTCAATGATATTTGAATGCCACAGAAAGAGAGCATAACGCTATGGACTTCTCGCTCAATGAAGAGCAGTTGGCGATTCGGGACACCTGCCGAGAATTTGCTCAACAAGAAATACAACCCCTTGCCGAAGAAATGGACCGCACGGGCGCCTTTCCCTATCCACTCATACACAAAATGGCCGATTTGGGACTACTTGGGCTTCCCTTTCCAGAGGAATATGGCGGCGCCGGAGCTGACTTCCTCTCCTACTGCATTGCCATCGAAGAGATATCGCGCGGCGACGTCTCCGTCGGAATCACCATGGAGGCCCATACCTCGCTGGGAGCAAGCCCCTTTTTCCTTTTTGGGAGCGAAGAACAAAAACAGCGTTACCTGCCGCCCCTGGCGCGCGGTGAGCAACTGTGGGCCTTTGGTTTGACAGAACCGGGGGCCGGTTCCGACTCTGGCGGCACTCTGACGCGCGCGGCGCTACAGCATGGACACTGGCATATCAATGGCTCCAAAGCCTTCATCACCAACGCCGGTACCGACATGACGGGGGGCGTCACGATTACGGCCGTCACAGGAATGCATCCCGATAGGCGTAAAGAAATCACCACGATCATCGTGCCCAAAAATACTCCTGGTTACATCATTGGCAAGCCCTACAAAAAAATGGGCTGGAAGGCATCAGATACCCACCCTCTTACCTTTGAAGATTGCGTTGTCCCTGAAAGCGACATCCTCGGTCAACAAGGCGATGGTTTTAAGCAATTCATGCGCATACTAGATGCCGGGCGCGTTGCTATAGCCGCCCTCTCAGTTGGACTGGCCCAGGCTTGCCTGGATGAGGCCCTGAGCTATGCCAAAGAACGCAAGCAGTTTGGTCAGCCCATCAGCAAGTTCCAGGCCACACAATTCAAGCTGGCCGATATGGATACAGAGATAGAACTGGCGCGTTTAATGTATTATAAGGCGGCCTGGTTGCACATGCAGGGGAAACCATACGCGCGCGAGGCTTCAATGGCAAAGCTCTTTGCCTCGGAAACCGCCAAGCGTGCCGCGGATCAAGCCGTGCAGATACATGGCGGTTACGGCTTTATGGATGAATATCCCGTCTCGCGCTACTGGCGCAGCGTCAAAGTCAACGAAATTGGTGAGGGCACCAGCGAGGTCCAGCGCATGGTCATTGCGAAACATCTCGGGTGCTGAAATCACACATTGGTTGCTGTGGCTTTCTCAGTTCATTGGCCAGCTAAAGGCTTGCAATATTGTAGAGGGAATAGCGCCCCCTCTCGTTGCTCCCGTATTATTGATCGTCCAAACAGCCGTAGCTCCGTTCACTGCCACAAACTGAGCATCGTTCAATACGTCGCCGACAGTGATAGAGGATTTTATGACTGCATCATACATGCCGTAACTTCCATCGCTGTTTTGCCATAGCACAAAATTTGTGCCAGCCTGGATCGATGAAGCGGAAGCAGCAGCTACCACCTGTATTGATGAGACATTGGCTGAGTCAGCGAGCGGATACATCACTACGCTCCCTCGCACGCTGCTATCGAGCGCTGCCGCGTAAAAAATGCTATTGGCCCACGAGGTCGCCGGGGGCGTGCTGGTATTTGGCGTCGCGACAGGCAGAGGAGTACTGGTTGAGGTCGCTAAAGGTGTGGTGTTTGGTGTCGCTTGCGTTAAACTCGCCCCGTTAGCAGTACTAATCAAGAAAAGCTCATCGTTGACAACAAGAGGGGTGAAGGACAGGCCATCCTGGAGAAACAATTGCCTGGTCGTCATCATGTGCCTGATTGCCTGCCCATGCAAGGGCATCGGCGCATCTATTTCCTGCTGCGTCCATATATTGCTATGCAGGTTCAGATCGTCACCGCGCCATTCCTCTGCCCAAAAAATCCGCGTGCCGTCGTTGTTGGCGGTTGGTGAAGTAAGAATGTGATCAGGGCCTGCCTGAGCAATCTCGGTGGTCGCAACAACGTTGTTCTCGCCGAGGGGGTAGAGTACCAGGTGTGAGACGCCATTCTCATCAACCATTGCGACAAGTAACGAACTTTGCGTAAACCAGATGCCCTGAATGGGGCTATGTATCCAACTGAGCGTAGCATCCTGGACAAATGTGCCTGAAAGAAGTGTCACCGGCTGGTTGGGAACCGCAGTGTCTCTTCCCGCCGGTCCTACCAGGGAGATATAGCGTAGACTCCATGTGCGTTTGAGCGGAAGCGTCGAATGGTCTGGTAATACTGCGCGACTAGTAATCTTTGGCGCATCGAATTGTAACCAGGCCAACCACCCATTGGCGCTTCCAAGCACAATCAATGGGCTGGCACTGGATGTAGCAAGCAAAGGGGTGCTGATCTTCGTGGCGCGATCCATCTGTTCTAGCATCCAATTACTATTATTGCCGTCCCCATACGCCGAATAGTAAATCGATGTCCGGTCAGCCACCGCGCTTACCACGTGATTATATACTGTCGCTGTTGTGTAACTCGCTCTGACAACTTGTGTGGGACGATTCACGACCAATGGCGCGGGCGCAGTGCTCACCTGTCCATGTGCCAGGAGCAGTAACGATGTAATTCCCCCCATCATCAACGTCATTAAAAATACTGCTGCTAAACCAATTGCGGTCAACTGCCCCAAAGACGAATGACGGCGTTTTTTGCGTACTGCCTGGATGATCGGCAAAGGCCCTGTGTCTGCTGACGAAAATGCGGCTAGAGGATCGGTTTTAGCAGAGGAATGAGTGTGTTCGCGCAGGTATGGTTTGAGAAATTCTGGTGGTGGCGGCGTTGAGGATACGGATCGCCGGATAAACTGCGAATGTTCAGCGACCAGTGCCTGCATGAGGTTTGAATACATTGCGGGGGATGGTTCCAACGCGGGCAGTGAACGTAATTGCTCGCCGAGATGGCTATAACGAGCAAGTGTATGCCTGCAAGAAGCGCATTGCTCCAGGTGAGCATCCAACGCTACGGTCTCAACATCATCAGTATTTAGTTCCCGGTGTGCTGCCAACAACACCTGTGCCCTGGTACAATTCACTCTTCACTCACTTCTTGCTTATACAAGTTGATAAAACGTTCTCGCGCTCGCATCAGACGCATTTTCACAGCCGATGCGCTGATATTCAAAACCCCTGCAATATCTGCACAGGAAAGGCCATCGTTTTCGTATAGCCACAGACAGACCGCATATTTCGGCGGCATCTGCTTCAGCACGCGTTCCACGATCTCGCGATCTGCTACCCGGCTCTCAAACCGTCCGCCATCATAGCCGCCGCGTTCATACATTGAACTGCTGTTGCTGATGCGCCCGTTGCTATCCTCTTCGCTATAGTTGAAGCTGTCTGAGGCAGCGCCGCCTGAGTCAGAGAGGACGCCGGCCCCAATACCACGATCTTCATTAAACAACGAGAGCGGTAACCAGGCTATTAACCGTCTTCTGCGTAAGGTATCCGTCGTAGTATTTGCCGCTATACGGTAGAGCCATGCCGAGAGCGCGCCCGGCTGTACAACTGTGCCGTTTAATAGCGCTTTGTATGCCTTAACGAATACATCCTGCGCAAGATCATAGGCCTGCTCGCGATTGCCTAGCAGGTGATAGATGAAATTGGTAATAGGCCCCTGGAAGCGTAGAAAGATCGCCTCGAAATCCGCCACTTCAACTTTCTGTACAGACTCTTGCAAAGCTGGTACAGCAAATTGAGGCTGCGTATCCACCACACCTGCCCCCTCATTAGCATTATCTACACAACCAGCCTCGTCCACTTTCAATGGGGGAGTAAGAAGCCTTTTACGTTCAGCATCTATAACCGGGCGTACATCGCTATTCGAGTTGTAGAGACGAATGGAGGTGTCCATTGGTTACATTAACCTTATCTATAATAGAAGGGTAGAGCTTAGTTCTGATATACATTGACTCAGTGTTATTTTCTTGTAGCATAACATATTTATGTACCGTATGCTGTGAACTATGAGACAGAATGATAGATCTATAGGGAATAATTCCTATGGCCAGCCCCAAACTGACAAAAGCACACACTGCGCCATCAATGGCAGAGTTGGCCGTAACGAGCACCCATACCTACTACTATATCACAACATTGCCATTCCCGCCTATTTCTGTTACCATATCCCTATGACAGCGCTCCAACAAACACCACAATCGGGCTGGAACATCACCGGTCACGAATACGCCATCGACCGGCTGCGCCGCGCATTGGCCGCTCAGCAAGTGCGCCACGCGTACCTGTTCACCGGACCGGAGCATATCGGCAAGACACTTTTTGCCCACCGTTTTGCCCAGACCCTTCTCTGCGTGGGTGGTCCAGACCTCAGGGTTGCTCCACAAACACCTTGCAACACGTGCCTCTCCTGCCGCAAAGTCATGCATGGCAATCACCCCGACCTGCACATAATCGCCAGGCCCCCAGATAGGCAGTTCATTCTCATCGAACAGATACGGGCGCTGCAGAGCGATTCCGCGCGCAAAACCTTAGAGGGACGGCGCAACGTCTTCATTATCGAAGGGGCGCATGAAATGAATGCGCAAGCTGCGAACTGCCTCTTGAAAACACTCGAAGAGCCAGAACCTGACGTTGTGCTCCTGCTTACCGCGCCTGATCCCGGTCTGCTCCTTCCAACTGTTCTCTCTCGTGTGCAGCAAATCACCCTGCGCCTGCTCGCCTCCACGCAAATCAAATCTGCCCTGCAAGAGCAATGGGGAGTCGATCAAGAGGAGGCCGCCTTGATTGCTGCGCTGGCAGCCGGGCGTATGGGTTGGGCTGTGCAAGCTGTCAAGAACGAAGACCTGCTCGCAGAACGAAAGGCTCAGCTCGAAACCCTCGCTAAATTGCCTACCGCCGGGAAAGTACAACGCTTTGAAATAGCACAGCGACTAAGCGCCGATACCGATAAAACTCGCTCTGTTTTAGAGTTGTGGTTACTCTGGTGGCGTGATATGGTATTGGCAGCGCATCGTTGCCTTGACTTAACGGTCAATGTAGACATGCGTGATATCTTAGCGCAGCAAGCAACGCAAGTCGGCATGAGAGAAGCCGAGCGCATGGCGCATGCCATCCTGGGCACGATGGAAGCGCTTGATCAGAATGTCAACACTCGCGCCGCGCTTGAAGTCTTAATGCTCGACTTGCCAGTGATCACATAACAATAACAGGAGGGACACGCCATGCGCACCGATTTCCAGCACCTGCTCATTCAAGAAGATAGTCATGTTCTTAAGATCACCATGAATCGCCCCGAAGTCTACAACGCCTTCAATAATGCCATGCTGGACGAGATGGGTGAAGTTTTGGAGAAAGCCGCGCAAGATGAAAAAGTGCGTTGTGTCGTCATCACCGGCGCAGGTCAAGCCTTTGGCTCTGGACAAGACCTGCGTGATTTTGGCGCCATCCACGCCAGCAGAGGCGATACACCCTTCAAAGTCAGTGATCACCTGTATAAATATCATCGTATGCTCCATGCCATTCGCCAGATGCCTAAGCCGGTTGTCGCGGCGGTCCACGGAGTCGCGGCCGGCGCATCGTGCAATCTGGCGCTTGCCTGTGACATGCGTATTGCTGCTGACAATGCTCGTTTTATCGAGGCTTTTGCCAGAATTGGCCTTGTGCCCGACGCGGGCGGCGGTTTTTTCTTGCCGCGCCTGGTAGGATTGGGCAAAGCTATGGAACTGGCTATGTTGGCCGACGAGGTAAGCGGCCAGGAGGCCGAGCGCCTGGGTCTCGTCAATCGCTGTGTCCCCCTGGATGAATTTGAAGAAGCCACCACGGCTTTCTCTCAACGCTTAGCCAGCGGGCCAACACGGGCCTACGCGCTGATCAAAGAGCTGATGTACAAGTCTCTTGAAAGCGACCTGGAGACTGTGCTCAGAATAGAAGGTGAGCTGCAAGATATCGCCATCAATACCGCGGATCACCGCGAGGGTGTCGCCGCTTTCCTGGAAAAGCGCTCTCCCCGCTACCGCGGTAGATGATGGCAGGTACGCACGGCGCGCATT